>Ga0163216_101746_pt1 | contig 10867 bp, 10 predicted proteins | sample SynspAceP_FD_167610 | JGI IMG/M metagenome (GOLD analysis project Ga0163216, IMG submission 167610) | Saline lake microbial communities from Ace Lake in Antarctica - Synechococcus sp. Ace-P (Illumina Assembly) | ecosystem: Environmental > Aquatic > Non-marine Saline and Alkaline > Saline ...
GATAGTTCGTGGCAGCCCTTTAGCTCTTTGGGGTCAGGGTGACTAAACAATGTTTAGTCTAACCATCAACAATGATGTCACTGGCGAATCATTGGTAGCGTGAGAACATATGGACAATCCAGTAATGAGTCATATGTTAAGCCCTTCTACATGATAAATTTTAGTACTGACGCTAACGTATTACAACCGACAACAAACAGTCAGTGATAAAGAACCTTGAGGTAGACTGTAAAACAACCAAGATATGCCTGATCGAAAGTTTTTTACCCGCAGCCCCTAGCGGCTACTGACTTTCTTTGAGCATAAAAAACTCCTAAGCAAATCAGCTACATGCAAGTAGTCTCATTGAAAGGAGCCGTGTTACTACAAAGTATATAACTGACCGTTATGAAGTTCTACCTTCCTAACAGTTGCTTCAAGTTCTTCTGAGCCCTCTAAGTGACACTCAAAAGCAGTAAAACGTAACAATTTTCTTAGCTAAACGGCCAAACTGAACAAAAATCTTAGCTCCTGAACGATTTTCTTGGGAAGTAACCCGCTCTGATCCAAAGCACAAGAAGACGTTTTATATGTGCTGCAAAAAAGCTGTTTGACTCTAATGTTGAAACGACGAAAGGGAGTCATGCTTATAGCGAGGGCTCTGGTGATTTATTCTCGTAATGAGAAATACATTACTTTAGAATAAAAAAAGCCACGCAGATGCATGGCTTTTTTATATTTCGTTTGTCTTTGGTGGGCTGCAAAAGCAGGGATATCCAAAGCACTTGTGAATAATGCTAGGCAAAATTGGCAGGCTCGTCAAGACGACTTAAGGATCAAGGATGTCACATACATCCATAGAACAAACACCGACCTAGACGTGAAAATGATCATGCAAGTACACTATGAACTCATCTTCGAAGTCGCTGCAAAAGACCTAGAAAAAGCCCAAACAAAAATCGTCGGCATCATGCAGAATAGTAGTCAGATTGACGTACCTTTATTGGAAGAAGCGGGCGTTGGATACAACTGGAACGAGGCGCATTAAGCGTCTCACCTTTTCTAAAAGGGATTGTCATGAGCAAAGCAACTCTTCAAATAGTAGAGCAATTAAAAGAATCCAGTCACCCACCTATTGTTCTTCTTGATGGGGCTTGGGGCATTGGAAAAACACATCTAGTTGAAAATGAGCTCCGTCCGACACTTGAAAAAGATTCAGATATATTTGGTTCTTACCTCTACATGTCAGTTTTTGGCATCAGCAACACCACAGAGTTTCTTGATCAAATTATTTCACTATTTGTATCTGGCCAAGAAGAAAGCGCTAAGGTACTAAAAAGCCTTACTTCATATATAGGTAATATTGCAAAGATTTTTAATGTTGATGGCAATCAAGCTGGATTAATCAAAGGTGCCATTTCAGGTGCTTCTGGCGTCATTCGCCAAAAAATCATCCAAGAAATGGCTGGTTTTACTCTAGTTATTGATGATTTAGAGCGCTTAACAGATAAGCCTTTGATTGCAAATATTATGGGTATTTGCTTACGTCTCGCAGAAAAAAACAAAATAAATATTATTGTTGTCGCCAATTTAGCTGCGTTAGAAGATAAAACTAAGGTCGAAAAAACCTTTAGCGATATTATAAAACTCAGCAGGTCGACTGAAGAGTTAACTGAAATCTTACTTGGAATCTATGCAGAACAACTTTCCCTTCAAGTAACAGAGTCGCTACCTATACTACTTGGTCGATTACAGTCCTCTGGCTTAGAAGTTAATAATTTAAGAGTACTTAAGAGATCTTTAAATCGGGTCATAAAAATAGTCGAAAAAGTGAGTAGAATTCAAGATATCGACACACCACGTAATATTGAAATGCTCATTGAAAATATTATTATTGTTATGCTTTATTCCTATACTCACAAAATGAATATGGATGATTATGTATCCGTACATAAGAATATGAATAAATACGAAACAGTGATGCCAAATTCAAGTAACGAAAAAGAACCAACCGAAGAGGAGCTGCTACAAAAGAATTTACAAAATCAGCTAAACTCTCTACTCAATGGGCAAAGTTGTAGTGATGCTTTAATCGAGTACTGCTTTACAAATGTACTGCCAGGTTTTGAGGATTCAAAATTTATCGATCGGTTCGGCCTACTACGACATGCTAAGCCCATAGACCTATTTAAAACAGGTTCCTTTTATCGATGCAACTCGGAAGATGAATTTCAACAAGGTCTGAGCGACTTAAAAGAATTACTATTCAAAACATCGAACACCCCTTGGCCAGACTGGATAGGTTGTTGCGATACCTATCTTTACCTAATTGAACAAGACTATTTTAAAGACAAGAACATAGATGAGGAATCTAAACGGCTTATAAATAGAATGCTAGAGCCCGGTTCTATAGACTTAAAAACAGCTTACGAAGAAAGCCTTTTTGGTAGAGGAGCTGGTTTATATCAAGTACGAAATTTATCTGAACACATCAAAACTGATAACTTTTCTCATTCTATAGAAGAATTAGCTAAAAAAGCTCAAACAGAAATAAAGGAAGTCATTATTAATCAGTTTTTAAATGACTGGAATACCGCCTATAAACCTCACAGTAATATCGAGCACCAAGCCTTTTTTCACACAATTGAAACTGAACGTCTTATTACCGCAATAATAGATCATTGGAAACCAATAGAAATAGTCAATTTCGGTAGGTATATTGAGCAAAGATACCGTATTACTAACAATGCTAAAAAAGACACACTAGAGCTACCTGCCCTAGAAAAACTATTGCAACAGTTGACCCAAAAGCATAAAGAATTAACAGAAATTCTACTAAAAGGAACCGTAGGAGAACTTATGAAAGGAATTAACCAAGCCATAGCTGTGATCAAGGAAAGACACGAGTAGAATAGTACTTAACAATTGGGTACGATGAAAATCAAGCTCCCTGACTAGGCTTCCGCGCTCGTTTCATAGGCGAGAATCGCCTGCCCGTTAGTTTTTCAATCTCCTCTTTAAACCTGCCATTCCCCAATGCCATGTCGGACTGGGTGGTTGTACGTAGTTCCTCATCTGATACATGTACTTGGAACTAAAAGGGGTCAGATCCATTAAACAGAGATCCGTTTTTTTGAAGCTTACGTGATGCCTTCTATGACTCATAAAAAAACGCATTTACCCGAAAAGATTTGTCCTGTTTGTCAGCGGTCGTTTACGTGGCGTAAGAAGTGGGAGAGAGATTGGGCACAGGTGAAATTTTGCTCTAAGCGCTGTAAACGACAAAGAGCAAAATGAGTTTATTAGAGAGTTATCTCTAATGAATCTTTTCTGGCAATGAATCAATCAGTCTTTTATTTTAATGGTGCTTTGTCTTTCTCGGTTGATATGTAATTGCGTCACATCCGGTCTAGAGTAATGACCTACAGGGTCAAAGCTATGTCGCTCTTCAAGCACTTTGTTAAAGTCTAACGTGGCGAGGTAGATTCCTTCTTTACCAATTTGAGGTTCCACTAGCCATTCACCATCGGGTCCGGCAATACAGGATGCACCGTTAGCCAACATTGGCTTGGCGTGCTCTAATATTTCGTCTAAATAAGGCGTATCAGCAGGGAAGTCTTCCGCTCTCATCAAACCCGACGCTGAGATCACATAACTGCGGCTTTCTTTTGCGATAAAGCGAGTAATATCGTGTGTGTTATGTTCTCCGCCCGGCCATATAGCGACATGTAAATTTTCACCTTGGCCATACAATGCTGCGCGCGATAATGGCATCCAGTTTTCCCAACAATTCAGGGCGCCCATCGTAAAAGGACCAACGGGGAAAGTTCTTAAACCATGTCCATCACCTGATGCCCAAGTGAGTCTTTCTTCGTAGGTTGGCATTAATTTACGATGAACATTTTGGATCAGGCCATCCTTATCGATATACACCAAGGAGCAATACACACTATGACCGCCTCGGTCAGTGGCCCTTTCTGCTACACCGACAATAACGGCAATACTTCTTTGTTTTGCTATGTCACAGATAGGTTGTAGATGCCCTGCTTCGATATTAACCGCTTGTCTTAAGTAATGAGCATGAATTTCTTTTTGCCTAGTAGAGTTAAATTCAGCGCCATTGGTTAACTCTACCCAAAATGGATAACCAGGAAGAAGGGTTTCGCCAAAGGTGATTAATTCTGCGCCTTTGTCTGCGGCTTCTGATATGGCGGCTAAAATTTTATCTATCGTTCTATCTCGATTTAGCCAAACTGGCGCTATTTGTGCAGCTGCTACCCGTAAATACTGATCGTTCGTCATAATATGTGTCCTTAACCTTCTCAAGTCTAAAAATAAGCAATTGAAGCAATTGGGGTCAGATGAAAATTAGGCTCTCTGACTAGGTTTCCGCGCTCGTTTCATAGGCGAGAATCGCCTGCCCATTAGCGTTCCAATCTCTTCTTTAAACCTGTCATTCCCCACTGTCATGTCGGGCTGTAGGGATTCGGTTCAGGATCAGATCAAAACTATTCACGAGTACGCTGCAAGTAGATCACGTACAGTCCACTGGCAATGACAATGCCCGCTCCCACAATGGTCCACCTGTCTGGTAGTTCGCTAAATACTAAAAAACCAATAATGGTGGCAAACACCAGTAAGCTGTAGTTGAACGGTTGTAATACCGAGGCTGGCGCATACTCTAGCGCTTTCACTAGCAAAAGCTGCGCGGCGACACTCATAATCGAGATCACTGCCAATAAAACCCATTCCTGCATGCTTGGTGCTCGCCATACCGTTACACCAAAGAGAGTTGCACACACGAAGCCGATCAACGCCATATACAGTATGTTGGTATGAAAACCATCACCCGCTGAACTCACCTGACGAGTCACAACGTGGTAGCAGGCAAAACACAGGGCGGCGGTTAATGGTATCAATGACTCAGGTTTGAAGACTTCCAATCCAGGCCGAAGGATAACGAGCGTTCCGGCAAAGCCGACACAAACCGCTAACCAAGATTTCATACTTACCCGTTCCCCTAGAATGGGTGCAGCCAAGGCAATCGCCATCAATGGGAACGCCGCCATCAGCGAATGGGATTCTGCCAAGCCAAGATGACGCAGAGCTAGATTAAAAATCGCAATCTCTGCGATGGATAATAAGGAGCGTAATACTTGTAACTTAGGGCGAACAGAACGTAATGCGTGGCGAATTGTGCTGGTGCGTGACACCCAAACGATGGCAAACAAGGCAAATACCCAATAGCGTACTAATACCACTTGCGCCACGGACATATCCTGCACGAGGATTTTCGTCACGGCATCTTGTGACGCGAATACCAACATCGCCGCTAAACATAACAGCACACCTTTTCCTACTAAGGTGCGCTCCGCTTCCATTTCCAATGGGCTCATTTGATTATTCGCCTTTAATCGTTCGTTTAATAATCGATAACATTCGGATTGTAGAGTATCTCAATATAGATATTTTCATCTGCCCCCAATTTACACCAATTTGCATAAAGATCATTGCCCCAAGGGACGAATCTTTTCGCCCAATACGTCGCACAAATACAACATTTGTGAAGCAATTGAGGTCAGAAGAAAATTTATCACATCAGAATGTATCAACTTCGTTTTTTGTAGTCTGCGTAGGCTTTCGCATGTTGATGGATGATGTCTAATGCTGTGTCATCATCCATAAGTTCGGCTGGAATACCTTCAATATTTTCCAGTCCATCGGCTGGATGTAATGGTCGCTCTAGCCACTTCCAGGCTTTTGGAACACTTCCTTCGATGCCTTTTTGACTTAGGAGATTCAGAATTTCTTGAACTTTCTCTGAATTCTTAAACCAACTTATGGGTTTTGAGGCTGTTTTCCTCGGCCCAAAAACGCGACACGGCAACCGTGCTGCTTGAAGCTCTTCGTTATGTATGTATTCTATCGTCCAGTCTGCACAGTCTTTTAAGGATTTATTACCTTTTCTTTCTGTATCACTTTTTCTTGTCGGAATAATCAGACCTATTTTGACTGGCTTGCGTAGCTTCAGCTCGTTGTGATGCTGAATTTTCCGTAATGCTGGAATGATATCTGTATCGTTGGTCACAAACACAATGTGCTCAAGTGTTAAATCTGTCACTGCATCGTAAACCGCTTCCAAAGCAACATTTACATCGCTTTGCTTCTCTTCCATTTTCCATATTTTTACCCTCTCAGAAGACCTAGGCTCTTTCTCTTTACCTCTTTCATCCTGTTCAACTTTTGGAAATTTGGTTTTATCAATTGAGTAGTTACCTTTGATGGTTTGCAATCTATTTGAGCAATGATTATTTAAAGCAAGATGGTAAGAACGTTGATCATTCAATGAGCTGCTATCAGAAGCCGCGCGTTCAGAAATTTCAGCGGTAAAAAATTTAACTGCCAGTTCATCAAGAGTGGATTCTGGGGCACCAGAACGCACTAACAAGATTTCAATAAGAGAAACTGGATCTAGCCATTTATATGGGGTGCCTTTTAAGCAACCAAAGTAGAAATTGTAACCATCGATGTAGACTCTCGTTTTCATATTTTCAGTCCAATTTCTTGGGCATCGCAATGAGCGGAAAACCTAGTATAAAAGATCAGAGAAAAAGAGTAGCAGGAACTTTCCATATCCATGTTTAATGCCTTCCTGGCCGTAGAATTGAAAAAACCGGCACTGGGCCGGCTTAATCGTCCAACTCCAGGGATCTGTATGTCGCCACGCGTGGAAGAAGGATAAGTTGTGAACACAATATAACCAAATAAGATTAATATTACAATATCCACACTACGTTCAACAATTGGGGCAGATGAAAATTAAGCTCCCTGATTTGGCTTCCTCCCTCGCTTCATGGGCGAAACTCGCCTACCCGTTAGTTTTTCAATCTCTTCTTTGAACTTGTCATTCCCCAATGCCATTCCAGACTAGGTTGGTCCGCATACTCAACCTAGTCCTACTTATCTATTAACGCAATTTACCACTCACCCAAAACGACCTATTTCAGTGCAAATCTGACGTGTTTTGTCCGCCTGTTTCATGATGAAGTCGGTAGAATCGAGTTTTACTATCACGGCTGGAGCTAGGCGGAGAAATGGAATTCAATATAAAACTTATTTTTAGTATCGTCGCCATCTTGTTAGCGATCATTGGCTTTGTGCCTTACATTGCGTTGATCTTACGCGGCCAAGTGAAGCCTCACGTGTTCTCGTGGGTGATTTGGGGCATTACCACCACCATCATTTTCTTTGCTCAACTGGAAGCCGATGGCGGCGTGGGCGCATGGCCCATTGGGTTATCTGGGGTTGTTACGATTTTCATAGCCATATTGGCTTATCTAAAGCGCGGCGATGCCACTATAACCACATTGGATTGGGGCTTTTTGGTCGTTGCTTTGGCGTCGTTGCCTCTGTGGTACATTACCAATGATCCCTTATGGACGGTGGTGATTCTGACTACGGTCGATATGATCGGTTTTGGGCCTACCTTCCGAAAAGCCTACCATAGACCCTTTGAAGACAGCCGTGTTTTCTTCATGATTATGATTTTACGCAATGCGTGTTCCGTTGTAGCGCTCGAAGCGTACTCCGTTACCACGGTACTGTTTCCATTCTGCTTAGCGGTAGGTTTTGTGATTTTACTGGTTATCCTGCAACACCGTCGTATCGCTCTGTCCCAGCAAGCGGCTTAATGAGCAATTGGGATCAGATGAAAATTAAGTTCTCTGGCTCAGCTTCCGCCCTCGCTTCATAGACGAGACTCGTCTGCCTGTTAGCCTCTTTTTTAAATCTGTCACTCTCAAACGCAATTTAATCAACTAAAGCCCAAAACGCAAAATGAGCAAAATTATGCTCATAAGTCACGATTCAATATATTTTTGCGCAATATTCTTCTCAAAAATGTTTTATTATGACTATAATGAGCAAAACTATGCGCATGCAGGCATTATCGGCGCTAAAACAAACAGCCAACAAACTGGTAGGATTACAACAACGCTTGGAAACAAGAGGTGTTCCTGAACGAATTTTAGATGTTATTCAAGTCAAATGGCTAGAAACAAAACTCACACGTTGGGAGCTTTTATGAGTATGACTGCTGAACAACGCCAAGCCTTGCTGGTAGAACTTCTACAAAAGCATATGTTAGGCGATCTCACTCAAGGGCAAATGTTAAAACGCCTTCGTAAGGAGGTGCTTGGCTTTTCTCAAACTCGCTATGCAGAGTTAGTTGGCGTCAGCCGCCGCACATTGACGGATATCGAACAAGACAAAGGCAGCCAAGTACAAAGCATTATCGATAAAGTGTTCAAGCCACTTGGTATGAAATCTGGACTAACGCCTATTCATCCACATGTCGCTAGACATGTCATGGATGCCAGCTCGCCGAAAATCAGTCATTAGAGTCAGATGAAAATTAATGCCTACGGCTTGGCCCCCGCTTCATAGACGAGACTCGTCTGCCTGTTAGCCTCGTAGCCTCTTCTTTAAATCTGTCTTTCCCCAACGCCATGTCGGATTGGGTGGCTGTGTGCTCTTACCCTAATTTCTCATCTGATAATGATACTGAAATAAACAACAGCATCCGACGCACGAGCATCATTCCATAAAAAATTTGGGTCTATTCCGAGCGATGTTAGTTCTTTGCAACTGGTTCGCATTATGGAATTGAATAAGCCCAAACATCGAATAACACTTTTATGCGCATTAAAAAGATAAAAACCACACTTTTATGCGCATAAAAATGTGGTTTTGATTAATTTCTAGTCTATTCCTTCCATGTTCTATATTCTTGCGCCCCATAGACGGGGCAGTTTCAAGCTTATTAAATCCAACAAGAGACAGTGAATGGCAAAGCGTAAACAAGGTATTTTCGGTAGGGTTTGGTTTGTTGTATGGCGCTTTTTGCTATTTCTCGTTCTCGTCTTATTGTTGTTTCGGTTTGCGCCACTTCCGACGACGGCGTTTATGCTGCAAAGCCCTTATCCAGTGACTCAAAATTGGATAAGCATTGATAAGCTACCGTCTTACATGCCGTTGGCAGTGGTGGCTTCAGAAGATCAGCGCTTTCCTAATCACTTCGGAGTCGATTTTGCCGCTATTAGTAAGGCGCTAAGCCAATACGACGATGGCGACAGTCTTCGTGGTGCCAGTACAATTACGCAGCAAACCGCGAAGAACCTTTTTCTTTGGTCAGGTCGAAGCTTTGTTCGCAAAGGTCTGGAAGCTGGTTTTGCTCTGAGCCTTGAAACACTTTGGGGTAAGAAACGTATTTTAGAAGTGTATTTAAACATCGCGGAATTTGGTCAAGGCATTTATGGTGTCGAGGCCGCAAGCCAACATTATTTTGGTCGAACGGCCAGCAAACTCACTATGAACCAAGCCGCACGATTGGCCATCATGCTACCAAGCCCACGCACTCGAAGCCCTAACGATTTAACCTTTTACCTTCGTCAAAGAGTGATCTGGGTTGAACGGCAAATGCAGCAACTTGGTCCTGATTATCTCAAGCCTATTCTTGAGTAGCATAGGTGTTTCTTCTCTTTTCTCTAAAAAACCTCCCCTTTGCGAAAACTATGCTTAACAAGACTCTAAAAAGCAGGATAGGATCGGCACATTTGGTTCGGTATAAGCAATCCACTAAGTATCAAAGTCCGTGATGTTGTATAGGTCTAAATTGGTTGCTCTGAAGTATACTCTCTCTTTATATATAAATTAGAAAACAGAATGCCCATAACTAAGCCTTGGTCGCACTGTTTAATCAAAGCGAACAAGATACATTCACTCAGAAGCCATTGGGCGGTTGAAAGTGGTTTGCGCGATGACACTCTAAGCTATTAGAAATAGTCACTTAAATTTAAAAAACATATACATAGGAGATAGCGATGAGTTTCTTTTCAAACAGCTCAGTGAGAGCTAAGTTAATCACTGGGTTTGGCATCGTCATTCTAATTATGATGGTACTCGTTGTATTTGGTATTCGAAATGTGAATTTCATTGATCGAACCCTAGCCGAAATAACCGACATTAACTCATTAAAACAACGCTATGCGATTAATTACCGAGGCAGTGTTCATGATAGTGCCATCGCGATTCGCGACGTGGGTATCGCACGAAATGAACAAGAGATTGACAAACTCGAACAAGAAATTCGACGCTTAGAAAACTTCTATAACGTCGCTGAGAAAGATATGAATACGTTATTACAGCAAGGCGTTTCATTCTCAGACAAAGAAAAAGACATTCTGAAGCGCATTGATGCCATAAAACAGCGCACATCGCCTATGGTCGAAAAAGTACTGACGTTGTCACGCAATAACGAGCCCGTTACGGCAATGATGCTGGATCAAATTCGTCCAGCCTTTATCCAATATCTAAACGTGATTAATGAGTTCATCGACTATCAAGAAAAACAAAACCAGATTGCGACAGCCAAAGCACGTGCCGTCGCCGGTGGTTTTGAAAACCTGATGTTGATTTTAGTCTCATTTTCTGCCGTTATCTCTCTCATTATTGCCATGCTAATCGCACGTAGTATTCGGTTATCGTTAGGGGGTGAGCCGCTTGAAGCTCAGACAAAAATCAAAGAATTCTCCGAAGGTTATTTAGCGGTAAAAGAGGAGGAATTTATCGCTGGTTCTGTGATGGACTCCTTGTGTGCAATGGGCATAAAGTTAACCAGTATTGTTCGTTCAATCGTTAGTTCATCAAACAATGTTGCGACTCAAATCAGCGATGTTGCCAGTGGTAACACCTTAGTTTTATCTAGAACAGTTGAACTGTCTGAGTTAACTAAGGTGACGGCTCAACGACTTGAATCGATGAGAGAACGCATTGATCAAGTCGCGGCCATTGCGTCTAAAACCGAAACCAACTCGGAGACAACCGCAGA
>Ga0163216_101749_pt1 | contig 10848 bp, 8 predicted proteins | sample SynspAceP_FD_167610 | JGI IMG/M metagenome (GOLD analysis project Ga0163216, IMG submission 167610) | Saline lake microbial communities from Ace Lake in Antarctica - Synechococcus sp. Ace-P (Illumina Assembly) | ecosystem: Environmental > Aquatic > Non-marine Saline and Alkaline > Saline ...
CGATTTCGACTGCCTCGGCGATTTCGACTGCCTCGGCGACTTCGACTGCCTCGGCGACTTCGACTGCCTCGGCGACTTCGACTGCCTCGGCGATTTCGACTGCCTCGGCGACTTCGACTGCCTCGGCGATTTCGACTGCCTCGGCGACTTCGACTGCCTCGGTGATTTCGACTGCCTCGGTGATTTCGACTGCCTCGGCGATTTCGACTGCCTCGGCGATTTCGACTGCCTCGGCGATTTCGACTGCCTCGGCGAGTTCAACTACCTCGGCGATTTCGACTGCCTCGGCGATTTCGACTGCCTCGGCGATTTCGACTGCCTCAGCGAGTTCAACTACCTCGGCGATTTCGACTGCCTCGGCGACTTCGACTGCCTCGGCGATTTCGACTGCCTCGGCGATTTCGACTGCCTCGGCGATTTCGACTGCCTCGGCGATTTCGACTGCCTCGGCGACTTCGACTGCCTCAGCGAGTTCAACTACCTCGGCGATTTCGACTGCCTCGGCGACTTCGACTGCCTCGGCGCTTTCGACTGCCTCGGCGACTTCGACTGCCTCGGCGATTTCGACTGCCTCGGCGATTTCGACTGCCTCGGCGATTTCGACTGCCTCGGCGACTTCGACTGCCTCGGCGACTTCGACTGCCTCGGCGACTTCGACTGCCTCGGCGATTTCGACTGCCTCGGCGATTTCGACTGCCTCGGCGATTTCGACTGCCTCGGCGACTTCGACTGCCTCGGCGAGCTCAACTGCCTCGGCGACTTCGACTGCCACGGCGATTTCAACTGCCCCAGCGACTTCGACTGCTTCAACTACCTCGGTGACTTCGACTGCCTCGGCGATTTCAACTGCCTCGGCGACTTCGACTGCCTCGGCGACTTCGACTGCCTCGGCGACTTCGACTGCCTCGGCGATTTCGACTGCCTCGGCGATTTCGACTGCCTCGGCGATTTCGACTGCCTCGGCGATTTCGACTGCCTCGGCGACTTCGACTGCCTCGGCGAGTTCGAGTTCGCTACCAATCTCCGCTTCGGCGTTGACTTCGGCGTCGGTTTCTTCTGCCACTACGAGTTCGGTCTCGGCTGCTGGAGTGGCGTCCAGCGGTGTCGTTGCTAACGGTGCCGAGGGGATGGAGCCGATCATCGCAAAGGGTTCGAGGAACTGTTCAATCGAGATGCCTGCTTGGGCCGCCGAGGCGGTGACGGCGGCAGCGATGACTTGATCGAACTGGCTCGACGTGCGATCGACGCGGCTGGCCGGGGGAGTCTCGACAAACTCGGTGACAATGCTGTTGTCATGAACGCTGTCGTGAGTCCCCAGGCTACTGATAACGAGGGCCGGTTCCGGGGCGGCTGTGATTTCGACTTCGTTTGCCGGCGCGGCTTCGTCGGTGGTCGCTGCGACGTTTTCGTCGTTGGTTGACACGGCGGTCACGTCGATCTTCACCTCGACGGTGTCCGCATTAAACTCGTGGACCAGGATGGAGATCCCGCCACGTGGTTGGTTGAGAATATTGGCGGTGTCGGCCGACGCGGCTGTCGCGGTGAGCGACGATCCGGCGACGAGTGCGGCGAGCACAAGGCGGCGAATACGACGGCTAGACTTGAGGCAAGAACGTTTTGATTTTAAGAATGTTTGCTTTTTCATCTGAATAATCCTTGAGGTGATGATCCTTCGTCTTGTCGCCGGGTGTGAGGATTCTTCCGCCCGGAAGCCTCACGAGAATAAGTGGCGATTTCGAACTTAGGGCAGCGGGCAAAACAACGCTCGCTGAAGGTGGGAAATGGAGGTGGGATGCGAGCACACGATGGAAGGTGTCAGCGGAAGCCAGGGCGTTTGATCTGGATAAAAGATAAGAAACCGGACCAAATGGCTCGTTCGCTTCCATGCGATTGTCGCTGCTTAGCACGTTATCGGCGCCCCTGCCGGTTAGGGGGACCAGAACGTTAAGTAAAGTTAAGCAATCCAGTGAAAACGTTCGGTCTGCAGGAGTTGTGATGATAAAACGACGGTTTCGAGTCATCCATGACTACGCCTGTTCACTGAAAAACGAGACGAATTGGGGCCTTTTAATCGGCCGATTCGTAGCGAAACTCGTCGAAACTTCCACTTTCGGGTGGAATCGAAACTCTTGACGAGTTCCGCTACGCTCTTGAGCGACGCGATCTGCCCCTGCATGAAACTCAACCCACGTACCGTCCATGGCCAAAGAAACCCAACCCCTCGTTGACCCGACCATCCTGTTCCGGTTCGAAGTCCGATTGCTGCAACACAAACTCGAATGGAGTTCGCGTGGCTTGAATTTGCCCGAGTCGTGTCGTTTGCCTTCGTTCGGTGCGTTGTCGGGAGGCCCGATCTTTGCCGATTTGCGAGTCGCGTGGTCGACCGAGGGGATCGGGTTCACGGTCAAGGTCGTCGGCAAACGGGCGATGCCGTGGTGTCGTGACACACGATTGGACGAGAGCGACGGCGTGCATTTGTGGTTCGATACGCGGAACAGTCCCAACATTCACCGGGCGACCCAGCATTGTCATCGGTTCCTGTTCTTGCCCGCCGGCGGCGGTCCGCAGCGCGAGCGCCCGGTCGCGACGTTGGTCCCGATCAACCGTGCCCGGGGCAATCCGAAACCGATCGCGGACAAATTATTGCAAATCCACGCGGCACCGAAACATGACGGCTATGAGATGTCGGGTTTGATCCCGACGTCCGCGATGACCGGTTATGAACCGATCGATCAACCTCGGATGGGGTTTTTCTACATGATCACGGACCGCGAGTTGGGTAACCAATCGTTGACCCTGAGCGACCTGTTCCCGGTCGCCGAGGATCCGTCGTTGTGGGGCGAAGCGGCGTTGATTGGTAAGTAAGCATGCTCGGCGTTGATATGTTGGCGTTCGGCAATAGCCGGCGAGCGGTATCGGCGTTTCAGGCGGCGGGGTTAGTGACGGAGTCTCGCTCGTACTTTTTCGGATGTGCGACCGGGGTCGTGGGCAGCAAACCGCATCCGTGATTCGCAATTGGACGTCTTCCTGACGGGTTGGTAGAATGGTGGTCCGTCTCAATTGACCCCTGGCCGCTGCCAAGCGGCGAGTGAAATAGATTCCCCTCGGCAGCAATCAACTGCTGTTTGCTGGTGTTGATTTTGGGTATGTGGGTTCACTTGCAGGCTAATGGTCTGCACTACGGGACTTCGAGGTAAAAAAGATGGCGACTGACTTACAAACTGAGACGCTCGGCAGTGAAATCGCACTCACGGTGGTTGTCCGTTTGCGAAACGGGGATCGTTTGACTCGGGTCGAATTTTTACGCCGCTATCATGCGATGCCGAATCTCCGTCATGCCGAATTGATCGAAGGACGCGTTTACATGCCATCGCCGGTTTCAGCCGAACGCCAAGGCGAGCCTCATTTTGACTTCGTGACCTGGCTCGGTGTGTACCGCGTGATGACGCCGGGCGTCGTCGGGGGTGATAACTCGACGTTGGACCTCGACATGGACAACGCGCCGCAGCCGGACGGGTATCTTCGTATCGAAGAACGCTGTGGCGGGCGGACGCGGATCATCGACGGTTATCTCCAGGGGCCGCCGGAATTGATCGTGGAGATTGCCGCCAGTAGCGTGAGCTACGATCTACAAGACAAACTCAACGCGTACCGGCGAAACGGTGTCGCCGAGTTCGTGGTTTGGCGAACGGAGGACCACGAGATCGATTGGTTCGTGCTCGACGGTGGGAACTACGTTCGGTTGCCGATCGGTGCGGATCGAATCTACCGCAGCGTCGTGTTGCCGGGGTTGTGGCTCGATGTCGACGCGGTGCTCGCGGGGGATTTTGCCAAGACGTTGCAGGTGCTCAACGCGGGGATCGCGGATGAATCTCATGCGAAATTCGTGGCTTCGTTGGCGGACGTACGTAAGGCTTTCTAGCCTGACGTGGAGATCGGATGTCATCCTAGAAAGGCTGACGTACGTGCCTCAAAATTTGTACAACAACAACGCCGAGTAGTACCAATCGCTCGCCAATGCTCCTTGCGGAGTGCTGTCGTAGCGGTTGTTCACCGACAACCGGATCGACAGATTCTCGGAGTTATCGATCAGGGATTCCCAAGCGACATCGGTAACAAGTCGGAAATCACTGAAATCCGCGAACGTCGGGAAGTAATCGATTTTCGCTTTGATCTTTTGACGCGATGAAAGTTGGTGATCCGCATCGACGCCAAGGACGGCTTCGGCGACCCACTCATCAATCGGCGCCCCGATTTCACGCGACGCACCAGCACCGAAGCGGGTGATCAGGTTGGTAGCGTCGTTGCGGATCCAGTAATACCCAAGACCGCCGTTGAGATTGACCCGCAAGTCGAACGCTTTGAACTCATCGAATTCCAGGCCGAATTTGCCGAACGTCGTCCAGTTCGAATCGCCGAGCAAGCGGTCGTAATCGATGTTGAATCGCCCGTTGTCTTCGGTGGTCGTGTCGCGAGCGCTCGCTTGGCGGTAATCGAAATCCAATGCGAGCGTGTAGGCGTCGGTTTTGCGTCTCATTTCCAAACCGGTTTGGATGGCGAGGGTTTCGGCGTTGCCGCTACTGCCGTCGAGTCCGAATTCGGCATGGTTTTCCCAACCCCGGGTCATGAATCGCCAGGGAGCCTGGTACCAACGCACGATTTCCTGTTCCAGCGGCGGTTCGTCGAGCGTTTGTCCCTCTGCGATCGCGCTGCCGATCGGCATGCCGGGATCGGGAATGGGTTCGATCGGGGGTGCTGCCGTTGCCATTCCAGCCGGATCGGTAAGCGGCATTTCGACGACGGGTTTCTGGAGCGTGGTGCCGGACAGCCCGAAGTTCTCGTTCCATTCATCCGGCCATTCGTTGATGGCGGGCGCTGGATTGGACACGGGCAGGCCTTGGTAACCCGAGCCCGTCCAGTTCGAGTTGCCGGATTGCCAATCGGGAGCCGGTTTGGGAATCGATTGCTGGGCCAGAGATTCCGCGTTTGCGCAGAATGCGAGTGCGACGGTGAACAGGTAAGTGATTGTTGTTTGTGGGGTGGATCGCGAGTGGGGCATGAGTTCTCTCTGAAAAAATATCGCTCAACGGCCGGTCTCGGACGCGATCAGTGAAACCCTGTACAGCGATGATGCGTGGTTCCACTGGGCTTGGTAGCAAATTCGCAGAGGTGATAGGAAGAGTCATTGAGGAGAATTGTTGACCGGTTCTTCGCACCGGAATCGTACGGAGCGGCGCATGGAGCGTTGTCGGCTCGGAGATTGTCGCTCGGTTCTCCGAACCGAATGCGCACGCAACGGCGCGCAGAGCATTGTTGGCTCGGAGAGCCGAACGACATTCTCAGAACCGATTGCGCGTGGAATGCTGTTGGTTTGAAGAGCCGATCGGTATCTTGGACGGTGCCGAAACGGGCGTGGGCTGCTATTCTGCTGCGATGAAAACCACGACCACGAACGAACCGATTTTCCCTGCAACGCACCCCGCTCGCCCTCCCGAACTGCTCGCGCCGGCGGGCAGTTGGGAGTGTGCCGAGGCGGCGGTCGAAAATGGGGCTGATGCAATCTACTTTGGCGTCGATCGAGGGTTCAACGCTCGCTCGCGGGCGGCGAATTTCGGGTTGGGCGATCTCGCCGGTTTGATGCAAATGCTGCGTGGCCGCGGCGTCCGTGGCTACGTGACGCTCAATACCCTGGTATTTCCCGATGAAATGCGATCACTCGTCGAGGTCGTCGAAGCCATCGCCCGTGCGGGCGTTGACGCTGTGTTGGTCCAAGATTTCGGTGTCGCTCGGATCGTCCGAGCGATGTGCGAGGAACTGGAAATCCACGCTTCGACGCAAATGAGCCTCACTTCGGCGGAAACGATTCAGGTCGCCGCCGAACTCGGGCTGTCCCGCGTCGTTTTGGCGCGAGAATTGTCGATCGGCGAAATCAGCAAAATCCGTGAGGCGATCCCGATGCCTCTGGAGTCGTTCATTCACGGAGCGTTGTGCGTGGCCTATTCGGGCCAATGTTTGACGAGCGAATCGTTGGGCGGACGCAGTGCGAACCGAGGGCAATGCGCCCAAGCCTGCCGGTTGCCGTATGAACTCGTTTGCGACGGCGAAGACCGGGACCTCGGCGATGTGCGGTACCTGTTGTCGCCTCAAGATCTCGCTGGGTATGCAGCGATTCCCGACATGATCGCCGCAGGCATCGACAGTCTGAAAATCGAAGGCCGGTTAAAAACGCCGGAATACGTCGCGAACATCACCGGGCATTACCGCCGGGCGATTGATCAAGCCGTCGCCGAGGGTGTCGTCCGGGTCAGCCGCCAGGATCGCGAGGAGATGGAGTTGTCGTTTTCTCGCGGGTTCGCACCAGGATGGCTGGAGGGTAACGATCACAAACGGTTGGTACCGGGCGTGCGGGCAGCCAAACAGGGCATCGTGTTGGGCGAAGTGGAGGAAATTCGGGGCGAAGAAATTTGCGTTCACGTCGCGGCGAACGTGTCGTTGGGCGATGGATTGGCGATCGCGTCGATGCCGGACGAGAGTGATCGGCGGCGAGACGACGCCTACGCGGGCAGCGGGTTCGCGGACAACCATCAAGGCGGACGGGTTTATTCGTTGAACGCTTCCGGGCGGGGGCGGAATCCTGCCAAGTTGAAAACGGCGACGGCGGGCAGCGAGGTTTGGATCGGGTTGGCGCGGGGGGCGATTGATTTTTCCCGAATCGAAATCGGGGCCACGGTTTTCAAAAACGATGATCCGAAATTGAACAAGAAACTCGCGGCCACGTTCGGCGGGAAACCCCGTCGGACTCGGGCGGTGGATTTTGATGTGGTCGCGAAAGTCGGTGAGCCGCTGCGGGTGACCGCGGCGTTGGCAGCGGACTCCGATTGCGAGGTGAAGGTGGTTTCCGAGTCGCCGTTGGAGATCGCTCGCAAGCACGCGATCGATCGTGAGGTGCTCGCCGACAAACTCGGGCGACTCGGTGGGACAATTTTTCATCTCGGGCGACTCGTCGCCGTGATCGAGGGGGAACCGATCGTACCGTTGGGTGTTCTGAATGCGGCGCGGCGGGATGCGATTGATTTGTTGACAAAAAAAATCCAGGAGATTCCCGCTCGCTGCGTCGATGTGGCGGCGGGGCTGGCGTTGGTGCAGCCGTTGAGCGATTCATCAGAAACTGAGCCGACGGCGCTCGCCACGGGCCCCGGTCCGGAATCAGGGAGGCCCGCGGCTAGCGCCGTCGGCTCACCATCGGTGCCGAAACTGTCGGTGTTGTGCCGGACGATGGAGCAACTCGAAGCGGCGGTGGCGGCGGACGTGGATGTGGTGGTCGCGGATTTTCATGACGTGCGGACGCACCGTGATGCCGTGCGGGTGGCTCGCGATGCGGGAGTTTCTATTTTGATCGCGTCGCTGCGGATGCAGAAACCCGGCGAGATGGGGTTCGTTCGGCAAATCCTGAAATACGAACCCGACGGGATTTTGGCTCGGAATCTGGCGGTGATCGACGCTTCGCTCGCGGCGGGGATCGAGACGGTCGCGGATTTCTCGTTGAACGTGGCCAACCATCGCTCGGCGGAGTGGTTGATGGGGCGAGGCGTCAGCCGGGTGACAACGTCGTATGACTTGAACGCCGACCAGCTCGATGGGTTGATCGCGGCGACGCCGAGCCGGTGGTTCGAGGTCGTGATGCACCAACACATGCCGATGTTCCACATGGAGCATTGTGTGTTTTGCAGCGTGATGTCGCCGGGGACGAACAAAACGAATTGCGGGCGTCCGTGTGATCGGCACGTCGTCCATTTGCGTGACCGGGTGGGCAAATTGCACGTTTTGCAAGCCGACATTGCGTGCCGGAACACGTTGTTCAACGCGACCCCACAGAGTGCGGCGGACGTCGTCGCGTCGTTGATTGCTCGGGGGGTGGGTTGGTTCCGCGTGGAATTGTTGGAAGAGGACGCGAGCCGAACGGGCGAGATTCTCGGTTTATATCGGCAGCTATTGTGCGGTCAGATCAGTGGTCCGGAGGTGTGGCGACACTTGTCAGCGGACAATCGTGTGGGGGTAACGCGGGGGACGTTGGAAGCAAAACGCAACCCGCTGGCGATCTTGTAAATCGACGCGGTTTGACCGTACGTCAGGCTTTCTAGCCTGACACATCCTAATCTTGTCAGCCTAGAAAGGCTGACGTACGTCAGGCTTTCTAGCCTGACACATCCTAATAATGTCAGCCTGGGAACGCCTTCGTACGTCAGGCTTTCTAGCCTGACACATCCTAATCTTGTCAGCCTGGAAAGGCTGACGTACGTGACACACCCACCACCTCTTCCTTTTCAACTCAACTCGATCCCTGTGCCGAATTCTGCTGCCCGATTGCCTCACGATCTGCGAAACCGCCAGGGTGGTTGGTTATTCTTAGGGATGCTTTTCGTGTTCTTTGTCAGCAGTCTGTTGCTGTACGCGATCTATGCGATCACGCGGAAAGATGACCCGCAAAGTGCGGTGGCGTTGCCGATGAGTTTCTTGACGAGCACGGTGTGTTTGCTCGGGATCAGTGCGTTGTTGCACGCGGCGACGCGGACGGTGCGTCGGAGCAAACGGTTGGCGACCTCGGTGCTGTTGATCGTCAGCGGTATCGCGGCGATCGTGTTCATGATGATCCAGTATCGTTCGATGTTGGATCTGTTGAGCGGCCCGGCGATGGAGGCGGGCACGGGCAAAGGCGTCGCCGGGATGGTGGTGGTGCTGGCGTTCTTGCACGCGTTGCATGTGGCGGGCGGAGTGATCTCGTTAGGGATCGTTGGCGTGCGTGCTGGGTTGGGCAAATACGATCACGAGCGACACTGGCCGGTCGATTTCGCGGCCCAGTATTGGCACTTCCTCGACGCGGTTTGGTTGTGCATGTTGGCGGCGTTCATGGTGACAACCGGCGGCTTTTCATAGGTCGCAGCAAGCCACTTCAACGCTGAACCGGCAGAACCTGGATGAACAATCTCCTCTCCCCCCAAACCCAGTACGTCAAAACAAATCCCTCGCTGGTTGAACCAGCGAGGGATCTCGTTTCAAACAATCGCGGTTGAGCATCGCGGCCTATTCGAGTGAAGCGGTCTCCTTGGAGCTGATCGTTCCCAATGCCCCCCACAATCCGTAGGGGCTCTGGGATCCCGGGGGAGTAAATGCACCGCCGTTAGCGACCGAAGGTCGAGTACCGTCCCCGGCCTCGATCGAATCGGTGATGAACCGAACGGCACCATCGCCCATGAGGACGTGAGCACCACCTTGGTGGTAACTGCTGACCGAAGCCAGCCCGTCATTCGAGTCGGAACTTCGCAGGCACGAAGGAGAGTTCGGTGGCAAGACCGTCATGACGGCAGTCGAGTGCCAGTGACCATCGGCCCAACGGCGTCCGCGCTGCCAAATACCACCGCCAGCGTACTGCGACGGCGAGAGCGGGTTGATGTGAGCACCCGTTTTGCAAGCAGCAGGGGTAGGCACCCACCAATCGCTGCCGTTGAGATGGTAAACATAACTGCGAATTCCACGTTGGAAATCCTGCACGCAGAGTTCGCCCATCACGACGGTATTCGAGGTGCCGTCTTGAATATCACGGAATCGACCGACGACTTCCCGTGCGAACAGACCGCGGCGATGGCCGGTCACTCCGCCATGGTGGCCGTAATCACCCGGTTCGGGCGATCGACCCGCACCACGGATCGTGTCGCCGTAGCAGTTGGCGTAGTTGGTTTGCCCGGCACCGTTCAACATCGCCGGGTCACTGGGGCAACGGTAGGTGAAGACCTGAGTCCGCCATGGGAGATACGACGGGTTGTCTTGCCCTGGGTTCTGACCAAACGGTGCAAACAGGGTACCGCCCTGTGTTAAGGGGTTACTCATTTGCTCCCAAAGGGCCTGCTGTTCGATGAACGGCAGGATTCCGACAAGGTTCAAGTTGACGCGGCGGTCATTCACGGCACGCGATCCACTCCGCGTGCTGGGAAACATTTGATAAGCGGCGTGATAATTGTGCATGCCCAAGCCGAGTTGCTTGACATTGTTACTGCACTGCATACGACGGGCGGCCTCGCGGGCCGCTTGGACGGCGGGCAACAACAGCCCCACCAAAACTCCGATAATGGCAATCACCACCAAGAGTTCCACCAAAGTGAACCCCGAGCGGCGACGTGTCAAGCATGATACTCGCATGACGGTCTCTCTTTTGAAAACGCGAAAACAAACAGGAATCAAAAACTGAAACTCGGACAGCCGGAACGCATTGCCGACAGGCGGGTTTGGACGTTGGATATCTCTCGAACCGCTCGGTCGCGACGGGGGCGTTCCTCCAAACGCGACGACCATACTCAGTTCGCTAATACTTATTTGGGTGCGCTCGGATCGGCGTTCTCCATCTCATTCATCGCTTCGATATCATTGACGTCGGCTCCGACATCCGGGTCGACCGCGACCTCACCATCGAGTACCGCTGCGCCGGTATCGGCCCCGCAGCCGGCGAACAAAGCGATTGGAGCAAGGAGAACTAAAAACATCAGACGGCGGTAAAGCATCAAAATCCCACTCGGTTATTACAGAAAACAATAAAATTGAAGTGAGGGAACACACCGTAAAACTGGTTTTACTGGACCGTATTCCCCATTTGAACATAAGTACAAGGGGGGGGGGTCCGCCCACCCCTGTCAAACTTGTTATGCTCAAAATCGATTTTTTAAAGTACGGCGTCTGCGAAGGATAGTCGGTGCTGTTGGCTGTTGGCTGTTGGCTGTTGGCTGTTGGCTGTTGGCTGTTGGCTGTTGGCTGTTGGCTGTTGGCTGTTGGCTGTTGGCTGTTGGCTGTTGGCTGTTG
>Ga0163216_101753_pt1 | contig 10801 bp, 7 predicted proteins | sample SynspAceP_FD_167610 | JGI IMG/M metagenome (GOLD analysis project Ga0163216, IMG submission 167610) | Saline lake microbial communities from Ace Lake in Antarctica - Synechococcus sp. Ace-P (Illumina Assembly) | ecosystem: Environmental > Aquatic > Non-marine Saline and Alkaline > Saline ...
CCACCTTAGCCTACTTGATTTATAACCAAGCCCTTCTTCAATATGACGTTGGTGTGGCTTCTGCTGGTGGTTTGTTTGCAGTATTGCTTGCCAATATCGTAGCCTTTTTCTTAATTCGTGCCGTTGGCAAAAACCTAACGGTGTGAGGTGAATACGATGACTCTTAATCAACAACGTAAACTCAAAACCATTATCACAGGCCTGTTCGCATGGACGGTTGCCTTGGTATTATTTTTCCCTATTTTGTGGATGTTTATTACCTCATTCAAAACAGAATTACAGGCAATTTCGATTCCGCCTACTTTGTTTTTTGAACCAACACTGGATAACTTCAGAATTGTTCAGGAACGAAGTGACTACATTCATCACGCATGGAATTCCGTCGTCACCTCGTTTGGAGCAACGATTCTTGCGTTGATCATCGCAATTCCAGCGGCTTATTCAATGGCATTTTTTCCAGGTAAACGCACTAAAGACATTTTGCTTTGGATGCTTTCAACCAAAATGCTTCCAGCGGTTGGTGTATTAGTCCCTATCTACATTATATGTAGAGACTATGGATTACTCGATTCTCGCCTTGCTCTGGTCATCATTTTCACCCTGATGAACTTGCCTATTGTGGTATGGATGCTTTTCTCCTACTTCAAAGATTTACCAAAAGAAATTCTTGAAGCGGCCAGAATGGACGGTGCGACCCCTTGGGATGAAGTCGTAAAAGTTGTCCTACCCTTATCCGTTGGCGCTATTTCCTCTACGGCACTCTTGTCGATCGTTCTTTGTTGGAATGAAGCGTTCTGGTCTCTTAACTTAACCGCGTCGGAAGCCGCACCGCTAACCGCAATGATTGCTTCGTACTCAAGTCCTGAAGGCTTATTTTGGGCAAAACTGTCTGCGGCATCGACATTAGCGTGTGCTCCAATCGTCATTTTTGGTTGGTTCTGTCAAAAACAATTGGTTCAAGGCCTTACATTCGGCGCCGTAAAATAATTATTAGGAAGCGTTCACATGACATATTTAAAGATTACAGACTTACAAAAGCATTACGACAGCTACCACGCACTTCGAGGTATTAATCTATCCATTACCGAAGGTGAATTCGTGGTCTTTGTTGGGCCATCTGGTTGTGGTAAATCAACTCTATTGCGTACTATTGCAGGTCTTGAGTCCAGCAATGGCGGAAGCATTGAACTAGACGGAAGAGACATTACCGAACTGGCTTCTTCAAAACGTGATTTGGCAATGGTGTTCCAATCCTACGCGCTATATCCACACATGACGGTGGCGGATAACCTGTCGTTTGCGCTTCGCCTTGCGAAAATACCAAATGATGAAATTCAAGAAAAAGTACGTTCTGTTTCTGCCTCGTTGCAGCTTGATCCACTGCTTGAACGTAAGCCAAAAGAACTGTCAGGCGGACAACGCCAACGAGTGGCGATTGGCCGTGCCATCGTTCGTCAACCAAAAGTATTCTTATTTGACGAGCCACTGTCCAACTTAGACGCCGCGCTTAGAGTTCAAATGCGTTTGGAGCTTGCTCGTCTTCACAAAAAACTGGGCACGACTATGGTCTATGTTACCCATGACCAAGTAGAAGCCATGACGCTAGCAGACCGTGTTGTTATCTTAAATGCAGGTCAAATAGAACAAGTCGGTACACCGTTGGAACTTTATCGCAAACCAAACAGCCGTTTTGTTGCCGAGTTCATTGGCACACCAAAAATGAACCTGATCCCTGCGGATAAAATCACACATCAAGAAAACGAACTAGTCTTTGACCTATTTGGCCACACCATTCATTTCCCTGCGAATCGCATAAAAGGCGCACAGCCTGAATCCGTTATTGTGGGCATTCGCCCTGAGCATTTGAGTTTGGTGGCAGAAGGCGGAGACTTGACTGGTCGCATTGAATTAGTTGAGCACTTAGGCTCAGAAGCTTATGCCCACATTCAATTACTTAACGATCAGACCATTATTGTGAAAGCAGGTGCACGCACTGAACTTAAAGACGGCCAAGAAGTTAGCATCAAAGTAGACGTACAGGAGATCATTCTGTTCAACGACAAAGATCAAGTAATTTCTGTGATTCCAGAGGAAGCGTAACATGGCAAACCACCTACAAGCTTCGCTCAATAAAGAACAGCTTTCTGTTCAAAATTATCAAAAAGAAGCCATTCAAGCGGGCGTATTACATTTAGGCGTGGGCGCTTTTCATCGCGCTCACCAAGCCGTGTATTTTGACCAACTATTAGCCCACGACAATGAACAAAACTGGGGGATCATTGGCGTCAATATACGCCCACAAGATAGCCAAGTATTCGCTCGTTTCATCGAACAAAAAGGCGAATATGTCTTAAAAACCATGGCGGCCGATGGTGTCACAAATTACGAGCACATTCGTTCTATTGTTCAGCAAATCGATGGCGCGCAAGCGCCACTCGATGTCGACGCAGCCTTAGCCGATGCGAACATTCAGCTCGTGACATCAACCGTAACCGAAGGGGGTTATTATCTTGATGAAAATCGCGTTTTAATGCTTGAACATCCAGCCATTAAAGCCGACATCAATGGGGCGAGAAATACACTTTATGCTTTCCTCTATGCGGGTCTAAAAAAGCGTAGCGAAACGTCAAAGGCTAAAATCACTTTATTGTGTTGTGATAACCTTCGCCATAATGGTGAATTGTTAGAAGCCGGACTGATGCAATTTATTGCCGCAAAACAAGATCCGGCACTGGCTGATTGGATTAAGAATAACGCTTCTTTCCCTTGCTCCATGGTCGATCGCATCACGCCTAAACCAAGCCAGCAACATATCGATGATGTGCAATCTCGCTTTGGTGTTGACGATGAAATGACCGTCATGGGTGAAGATTTCATCCAGTGGGTTGTCGAAGACAATTTTGCTGGCAAAAAACCTTCCCTGGATCTAGTCGGTGTTCAATTCGTCAACGATGTTGTGCCTTTTGAAGAAGCTAAGATTCGTATATTAAATGCGGGGCATACGTGCGTCACCTATCAAGCGGCATTAAAAGGCTTAACGTATTTTGATGAAGCCATGCGCGATAACGAATTAAGCCAGTACTTTTCAGACTTTATACTGCAGGATTCGATTCCAGCCATTGGTGATTCTGTGGTGGATCTTCCCGCTTATTTCAACATAATCGCTCAGCGTTTCAGTAATGCCAATATTGGCGATACGGTTGAGCGAATATGCACAGATGGCTACGCAAAATTTCCAATTTTTATATTTCCAACATTGGAAGGCAATTATCGAAAAGGCCGCACTCCAATCAAAACCATTCAAGGGATTGCCAGTTGGTTTACATTTATTCAACTCACCAATGCGGGTAAAATTAAAACCCCTTATCATGAGCCGAATAAAGCCGCACTTGCTTCTTTTAGTAATGACGCAGCAGGCATTCAAGCCTTTGCAAACGATCGTTTTTTATGGGGCAGCATACCCACTGATTTTCCTGATTTTATAGAGCAACTTACCCAAGAAATTCAGAACAGTATGGAAAAGCATGCTTAAATAACGGCAACCTACCTCAAGAAATAAAGGTGATTCAGTCGGTTTTACCATTATTTTTTGGGGATGTTTTATTATTAATAATAAAAATAAAGTGGCAAGATAACGTAGATACGATCAAAAAAATCTATCCTTATATCTGTGCTTCCATGAGAAAGACTATGCCTAATACCGCCAAACGCATCACCCCTGAATACGAAATCGTTGAAGATAACGAAACCATTCGATATTTAGAGCATGGCTACCCTAGCGATCTCATTCGCTGGCACGCCCATGATGACTACGAGCTACACTTTATTGTAGCGACATCAGGTAAGGTATTTATAGGCGACTATATTGGCAACTACTCTCCGGGGCAGCTCATTTTAACAGGGCCAAGACTTCCTCATAACTGGATCTGTCAAAACGAACAAGAGGACGTCCAGCTTAGAGACATGGTAATTCGCTTTCACCATGAGTCATTTTCGGATGGCATGAAAATCATACCCGAGCTGGCTGAAATTCTACCTATGCTAGCAAGAGCAAAATCTGGAATTGAATTTTTCGATCTAGATCATGAATATTTGAAAGAAATTTTTCAACAAGTACGAGACTCTAGTGGGCTGTCTAGGTTAATTCTTTCTCTTCCACTCTTACAAAAATTGGCTAAAAGTCGAAGCTATCGCTTACTTTCAACGGTTCAAATTGACTTAAAATCCAGTGAAACGTTACAAAGAAAAATTAATACCGTTGTTGATTACGTATCCAAGAATTATAGCCAAGACATCACTCTTTCTGGTGTGGCAAGCTTAATTTGTATGTCTGATAGCCATTTTTCACGCTTCTTTAAGAAAGCCACCGGCAATCGATTTATTGAGTTCGTGAACCGTGTTCGAATCAGTCGCGCTTGTAGTCTCTTAATCGAAACAGACCAACAAATCGCAACTATTTGCTTTCAAGTCGGGTTCAACAATGTGGCCAATTTCAACCGTCGATTTCATGAACTAAAAGGTGTAACACCTAGAGATTTCCGTACACAAAGTAATATCCATATTGAAGGCGCTATGCCTTTGTCATAATTCATTAACACGCAAAAAACACGAAACGCCGCAGACATGATATGTCCAGCGGCGTTTTTGTATTAATAGGATAATAGAGCCAGTTTACCGTTTAAGTCTTTTGTTGACTGATAAAGCGACTGATACAAGGCATACTTTTCTTGATAATAAGATTTAGCGGCTTCATCTGGCTCATGAACTTCTAGTGCTTCTGGCATGGTGCAGTATTCCGTAATAAGCCGCTCAATGTCTTGGCCTTGCCCATACTGCTCGCCTAACAACGCTAGACGAGCCGCACCCAAACCAGGACCGACATCTCCGCCATCACGATAAATAAGACGTTTGTTGAGCACATTAGCGATAATCTGACGCCACATCGCGTTACGTGCGCCACCACCAATCAGAGATAGCTCATCGGCAACACTGCCTGCACTGTCCAACGCGTTCTGACAATCTAATAAAGAAAACGCAACGCCCTCAAGTACTGCTAATGTCATCAATTCTACGTTCGTCGTATTCGTCAGCCCCACAAATTGCCCATTCGCTAATGGGTCATTGTGCGGTGTGCGTTCTCCACTCAGATACGGTAAGAACAGAACGCTAGTGCGCTGAAGACCTGAATCTTCTAGTCCGTCCAGTAATTCAGGAACGGTTTTACCCACCAACTTAGAAAACCAAGCCAATGAGTTTGCTGCACTTAATGTCACGCCCATTTGATGCCAACGGTTCGGCAATGCATGACAAAAGGCATGTACGGTATTTTCTGGGTTCGCTTTGTGGGATTCGCTGACGGTGAAATACACGCCCGATGTGCCCAACGAAATAAAACCTTGGCCAGGATTCGTGATACCCATACCGACCGCACCGGCAGCATTATCGCCAGCGCCTGCTACAACAGGAAGTTGAGGCAATTTAAGCCGCTGAGCGACCTCTTCTGATAGCACACCCACAAGATCACACCCTTCATATACTTTCGGCATATTGGCTTGTGTTAAGCCCGTCGCAGCCAATAAGACGTCATCCCATTGGCGCGTTTGAGGATTCAACCACAAGGTTCCCGCCGCATCCGAACAGTCCGATGACATCACGCCGGTTAAGCGATAAGCCAAATAATCCTTAGGAAGTAAAACATAAGCCAATTTTTCAAAAATAGCGGGCTCATTTTTTTGTACCCAGCGTATTTTAGGCGCGGTAAAACCTGGCATATAAAGATTACCAGATCGTTCAATCAGGTCAGGACATTCAGCCATCAAAGCTTGGCATTGCGCTTGACTACGCCCATCATTCCATAAGATACAAGGTCGTAAAACATCGCCTTGGCTATCTAATAATGTGGCACCATGCATTTGCCCTGATAACCCTAATGCTTTTAGTTTACTCAAATCCAAGCGCTGCTGTAATTGCTCAATCACATCAATGCACGCCTGCCACCATGACAAAGGGTCTTGCTCAGACCAAGTAGCATGAGGACTACTAACCAACAAAGAAGCCGACTCTTGTGCCAGAACATTGCCTTTGTCGTCAATAACGACCCCTTTTAAACCGGATGTGCCAAGATCAAGACCTAAATACATTTTATTACTCATTCTATTAATTTTTTTTATTGGTTTTGTATTTGAATATGGCATTCTATACACATATCATTTCTAATTTTTCTATACTCGAAAGAATAGTAAATAGAGTCAATGAAATCTGGTAGATTGGCCTTTTTTGTACCGTAAGGTAATAGAAAAAGTTAACTTAAATATCATTTGAACAGAAAAGTATAAAACTGAGCCAAAAAGACCTGCAAGATCCTTAGACCTTTTTGATGAATTAATCTCTTAGAGATAACCAATAACACAGGTAATAAATAACTTAATGCAATGGCTTAATGATTTTTTTGTCACCCAAGTAGATAATAACAACTTAATGACTGGAGACTACAACTACCTACTGGTAGCTCTTTCTATCGTACTTGCTGCAGTGGCCTCATTTTTTGCCCTACACTTCGCCTCTATTGCACAACACATTGTTATCAAAAAATACAAAGACATTGCTCTCGTGTCTGGCTCTTTCATTATGGCCGGTGGCATTTGGAGCATGCATTTTGTTGGTATGTTGGCATTCAACATGGGACACCCTGTTTCTTATGACCCACTGCTTACAACCGTTTCTTTAATACCCAGTATTTTAGCCTCTTACGTCACATTAAAAAAATTGATTCAGCCAAATTTAAGCGTCTGGCATTTGCTTATTAATGGTGTACTTGTCGGCGGAGGCATAGGCACTATGCATTATATTGGCATGGAAGCCATGGAAATGGATGTTGAGCTTAGGTATGACCCGGCTTGGTTCTTTTTCTCTATTTTCATAGCCGTCGTACTGGCTTTTATTGCGCTATCCACGCAGTACTACGTCGGAAAGTTATGGGCAGGGCTCAGTCAAAAGTGGGTCAGTAGCATCAGCGCTTTGATTATGGGATCAGCTATTGCAGGAATGCACTATACCGGCATGGCGGGAGCCCGTTTTATCTCATCCAGTGATGTAGAAATGGTCCACATATCAAATGATCCCAACAGTTACCTTTCTTTTGTCGTTGCCACCATTACTTTATTACTTTCTATTCTAGCGAGTAATATTGCCTCTCAATTACGGTACCGTCAGCTATTATTAGAAAAAACCGCCAGTGAAGTGAGGTTAAAAACGACATTGGATACAGCGGTTGATGGCATCATTACTATTGACAGTAATGGCATAATCAAAGAATTCAATAAAGCAGCCTGTACTATCTTTGGCTGGCAAGAAGAAGAAATCATCAATCAATCGTGTTTTATTTTGTTATCTCCGAAGTACGTTGATGAATTCACCTTAGCTTTGGAGAGCTTTCGAAAAACCGGCAACTCAAGCGTTTCAGGTACCGAGCGAGAAATTTATGCTATCAACAAAAGTCGACATGTTTTTCCGATCAGAATCGGTGTTGGCCGTGTTGATATTCCCGGCAATGAAACACTCTTTGTTGCCTTTATCAATGACATTTCTACTAGAAAATCGATGGAAGAAACCATCAAAAAAAGCGAAAAACAATACAGTTCTTTGATTAAAAACATTCCAGGGGCTTCGTTTCGTTGCTTAATGGATAAGGATTGGACCGCTATTTTCCTTAGTGATGCTATTTATGATGTTGCGGGGTGGAGCGCTGCTAATTTTTATAATAACGACATATCCCTGGGCAGACTTGTTCACCCAGATGACAACAAAAGCGTTTCAGCTGCTGTCGACAAAGCGATTGAAGAACGCTCAACCTATAAAATAGAGTATCGCTTAAGACATAAAGAAGGTCACTATGTTTGGGTGCTGGAAAGTGGCTCTGTTATTTACAATGAAAAAGGCGATCCTGAATGGATTGATGGTGTCATCTTAGATATTTCACAACGCATTGAAATAGAAAATGAACTGCGTTTAGCAAAAATAAAAGCGGAAGCATCTGCGGAAAGTAAATCATCGTTTTTAGCAAATATGAGCCACGAAATACGTACTCCAATGAACGCTATTATTGGTTTTTCAGATATCCTGTTAGATTCTGATGTATCGGGTGAAAACAAAAAATACCTAGCCACTATAAGTAGATCAGCTCGATCTCTACTTCACCTTCTCAATGACATACTAGACAGCGCCAAGTTAGAAAAAAACAAACTAGAGTTAGATATGCAAATATTTGTGCTTGCTAACATGGTAGACATGGTGATATCGACACTCTGGCTACAAGCAAGGAATAAAGGCTTAGAACTACACTTTGAAATAGAGACGAATGTTGCGCGGGCTTATTTAGGTGCAGAAGACCGTATACGACAAGTGCTGATGAATATTTTAGGCAATGCCATAAAATTCACCGAAAAAGGTTACGTAACTCTGACCGTTTCCCAAAACAGTGATAAAAGCATCCGCTTCAGCGTGCAAGACTCTGGCATAGGCATCCCTCCAGAACGCTTAAAAAATATTTTTGATCCGTTTACACAAGCCGATGCTTCCATGAGTCGACGTTTTGGCGGTACTGGATTAGGCACCAGTATCTCAAAGCAGCTGGTCACATTAATGGGGGGAGAACTTCATGCAAAAAGTAGTATGGGGGTTGGCAGCTGCTTCTATTTCGATTTACCTTTAAAAGAGTCTGAAATGCCTAAAGAGGCAAAATTCACTCAGCTACCAATAATTACGCCTAAAAAAATACTCTTAGCAGATGACATAGAGCAAAACCTAACATTGCTTACTCTGCTCTTAAAGCGACAAGGACATGCTATCTTTTTAGCAAAAGATGGCATTCAAGCCATTGAACAATTTAAAAGCTTAGCACCTGATATCATTCTAATGGACATTCAAATGCCCAATATGGATGGTTTAATGGCGACCCAAATTATCAGGCAATATGAGAAAGAAAACCTACTTAGTCATACTCCCATCATTGCCCTAACCGCAAATGTGCTTCTAGAAGATAAATTAGAAGCACTACAGGCAGGTATGGACGGCTTTGCAAACAAACCCATTGATATCCATGCTTTGGTTACTGAAATGACAAGAGTATTAAACGAAACGCCAATATCACCCAATATAGAAAGTATTGATGGGGAAGCCAGAGATCATAAAAACCTGCAAATCAATATCAGTAAGGGGCTTTCCCTATGGATTGAAATGCCAATCTATGTGACTGAGCTATCAAAATTTTCCTCACAAAACGCTGATTTAATAAATAGACTATTGGTGCTCTTATCCGCGAAAAAACACCAAGAAATCAACACATTAGCGCATGCCATAAAAGGAATATCGGGGAACCTGGCACTGCTAAACATATCCAATTCGATGGCAAAAATAGAACGCACAGCACAAACAAAAAACGATGAACTATGCTTAGAAAGCATTCAAAGCTTGTCTACCTCATTGTCAGGTTTCGTTGAAGAGTTGCAACAATTGAAAGAAAAATTTGGTGCCGAACTACAAACTCAACCCACAAGTACTCAAGTAGTGTTTTCAAAAATAGAATTGTTATCTCTACTTGATACCCTCACGCTTTCTACAGAATCAGGTGAAGTGGATGACGAAAACATAGATCTACTGATCAGCAGCGTACCAAAAGCAATGAAAAGACAAGCGATTGATGTAAGCAAGGCAATCAGTGATTTTGATTTCAATAGTGCCCTTATCACACTGACTAACTTAAAAAAATTAATAGAAAAGGAGTCCGATAGATGAGAATAGGCAGCAAGCAAGCCCCTCGTATTCTATTGGTAGATGATGAGCCCACAAATTTAAGAGTGCTAAAGCAAGTTCTACAGGCCGCTAACTATCGCTTATCCTTTGCCCGCTCAGGGCAAGACGCCCTAAAACTGGTCGAAAAAGAACAAGTTGATCTTATATTGCTCGATATCATGATGCCAGAAATGACAGGATTAGAGGTATGCAAGCGACTTAAACAAAACCCTGCAACCGCGGATATCCCAGTGATCTTTGTTACCGCACTCAAAGACAGTATTGACGAAGAAAAAGGGTTTGAAATTGGGGCCGTTGACTACATTGCAAAACCCATTATACCGTCCATTGTTTTAGCACGTGTAAAGACGCACTTGTCTTTGATTAAAGCAGACGAACTGCTCAATACTCATATTGATTTGATACACCGTCTAGGACGAGCAGCAGAATACAAAGACAATGAAACGGGCATGCATGTACAGCGCATGAGCCGCTTCGCAAAAATCATTGCAAGAGCCTACGGCTTTTGTGAAGAGTCCGCAGAAGACCTAATGATGGCGGCACCAATGCACGACATAGGTAAAATAGGTATAGCGGATAATATATTGCTTAAACCAGGTAAGCTCACAGCTGAAGAGTACGAAATAATGAAAACCCATGCTCAAATAGGGGGTGAAATCTTATCTAATCCCAGCTCATACCTTATAGAGCTGGCTCATTCCGTTGCTATGACACACCATGAAAAGTGGGATGGCACAGGTTATCCGAATGGTTTGTCTGGTGAAGAGATTCCAATCGAAGGGCGAATCGTTGCATTAGTCGACGTGTTTGACGCCTTGACCAGCGAGCGCCCTTATAAAAAAGCATGGTCTACAGAAAAAGCGATTAATTACATTATGGAGCAAAGTGGAAAACATTTTGATCCAGCGCTGCCCCCTTTACTTCTACAGGAACTTCCAAAACTGCTTAAAGTACAAACTCAGTTTGCAGAACTAGAGATAGACTAAAATCT
>Ga0163216_101761_pt1 | contig 10724 bp, 11 predicted proteins | sample SynspAceP_FD_167610 | JGI IMG/M metagenome (GOLD analysis project Ga0163216, IMG submission 167610) | Saline lake microbial communities from Ace Lake in Antarctica - Synechococcus sp. Ace-P (Illumina Assembly) | ecosystem: Environmental > Aquatic > Non-marine Saline and Alkaline > Saline ...
CAACTCCCCAACTCCCCGACTCCCCGACTCCCCGACTCCCCGACTCCCCAACTCCCGACTCCCAACTCCCAACTAATCTTCAATGCTTTCCTACGTTCTCAAAACTCTCTGGCGTCATCGCACTCGAACGATGTTGACGGTTACCGGCGCAGCGGTGGCGATGTTCGTATTCTGCTTTGTCGGTTCGGTTCAAGAAGGCTTGCATCGTTTGACCACCGGTGCGGACGCGGATCGCAGTTTGATCGTGTTTCAGGAAAACAGGTTTTGCCCAACAAGCAGTCGTCTGCCGGAAGACTACGCTCGCAAGATCATCGAAGTGCCCGGTGTTCGTGACGTGATGCCGATCCAGGTCTGGACCAACAACTGTCGCGCCAGTCTCGACATTGTTGTCTTCAATGGGGCCGACCCTGAGCAAATTCGCAAGTCCCGACCGATCAAACTTACCAGTGGCAACTGGGAACAATTTGCATCTCAACGTGATGCGGCAATCGTCGGACGCAGCGTCGCCCAGCGTCGCGGCCTCAAGGCGGGCGATCAATTTTCCATCGGCGAAATCTCGGTCAAGGTTGCGGGCATCTTCTCTTCCGCAGTTCCCTCCGAGGAGAATTTGATCTACACAAGTCTCGCGTTTTTGCAATACACGCGAGGACTCGATGCCGTCGGGTTGGTCACGCAACATGAAGTCTTGCTTACCGACAACGCCGACGCTGACCGTGTGGCGGCCGAGATTGACTCGCAATTGCGCGCTGGATCAGTCGCCACCAAGACGCGCCGCAAAGGTGCCTTCCAAGCCAGCACGCTTTCGGACTTGGTTGACCTCATCGGCTTTGCCCATTGGCTCGGCTACGCCTGTGTTGGTCTGGTGTTGTCGCTGGTTGCGACAACGACGGTGATGAGTGTGCAAGATCGAATCAAGGAGTATGCAGTGCTACAAACGATTGGAGTCCGGCCGTTTCGCACCATGCGATTGGTCCTGGCCGAAAGTACGATCTTGTGTCTAATGGGTGGCATTGCCGGAACCGCTTTAGCGCTCGCCGCTTTGGGCATCGGTGGATTTGCGATCGGCGCCGAAGGAACCACGATCGCCTTTCGTCCGTCCGTCGGACTGGCGATCAGCGGAACGATCGTGTCCCTGATCGTGGGCGTTGCTGCTGGTTTGGCTCCCGCTGTTCAAGCTGCAACTGTCCCGATCGTTAACGCGCTTAGAGAAAACTGAGGACGAGGAAAAGGTGTCGGGACTCTTTGTTTCGTGGGTCGGTTGAAATGGGCTTGTTTTTCGCGTTCATCCAGCGGCAGCGTGCGCCGGAGGTTTTCCAGGCATGACTCCCGTGTCCAACGAGATTGGTGCCTGAGTATGGATGCTGGTCGACAACGTAAGCCGGAACAAACGCAGTCGAGCTCTGCAGAGGTGCCACTCGACAAGGGATCTCTCGGTCGCCAGCGTCTTCCTGCAAAAGCGGTGCGCCCATGGTGCCGACGGTCCTCGGCGGATTTCGGTTCGCCGAGGACGATTTCTCATCAAATCATGGGACACGGGAGCCATGCCTTGAAAAACCTTGATCCCGGGGTCGGCGCACGCTTCCGTCGGATGAACCGTTTTTCGGGCGTCCGCGTGCTCGTAGCGTCGTTTCGAGGTCCAGTTGACGGGCGATCGACTCCATCCAATTCGAGTGCCCGAACGGACTGCCACGCCGGATCGACCAGCGAAGCGCATCGAGTTGCTTGTCGTCGAGCGCTTCGTTGACACGGCGAATCCAGTTGGCCGAACACGCCAACGGTCACGGCGACAATAGCCGCGTCAAACGCTCGCCCGGCTGAACCCAACGGTACAGAGGACCCCAACGCCAATCCTCCGCACGCCCGACCAACCCGGCTCGCTGTGCATTGCGTTCGACGTACCGGCAGAGAACGTGGAAATGGCCATCATCCTGGACCGGGAAACTCTTGAATCGGCCTTGGTAAACATGTCCTTCGCCGCTGTGTTGTATTGGGCATGATAACGCATCGTATGGGTCAGGGTGACCCAACGCAAGAAATTGCTCATTCCTCCATCTTCGGTCCGCTGGAGCACGAAGTGCCAATGATTCGGCATCAACTGATACGAAAGAATGCGGCATGGATAGCGGACAAGCCCTTCGGCAAGAATATTCTCAAACGCTTCGTCGTCGCCTTCCTTGTGGAAAATGACCGATCGTCCATTGCCACGGTTCACGGCATGGTAGATCGCATTCTTCTCGTCGGCGCGTTTGGGGCGGGACATCCACCGAGTTGAGCCACCCCCCAACCTCGCCTTTAAAAGTCCTGACCCCTTTTTTCGTCTGACCCCTTTTTTCGTTCAACACCGCACCGAACAAAAGCAAGCGGCGGCGAAGTAGCGCTGAACGCAGCCAGCATCTTTAGCCGCTATCGTTAAGCGCGTTCCCCTCGGGTGATTGTTTCGATGAGCATCAACTATCGCGAATTACGGATCGAAGACGTCTTAAGTTGGATGTCCTGGTCAGCGACGCAGCGAGTTGGCGATCAACTTCGCGGCCCTTGTCCCTTCTGCGATCGCGTCATCGCGGCATCCACCAGCGGCGTCCCGCCCCGCGTGTCGCGCACGTTCTCCGTGAACGTGCAGCGGCATCTCTTTCATTACTTCAAGTGCCATACCAGCGGCAACGCACTCGACCTCTGGTCGCTCCATCGCCAGTTCCCGATCTACCCCGCCGCCCTTGAGATCCAAGATCGCCTACATCAAACCAAGCAACCACCAAACCAACCCTGATCCACCACAGATCAAGCAACCACACCCTCAGCCACCACCGCAAGACTGGCTCAATTCCTATCCGCTATCAGCAAAAAAATCGCAAACGCTCGCATGAAGTAAATCATTATCAGCGTTGGGTGGCACCCAACGCTGATATTGAAATGACACAAACGTCAGAAGGTAAACATGCGAGCAACCTAGATGGCCTTGTTTACCAGCAAGATCCCACGGCGAGGGGATTCAAATCGATGAGAGGTGAATCGCCTTCGAAAATCACCCCTCCACTGGGTCAAGCGTGCCTCTCGCCCGATCCGCCTCGCGTTTTTCCTTCGAAGAAGGTGCTACGACCGTATTCTCGGATTCTGAACAGCCTGGCAAGACAGTCAGGGAACCCACGAAAACGCAAAGAATGAGACTAAGAAAGACTTTCTGTGATAGCATTGCACGATGACTCGGTAGGAGGGACCAACGGTGTAAGGAATGAAACGGCGTCCACGACTCGGATTCGATCATTGCTCAATTTCCATTAAGAAAAAAATGTAGAACTCGTCGAGACTCTCGCTCTTTACAGTTTCAATTCAAAGTCTTGCCGAGTTCCACTCGCCGAAAAACAAGCTACAACGAACTTCTAGAATTCACCGTTAAGGACTTCCTTGATCGCCCGCGTGCCCAAGGCTCCCCACAGCCCATAAGGACTGACGCTGCCGGGTGCGCGAGGGCCGGTGAGCGGGGCAGTGCTGTTCGTCGCGTTGTTGACAGTTCCTGCGTTCGCGTTTCCGGCCTCGATGCTGTCGGTGATGAATTTCACTGCCCCGTCCGCCATCACGACATGGATACCGCCTTGGTGCTGGCTGCTCGGGGGCAGAAGACCCATATAGAGAAAGTGAGCCTGCATGCAAGTCTCACGATTAGGCGGCAAAATCGTGTGGAAGCCAGAGTGCATTGGGTAGAACGTTGCCCAGGAAGACCCTCGGAAATGCACGCTGTTGGCTGCCTCGAGGGTCGGTGCGACCCCTCCATCAGTCCCATCCGACCAGAATTGAGGTCGCGTCGGGCTAATCCACTGCATACAAGCACTTGGATTTCCAGCCGGCGCAGTAGCGGATGTAGTCGACCCACCCGCGTTCATGGCAGGCATCGTTCGCTTATCCCGGTCGCCGAGAGAGGTAGCGATCTCTCCCAATGCGATCGAATTCGAAAGCCCATCCAAAATGTCGCGAAATCTTCGGTTATAACGGGTAGCAAAAACACCGCGGTCGGTTGCGCGAGAAATCTGCGGAATACCTCCAGCCCGATTAAAATTGTTGTCGAACGGTCCGTTGATCTGGAAGACATTGATCGTATCCCCGAGACACATCGCATAATTGGTACGGGCGCGACCGGGCGCTCCGCTCCTGCCCGGATCGCTCGGGCAGCGCATCCCCGGAACCTCTGTCATGTAAGGAATGTACAAGTCCCCGGACCACGAATACGCCGGACTTGGACCAAATGCTGAGTACGGCAGTGGCGTGGTGTCCGCTGGAGGACTGTTTCCTTCGGCGTCAACGTTCATTGGGTTGCTGATCTGCTCCCAGAGAGCCTGCTGCTCCATGAAAGGCAACATTCCGACCAACGCCGAGTGACTAGCGCTGTTGAAAAGCCTAGATCCGTTAAAGAGACCTTGACCCGCGACGGTGGTTCCGCTGCCATGCGTTGGCATCTGGTTGTAAGCAGCGTGATAGTTGTGCATTGCAAGCCCGAGTTGCTTCATGTTGTTGCCGCAACTCATCCGACGTGCCGCCTCGCGAGCCGCCTGAACCGCAGGCAACAAAAGCCCTACCAACACGCCAATGATCGCAATGACGACCAACAACTCGACGAGCGTGAACGCCCGTGGCTTTCTGTAATTTCTTGTTCGTAAGAATACGGACCGATCTGTCATCTTTCTACCTTAAAAACGTTGTGAAAAACAAAGAATGTGAAGTCCTGAAAACGCTCCGTCAGGTGTTAAAACACGCGATGGAAAGATACTGCCTCTCGATTGCGCAACACATCGTCGGAGGAATTCAATTAAACTCAGCAGACGCACCTAATGAGCCAAAGCAGTGATTGAAAGTGTGTCGGTGCGTCTGCCGCCCAAGGTCAAACTTTATTAAGGAAGGGTGCACTCCCTTGAGGGTGATCAGCGACCGTAAGCATCTCCGCAAAGAAAAATTAAATTTTTTCTAAAACGATTCATGCCCGATCGATGTGGCTAACTTTCGGACGAATTTCTTCTTGAAAGTCCAGTTCATGCCGAAATATTGTGCAGAACATGCATTAAATGGAAGCACCGCCGGAGCGAATAGCTCACTGTGATGGTCAAACTCGAAATGGGAGATTGATTTTCAATATCCGCACGACTGTGGCGGTACCCCCGAGTATTTGTTTAGTCCCCCAGGCCCGCGTGCCGAAATTTCATCGGCGACGAAATGAAGTTTGCTGACATGTTAGCTTCGTCGGCTCTGTTCGTTGCCGCGGGTACTTGTGGGTGGTAGCGATACTTCGGATGGGGCCATCGCTGTGCCAATCGCCACGCAGCACGCAACCTCGTTCATCAACAATGAACGATTTCTTCGTGGGGTCTTGCCACCGTGTTCAGAGGAATCGTCCGCTTCTTACCGAGTAAGAGTTTAGTCCCCCGGTCCCGTTTGCCGCGCATCGCGTGCCGAAATTTCATTGACGACGAAATGGCGTTTGCCGGCATCTTGGCTTCGTCGTCTCTGTTCGCTGCCGCAAGTATTCGTGGGTGGTGGCGATATTTCCGATGGGGGCATCGCTATGCCGAGCGACGCGCAGCATACAACCTCGTTTATCAAAAAATGAACGATTTGTTCGTGGGGTCTTGCCACCGCGTTCAGAGTGATCGTCCGCTCTTACCGACGAGTTGACCAGGATCGAGAATCACTCGATCGGTTACTTCGCAGGCGTCGATGCGTCTGCGTACAGTCGTTGCATCACCTGATCGGGAGGCCGTGTGAGCAACTCAAAATAGATGTCGCTGGCGCGGTGTCCATGACGACGTGCCGTCTCGGCAACCGTCATCAACTTCGCCATCGTAGTCGCGCCCGTTTCGCTGCGATGACCGAATGTGATCTTCCGCAGGACCACCAAAGGACGTAACGCTCGTTCGGCAAGATTGTTCGTTGGCGGGACACGCCTGTCATCGATAAAGATCAGCCACTCAGTGTAATGACGATTGATCCTGCCCTGTAAGGTGATCGCTTTCGGGTGAGCCAACTTGAATTGACTCAAGTATTTTAGACGCTCTCGAATCCATGATTCTTCTTTTCGTAGTTGCTCTTTGCTGAGCGTGCCCGCAGCACGTTCCCGGTGAAACGCACACGCTCGCCGGACAAACTCTCGGACGTACTTGAAGAAAGGGGAAACAAGGGGGGAAACAAGGGGCTGCGGAAACAAGCGGAAACAAGGGGCCACCCACATTCTGCCGGAGCTGGTGATCAGGTCGCAGCTGATTTGTGTGTGTCCCTGCGATTTCCGGCAGTCGATTCCTGCCTCGCTCCGTCGGACCCGCCACAGTTCTTGGAAACAGGCCGATCGCCGCGCAGCGGTGACCTCGACCACTTCCCTGATTTCGGTATCGGCAATGAAAGCGAGTCGCTTTAGTCCGAAGACAGGCCGAGCGGATTCTCTCGGGCGCACAACCAGCCCTGTCCGCAGCGGATCGCCTCCTGAGCGACACTCTCGGGCGTGCCTGCGGCTCGCTTGAACACCCGCCCGAACTTACGCACCAAGTCACACCAGCCAGGAGGATCGAGACCGATCCGGCTCAGGATCGGTGCCAAGTGCTCGGGGATCTTGCCCACGTTGTCTTGTTGCAATTGGCGGCCCGTCCAATCCAACAATTCCAAATAACGGGCTAACGAAACTGCGAGAAATCCTTTGGAACTTGCGCGTCGACCGGAGTCTTCCAAACAGGGGCCGACCGCATCGTGCTGTTCGTCAATTTCGATCGGACTCATCCAACCGCTCTTGCGCCGACGGCGACTCCGCTCCCAAGCGTGCGTGCTGGGCCGCGTTCGATCCTCTCGCTCACTAAGATCGTCAATGCGATCCTTCGCCCCGGTATACTCGCTGGTCTCGGGGGTTTCCGCGATCGCCGCACGAATCGGATTGAGGTCAACGTAGGCGGCACAGGCCAGCAGGCTGGCTTCATCGAGTAAAATTTGAAGTTTAAAACGCCCTTCCCAAAATCTTCCAGTGCACTCGTCTTCACGGTTGGCACGTCGGGCAATGTTTTCAGCCACGCAACGCATCCACGCTCCTCACATCGCTCAGCCGCCGGCGTCTCTCAGCAAGCACCTCGGGCTGATTGACGATCATGTTGATTTCAGGCTGCGTCGGCTCTTCGGGCGTCCCGTCGTCTTTCTTGCGATACGGGAACAGCCTCAGCCATCGCCGGGCGACTTCCTCATCGCTCCACTGGGCAACCACATCGCTACGTGTTCTCAGAACAAAATGCATGTGGTTACTCTGCACAGTATAGGTGAGGCAGTCGATAGCGAAGATTGATGCCAGGAACTCCAGGGGACTGCGAATCCAGCCTCTGCGATGCTCATAAGACTGCCCCGAATGTGGATCTTCCCCGCAAAGCCAGGCCCGACGCACGCATCGCTGAACCAAATGAAAAACCTGCACCGAGTCGGGGTCGGTAACTTCGCATCTTGGCTTTCGTGGCATGATAGCCTCCTTCATGGGGGGTGAACTGGGCGAATTTTCGTCAAGTAAGCACATCGCCGCCGCTTCGCCAATAGGTGGGTGGCCCCAACTTTCCCGCATCGACGAACTCGTCGATGGTCTTCGTGGCATCGTGTTCGCCCCTGATCGGTTCAAACGACCAGTGGCGTTGGTAGTTCGCTCCTTGCTCAATCCAATCGCTGAGCAGTTGTTTTTGCTCGTCCGTCAGTTTTCTATGTGACTCAGGTGGCGGCATGATCAGCTCGGCATCGTCCGAGTAGATCCGATCGACAATCAGGCTTTCATCGGGTTTGCCCGGCGTGATCGCTCCGTAATCAACGGCTTCGTCGCATACGTCCAGTCGCAAGTCGGCGGCACGAGCTTCTTGGTCAGGCCCGTGACAATGGAAACAATTCTCCGAGAGGATCGGACGAATCTGTTCGTTGAAACTGATCGGGGCGGAGTCGTCGGCGGTAGCAAGGGAGGTGGAGAGAACGATTGCGAAGCAGGTGAGCAGCGAGCGTTGGTTGATAGTTCGCATGAGGAGATTGTGTGGTTGATAGTTCATGGCCATCGGATCGCAGGAACAATAATTGACGGATTAGTCGTAGTGGATCTTGCTACAGATCCGATGCTGGAAGGATCTTTAGCAAGATCCACTAAGCAGGCATGGGGAATTCATTCCGCATAACTATATTAGCCGTTTGGGCGTTAGCCCCGGTTAAACGAGAGAACCGTGGCTAACGCCAAAACGGCTAATATACCGTAACATTTCTCCATACCTGCTTACGAGTGTTCGTGCGTTGCTTACTTCAACTGATTGATTGTGTAGTAGGCTTCGTTGTGAAGCAAACTGTTTCCGTCTGTGCCTCGAACACCATCGGCGTGCAATTGGTGAACGTGTCCGAGTTGTAAACCTTCGATACTCAAGTGTACCCGAGTCCGGTCAGCCGAAACGGTGGCGGCGGTGATTTTGGCCGTGGTGGCGTCAACTTCCGGACTACCGTATTGAGATCGGTATTCGTAAGTGTAAGTGGACATGCTGTACGAATTGGGGTTGCTCGCTGCGGCAGGATCGACGGGTTTCGTGAAAATCAAGTCAAAGCCATCTTCTTCCAACCGCATCTCTTTGATTTCAAAAGGTACCTTACCTGTCCAATCGAGTCGTTCGACGGCGAATTCTTTCGGACCCACCGAACCCCAGCCGCGGTTGGTGCCACCGACGAATAACGCACCACTGGCGTCCATCTCGACACCCACGTTGCCCGATGCGAACCCTTTGCGGAACGGGAAACAGGCTCCCTGCCACACGCCCTCGATCTCTTCTAGGAACACTCGCATGATCCGGCTTTGCGTTTGGTCACCGACAAACAATTGACCCGCGAAAGGGCCGAACTTGCCCGCCGTGCTGTCACAGGTAACTCCCGATGCACTTTTGCCCATTTTGTCGTACGGGAACATGACCACAGTCGGGATCAACTCTGGGATTTTCGCGGCTTCGATGTGCATCCGACTGCCACTTTCCGGCTCAGTCGGTTTCGTGGCCATCGAAGTGGTTTGGTCGTACCAACCGAAACCGCCGGGATGGCCGACGAACTTGCCTTGCCGCAGCAGTTTCAAACCGCAGGTTCCGTTCCAAGGGCCTTGGTTGTCGGTGTAGAACAGATTGCCGTTAAGGTCGGCTCCGATTCCGCCCGGTGATCGCACGCCACTGCTAAACGCTTGTGTGTCCCCATCAGGTGTGACTTGCATCGCCCATCCACGAAAAGGTACCTCACTCGAAAACGATCCTGTCAAACACAACGTCAACACCAGGTTTCCATCGGCAGTGAATTTTGAACCGAACGCATATTCGTGATAGTCGCCTGAGATCCCCCAGCCATCGGCGTAGGTTTCAAATTGGTCGGCGAGTCCATCGCCATCGCTGTCACGCATCCGCGTGACCTCAGGACGCTGAGTCGCGTACAACCAGCCATCCTTTCCGGCCAAACTCAGCGGTTCATGCAGCCCGCGGGCGTACACGTTGACTTGATCCGCTGTGACTTTGTCAGCCAACGGATCAGTGATCATGAAAATGTCACCGCGTCGCGAGCAGACTGCGAGCTTGCCATCGGGCATGCGCTGAAACCCGCAGGCCTCGATGACTTCACCAGGCGGCAGTTCAAACGTCGTGATTTGGTAGTAATCGTTCTCGGTTGGTTCTGCCGCTGTCACCGAGGCAGTCTGCCAAGACGCCATGACGGCCAACAACATCGTCGTCAGGGCAGTGATTTTTAAGCGAAAGCTTTTGAGCATCAAGAAGTTTTTGGACATCAGATATTTACCAGCGGATGAATTGTGAAACGGTTGTTGTAGCGGCGGCGGGGATCGTCGCGCGCAGGCGAAGAAAAGGGGTCAGGACTCTTTGTTTCGTTGGTCGGTTGAAATGGGCTTCTTTTTCGGGCGTCCGCGTGCTCGTAGCGTCGATTCGAGGTCCAGTCGACGGGCGATTGACTCCACCCAATTCGCTTGACCGAAGGGACTGCCACGCCGGATCGACCAGCGAAGCGCATCGAGTTGCTTGTCGTCGAGGGCTTCGTTGACACGGCGAATCCAGTTGGCCGAACGCGCCAACGGCCACGGCGACAACAGCCGTGGCAAAGGTTCGCTCGGCTGAACCCAACGGTACAGAGACCCCCACCGCCAATCCTCCGCACGCTCGACCAACTCGGCTCGCTGTGCATTGCGTTCGACGTACCGGCAGAGAACGTGGAAATGGCCATCATCCTGGACTGGGAAACTCTTGAATCGGCCTTGGTAAACATGTCCCTCGCCCGCTGTGTGGTAATGGGCATGGTACCGCATCGTATGCGTCAGGGTGACCCAACGCAAGAAATGACTCATTCCTCCATCTTCGGTCGGTTGGAGCACGAAGTGCCAATGATTCGGCATCAACTGATACGAAAGAATGCGGCATGGATAACGGACAAGCCCTTCGGCAAGAATATTCTCAAACGCTTCGTAGTCGCCTTCCTTGTGGAAAATGACCGATCGTCCATTGCCACGGTTCAAGGCATGGTAGATCGCATTCTTCTCGTCGGCGCGTTTGGGGCGGGGCATCCACAGAGTTTAGCCACCCCCAACCTCGCCGTAAAGAGTCCTGACCCCTGGTATGTCCCCTAGATCATCAAAATCTAAGCAGAAGGACCATTCGAGTGCTCTTATTGGAAGAACTCAACTTCCTTTCCAATTGGAGACACTCGAATGGTCACAAAATCGA
>Ga0163216_101763_pt1 | contig 10711 bp, 10 predicted proteins | sample SynspAceP_FD_167610 | JGI IMG/M metagenome (GOLD analysis project Ga0163216, IMG submission 167610) | Saline lake microbial communities from Ace Lake in Antarctica - Synechococcus sp. Ace-P (Illumina Assembly) | ecosystem: Environmental > Aquatic > Non-marine Saline and Alkaline > Saline ...
CGCCACAATTGTGGCAGTATCAAAGCCAACATCCCGCTGGCGGTGATATTATAATCAACAATCAACTTAGTAGTTTTGTGCCATTGGCAACTTTTTCAGGCTCAGAATACGGTGCTGATACTAATACTCTAATGTTGTATACAATAAGTGATAGTCGCTTTCTTGCACAAGCTCATAACAACTCTCTACTTATCGCATTAGGTATTTTTTTAAGCTTAACTTTAATTGGTTTAACCATAAACTGGCGAGAATATCGTCATCAAAGTCTGTTAATTGCATTGTCATTAAAACTAAGGGTTGAACAACAGGAATTAAAGCGCGTTAATCAAATATTACTTGAAAACATTGCCCGCCAACAATTGCTACAAGACGAATTAGTTGAAGCAAATAAACTTTCTTCCTTGGGTTTAATGGTAGCCGGTGTTGCTCACGAGCTAAACACCCCAATTGGTGGTGCCATAATGTCGGTATCCAATGCAGAAAACGCCAATGCGCTACTTAAAAAAGCGATGTTAGAAGGCATTACCAAGACCCAATTTAGTGAGGGTGTGGATTCAATTGCTAGCAATCTAAATATGGCAAAAATCAACTTAGATAAAGCCGTCGGCCACATAAAACACTTTAAACGCTTGGCCATTGATAGAGTTAACGAGGATTATATTGCATGTTCATTGGATGTGATTGTTGCCGATTTAATCCTAAGTTTAGAGCCCCGACTAAAACCAGCAAAAGTGGCGCTGGTTAACGACATTGAACCTGAATTACATCTTATCAGCCGGCCTGGCATTATTTCACAAGTGCTGGAAAACCTGATAGTCAATAGTCTCAACCACGGATTTGAATCTGAACAACAAGGTATTATTGCCATCAAAGCGCGCCGACTGCTTGAAGACAAAATTTGTATTACCGTGTCGGACAATGGCTCGGGCATCCCACAGGCCATTCAAAGCACCCTATTTGAACCATTTGTTACTAGCGGCAGAAGTAAGGGCAACATTGGTCTGGGCTTATATATGGTCAATCAATGGGTGACAAAACTATTAGCGGGTAAACTGAGTTTTGTTTCTGAACAAAATGGCAGTAATGAATTTGCCACCCAATTTACTATAATATTACCGATCAATTCGAACGATATGATTAGAACTTAACAATTATAATTGTCGGCTCAGATTTTACTAAACCGACAGTAAGGGCTCTTTAAACGGCATTTCTGCCCCCGAGGTGAAGCTAGAGTGCGGTGTCTGTTGGGGTTTCACTCATGACAGAATCAACGGTTTCTTTGGATGGATAACCGTCAGCAATTAAATTTTTAGAGGCTTGAAAAGCCCGCACACCTTGGCGTGTTGCCGGCCCTAAAATACCGTCTGGCTTGCCCACATCAAAACCTAAGTCGTTGAGTCTTTGTTGAAACTCTTGCATTTCAAGCAGGGTATATTGGGGTAAGTCAGGCAAAGGCTTAGACAGAGGGCCTTTGCCTGCAATTTGATCAGCAAGTTGACCAACCGCGATGCCATAATATTCTGAGTTATTCCAACGTAAGATGACTTCAAAATTATGATATATCAAAAATGCTGGGCCAGTATGCCCCGCGGGAACCACCAGCGCTGCGGGCAAATCGCTATTGTTTAGCGCAATATTACCGACTTCAGTAATGCCTTTCCCCCGCCAGAAGGATAATGTTTGAACATTGCTTTTACCGGCTAACTGATAATCAAAATTGTTCGGAATGAGCACTTCTCTGCCCCAGCGAAAACCTGCCTGCCAGCCTAAAGCTTTTAAAAAGTTAGCCGCCGAAGCTAAGGCATCTAACTCACTATTCCACAGATCCATTTTGCCATCGCCATCGCCGTCACGTGCATAGGTTAAATAGGCAGTCGGCATAAACTGTGTATGGCCCATTGCACCTGCCCACGACCCCACCATGTCACTAACAGCCAAATCCTCTCTTTCGAGTAAACGTAAAGCTTGGATTAATTCAGCAGAAAAGAACTTACTCCGACGTTCGTCGCAGGCTAAGGTGGTCAAAGAATCAATAATTGGCATCTTACCTTTGTAGTTACCAAAATTAGTTTCTAGGCCCCAAAATGCCACTAAGTAGTGCCCAGGCACGCCATATTCTTGGGTAAGCTTAGCTAAAAAGTCCTTATGTTTGGCCAACATTTCGCGCCCTTTATTAATGCGCCAGTCATTGACTCTGGCGGAGAAATAGCCAGGAAAGGTCTGCACAAACTCCGGTTGATTACGATCATATTCAAGAATTTTGGCCAAGTAACGGGCTTGACCTAATATTGTTTCAACCGTATTGGTTGATATGCCCGCACTTAATGCTTTTTGCTGCAAACCCACGACACATTGCGCAAAGCTTGGCGCTTGGGTTTGCTGCTCATTTTCAAGCAAGGGCTCTTGCGCCAGCAATGGGCAGGCTAAAAAATACACGCCCATGGTGCAGCGGGGTAAAAAACAACGAAGAGAAGGAAAACCAAACATAAATACCATAATCACTTTTTTACTATAGGGATATGCTAACTGAAGCGGCCCCAATTAACAGCTCGAAAAATGAAATAAAGTGTAAGCGTGTTATTGAAATACCTTACTAACAAAGCGTTTAAACTGCACAAGAGGATTAACGAGCTTAATCAAAGGGAGCTATTTATAACAAAAATTTGCCGCGTTTTTGCCAAAAACGGGCAAAACGATAACTCATCAAGGCCCATACACTGCCGGCACTCCAGCCCGCTAAGACATCACTCGGCCAGTGCACCCCCAAATAGATACGACTCAAACCGATCAATAACACTAAAAATAGCGCGCATGTAATAAACAGAATTTTAATACTGACTCTAATTTGGCTATTAGCAAACATCAAAGCGAGGGTTAAATACACTAAAGCCGACATCATTGAATGGCCACTGGGGAAACTACTGGTATAGACATAACTACCATGTGGCACTAAATCTGGGCGAGGACGAGCGAAACCATATTTTAATAAACTGCTAGACAGCATACCGGTCACAATCACTATGCTAACAAACATGGCCATTTGTCGATGCTGCTGCAAATACAGGTATAAGACCGTAAAAAGAGTGACAAAGCTCAGTACACCGGTTCCGCCCAAAGCCGTAATGTCGCGCATCAGTTCCTCCAGCCAGTAAGGCCCAATGGGGTCGCTTAAGTCCAAGGGATTGCGCAAGGCTAGGATAATATTGCGATCAAATACCATGGTCTCGCCAGCCAACACACTTAGCGCGAGCTCTATAAATAGGGTCACCAACACGGCCGCCAAAGCAAACCAAAATAGGCTTGCTAGGCGCATATCACTGATTTTATAAACTACTTTATTCACCTTCTAGCTACTATGTTGTGCAAAATGAGCCATTACAGTAAACCTTGTTCGAGAGCATGTAACCACACTTCATTAGCCATAATGTGCTGTCCTGATTGAATATGGTCTAACCAAGTCAGACCAATTAAATGATCAAACTCATGTAAAAAAACCCGAGCAACAAAACCCTCAAATCGGCGATTATGGGAGCGACCATCTAATCCTTGATAATCTACTTCGACCGCATCGGCACGTTGTATTTTCCCCCTTAGTGCGGGAACCGACAAACATCCTTCCCACTCCCAAACGTTTGTTTCACTTTGACTGATAATACGCGGATTGATGAGCAACAAGGGGTCCATAAACGGCGCATTGGGATAACGCACATTGGGCCTTGAGGCAATAATCATCATCGCCCTTGAGTCAAATACCTGCGGCGCAGCGATACCAATACCGTTGGCTTCATGCATGGTATTAAGCAAAGCTTCAGCAAAAACTTGCAACTCAGCCCCATTAAATTCGCCCTCTTCCACCTGCCGAGCTGGTGTACGTAGTATCACTTCCCCAATTTGCGCAATTTTCATCATTTACCTCAAGACTCCTATTTGTCACTTTTACTCTTGCTCGTATCTCGTATCTCGTATCTCGTATCTAAAAATCTTAACTAATCAATTGCAACTCTGCCAATTCCCGGTACAAACTATTGCTCTGCACCAGTTCTTGGTGAGTGCCGATGGCTATTATTTTCCCTTTATCCATTACCACTATCCTATCTGCATTAATGACGGTAGACAGTCGATGGGCAATAATAATTGTGGTTTTGTCCTTCATCAACTCATCCAGTGCCAACTTCACTTTTACTTCATTGGCTGCATCTAATGCACTGGTGGCTTCATCCAATAACAAAATGGGCCGGTCTGCTAATATCGCCCGAGCAATAGCAATACGTTGTTTCTGTCCGCCCGATAAACGCACTCCACGTTCCCCTAATTGCGTCTCATATCCCTCACTAAATTCACTGACAAACTCATCTGCCCTTGCAGCTTTAGCCGCGGCAATGACATCATCCTTACTCGCATTCGGACGACCATAGGCAATATTGTCGAATACACTGCAAGCAAAAATAACCGACTCTTGCGAAACCAACGCGAATTGTTGTCGCAGTTGATTGATATCTAGCTGGGCAATAGGTAATGAATCGAGGGTTATTTGTCCTTGTTGCACATCATAAAAGCGCAATAATAATTGAAAAAGGGTTGATTTACCCGCCCCACTAGGACCGACTAGCGCAATTCGCTCGCCAGCATTGATAGTCAAATTAAGTTCTGTTAGAACCGGTGTTTCATCGACAGTGGGATAGTAAAATGAAACCTCTTCAAGTTTTAATTCTCCTCTGACCTTGTTAGATATTAACAGTGGTTTAGCTTGTGTTTGCACTGTACTGTCGGTTTGCAATAACTCCATCAAGCGCTCACTCGCACCTGCCGCTTTTTGTATTTCACCAATAACTTCACTGATGGTCGCGACACTGCCACCTGCCATTACCGCATAAAACATGAAAGCGGTTAACTCACCAGCGGTTAATTCACTATTAAGCACTAATTGCGCACCCAGCCAAGCCACCAAAGTGATGGCTAATAGACTGATGCCCATAATACTCGCAATCATCAAGGCACGGAATTGGATGCGTTTTCTGGCCGCTTCCATTACGCCATCGATGCGACTAAAAAAACGTTGTTTATCGATTTGCTCATGGGTGTAGGCTTGTACCGTTTGGATCTCATGTAAACTTTCATCAATATAAGCACCCACATCGGCTACTCTGTCTTGACTATTGCGAGCATATACTCTGACTTTGGCACCAAAAATCCGAATAGGAAATAACACCACAGGCACGGCAATCAGCACATAGAGCGTTAACATGTGACTGGTTAACATCATTAAAATTAATGAACCAATAAAGGTTACAATTGCGCGCAGCGCCATAGACAAGCCCATGCCGACAACAGATTGCAACACTGTGGTGTCAGAGGTAAAACGCGAGATGACCTCACCGGTCCGCGTTGCCGCAAAAAACGATGGGGACAAGGTTAATAGATGGGAATAAACATTTTGTCGAATATCGGCACTCACTCGCTCACCCAGCCAGATCATGTAATAAAAACGAAAATAAGTAGCAAAACTCCCCACCAGACCAATACCAATGACCATTAAGACAAGCTGATTAAGTCGTTGTGCGTTATTTGCCACAAAACCTTGGTCCACCACATACTTGACGCCTTGGCCCAAAACTAACCAAGACATAGCACCCACAATGAGGGCCAACATGGCAAAAGTGACTTGTCGCTTATAAGGGCCTAATTGACCAAATAACCATAACATGAGTGCTTTAGTTGAGTGCTTTTTCACAGAAAAATTTACCTAAACTGATTTGGTGCTAGTGTAACTACTTTAACGTGAATTAAAGTTAATTAGGCCCTTGATATAACAATTTAAGTGCTTCAATTTGTGTCGTTCACTGCCAAACATTGAAATAACTAAAGTAAGTTTTGGACAATTGGCTTAATTTACCTATGATATGGTGTAAATAGCCAGAGTGACCAAAGTACATATGTTGATTTCAGGATCGTCATACTGCAGATCATTGCTTTGTTGTGTTAGCCTGTTATTGCCTATCATCAGTCAAGCGCAAGTCAACCGCTTGCAGGTTGTCACTGAGTTATCGCCCCCCGAGCAAATTATTGTTAATGGTAAAGTCGCTGGAACAGCCACGGCTAAAGTACAAAACATTCTGAACAAAGCCGAATTAAGCGCAACTATTGAAATTTACCCTTGGGCTAGAGCCTATAAGAAAGCGGTAAGTGAAGCCAATACCCTAATATATTCTATGGCTAAAACTGAAGAAAGAGAGTCTTTATTTTACTGGCTAACGCCTGTGACAGAATATAAATTTGGTTGGGTAAGTTTACAGCAAAGAAGTGATATAAAAATCAATACCGCAGAAGATGCTAAAGCTTATCGAACCGTGGTTCAACGAGACGATATCTCTCATATCTGGTTGTTGAAACAAGGCTTTGTTGAAGACCAGCATTTTATTACTTGCTCGGATATCGGCTGCTCTTGGTTTTTGCTCTTGAATAAGAAAGTTGACCTCATTATTGAATCACCGGATTTTATTGAAGGTATGTTAAAGCAGTTAAATCAGCCTCTAGATAGCGCAAGATACATTAGTCCCATTGCCCAATTAGAAATTACCGCTTACCTTGCCGCCAATAAAAATATTGATCCCTTCATATTAAAAAAACTCAAACTAGCCATAGCGGCACTTTAAATTTTTAACCATAAAGATTGAGTGATCTCAGCCATTCTTTGGCTGGCTGACTCTGGGTAAAATACTGATGTTCAATACTTTTAGTCGGCTCTTGAATTTTTTCAATTAACTGACGATGTAAAGACAAGTCGCTAACAATGGCGCTGAAACCTTGATTATGTCGGTATGACCAGGCATTAAGTTCCTTCCCCACACTTAAAATTTCCCCCGTGCCCAATTCCCAGTCCAATAAGTTAAACAGACAGGCCCAAGGTGCAGAACTTAAAACTTGTGCCTGCAACATGTAGCTTTGCTTGAAAAGCTTAGATGTTTGTTCATTCCATGCACCAAAAGCACATATTTCTATTGTTTTACCGCGAGTTTCCACAGTAAAGCTACCATGTTGTTGCGGTATAAATTGATTGGCTAGTGTCATACTTATTCTCTTAATATTCAGCCACATGCTAACACGTCATTTCGCCTAAAAATATACACTAAGTATAACTATGTTGGATCATCGTGCTGCACCGTCGCTAAAACCAAAACAAAAAAGCATAACACCAAATTAAAAAGAGGAAGTTGTAAGGCACTTGGCATCATATAAATCAACGCTACCGACGGGATCCAAATCAGCCAGTTGGTGACGACGGTAGTGGCTATTTTAAGAAAGAGTATCGCAGGGGTGAATTGTTGCCACGTTATCGAGCCACTAAAGCCATTGTCTTTCCACATGTACAAGGCAGTGAGTAATGGGCAGGTTAAAAAAGCACTAAACACAAATTGATCAAAAGCGGTCTTTTTGATGATGATCATCACCTGCGCTTCACTTCCAAATAAGCTGTTTTGTAAGCCATAAAAAGTATCAATTAATGCCCCCATCATCCCCCAGAGGACACAATAAAACACTCCCTGCTTAACTGGATTCGGCCCCAACTTACCACTCATCAGCAAATAGCAATACGGGATAAACCCGCCGAATATCGCCGTTGCCACAACCGCATAAGTGAGCCCGTATTGAGTTTTTAGCTGTGAAAAAAATAAAAACACCGGCTGCGATTGTGGCCAATAGAAAAAACTGATCCCAATAAATAACGCAATAACTTGCAAACAAATCGCCGCCAATACATTAGTTTTGAGGGCGCGAACAATATTAGATTTTAGTATGCAATATTTGCCCTTTTGGCTTAAGTTAATGCGATTAGGTAAGGTATAAGGCTCAGTCATGTTTAATCCGTAGCCAAGTTTGCATTCCACAACTAGCGCAAATTAAAGTCAGTACACTGCCCCACAACCAATCCTGCAAGGTAATAGCTAAAGGCCAGTGCTCAATAATACTGTAGTTTGTTAAATTGTAGGTCCCATAGGCTGTCAGCCCTAATACAAAACCTCTAAGGCTACTCTGTAAGGCCTTAGTCGAAGGCAAAATTGCCAAATACAGGATGCCTGCGGGATAGAGTAAATAAAACGTCAACCATGGCCAAGTAGGCATATCTTGGCCCATCAAATAGCCAATTTGTTGCTGATAGCTGTCCTTGGCAATCAGACTCAACCATATTCCATCCATCAGCAATAAAACCAGCAAAACACTTAAATAAGTGAAAACAACTTTTTTATACATAAGGGCAATAATTTTCGAATAGAGTATTCTAACATAACTGATTACATACAAACTTGGAACACCATAACTCATGGCCTAAAGGCGTTGAGCTAGCGCACACTCAATCACCCTTGATTGAAACAACTTATGCATTCAACTGCATGCCCGATGACAATAGCTGTTTTTCAGCTAAACAACTATATACTTTTATTTCATTTCTTTTTTTGTGCGCTAATAATAATGGATAAGCCCGCGACCACTATTCAGCTAGTCAAGCGAATTGACCAAATTTTGAAGTTACTCCTGCTAGTCGGTGGAGTATTAATTATATTTTTGCTATTTAATTACCCTCATTTAATCATCACTTTTATTATTCTGGGCATCATTCTTTGTACGGGCTTCTATCTTCCTCGCCATATTAGTTGGCAAATAAGAGAACAAAGGGCACTTCAAGCCAAAACTCAGGAAATAGAAAAGTGGGGATTTGCCAGTAGAGATAGAGAAGGCCCTTGGATTAACTATATTGACTACCCTTTGCTCTACAAAAGTCCTATGGCCATAGACAAATATTTTTACAGTGACTGGCTGGTTATTGAAAATGGCAATATCATTGTTAATCCTGGTGCCAATACTTATTCGAAAGAAGCCGGCACAGTAAGCTATAACCTAAAAAGTCCACGCACCTATGCTTGGGATGGCTGCACCCCGAAACGATTATTTTATTGGTTTGCTCTAATCGGTACCCCAGATTGGTGGCATAAAGAACTTAAAATTAAAAAATTGACTAGCTCTGGGCAAATAATTGAGAAAACTGTTTTCTGGCAAGTCGCCTTACACGCGAGTTTAGTCCATGACGCCCTATATCAATACCTAGACAATATTCCCATTGCTAAACAAGAAGTAGATAGGCTGTTCTACTCCATGTTACTTGAAGCTCAAGTGCCGCATTTTTTAGCTAATATTTATTTATTTGCTGTGGTCAAATTTGGTGCAAACGAGGTATCAGCTAATGAATCAAAAAGAAACTCAACTTATAGCTGTGCTACATTCAAAACCATAACAGATAAATCTTAATTATTTTTAAGTTGCCATATCGGAGTAGTAATGCAATTTAGCGGAACCATTCGTAAAATGCGAGTTTCGGCTCAGCCCTCTCAGACCGCACAATACACCCTTCCTATCGGTGAGGGGGAAATTCCCATGAATGAACTTATAGGACAAAGGCTCACCGTCAACTTTATGGACGCTATCCTGTGTATACATTGCGGAACCAAAACTAAAACAAGTTTTAATCAGGGATATTGCTACCGCTGTTTAACTCGCTTAGCGCAATGTGATAGCTGCATTATCAAACCTGAGTTATGTCATTATGACGCAGGGACATGTCGAGAGCCCTCTTGGGGTGAAGCCCATTGTTTGCAAGATCATTTTGTTTATCTGGCTAACACAGGCACGGTTAAAGTTGGCATTACACGACAGGTCAGTTCTGGGGTTTCTAGTCGTTGGTTGGATCAAGGTGCAAGCCAAGCTGTGGCTATATTGCGCGTACAAAATCGTTTGATCAGCGGATTAGTAGAAAGTGCTATGAAGGCTCATATAGCCGATAAAACTAACTGGCGAACCATGTTGAAAGCCGAACCAGACAAAGTTGACTTGATGGCCCTTAAACAAACACTGTTGGCTAAAGTTGAAGCAGAACTTGATGATATTCAACAAGAATATGGTTTTCAGGCCATTCACTTTATCGACCATAATGGAGTTGATATTTCGTATCCTGTTGAGCATTACCCCGACAAAGTAAAGTCAATTAACTTAGATAAGGAAGGCAGTTTCACCGGGATATTGCAGGGAATAAAGGGCCAATACTTATTATTAGATGGTGACCGAGTTATCAACCTGCGAAAATATAGTGGTTATGACTTAAATATTGAATGTTAGCTGAATTACCTCGGGTTAACGAAAAATTCCAAACACGGAAGAAAGTGATCGACATCGGTATTTTATTTGTTTTAATAAAATAAGTAACATATTTTAAACATGGGTTTTACCTATACCTTCACACTATGGATTTTGTGAAAAAATTAATCTCAATGAAACAAGCAACTAAGTCGATACCATAGTAAAGAATGCCTTAATACATTGATTTTTGAATTTTAATATTGACGACTAAACTTGCTAATATAAAACCATCATTCTGGAGTGTTTACCCTATGCAATATCCTTGGATTTCACAAGCCCACAAGACCTTTAGATATGTACTCGTTATTCAGTGGTTAGTGTCTATTGGCATCGCTGCATTTTTTGGCAACTGGCTTGAACCACTCCTTATTGGTACGGTTATTTTGGTGGTTCCGTTTTTTTTAAGTATCAAGTTTCCTGAAGAAGCGATTAGTCGACATGCGGTAGGGGTTGGCGTACAGCTATTTACAGCGCTGCATCTTCAACAAACCTATGGCATGACCGAGATGCATTTTGAAATATT
>Ga0163216_101767_pt1 | contig 10691 bp, 11 predicted proteins | sample SynspAceP_FD_167610 | JGI IMG/M metagenome (GOLD analysis project Ga0163216, IMG submission 167610) | Saline lake microbial communities from Ace Lake in Antarctica - Synechococcus sp. Ace-P (Illumina Assembly) | ecosystem: Environmental > Aquatic > Non-marine Saline and Alkaline > Saline ...
TGGTCAGGCAAAACCCGCAACTGGCAACCCGCCGGACCCGTCTGGCTTAACCCAGAAACCGAAATCAGCGTCCCTGAAATCAGAGACGCCGCATGAAATCGGCGGACAACACCTTTGACAAACACCGCAGTTTGCCAGTAGAGCTATGAAATTTTCAGACCCTGCGAGGTCACCTGAGGAAAACGTTCATTGAACGGTGGAAAGAGATTTCGGCATAGTAGATTAGCTTGGAGGGGTGCTACCCGGTGCCTTGCGCCACAGCACGATACCATAGCTCGTCAATCCGAGCTGCAGCTCTGAATACAGCGCCTTTCAGACCGGCGTCTGTACCAGCCTGCTCCAGAAGCGTATCGAGAAGGTCGAGAACGGGCGTCATATCGTCTAATTCAGCCGGTAGCCCTTGCACGGCACGCGCAGCAGCTCGACCATTCTGGCCTAGATCGATTTGGTCTATTTCGTCGTTCAGTATTTGATTTAATACGAAAGCTGCTTGTCCCGTTGCGACATTAAAGGCATGCCTATCGCCTCTCAGTCTTTCGAGAGTGTTTGCTTTGCTAGGTGCGTAAACAGCGACAGTAGCTTCCAATGCGGATACTACCTCATCAAGAGGCTTGCCGCTGGCATCGGCGAAATAGAAAACAGGGAGCCATTGACGCTGAACGAGTGCTGAGACTTTAACGTAGTCGAGTGGGGTTCGCACCTTTTCCTGACGTAAGAAGCTTTTCAGCACATCGTCGGCTGTAAGCGCTCGACCTACTATGCGCTCCTGAACACTACCTTCCAGATCAACGGCCCGCACGTCGCCAACGAGGCGCAGGGCAGGTGCACCCTCCACCTCCTCGAATTCCCCTTGTCGAATGAACTCCAATTGATCTGCGAGCTCTCTGTCGATCATCAGTTTTGTATCCGATGTCTCCATTGTGGCGGCCTTAGTGTCGACTATCATCGACCTGTCCGTACCAATATCTGACAGTCTTTGCGCAGATTTTAAGAGGAGGGTCTGGCTGCGTTGATCTCTCTCTCGCAGCATCGCGTGAAGGTCCCCAAACTTAATCTTGGCGGATTGACCGGGATAGCGAAACAAGATGCACCCATCCTCTAACCCATCTCCATCTCGGCACACTACGACTGGCGGAACATCAAACTTTTCTACGTAAATAAGACCTACTGTCATTCCGTCTACCACTACGGTCTCTTTGACAAAGTCTGGAGTGGGGGAAAGAAAGGTTTTCACCTTATCGGCAATGCGAACGATGTCAGTCTCGACAAATCTGTCGTCAAGTAATCCTACTATTTGAGAGTCCGCGTTCCGCACTCCAAGGAACACAAAGCCACCTTTGTTGTTTGCGAGAGCCGCAATAGCACGGATGATTGGGTTCATCCTTCTTGGGTCGAACTCTTCTTTACACTCTTGGTCGCTAGTTTCACCGTTTGTGAGGTACCAATTTCGATCCGCACGCATCTCAAAGCGTTGCCTTGCACGTTCCACAATAGTTGGCGCTGCTATGGTCCCAGCAGCGGCCCCTACGGCGGGCGTTCGGAATTGGACAAGGAACGCATCAAGGTCGCTTTGAAGCGCGACTGGCACTTGCGGGCCGTAGGTACCTAACCTGATTTGGCTAATCCTACCCGAATTGACGGGCCTGTCTTGTCGGTTGAAATAGAACTGAATGTCGACGTTGCGCTCGCCTCGAGCTAACATTGCCTTGATGAGTGAAATCTCTTCATCTGTTATACTTCTGGGCAAGCTATATCTCGATTATGCTAGAAAAGTTGCTTCGGTAATTAAGTTACGGAGCGACAAGCTCAGCTAGCTTGGCTGCTATTTCTGACATCGGCCCATCTTCTGTGCTCATGCCACTTCGCGAACCGAGCAGAGGGCTGATTTCACGAAGAGCGTCATAAGTCGTGCCATGTATGATGGGGACGAGAAGGTCGCGTGCTAGCAGTGCCGAAAGCTCTTTCTCGGCTATGCCCTCTCCTTGAATACGGCGCAGCAACGCAGGGGTCACAAGCACAATCCCAACACGTGAATTTGCCAGTCCCTTGTCGATTTCGCGCAAGAGCGATGAGCCGAGGAGCACGTCCTTCTCGCTAAACCAAACTGAAACACTATGTGAAACGAGCAGGTCGTGCAGCTCCTTGGCAGTTCCTTTTCTGTCATCCCAAGCGTGGCAGAGGAAAACGTCCCGGAGATCGGGCACTGAAGCTCGCTTTTCAACGTTTTCCCGAACTGGTGTGAGCGATCTCACTTCGGCGGGCGTGTACATTACGGATGATCCAGCTCGCGACCACCGCGGTTTTGTGCTCTTACTAGAACCACCTCCGCCCCCACTACTCCGGCCTCCACCGCTGCTCAGCGACGAAGTGTATGATGGGTATGACTGGGATACGTACCCGGAGTATCCGCGCGAGCTACCGCCACAGGCGGGGCAGTTCGCTCTACCGCTAGCTGTCCGATGCCGCCCAGTTTTTTTCGCAGTACATCTCGCCATGTTAATGTCTTCTCTTTTCAGGAGTGGCAGCAATCGAGCTCTTTCATAAGCACAACTATAGGCAGAGGCGTCGAGCTAAAGCAACTATCGTGAAGCCAGACCTTTCGTGCACAGATCACGAGTGCCTCCCTAAGGAACCTATAGAGCCGAGCGGGTCGAAAGGCATCGCGCGCCTGATGGTCTTCTCTCCCAGATGTCGTCGCCTAGCTGCGCCTAAAGGTGCTGACATGTATGCAGGGCAGCGCCTCGAATAACTTCCTGCCAACGTCGCAACTCATCGAAAATATGGTTCGAAGTTTCTTGCTTTAGGTGCACTCAAGTGAGCCTCCTGATCGACTGCACGATCTGCGTTACAGTAATAGGAGGTTCATAGGCCAGTCAAAGATACGGACTGATTGCCGTCGATGATGGGCCCGCGCCGAAAGAGTTACTTGAGGCGTAGTGGTGCTCGAAAGCAGACGATCCAAGGGCTACCTACGTATGTAGCGAACGTGTGTGGTAAACGTGTGTGGTACCAAAAACATTCACCTGTATTCGTTCAGTGAAATCAATGAGATGCGGTGTTTTGGGTGGTTTGGTGGAGCCTAGGGGGAGTTCAGTCGTGGATCATCCTTTAGGTCCACAAATAGGTACACAGTCGCATAATTATTCACTCTAAGTCATTGAAAGTAATAGAATCATCTGACCTATCCGTTCCGGCCGGGGGCACCACTTAGGCTTAAATGGTCATAAAAATAAGGCTGAAGCGGTTCTTTGACGTGCTTGCCTTGTACCAATTTTTGAAATTTTTTGTACCATTTTTGTATCCACGCGCGAGGGGCCTGCCGCGTCTTAAGCGAATCCGTTTGCCAGTTTTGTGGAAGGTTCCACGTTTTGTGCTATCGGTGCTTTGATCCTTGGACGCCATGCAGTGAAGGTGAAGGCACAAAAGATTTTTAGTGCAACGGATTTTAGCATCATGATCATTATGGAAAATGCAGCTTCTGGAGTGACGCGTCCGGTTCTAGGCCCACTACACAGATTGTGGTCGTTGCTGTTCGGATGCATTTACTACGCTGCCAAGGGCTGTTGGGGTTGGGCGTTTCTCAGCTTCATTTCTGCCAACGGCTTCTTCATAGGCTTCCCGCTGTGGAACAGGACAATTATCGTCAGGTCATATGAGAACGACGGTTGGCGATTGATGGATAGTAAGCGCGCTGGAAGGCGACCTGTTGCTAGCAGTGAGTTCAAGCGGATTGAGCCGAAGTTGTAGGTCTACCGCTTGCACGTCGTACCCAATGCTAGGGGACGCATTCACCATTAATAAGAAGCTGGCAGTTACCAAGTGGGCTGAATCTGGCTTAGACAAAAAGGTTAATTTGCATGATGTCTAAATTTAGAATGCTAGCAGGCATTGGATTTAGTGCTGTTGTTCTTGTGGCGCTTTTCGTGCTGATGCCTTCGGATGAGAAACTGGCCTTTAAACTGTGTTCTGACAAGGTTGCAGCACGATTGAAGTCACCTTCTTCGTTTAGGGTTGTGAGTGATTTAGTATCTCTGCCTATGCTACTACCCAAAAATGATCTGGTAAAAACCGCATCCTACCGAAACGCCTCCGATAGCGGTCGTAAGGTGCGACTTGGCCTTATTCCGTCGGACGACATTCTATATGATTTTCATATAAGGCAAGGTAAGAAGGCGACTTTTTGGTCCGTTCAATCCGAAGAGAACAGGCTATGGCACTCTCAAGTTTTTATCGACTATGACGCAGACAACAGTTTTGGGGCTACTATTCGGGATAGCGCGAATTGCCAAATTATATGGTCCGGTGAGTCTCTTCGATCTGCTAACCGTGCCTACGGTGGCTTTGACGTAGAGAAGCCAGAGGTAAGCTTAGCGAGGTGATCCGTTTCTACCTACGAGTTTAGCGATTTGTAGACCGTCGCGCGACCTATGCCCAGTTCCGTTGCAATCGCAGTTGCACCCATTCCTGACAGGCTCAATTCTTTAACCTTGGCATCATCAACAGTCTTAGGCCGTCCTTTATACATCCCCTTGGCTTTAGCCTTAGCGATCCCCTCTGCCTGACGCTTGCGGATGATGTTTCTCTCAAACTGTGCGAATGCGCCCATCATCTGTAGTTGTAGCGTAGCAAAGGCATCATCCGAGTTTGCTGAGAATGTCAGGTTTTCGGATTTAAAAGTGATTGAGACGCCTTTATCGTTAAGGGTCTGGATGATGGTCTGTAGGTCACGCAAGTCACGCGCTAGGCGGTCGATGCTGTGAACCAAGACAGAGTCGCCTTCCCTTACCCAATCCAACATCGCGTTAAGCGCTGGGCGGTCCTTGGCGTTCTTTCCTGACAGCTTCTCCTCAAAGACCTTATCCACGGACCCTAAGTCCTGACGGTCAAAGTTCTGTTCCTCGGTGCTGACCCTGCGATAACCTACAACAGACATGGTGTGTATCCTTTGATTCTAGACCTTTGTAGAATACTGTCTAATAAGTCAGGATCAAGTCTAAATAGACACCATCCATGGAATTTCTGACTGTCTGCTATGGGTAGACTTATTAGACACACAGCCACAGTGTCGCTGCGGTGCCATATTGATTAGCCATTTTAGTAATTTACTAAGTAGCTAGGCGGAGGTCTACCCGACCTCGCGCTAAACTGGAGAACTAAAGTAAATGATGAAATTTGTACTTCCCATTGCCTTGGCGCTGGTAGCCTCTGCATGTGCGCGAGAGATTGTATCAACCGTCCCTTTTAATAGCGATGAAGTTTCCTTCATAAGAAAAACTGGTAATGCCGAGATAAGTGGACAAGCTTTCATGCGTCAGAATGGTGGTGGAGTTGTTACTTGTGCAGGACAAGTCGTGCAACTTATTCCAGCAGGTAAATACGCTAGAGAGCGCTTCACAGGAATTTATGGTAATGAGATGGGCGGAAAAATTGGCGTCCTGCAGTCGGCAAGTCAAAATGGACTTGATCCGCAATATTTAACAATGACAAAAAGTGAATCTTGCGATGCAGAGGGAGATTTTGTCTTTAACAATATTGCCGCAGGAAGCTATTATGTGATCACGGCAGTTACGTGGACAGTCGGGAATCAAATAATTCCCGAAGGTGGCGCTCTTGCCAAATTAGTAGATATTAAGGATGGCCAGAAAGTAAGGGTGCTTCTTAATTAGAATGTAAGGTCATAGCTGTGGATCGGCATATCGTCACAGGCGTATCTGGCTAGCATTTAGAACTTTACTCTGCCTTGACGATTGCCTTTTCAAGTTTTTCATTTTCATACTCTGCACTGTACCCTATTGTTGCCTCGGTCGCCTTAAGGTTGATCATTTGTCAATGAAAGGACGTACATGTTCAGAAGGGACTGGCAAGTTAATCTACTGACTCCGCTGGCTGATTTATTGAAATAGAAAACGAACCATGCTCTATCAAAAGCGTAAGTCTTCCAACCACATCGATTCAGTAAGCAAAATTACCTAGCTAAGGCTGGTTGCAGTGCAGGAATGAGAGTTAAACACGAATGACTAATATCTTATTAAAGAGTTCCAAAACTAGAAACCTTTATTCATGGATTCTCGCTGCTGCGGTATTCTCATTAGGGGCAAATAGTATTGCTGCACAAGATTTAGTAAATCTAGACGATGAGCGAACAAAGCAGCTGCAAGAGTTAGGTGTGCTACTCCCTAACCCAGAAGAAATAAAGCGTTTATCTTCTGAAGAGTTCGGAAAACCTTTGGATCAACAAGATGCCGAGGTTTTAGATGAGATTGCGCGAGACGCCAACACTTACGCTAACTTAGTATCGAAGATAACAGATGAATACGATGACTACATAAGGGACAATAGCAGGTATGACTTTGTTGTTGAGGAGGTGCAAAAGGCACCAGTTGTCGATGTCTATCTAACCGCTGACAACGAATTCAAGACAATTAGAAATCAAGCTTACCTGAATCTTGGAAAAATTGCCTTGGCTGATGGCGATCAAATGAAAGCATTCCTGCTCTTAAATGATGCTTTTCGGCTATCACCTTTCTCTTGCGCAAATGGGACTGAGGGATGCATCCGATACGAGGCAGAGCAGCTCATGAAGGGGCAGTTAGGAATTGAAGGGCAATCATACATAAATTGGGAAAAATAACGCCTTAACGAGATTGAGGGGTCAGCGTTGCACCGTCGCCGCATCACGCAGCCTTAATCAGCTGCCGCATAAGGCCCCTCAATTAATTTAGGCCAGCTTACCTCATAAAATCCAGACAGACCCCCTAAAACGGCCTTCTAGCGCACTCAGAACGCGATCTAGCACCAAGGCATTGCCCAGCTCCGGCGAACATCCACAGCGTAGCTAAAAGTTTTGGCGGCACTCGGTGCGCATGCGAGTAGCCCAATTTCAGAGAAAATACATGTCCTAGGTAGTATACATACTACATATTGATGTAATTGATATATTTGATACCGTATTTAGATATAAGAAGATTTACTCTTCTGCATGGTTAAACCTGATCGATGGATTGAAGGCCTGTAACCTCGCAGGTTAGGTTTGGTGCCAATAGAGCAGAAACGATTGGGATGAACGTTTTGGACAAATCTTCATACGAACTCGTCACATTTCAACCAATCTGGCTACCCTACAACAAAGAATCAGAGGGCCTTTGCGCTGCAGCCATCCAAAGCCTTGAACTTAATGCTGACGGCAAAACGGGTCAGAAAAACAGGCTTTTGGTTGCCTCGTTCTTGCATGCTGCAAACTTAGTCAGACGTAAACTTTCCAGAGAGGGTGAAGGATCGCTACCAGTCCATCTGGGCGTATCAAGGTCAGCAGCGTCATGGTCAAACTACCCACTGGTGGGAAAGGATGTTTCCATCAGTTTTGTAGATCGTCTGGTTGAGGCTAACTGGATCATTCAAGTTGAAGGCTCAGGTGATCGTGGTTTTGTAAAAGATAAAGTGACTGAAAAATGGACCGCTAATCCAACAATGACGATGTATCATCTGGATGAAAGTTCGATATTTGAGAATGCTACTGGTGCAGAGCGTTACATCCAAGTCGGTCGGCCTCTTATCAAAGTCAATCAAGCTGAGGCTAGGGGGCAGCGACAGCACAGAAAGTCGAGGAAGCTTGCTAAGCCGGTTCTAGCCCCACAGGAGGCAAGAAAGCAGTTTGGCGTTACCTACACCGAAGCAGGAGATAGGGTAAAAGCACTCAATAAGTTTTGGAAAATGCATCCTCTTGTGCTGATCGACGGTAACGCTGCCGCTTGTGCAACCAGAGTCTTTCATGATGGTCGGATAGATGCAGGAGGTCGGTTCTATGGCCTCTGGACAGGGCTGGAAGGCTCTCTCAGGCTGAAGTCTACCATCGATGGTGAACAGGTCTGCCAGATTGATATAAGAGGCTCACAGCCAACCCTTCTCAGCGCCTTGTTAGGTGTAAAGCTAAGCGGTATTTCGGACCACGGCACATGGCATGATGTCTACACTCAGATCACTGGCCTATGGGAACATGGTGTCACAGTGGAAGCTTTAATTGCTTCGAGTGCTGATCCGACTCTTCCTGACCCATTTATCCGTCCAAGACAGATCGCCAAGCGTGTGATTATGGAAATAATTGGCACAGGGAATGTAGAGAAAGCTAGCCCATCATCCGAACTGGTGGAAGAAACTGGCGTCACAAATGATGAGTGGGACTTGTTCAAAGCCAAACTCGTGAAAGCCATCCCAGCCCTAAAAATGCTTGAACCGCGATATGATGAAAAGGGTGATATATCTGGTTACATTAATGGTCCGGGGTTCTTAAGCTATCATGAATCCGAGTTGATCCTACAAACAATAGAAGCCCTACATTCTCAAGGCATCCCAGCATACCCTGTCCATGATTGCTTGATAGTCAGAGTTCAGGATGCAGCCAAAGGAGTCAAAGTTCTTAAGGATACTGTGTGTCAATATTGTTTTGATCTTAATGGTCTGAAGGTATCAGTTCCTTTAACTGTAGAGACCTCTGAGGGTCATATGAGTGATAATGATTTAGGCTTACATACTGATGAACTAAGAGGTCAGTACTTATAATGCTTAGATAGTAGGTTCTCTATCGCTTAAGCGTTTACCGAACGTTTTTATATGGCCCTAATAAATCAAGCAAAATCATGAATGAATGGAGTTATCAGTGACTGCCAAGACGAACTTAGTTGTGAGAATAAGTTTCTTAGGAGGCATCCTTGGGTTGATTTTTGGGAGTCACAGAGGAAAGCTGGAAAAGGTCATAACTACCAAGAACCGTGAAGGCTGGAACCTCGCGGAGGTCATACCAGACAATCCAAACTTGGCGTTGATACTTATCCGATTGATTTTGTTGCTTGTTACACTTGGCTTGTGGACCATATCAACAGGTTACATTTTAGTGTTTGAAAAGCCTATTTCGACGGCTGGGGTGGGTGAGATGCCAACCAGAGTTCCTACAATAAGTGGTACGCCATCTTTGAGGGCAGAGCCAAGGCTACGTTGATACCCGGCGCAATAGTCCCTGAGGGGCGCTAGAAGGGGTCGTACAGCGCGAAGTCCGTTTTGTATTAATGAGGGGGCGGGGCTGTTGTTGTAGGGGCTATTTACCCCATTGATATAGGTTCTCTGCGTTCGTGAGAATGCTCAGCATCTTTTTCCGTGCGAACCCGTCACCGTAACTTCCTGAGTTGCCAAGCGTACCATGTCCCATGATCGCCTTTTGCATGTCCTCTGCTACCTCCAGTTCCCTTAGTTTGTCTTTCATGGTGTGACGTGATGAATATGCAACTAACCGCTTGTCGGTAATAGACAGCCTTTTTCGTATTATATTGTTCAACAGTTGAGAGACGGCATCCATTCCGCCATCCCGTCCGTACCTCGGGAAAGCAGCTTCACTAAGTTGGTGATATTTTTTCTTTTTCAGGTAGCTTTTCAAGGTGTCCAAGGTCGCTCCAAATATCGGCACATCACGAGCAGAGTTTTCAGTCTTTAAGCCTCTAATTTTGTTGTAACGAATTTTTATGTGAGGTGTTTCGCCGTCTAGGGCCAAGTCTTGCAATAGCAACCCTGCGGCTTCCATCGTTCGGCAGCCGGTTTGCACCATAATCATCCCGATAATTTGGGCTTGTTCATTTAGATTGGCTAATGATGATTTGTAACTGTCTAACTCTTCTTGGGTAAAGCTGCGGCGCTTGTTCTTTCGTTCCTCTGAGGTGTTGTTGTCTTTAAATCGTGCCTTTTCAACTAATCCGATAAAGGGATTTGCAACATCAAGTTCATATTCGCGGATCGCTACAGCAAAGACTGATGAAATTGTAGTCAGAGTGCGATTGAGGGTGTCAGTCGCCCAGCGCGGATTTGCCAGCCTGAGGGCTTCTTTGTGACGCCGTGCAGCTAGGCGATTAATCTCAGTTATGGGCCTCTGAAGGTCGCCAAGCTGAGCCACAGCCCTCCTTACACGTTGTTCATGCTTCTTCTGTAGGTGGTTGGTGCGCTTTGTCTCAGCGTTATTCAGTGTGATGTACGTCTCAGTTGCTTCGCCAATACTTGGTATGAGGGACTTGGTAAGCCGCCCTTTGATTATTTCATGGGCTACATGAAAGGGGTTTGCTGTGTTCTCTAGGTGTTCAGTTTGAAGCGAGCCATCGACATCATAGCTGTTTTCTTCGTAACCGCTCGATTGAGACCGCGGTTATGCAGCCTGGCTATTTTGCAAAGCCATCGGCGTCCAATTCCATGGAAGTAGTTCATCCAACCGGTTGATTTTGTGATCGTGGATGCGGTCGAGGATGTCAGCGAGATAGGCCTGTGGGTCGAGGCCGTTCAGCTTGGCGGTTTCAATGATCGTCATGGCGCGTGCGAGTGTTTCCGCACCGGTGTCCGCCCCAGCAAACAGCCAGTTCTTTCTCCCGATGCCGATCGGGCGCAGTGCGCGTTCCGCCGGATTGTTGTCGATGGCCACACGACCGTCTGTCAGGAACAAGCTGAAGGCCTCTCGGCGGTTGAGGCCATAGCGGAAAGCCTTGGCAAGATTGCTCTTGCCAGGAATGCGCAAGAGCTGCTGCTCGGACCAGGTAAAGAAGGCCAGAACCTTCGGCAGGCTATACTTTTGACGTGCCGCGTGACGGACGTCCGCAGGCTGGCCATTGATGTCGCGCTCGATGTCATAGAGTTTGCCGATCCGGTCGAGCGCCTCGCGGGCG
>Ga0163216_101769_pt1 | contig 10680 bp, 11 predicted proteins | sample SynspAceP_FD_167610 | JGI IMG/M metagenome (GOLD analysis project Ga0163216, IMG submission 167610) | Saline lake microbial communities from Ace Lake in Antarctica - Synechococcus sp. Ace-P (Illumina Assembly) | ecosystem: Environmental > Aquatic > Non-marine Saline and Alkaline > Saline ...
CAACACCAAACGACCACACAGTGCATTGGGTTACCGCCCACCTGCGCCAGAGGCCATCGTAACGATGGACCAAAGGCCAATCATGCACTAACTTTCAACATGGACCACTCAAGTGGGGCTGCTCAGGGGGACGTTGAACTGGCACGTCTCGCCATCATCTGAATGTCTGGTCTGCTTCTGTCAAATAGGGCAATGTCATTTATCCAAAGCAGTATCAGGAGAGCCATTATGCAAAAGCTCCAGTCTCAGGGCATCCATCACATCACACTGGTCGGTGCCGACAGGCAGACATCCATCGATTTTTGGGAAGGCGTCCTCGGCATGCCCTTTGTCTTTGAGCAGCCCAATCTGGATGATCCAGACGAAGGTCACCTTTATTTTGATCCCGGTGATGGGCGGCTCATTACTGTTTTTACCAATGAAAAACGGGAGCGTAATCCAAGCCGGACGCCAACAGAACCGGGCTGTGTCCATCATGTTGCATTTGCGGTAAGCCAGGCAACCTATTCGCAATTGGTCGGTCGACTTGATGCGCGCGGCATCAAACATTCCGGCGAGAAGGATCGCGGGTTCATGAATTCGATTTATTTCGAAGACCCTCTGGGATTGCTGATCGAACTTGCCTCCTATCGCTTCGAACCACCAAGCGGCGCGACGCACGCAGATGTGTTATTTGAAGCACATCTTGTCCGCACTGAAGCGGGCGACAACAGTATTGCAGACACGCATGTAGCCGAAGCAATCGAGCGTCTGTCTCACAGGCTACAACGCTCACATTCAACAGATCGCGGGCCTAAAAACCCCTATGGATGATGCGACCCATGTACTTGGGTAACTTGGCTGGCGCAGAACAAACGATTTAAAGGAATGACATGAGCAAGTCTCTGGAAGGCAAAACAGCGCTGGTAACAGGTGCAAGTTCTGGTATTGGCCGGGCCATTGCGCGCAAATTGTCCAAAATGGGCTGCAAGCTGGTATTGGCCGCACGGGAGCGCAAGACCCTTGAACTGGTGGCGCATGAGTTGGAGAGCGAAAGCATCTGTGTTCCAACAGATCTTGCCAATCGCGCTCAGGTGGAAGCGCTGGTCAAAGAGGCGGTCAAAAAATTCGGCTCACTTGATATTCTGATCGAAAATGCGGGCATTTATACCAGCGATGCTTTTTCGGATATGACGCCAGAAGCCATGCAAAAGATGATTGATGTCAATCTGACCAGTATTATGGTGCTGTCTCATGCGGTGCTGCCCTATATGAAACAGCAGCAGTCCGGAGAGATCATGGTCATCGGCTCAATTGCCGGTGTTGCCGACATGCGTGATGAGGCTGTTTATTCTGCCACCAAACACGCGGCCAACGCATTTGTCCGCTCACTGCGCCGACAAGTGGCACCCGACGGCATTCGGGTCGGGTCAATTCTACCGGGAACCGTGGCGACCGAATTATGGGGCGACATAGATCCCGCTCGCATTGACCAGCAGGTTGCTGAGGGAGAGGTGTTACGGCCTGAAGACATAGCCGAAATCGCTGCCTTCATGTTGCAGCAGCCGGCAAATGTGACGATCAGGGAACTTGTGGTTTTGCCGCAGGCTCAGGACATTTAGGCAGAACAGTTACTTGTGACACGGCGCCCCTCTACACTCATTGGCTTCACGGCCATTCTCAGTTGGGCTTTGCTGGCTCTGTTTACGGCTGCCAGCGGATTAGTACCGCCGTTTCAATTGACCGCCATGGCATTTGCGATTGGTGGAATGGTCGGTGCCGCGAGTTGGTTCCTGCGCGGCGGAGATAGATCTGTCTTCAGACAACCAGTGGCAGTTTGGTTGCTCGGAGTGACGTCTCTGTTTGGCTATCATTTCCTCTACTTTACAGCATTGCGGTCTGCACCGGCTGCCGAAGCCAGTCTAATCGCCTATCTCTGGCCTTTACTGATTGTCGTCTTTTCCGGGCTTCTGCCTGGAGAAACACTCCGCACCCATCATGTTCTCGGCGCGCTGATCGGTTTTTTGGGTGCAGCATTGATCATCACCAATGGCGGCTCCTTGCAGATCAAAACCGACTATGTGCCGGGTTATCTGGCAGCCATTGTTTGCGCGCTGATTTGGTCCGCCTATTCGGTTTTATCGCGCCGGTTTGGCCATGTTCCCTCCGACATTGTCACCGGCTTTTGTCTTGCAACTGCCATTCTGTCTGCCCTTTGTCATCTGGCTCTGGAAGAGACCGTATGGCCGGCTGATCTGTTGCAATGGCTGGCGGTGCTTGGGCTTGGTTTGGGTCCTGTCGGGTTGGCATTTTTCGCGTGGGATCATGGCGTGAAGTACGGCGACATTCAGGTGCTTGGCGCATCCAGCTATGCAGCGCCTTTGCTGTCGACGCTTGTTCTGGTCGTCGCCGGGTTCCAGCAAGCAAACTGGATTATTGCCACTGCCTGCGCGCTTATTACGGCTGGCGCCGTGTTGGCTGCAAAAGACCTTTTATTCAAACGCAAGCGCCTTTGAGCAAATCAAAACCCGGCTTGCCATTGACCTTGTGCCGGTGCCAGAGTGACGTCACAACAAGCTTGGATCCATACATGAAATCACCCAGCAAAGCCGCGCCTGCCCAATCCGAGGGTGAGGTCAATACATCGTCCCGCCGTGCCCGGTGGGCTGCGGCCAATCATGATGCCGAAACCCAAAAAATGCTGGATGAAGATGCGCGCTATTTCCTGCATCAAGCAGTGTCGACGCCTTGTCTTTCCGTCATCACTGCAGCAGAAGGGCCTTACATCAAGGATGCGCAAGGACGGCGTTATCTGGATTTTCACGGCAACAATGTCCATCACATCGGCTACGGTCATCCGCGTCTGAAGGCAGCCATTGCAAAGCAGATGGATGAGTTGCCCTTCGCGCCAAGGCGTTTTGCTTGCGAGCCCGCAACGGCACTTGCCAAAAAACTGGCTGACATTGCACCGGGTGATCTGTCAAAGGTGTTGTTCACAACCGGCGGCTCTGATGCGGTGGAAGTGGCATTGAAAATTGCCCGTGCAGCTACTGGACGCCACAAGACAATTTCATTCTGGGACTCCTTTCATGGCGCTGGCTTTGGTGCATCATCAGTTGGCGGTGAGCAATTGTTTCGCTCTGCGGTCGCCGGCCCGCTTTTGACCGGCACAGAACATGTTGCTCCCTTTGCCTGCTATCGCTGCCCCTATGGCTATCCGGATAATAATGGCGCGCCACAGCTGGACCTTTGCAAACTGACCTGTGCAAATTTTGTTCGTTACGTGTTGGAAAAAGAAGGCGATGTTGCCGCTGTGATTGCGGAACCGGCCCGTGCTGTGCCCTACATTCCGCCTCCCGGTTTTTGGGCCGAAGTCCGCAAGGCCTGCAATGAAGCGGGCGCATTGCTGATCTTTGATGAAATTCCGACCGGCCTTGGCAAAACCGGCAAAATGTTCGCCTGTGATCATGATGACGTGGTGCCGGATCTTCTGGTCATGGGCAAGGCATTGGGTGGCGGCATTCTGCCCATCGCTGCCGTTATGGCGCGACCGCATCTGGATGTCGCCGGTGGATATGCCTTTGGCCATTACACCCATGAAAAAAACCCGGTCACAACACGCGCAGCGCTGACGACAATCGAGATTATCGAGGATGAGGGCCTGGTCGAATCTGCTGCCACTTTGGGCGCCCATGCGTTGGAACGTTTGCGGGAGATGCAGCAAAAACACCCGAGCATAGGTGATGTACGTGGCCGCGGTTTTCTGTTCGGTGCCGAACTTGTACTGGGCCGTGATAGCAAGGAACCCGCCAATGAACTTGCAGAAGATGTGCTTTATCGCTGTCTGGATAAAGGCCTGTCGTTCAAACTCTCCATGGGCAACACAATGACCCTGACCCCGCCTTTAATCCTGAAGCGTGATGAGCTGGATCACGCGTTGAACATTGTCGACGAAGCGCTTTCAGATGCAGAACGTCAGTTTGGTTTGGCCTGATTAAAAGGAAGACAATCGCCAAGCACATTTTGTCGCACATCCGAAAATTAAGTTTTGGCTTGATTCCGAAAAGCTATTCCCCTTTGTTTGAAAAAAGGCAAAGGGGCGAATTTTGGCAAAACTGATCGTATATTATGCCCATCCTGGACAGCGGCATTCCCACACAAATCGGGAGATGGCAAAAGTTGCGCAGGATGTGGACGGTATTACCTTTGTGGATTTGTATGCGGAATATCCGCGCAGCAACATTGACATTGACAAAGAGCAGCAACGCCTGCTCGACCATAATGTAATCCTGTTTCAGTTTCCATTGTTTTGGTATTCCACACCGTCCTTGATCAAGGAATGGCAGGATTTGGTGCTCGAACACGGTTTTGCCTATGGCAAAGGTGGTGACAAGCTGGACGGCAAACGCATGATGCTTGCCATCACGGCAGCTGGCCCCGAAGAGGCTTATTCCAAAACCGGCTATCAGCAATTTCCGCTGCGCACCTTCCTGACGCCTCTGGAGCAAACAGCAGGGCTCTGCAAAATGGAATTTACGCCACCCTACGTGTTGTTTGCGTCACTGCGCGCGCCGAAAGAAGGTCTGGTTGATCCTCATGCCAAAGGCTATCGCTCATTGTTGGAGGCGGTCCGTGATGACCGGCTTGATTATGCAGATGCGGCTTCAAAGGATGTGCTGTCCTTTGAAACGCTGCCGATAATGGAAGGGGCATAGAACATGGAAAGCTTTCTGGTTCTCTCCTTCGTTTTCCTTATTGCCGGCGTCATCGCTGTGCCGATTGCCTCCCGTCTCGGCCTTGGTTCGGTTCTGGGTTATCTCATCGCCGGCATTGTCATTGCGCCATTGCTGCAAAATCTGGGTGTTGATGTCATCAGTCTTCAGCATTTCGCCGAGTTCGGTGTGGTGATGATGCTCTTTCTGGTGGGATTGGAACTGGAGCCACGCCTGCTTTGGCAGATGAAATCCAAACTGCTCGGTCTTGGCGGTCTTCAAGTGGGTTTGACGACCCTGTGTGTGATGGCCATCGCCATGCTGTTTGATCTGTCCTGGACCATTTCCCTTGCCATTGGTCTGGTGTTTGCCTTGTCATCAACGGCCATCGTTTTGCAGACGCTCAACGAAAAGGGCCTCATGAAATCCGATGGCGGACAGTCCAGCTTTGCCGTGCTGCTGTTTCAGGATATCGCCGTCATCCCCATGCTGGCGTTCATTCCTTTGCTGGCCCTGCCTGAACTGGCAGACCTTGCTCAAAACGTCGATATGACTGGCCACGGCACCGAAGCTGCGGGCGGCGATCATGGTGCTGACAGTCACGCAGATGATGGCGATCACGGGTCTGGTATCAATCTGGTGGAGGGGCTGCCGGGCTGGCAGCGTGCTTTTGTCACCATAGCCGCCATTGCAGCCGTCATTGTCGGCGGTTCCTTTCTGACCCGTCCGATCTTCCGCTTCATAGCCATGGCAAAACTGCGGGAATTGTTCACCGCGACCGCTTTGATGATCGTCATCGGCATTGCGCTGTTGATGACATTGGTTGGCCTGTCCCCAGCTCTTGGGACCTTCTTGGCGGGTGTCGTCTTGGCGAACAGCGAATATCGTCATGAGTTGGAAAGTGACATCGATCCCTTCAAGGGATTGTTGCTTGGCCTGTTTTTCATGACGGTCGGTGCAGGCATCAATTTCGGCCTGCTTTTTGCCAATCTTGGCGCGATCATCGGCCTGACAATCGCCCTGATGGCGCTAAAGGCAGGCGTGCTTTTGGCGCTGTCCTATATCTTTAAAATAGGCAGTTCTGATCGCTGGCTGTTTGCGCTCGGCCTTGCGCAGGCGGGCGAGTTTGGCTTTGTGCTGCTGTCTTTCACGGTGGCCAACAACGTCATCCCGTCAGACATTGCTGATCAACTGCTTCTGATCGTTGCCCTGTCAATGCTGCTGACACCAGCACTGTTTATCCTCTACGATAAAGTTATTGCGCCGCGCTATGCCGTTGCGCGGACCAAAGAGCCAGATGATATCAACGAGAAGGGCACAATTATCGTTGTTGGCCATGGTCGATTTGGTGGCATCATCAACCGCATTCTCATGGGCGCGGGCTTCAACACAGTGGTTCTGGATCACAGTTCTGCGCAGTTGGACATGCTGCGCATGTTCGGGTTCGAAGTATTTTTCGGCGATGGCACACGCCCTGATCTGCTGCATGCCGCGGGCATCGATGAAGCCAAGATGCTGATTATTGCCATCGATGATAGAGAGCAGGCGACGGCACTGGTGCACTACATTTCCCAAACTCATCCCCACATCCACATTGTGGTCCGCGCCCGTGACCGCAATCACGTTTATGAACTCTACGCAGCTGGTGCCCGTGATATCATTCGCGAGACATTTGACAGCTCTGTCCGTGCAGGACGCTCCGCGCTCGAAGCACTTGGCTTTCATCCTTATGATGCCGAGCGTCAGGTTCGCAATTTTGTTGATGGTGACAAAGAAGCATTACGCCAGTTGGCGCAGGTTTATGATCCGGATATTCCAATTCACCAAAACGAGGCCTATGTGGCGCGCGCCAAGGAAATTGGCGCAGAACAGGAAGCCTTTATGCGCGGCAAATCAAAGGCATTTGCCAGCCGCGCTGATCGCGGCTGGGTTCCGCCCACATTGAGCGATGTTGAAGCAGAGGCTGAAAAGAACGATGGCTGAGATCGGTCTTATTTGACGGGTTTTTCCGGTTTGACCTCTGTGCCGCTGAGCCGCCCGACATATTCAGGCAGCATCGGCACATAGTCTTCCGGGCCGTCGCCTCCGGCTGCATGCGCGGCTGCATAAAGGTTCTTAACCGCATTGCCGACGGGGTTCACCATGCCAGCATTGTCAGCCATGGATTCCAGATAGCGCATATCCTTGAATGCATTGGACAGGGTGAATTTATGCGCCTCGCGATTACCCTCCATGATGTAACCCATGAAGGTCTGATAGAAGCCGCAATCCATGCGGCTGCCGCGAATAACACTGTCGAACTTCGCTGGTGACAGACCCACCTTGCTGGCCAGAGCCAAGGCTTCAGAGTAAATCGCGCCATAACCAAGCGACAGGAAATTATTCAGCAATTTCATGCGGTGACCGTCGCCCACGCCGCCAATATGCACAATTGTTCCGGCCCAGGCTTCCACCACGGGTTTTATGCGGGCAAAGACCTCATCCGCTGCGCCGATCATCGCACCCAATTCACCTGCTTCCGCCTGCACTGGCGTGCCGCCCAGGGGCGCATCAGCCAAAGCGATATCCAAATCCGCCAATTGTTCTGAAAGACTGGCAGTGGATGTCGGGTCCGAGGTCGAGCAATCGACAATAACGGAGCCAGGTTTTAAACCCTCTTTCAACTCACGCACAATGGCCTCTACCTGAGGCGAGCCGGGCGCACAGATGAAAACGATTGAAGATTTTTCGCCAAGCTCTTTAAGCGATCCGGCCTCAGCTGCTCCGCGTTTGACAAGGTCTTCGACTGGCTCCCGATTGCGATGGCCGATAACGGTCAAAGCATAGCCCTTTTCGGCGATATTCTTCGCCATGCCATGCCCCATCAGGCCTACGCCTACAAAGCCAATCGTTTCGTTCGAAGTACTCATAATATGTATCCTGTCTGCTGATATTTGGGCTGGCGATTCATATAGCGCGTTTTCACGCAAATTTCCTATCGCGCAACATGGCGGATGAACTCTGAATGGCTCGGCGCATCTGGTTTCAACTGGCCTTCTTTTGTAAAATCGTCGTCACTGTTGAACTGAAGACGCGGTAGATTGTCGTAATCTGCAATGATTTTAGGCTGATCTGCCAGTGTCTTGCTGAGTCGCTGAGCCAATGCGTCTTCCGCGATATCCTTGTGATAACTATGCACGCCACTGACCGTGAGCGGGCGTAAAACAGAAAAGCCCAGATAACGCAGTGCCTGGGAAAGTGGCCAGAGCAGCATTTGTGCGTTGCCTTCCTTGCCATCCGGTGCGCTCTGCACAGCTGATGAACCGGTGGTCACGCAAAACAATGCCGTCTTGTGGCGACAACGACCCGTGTCAAAGCGCTCATCGGTGTTGTGCATTGCGCCATTGGCCAGTACCCGATCAAACCAGCCTTTCATGATGGCTGGTGGCCCGAACCACCACATTGGAAAATGGAAAATGATGCGGTCAGCCGCTTCAATCTTTGCGATTTCGCTCGCGACATCATGCGGTAATGTCTTGGTTGCAGCGGCTGCTTCCTGCGCACGCAGAACATCAAATGGCTCCATTTGAGGCAGTTGATAATGATCTGCCCGCTCCACCGGGTCAAATCCCATGGCGACGAGATCAGACATTTCGACATCGTGACCAAGCGCCGCATTTGCTGCGCGGGAAGCCTCAGCCCATTGGCCGTTGAAGGACGCCTTGTCCGGGTGAGCCAGAACAATCAGGGTCTTAACCACTTATTTTCTCCTTGGCCCAATCTTCAATGGGGTTTTGACATGGTGCAAAAAACCTGTCTGTTTATGCCCGAAATAGGCAATAGGAGTCGCACCAATTGTGTTCAGTATTACTTTCCATATTGCCTTCATACAAATACAGCAATGGCCCAGCACGTGACCCTTTCAAATGAAATTCAGCCAGCAATGCAGCGCGCCGTCGGTGTCGGTCGGCTGTCGGTCAAGCAACTGGATGGCAGAACCCGTATCAATCGGCTCTATCAGGAAGGCTGCGCGAGAATTCGCATCCCCAAAACCTATCACGGAACCGCTCTGGAAGCCGTCATCATCAACACATCTGGTGGCGTAACCGGGGGAGACCGTATGAGTTGGTCTTTTGAGGCTGGCCAGAATACCCATTTGATGGTGACCACACAGGCCTGCGAGAAAATTTACAAATCCTCTGGTGGTGTTGCCGCAAACACAGTGACGTTGAAAACTGATCAGGGAGCGCGCCTCGCCTGGCTTCCACAGGAAAGCATTGTCTTTGACCGCGCCGGTTTTTCCCGAACCATCACGGCTGACCTTGCCGAAGGTTCAGAGGCGCTCTTTCTGGAGCCAATAGTTTTGGGTCGCCGTTCCATGGGAGAGCGCGTTGAAAGTGCCGATCTTCGGGACAGGTGGCGCATTTCGCAAAATGGCCAACTGATCCACGCCGAAGATTTCCGCCTCATCGGTGAAATAGCCTCTGTTCTGTCGCAGCAAGCAGTCACCGGTGGCCAGACCGCCTTTGCCACACTCCTGTTTGTGTCGCCCCGCGCGGACGGTTTTTTGAACGAAGCCCGTCAGTTGATTGGACCCAATGGCGGCATCTCCTGTTGGAATGGCAAGCTTCTTGCTAGGGTCATGGCTGAAGACAGTTTTCAACTGCGCAAAATATTGTTGCCGCTGGTCACCTTGATGAATTTTGAGGCGGACCTGCCTAAAGTTTGGTCAATTTAAGAGCCGAATGTGAACTTGTAAGGGATTTGGAATGAATTTAACGCCTCGTGAAAAAGACAAGCTGCTTATTTCCATGGCCGCTGAAGTCGCCCGAAAGCGCTTGGCGCGCGGCGTGGTGCTGAACCACCCGGAAGCTATTGCCCTGATCACGGATTTTGTTGTGGAGGGCGCTCGTGATGGCAGAAGCGTTGCCGAACTTATGGAAGAGGGCGCTCACGTTCTCACCCGCGCACAGGTCATGGAAGGTATTCCCGAAATGATCCACGACATTCAGGTAGAGGCAACGTTCCCTGACGGAACCAAGCTGGTCACCGTGCATGAGCCAATCCGCTAGGATCTGAAGAAAACAAGCATAAAAAGGAAATGCCATGATCCCCGGAGAAGTCATTACTGCCGCAGGTGAGATTGAGTTGAATGCCGGTCAGCCGACCAAAACCATCATGGTTTCCAACACCGGAGATCGTCCGGTTCAGGTTGGCAGCCACTATCATTTTTTTGAAACCAATGAGAGCCTGTCATTTGAACGGGAAACAGCGCGGGGTATGCGGTTGGACATTGCACCTGGCTCAGCGGTGCGCTTTGAGCCGGGACAGACGCGGGAAGTGACTCTGGTGCCGCTTGCCGGAACCCGCACGGTCTATGGCTTCAATCAAAAAATTATGGGAGCACTCTGATGCCCGCAAAGATTTCCCGTGCTGCCTATGCAGATATGTTCGGCCCGACCACCGGCGACAAGGTGCGGCTGGCAGATACAGAATTGTTTATCGAGGTCGAAAAAGACCTGACCACTTACGGTGAAGAGGTCAAATTCGGCGGCGGCAAGGTCATCCGTGATGGCATGGGTCAATCCCAGGTGACACGCGCGAATGGCGCGGTGGACACGGTCATCACCAATGCATTGATTGTGGATCACACTGGCATTTACAAAGCAGACATTGGCTTGCGAGACGGACGCATTTCCGCCATCGGCAAAGCTGGCAATCCGGATACGCAAGCAGGTGTCGATATCATTATTGGCCCTGGCACCGAGGCCATTGCCGGTGAAGGCAAAATCATAACGGCTGGCGGTTTTGACAGCCACATCCATTTCATCTGCCCGCAGCAAATCGATGAAGCTTTGATGTCCGGGCTCACCACCATGCTCGGTGGCGGAACCGGTCCCGCCCATGGCACCCTGGCAACCACCTGCACACCCGGTCCGTGGCACATTGCGCGGATGATTGAATCTGCCGATGCATTTCCAATGAATCTGGCCTTTGCCGGCAAAGGCAA
>Ga0163216_101770_pt1 | contig 10669 bp, 7 predicted proteins | sample SynspAceP_FD_167610 | JGI IMG/M metagenome (GOLD analysis project Ga0163216, IMG submission 167610) | Saline lake microbial communities from Ace Lake in Antarctica - Synechococcus sp. Ace-P (Illumina Assembly) | ecosystem: Environmental > Aquatic > Non-marine Saline and Alkaline > Saline ...
GGATAGCGTTGTTTGCCAAGTAAAATATAGATGAAACAAGATAAACCAAGGCCAATGACGAGTGCGCCTACCCACTGTATTTGAATAAATTGTAAGCTGAAAAGTACCGTCAATAACATCATTAAAAAGCCATGCAATATTATATAGTTGTGTTTACCAAAACGCTCTACGGTGAGGTTTAGGTTGTCGGAGTACAGTCTGATCAGGGAGTCTAAGGAGTTAATCACAAATACTACACCCACAAACACCATGGCGTAGTTTATTAGACCAGAGGTTTTTAGGCCTTTTAGGTGAAACAAATACAGCACGCTAAACCACAGTCCTATTGCCAATGACGGCCATACCAGCATGGAAAAAAACAGCCAAACAGTGCGCATATTACCGACAAACCGTGAGGTAAATTGGCCTATCATAATGCTCCAAGCAAACCACCAAAACAGATAAAAGGCGTGGTAATCATTGATGGGCAAGATAAAACGGTCTAAGTGGGCGAAGTAATCTGTCAGTAGGGGAAGGGTATTAAAGTAGTCTGGCGCTGATACCTTAGCAGACATGAAGGCGATACTGCCGAGTCCAATAATCAGGGCAAAAAATAAGGTGCCGGATGACAGGCTTAGAATTTTAACAAACTTAAGATCTGTACTTGAGTAAACCGCTAACAGGATAGTGACCCCCACGATGAGGGCATAGTACCAAGGGAAACCGTCAGTGGCTGCAATGCTGGGTAAATACCAACTCAGATTGGCAAACAGCAAATGCGCGGTGAAGGCGCAGGTGCCAATGATGACCAGATTATTGATCCACTTGACCCAAGTGATTTCAAAAAACTTTACTTTGGGTTCAATGGCGCAAAAGTAAAAGCAGGTTACAAAATAGATAGCCCAAACCAGAAATCCCCAGAAGCCAAACTCGATGGCTAAGGGATTGCTAAAGGTGTATTCATTGTTCGCTTTAAGATTGGCATAGACCGGAAACTCGGTCAACGGGAACATGATCAGCCCTACATCTAGCCCAGAGGTAAATAGAATAGCGATAAAAGTTAGGGTGGATACAGGATAACGACCATGCAGTTTTAGTCGGCCCCAACGCACTAGGATAAAGACTACTAGTGCCATAAAAAAGAGCATACCAAAACTGACTAACATCATCATGAGCTAGCTCGTTTTGCTTTTCCTGGGCGTTGAGCTAGCTGCCAATTTGTATCGCTATAAATCTCTACGCTGGCTGAGGGCAGTACTTGCTGCTTGATAATATCAGCGGCACGTTCTGCTACCATGATGGTAGGGGCATTCAAATTGCCGTTAGGCAAGGTTGGAAATACCGATGAGTCCACTACACGCAGCCCCTGTAAACCGCGCACCCGCATGTGCGGATCGACAACGGCGTTGACATCATCAATCGCCCCCATTCGACAAGTACCACTGGGATGATAAGCACTTTCTACCGAACTACGTACAAAGGCATCTATCTGCTCATCAGTGACCACGTCTTGACCGGGCTGTATCTCTTCACCGCGATACGTATCCATAGCGGGCTGAGCAATAATTTCCCGAGATAAACGCACGCAAGCGCGAAATGCTTCGATATCATCTTGATGCTGTAAGTAATTGAATTGAATTTTAGGTGGGGTAAAAGGGTCGGCATTGCTGACTTTCACCGAGCCGCGGCTTTTAGGTTTATTGTGGCCAATGTGTAATTGGAAACCATGACCGTCAAAGGCTGATTTACCATCGTAACGCATGGCTGCAGGCAAAAAGTGATATTGCAAATCAGGCCATTCAACCCCTGCTTTTGAGCGAATAAACCCGCAAGATTCAAAGTGATTGGTCGCACCTAAGCCCGACTTAAACAAAATCCAGCGCACGCCAATAGCCAGCTTACTGAGGGGGCCCAATTTACTGTTTAAACTGATAGGCTGTTTGCATTGATACTGAAAATAAAACTCGAGGTGGTCTTGCAGGTTCTCACCGACGCCCGGCAATTCGTGCTGGACCTTGATCCCGGCCGCAGACAAGGTGTCACTGCTGCCAATCCCTGATAATTGTAATATATGCGGCGAACCAATAGGGCCGGCACTTAAAATAACGTCTTTGTTAACGAGAAAACGGGTTTGGGTTTTTCCTTCATACAGTTCAACACCCACCGCTTTTTTATCTTCTAGTAATACGCGGTTCACTTGAACCCCAGTTAAGACAGTAAGATTTGGCCGTTGCATAGCCGGTCTTAAATACGCGTTAGCGGTGGACCAGCGAACGCCATTTTTAACCGTCATGTGCATGGCACCAAAGCCCTCTTGCTGATAGCCATTATAGTCTTCGGTGCCCATATAACCCGCATCAATTCCAGCGTCGATAAAGGCTTTGTATAAGGGGTTTTGCATCTTATTGCCGTTATTGACCGCTAACAACCCCCCTTTTGCACGATAATCATCGGCGTCAAATGCCCAGTCCTCGGCTTTTTTAAAATAAGGTAGACAGTGCTGATAATCCCAATCTTGGGCGCCGTGTTGATGCCATTCATCAAAATCTCGCGCATGACCACGCACATAGACCATACCGTTAATCGAAGAGGAGCCACCTAATACTTTGCCGCGAGGGCAGTGCATTTCACGATTATTTAAAAAGGGCTCGGGCTGGGTATGGAATTGCCACGCGTATTTTTTACTGTTCATTGGGATGGATAGGGCGGTAGGCATCTGAATGAAGATACTGCGATCTGAGCCCCCTGTTTCTACCAATAATACAGAGGTATCAGCATCTTCTGTTAGCCGGTTAGCGAGTACACAACCCGCTGAACCGGCACCTACAATGATGTAGTCGAACGTCTTATTAACTGGCATTAGAACGGCCCTTCGAGCTTGTTCATTCCCACATAAATGGACTTGGTTTGGGTATAGGATCTGAAGGCTTCAATACCATTTTCGCGACCAATTCCAGACTGTTTGTAGCCGCCAACTGGCATTTCGACTGGTGAATTACCATAGGCATTAATCCAACAAATCCCTGCCTCTAATTGCGCAATAACCCGATGGGCACGGCGGATGTCTTTGCAAAAAATACCTGCGGCAAGGCCAAAATCACTATTGTTGGCCCGTTGAATGACTTCTTCTTCGGTCGCAAACTTGAGTACTGACATAACAGGTCCAAAAATTTCTTCACGGGTAATCCGCATCTCATCAGTACAATCAGTAAAAATAGTCGGACCAACAAAAAAACCGTTTTCGCAGCCCAGTGGTTTGATACGTTCACCGCCGAAGGCCAGTGTGGCGCCTTGATCTTTGCCTAATTGAATATAGTCCAGTACCTTGTGCATGTGGCTGCTTGATATTAATGCGCCCAAATTCGTTTTGGGATCCAATGGATTACCCACAATAATGTTGTTTTTGCTACGCTCTAATAAACGTTCCAAAAAAACGTCATAACAGTCTTGGTGTACAAAGACGCGCGTACCATTGGTACACACTTCACCTTGGGTGTAAAAGTTACCTATCATGGCGCCCGTTACAGCTTCATCGATATCGGCATCATCAAATACGATCAAAGGAGATTTGCCACCGAGTTCCATGGTGACCTTTTTCAGGGTTCCGGCCGCAGCAGCCATGACTTTTTTGCCAGTGCCCACTTCGCCAGTTAACGAGACTTTGGCAATAGCGGGGTGTTCAACCATATAGTTGCCCACTTTGCCGTCACCGTGCACGACATTAAATACCCCTGCAGGTACACCGGCTTCAATAAATATTTCTGCTAATAGAGTGGCGCCCCGTGGCGTTTCTTCTGAAGGTTTAAATATCATGCTATTACCGGCAGCAAGCGCTGCAGCGGCTTTCCAGCAAGCAATTTGCAGGGGATAATTCCATGCACCTATACCAAAACACACCCCTAAAGGCTCATGTCGGGTATAAAAAAAGTCATCGCCGACACTTTGCTGCTCGCCCATCATTGAGGGACATAAATTAGCAAAGTACTCAATGGCGTCTGCACCGGTTTGCACATCAACCACAGCTGCTTCTTGCCAAGGTTTACCGGTATCTAACACCTCGACTCTGGCCAACTCATCGTTGCGCTCTCGCAAAATTGCGGCGGCCCGTTGCAGTATCCGCGCCCGTTCAATGGCGGGAGTTTTGGACCATTTGATAAAACCTTGCTGGGCACTTAACAGTGACTGTTCTAACAAGGTTTCACTGGCAGCCTCGACGGCGTAAATAATCTCGCCAGTCGCCGGATTGATCACATCGAAACAAGTATTGTCGTTATGACTGACATAACGGCCATGAATGAAATTTTTAAGTAGTGTAGAGGACAACGATGACTCCCATTTATAGTGGCAATGGATTACTTAACGCCGTGCAGTGTAAGCACGTCATTAATATATTTTTTACAGTGGCTTTTAGCTTGGGCGAATCTTGCTTTATTAGTGCGACTTAACGCACAGCGTAACCAAAAGCCATCAATGAGTGCGGCGGTAACCTCAGCCGCTTCTTTGGCGTTTTGCGGATCTAATAGTTGTTTAAAGCTATAACGTAAATTACTGACCAGACGACGTTTATTAAGCTCTTGCAAGCGATAGAGCTTAGGGTCATGCATTGATCTGCCCCAAAAGCTCAACCAAGTCTTAGTACTTGAATCAGCTTGTTGAACATCGGAAAAGTTTAAATCAACAATTTTCATTAAACGTTCATAAGGGCTATCTGGCGAATGTTCCATTTTAAGTTGGGAAAGCAGATAACGAACAGAGGCCTCAATAAGCGCTTGTTTGCTGCCAAAATAATGGCTGATAATACCTGATGACATGCCAGCACGGCGGGAGATCAGATTAATGGTCGCGCCACCGAGGCCGACTTCTGCCACAACTTCTATGGTGGCATCAATTAATTGCTGCCGACGCATGGGTTCCATTCCTACTTTAGGCATGTTTTTCCTACACTGTTGATATTTTTAATAAGGTTCAAGGGTCGACAGTCGAAAACGATGTTCGTTAACTACCTCACCTCTTTCATCGTACAGACCTAATGTGACAAGAGGATCATCTTTTTCCCAATCCACATTTAATCCACCATAGTTTACGGTATTGGTAAACGCGCCGATACGATGCTTGTTTGGACTAACGTTTTTCCATTCTTGAGTCAAACCTGATGAGGTGACTTCCCATAAGGGATAATCTAAGTCCTCAGCATAATAACTGACCTCACCCCAGTGGGTATCGCCACTTATTAGCACCAGTCCATTGACCTTATGTTTTTTTATCAAGGTCAGTAAACGTTGGCGATCAGCAGGAAAGTTAGCCCAAGATTCCCAACCAGTAAAGTCTGCTAGAAACTGCAGGCTTGACCCTATTACTTTTATGCGGGCGGGCTTTTGTAACTCAGCTTCTAGCCAAAGCCATTGTTTCTCACCAATCATGCTTGCGTTTGGATCGCTGTGTGCTTTGTAGGGACCCATGTTTTTCGGTTTACGCACTTTGCTATAGTCGCTGCGTGATACATGGTCTATCGCATCGCGGTTCCAGCGCAGATCCGGTAAAATTACATGGATGCTTTTTTCACCTTGACCGTAAGTGTAAGAGGTATAAATGCCATCTTCACGGCTACGGCGCGGCGAGTCTTGCGGTTCTTCCCAGAAATTAAGCATGATTTCACGAGAAGCTTCTTTTTGCGGATACTCTTTACCCGCATCGTTTGCGCCAAAATCGTGATCGTCCCAGATAGCGATTAATTGAGCCTGCTCTTTTAATTGTTTAAAACCAGGTTTAGCACCTAGTTTTTGGTATTTACTCTGCAGAGACGCCATGTCTTCTGTGTCGCCATAGATATTGTCCCCCAGAAAAATAAAAATTTCGGGTTGAGCCTTAATTATGGCGTTGAAAATCGGAATATCTTTATCTTGGTGGGAGCATGAACCAAATAAAATACGACTTGGTGCATTGGCACATACCAAGCCGGTAAACAATAAAGTAGAAAACGCTAATAATCTCAACATGCCTATTTATTGCCTTTTTTGCTAGTGATTAGATTAGCCACAGACAATGTAATTGCCTGTGGCTACGAGCTGCTATTACATGACAAATTTAGCGTTGAGCGCTGCTATGCGCGGCGCACCAATCCAACCTGCGTTTGGCGCAATTGAACCCAGATACTTTTCGTCAAAGACATTGTTGACGGTAAAGCTAAGTTCAATACTGTCGATGGCTCCACCAATTTCATAGGCTGTTTTACCAACATATAAATCACTCACTATATAAGAGTCGCTTTCTTGTGTATTAGCTTGGTCTAGGTAACGTTTACCGACGTATTTAGTACTAAAACCAGCATAAAAATCACCTTTGGTGTAATCAAAACTAAGCACTGCCATATCTTGCGCGCTGCCTAGTACGGTATTACCGCGGAAATCGACGTCTGTATAAGTTGAATCATTCTTAGTATATGAAACGTAAATACCGAAATTTTCGTTAACGTTATAATCAATCGATGCTTCTATACCATCAGATTCAATACCACCGTCGTTAACAAATCCGCCCGCTGCTGACTCTAAAAAGTCGATACCATTCACGTTTTCATTACTGACAAACGTGATGCGGTTATCAAACTTAATTTTGTAGTAGGTAACACTGGCTTTAAAATCACGGCTTGAATAACGCAGACCAAGGTCAATGTTATCTGCTGTCTCAGGCTCAACTAAACTTAGGTCTGTATCATCACGTTCTAATACCGCATCTTTGATGGCGGCAAAGTTTTCTGCATAGCCTGCAAAAACTTCTAAGCCATCTAAGGGTAAAGGAGCAACAAAACCGGCTGATAACAATACGTCGGAATCAGATGACACGGTCAAATCATTGGCAGGGGTAAACTGGTCTTGTTTTTGTACGTCAACATTAAACTTTTTGGCACCCAAACGGAATTTTGCAAAACCAGCATCGATTTCGTCTTCAAGGTAATAAAACAATGTTTCTACCGGAAATTCACGATCATATTGAATCCAGTAAGGATTGTTTTCTGCACGTGGGCCAGATGCTGCATCAATGGTTTTATGCCAGTCACGGTATTCATCGCGCTGGTAATCTTCATACCAGAAACCACCGCGAACGGTATTTGCCATATCGGCAATGGTGGTATTCCAAACAAAGTCAGCATTGGCACCATAACGTTTTTTATTATAATGGGTATGACGATTTGAACTGACCGGCATAGCACCTTGCTCATAACAACCCGGGTCAATTGCAGCACCGCCGCCGCCATAAGGGAAACCAATCGAGCTGGCACAACCATCAATGGGTGAAAGTGAGTTACCTGCGCGGTCAACAAAATAAATCAGACCCTGTGATGCGCCGCCATAGGCAGTAGTTGATGAGTCTAGTTCAGAGTGCGGATTACCTGCATCGTCATCGGTAACATCGGCCATGTAGTAGGGGATCCATTTACCGGCACCTTCATTTTGGTGATAATAAACGTTGGTACTTACATCAACTTCACCTAATTTGAAATCAGCTTTAAGATAGCCAAAAAGGTTCTCACGCTCAGTCACCCAGCCTTCACGCCAGACTTGATCCTGATAGGGAACCCCTGTCCAATCTTCGTTTAGGCCATCCCAGTCGGGATTTTGTTCATATTGTGCTAAACCGTAAACCCGCTGATAAGTATATTCCTCAGCATCGTCATAACTGAAGTAAGCGGTTAAATCGACTTCTCCGACCCGGCTGATTAACTTACCTTCAGCATGATCTCGTGTATTGGTAACCGCACCGTCCATGTAGTCATCGTTCTGCTGGCTTGAGATAGAAAACCACGCAAACGTATCTTCAGCGATTTGGCCAGTATCATAGCGCAGGTAAACTTTCTTGGCATTGTACTCAGCTAAGGTGGTGCTTACGGTGAATTTTTCGTCGAATGCGGGCATGATGGTAGTGAAGTCCATCGTACCGCCCAAGGCTTCATTTGAACGAGATTTTATATCGGAGGTGCCCTGAGATACTTCTATGCCGCGCAAGTTTTCGGTATCAATATATCGGCTAGCTTTAGTGCCGCCGCCGTAATTTGAATTACCGTTAGCAATCCCATCAACAGTCATACCAATTTGCTGAGCTGCTAAGTCTAACTGGAAACCCCGAATAGTAATGCTTGTTGACCATTCGTCAGAGCCAAAAGGGTCGCCCTCGTTTACTAAGACACCAGGCAAGTTATCAATCAAGGCTAATGCACTGGTCATGGCCGTTTGTTGTTTTTTCATGTCACTTGAGGTGGCGTTATTGGCATAAGAAACACTGCGTCCGGTGACGACAATGGATTCCATTTGTTCTTTTTCTTTTTGTTTTTCGGCTTGTTGGTCTTGGTTTTCTTGCGCCATTGCTGGCAGGCTGGTAATTGATATCGCAGATAATACAGACAGCGCGATTAGGCTTTGCTTCATAGGCATATAGGTGTTCATAAAAATCCCGTTTAGTATGGTTTAAAGTATTTTGGTGAAGATCCTCAGTATGCGGAGTTAAGGGCTCAGAAGTTGTATTTTAACTGAACGGTCAATTAAAATCAATTTTAGTTAATTGACCGTTCAATTAAAATAAAATCAGAGGATAAATAAGTGGGTCTCGACGTGGTTTGTCAAAGCGTCATTATATTGCCAATTTTTTGGATACAAAGTGCAGTAGAAAGCCAACTAAGCTTCAGTTATTCTGCGTGCGTGAGACGTGTGTGGAATGCATTAATTAATGCCAAAGTCAGGATGTAGAGCAATGGCAATAAAGCTAATGCGATTTTTTGATTTTGGCAATATACCAAAGAGATGGTTTAAAAGAGCCTTATTAAACTATTAAACTATTAAACTATTAAACTATTAAACTATTAAAGCGCCAATCTTGTGATGCTACTTTTGTTCAAGGTTCAAATGTTTTGTTAGGGTAAATGCACCGCGAATATCACCCAGCGAAAAACCAGTAGCCATGTCGTTTGGATAATATAGATCGAGTTGTTTTTGCACCGCTGGCGCTATAGTACTTCCATGACAAGACAGGCAGAGACCTTCGGTTGGGATGGCTTTCATCAATCTAAACTGATTTTCAGACAGGTTTGTTGTTACTAGACTGCTTATCTCTGCGCCCTGAGCTTTGCGCTGTGCAAATTGTTGCATGACTTCACGCTCCCAGTCATTGGGTGCATTATTGCTATTTCTGCTACGCAGACTCGTTCTGGCCAGCAGCCAACCGTCGTTAGATAATTTTTCTGCAATTTGTGGGGCTTTTTCGTGACAGACTTCAACACCTGCTTGTAATCCACCATTTTGAATGGCGGCACTGAGTTCGCCTTTCAGCTCCTGGGCAAATTGAGCAATGCGTTGTTTGGCTTGTTGTACTAATTGCTCTTCGGTTTCTGCGCTTATAGCTGCAGTAGAGGAGAGCAATAAACTAAGTGCAAGGGCAAAGGCAAAGAGTGGAGTCGCTAGATAATTGGCTTTTTTCATAGGTATTGCCCTTAATGAATGTTGGTTTCTGCAGTGGTCAGTTGGTTTAATTGCGCCATGATAGGCGTTAAATCAAAGCCTATCTTGGCACTGTCAGCCACGATATCTTTGACCTGACGCTTACCGGCCTGCGCTAGGGCCCACAGATGAACAATACGCGTACCGCTGCGACAAAAGCCGTGTACCTTGAGTGCTGGGTTACTAATGGCAGTATCAAAGCGATTGATAGCCTCACTGGGATACTCAAGTGACTTAACGGGAATAAATACGTAGCGCATTCCCAAGCTTTCTGCGGTTTGTTGATAGTCGTGTGAACTTATTTGCTCAGAGGATTCATCATCAATACGTGAATTAATAATCACATCGATGCCTTGTTGTTTGAGGCTGGCAAGGTCTGCGAGGCTTAAAACACCAGAAAGTGAAAAGCCATCATTAATTATTTTACGTTCCATACTGTCTCCTGCAAAGTGTGGCAGTTACGCTTGCCATAGTTGGTAAAGTGAATGAACTAACATAAATAAACCCAAACCAATAAGCATGATGGCAAAGACTTGTTTGATGCGTTTTTGCGGCAAGCTGCGACTTAATTTAGAGCCGACGATCACGCCGCCACTGCCAATCACAATCATGGTAAGTACCACAGGCCAGTTAATCGCAATTTGTGCTTGGTCTAATAAATAAGCGTATTTGAAAAAGCCAGTAAATGACTGCAATGCGATGATCACTAAACTGGTAGCGGTAGCTTGTTGCAGGGTTAAACGGGCCAATAAAAACAGGGCCGGAACTATCAGAAAACCGCCGCCTACGCCGACAAAGCCAGCGAGTATGCCAACGGCCACACCTACCGCACCGACCCCCACTAAACTACTTGAGGGTTTGGGCTCAACATTAGCGATGGGGCTTTTTAACATCATGCGGCTCGATAGCAGCATGACAATGGAAAACGTCAGTACCTGAACCACGCCTGTGACAAACTGGGCACTCCAAGCGCCAATATAAGTGCCCATCATACTGGGTAAGCCAAACCATAGAATGTAACGCAGATTAATTAGTTTGGACTTCGCCAAAAGTAAACTGCCTACTGTGGCAATACTACCGACAATGAGCAAAGATTCAGCAATGGCTAACTTTTCTGTTTCACCTACTACATAAAGCAGCAAGGGCATGGTAATAATGGAGCCGCCTGAGCCGAGCAAACCTAAGCTCAAGCCTATTATCACCGC
>Ga0163216_101771_pt1 | contig 10658 bp, 9 predicted proteins | sample SynspAceP_FD_167610 | JGI IMG/M metagenome (GOLD analysis project Ga0163216, IMG submission 167610) | Saline lake microbial communities from Ace Lake in Antarctica - Synechococcus sp. Ace-P (Illumina Assembly) | ecosystem: Environmental > Aquatic > Non-marine Saline and Alkaline > Saline ...
GATTTGGTGGCCCTGACAATGACAATTACTGACCGCGATGGCATGTGTGCCTATATTAAGTCAGACGCCTGTGGAGCCATTATGCAGCAACACGGTGTCATCCAGCCGGTCAACATGATGAAGCACAGCAGCTAGGCCCTTCAAATACATCTGGCCGGGATACATTCCCGACCAGATGTATTTGAATTGTCAGAGCCCGATCATGGCCTTCATGTTGCCGATGAAGGTTGCATCATCCTGCTGTTTGCGCGCATCCAGCAGAGCGTCCGCATCCGGGCCAGCGCGATATCGCAGCGTGTCTGTTCCATCAGTTGCCGCTGACCAGATGATGTCGGCAACCACGGATGGCTCGGACGCTTCGGCGTTGCTGCCCCAACTTGCAAACAGCTTTTGCACGGTTGGCTGATATTCCGCCATGGTTTCGTCATTGACGAAGTCGAACGACCGCCCCCCGAAATCAGTTTTGATGAGACCCGGTTCAACAAGTTTTACCCTCACGCCGAAGGGTGCCAATTCGTAATGCAGCGATTCTGACATGCCTTCGACCGCGAATTTGGTGCCGTGATAAAGCGTTCCAAGCGGGAAGGTCATCTGCCCGCCAATGGACGAGATATTGATGATGGTGCCGGACGCATTGGCGCGAAAATGCGGCAGCAACGCTTTGGTGGTTGCCAACAGACCGATGACATTGGTTTCAAACTGACGCCGGATGCGGTCCATCGGAAAGGCTTCCAGAGGTCCGTAAGCGCCATAACCTGCATTATTCAGCAGAACATCAATGTTGCCAAACCTTGCAATGCCCTGTTTGACAGCTTCTGCAATCGACGCTTCATCTGTCACATCCAGTCGCGTTACCAGAACATTGTCGAGTTGCGTGAGGTCCTCTTCATTATCAGGTGAGTGCATTGTTGCGATGACATTCCAGCCATTGGCCTGAAACAGTTTGGCAGTTGTCTTTCCAATTCCCGAAGACGCGCCGGTGATGAGTATGGTCTGTGTCTTGGTCTGCATAGTGGGGTGTTCCTTCAAAAGGTTTTGCTAACTGATTTGTAGGCTCAGAGGTTCTGGCCGCCAGAAATCTCAATGCGTTGCCCGGTCATCCACTGATTGTCACCCACCAGAAGACTGGTAATGGCTCCGCCAACATCGTCTGGAAGGCCAACGCGGCCCATGGCCGTTGTAGAGGCGACAAATTGATTGATTTCAGGATTATCCCGCACCATGCCGCCGCCGAAATCTGTCTCGATGGCTCCAGGCGCAATGGTATTGACGGTGATGCCGCGTGCGCCAAGTTCACTTGCCAGATAGCGGGTCAGCACTTCCACCGCGCCCTTCATGGCACCATAGGCGGAGAAACCAGGCATGGTGAAACGGGTAAGGCCCGTGGACAGATTCACAATGCGCCCGCCATCTTCAATCAGGGGAAGCAGCCGCTGGGTAAGGAAGTAGACCCCTTTGAAATGCATGTTCATTAATGTGTCGAAGTCGTCTTCACTGGTGTCTGCAAAGGGCTTGTTGATGCCGATACCGGCATTGTTGACCAGAAAATCAAACGTTTCGCGTTGCCAGGTCTGTGCCAATGCAGCTGTCAGGTCTTCGGTGAAATTAGCAAATTGAGCGGTGTTTCCAGTGTCCAATTGCAGGGCAACAGCCTGGCCGCCTTGGGCCTGAATCTCGGAGACCACCGCATCAGCTGCTTCGCTGTTGGAAAGATAGGTCAGGATGATGTCGACATTCTTGGCGGCCAGATGAAGGGCTGCGCTACGTCCAAGACCGCGGCTACCACCGGTAATCAATGCAATTTTGCGTATCATCATATGCTCCAGTTTTGTGATGAAGCAGATTTAGGCCACGCAGGTCTTCCGTGCCTGCCCCATTCTCCACAAAACATGCCTATTTCTCCAAAGAGCAGGATTTTACAAACAATTTTAGGTTCAACGCTCTATAAGAGACACTGAATTGGAGAGACGTTTCATGCTGGATCACTTAGCCCAGAGCGTTCTGAAATATTTTGATAAAAATGGCTCAGAAGCTGAACCTTGCCTGACCGATGTGCCGGGGTTGGCTGTTTTGTCCAATCGGAAACCAACCAGATTGGAAGGCACGCTGTACAATTCGGTTATCTGCCTGATTCTACAAGGTCGCAAGGAGGCTTACATTGGCGATCGCAAACTGAGTTTTGGGCAAGGAGAGTCACTGATTGTCTCCCATGACCTTCCGGTTATGGCGCAGATCACGGAAGCCAGCCAGACAGCGCCCTACATTGCCGTTGCGCTGTCCATAGATCTGCAGATTATTCGCAGCCTTTATGATCAGATCGACGATCTGGACGATCTGCATAGTCAATTCTGCGCTATGGATGCTGCGAAGGCCGACAATGAGTTAGTGAGCGCATTTGGCAGGCTTTTCGAGTTGGTGGACAATCCGCTAGAGGCAAAAGTCATGGTGCCGCTGGTTCTGCGGGAAATCCATTTTCGCACTGTTCTGGCCAAGAATGGCGGCATGTTGCGGCAATTGCTGATGCGCGACAGCCATGCCAGCCGCGTTGGCAAGGCCATTGACCGCATCAGACAGGATTTCGCCGCGCCGCTTTCTGTGTCAGAGCTGGCACATATTGCGGGGATGAGTACGTCCTCGTTTCATGAGCATTTCAAAGCCGTCACATCCTCCACACCCTTGCAGTATCAGAAGGATTTGAGATTGCTGCAGGCCAGGCGGTTGATTCAGGAGGGGAATTGCACAGTCTCATCAGCTGCTTTTGCTGTGGGCTATGAAAGCCCGACCCAGTTCAGCCGCGAATATTCCAGAAAATTTGGAATTGCGCCACGCAGTGACCGAACTAACCTGCAGATGGCCACCCAGACAGCCTGAACCTCGTCTTTGACGCGCCGTTCTACCAGTTCCACAAGCGTCCCCCGGAAAAAGCACCGCGGTCCAGCACCCGGCGTAGTGCGTCATTGCAGGTGAGAGAATGAAGAGCTTCGCCAAACCGTTGCTGATCTGCCTTTGGCCATCAGAAATTTGTGGAAGCCACACGGGAACATTTGTGCGCCCGTAAGTCGTCACAGATGCAAAGCCGCTCCGGGATTAGCTTTCAAAAATCGGCTCGAAGCCGGCCCACATCATACGCATGCCATCGAACGGCATTTCGGGCATTTTTTTCCAGCGTGGGTCGCTTTCCATCTTTTGCGCGGCCGCGTCGCAGGTCGCTTTGTCGGGCCACTCGATCCAGGAAAAGACAACAGCTTCATCATCTTGCGCTTTGACCGCGCGTTTGAAGTCGGTCACCTTTCCATCCGGAACGCTGTCACCCCAACATTCCACGATACGAAGTGCGCCATAATCCTTGAAAACCGTTCCGGACAGTTCAGCCATCTCGCGATAGGCGTCCTTGTTTTTCCGGGGAACCGGAATCAGAAATCCCTGAACGTAGCTCATAATGACTCCCCCAAACTGAAATTATATCAAGGATAATACCACATTTGACACCGGAAAGAAGATGCTCTGGTCCGTTGGTTTGTCATCGTGATCATCTGCAATCCCGGTGTTGAACTGCAAACCGATCTATGTGTATGTCGACGCCATGCAATGCCCAATACGTGCCGAAGGCTGATAGGATATGGAAGTGGCAAGTTTTCTGCCGGCCAAACCAACTGACGCAGAAGCGCTTGCAGATATCCGCACCGAAGCTATGCAGCCAAGCCTTGAAGCCATTGGCCGCTTCGACCCGGTCCGCGTGCGGGAACGGTTTCTGTCGACATTTAACCCTAAGGACACACAACTGATTCTACACGGCTCTGATTTAGTTGGGTTTTTCGTTGTTCGGATCAAACAAGATCATCTTTGGTTGGATCATCTCTATCTAAAGGTTGCGGCGCAACGCTTGGGGCTTGGTAGGCGGGTTGTGAGGCATGTTCAGGACATCGCAGCAAAGGTTGAAAAACCAATCAAGCTTATGGCTTTGAGACATAGTGCTGCGAATGAGTTTTACAGATCGTTTGGTTTTGCCCTTGTCGCTGAAGAGACTTTTGACAATTACTATGAATGGCACCCTTAAGAATTCTGACCTGAGTATCAGCCATTGGTCCAATCACGGATTGAGTCAGACAGCTCACTCTTCAGCCAGGACCGAAACAGACTGACGACCTTTTTCCGGGATGGTTCTCTGCCTGTTACAAACCAGTATTTGGCACCCGTTTCCATGCGCTGAGGAAATGGCGCTGCGATGCGCTCTGCATGAACGGCGTCGCAGGCAAGCGTCTCCCAGGCCATGAACACACCTTGCCCGGTCATCGCCGCATCAAGGCACAGCGACGCATCTGCATAGGTTGGACCATCATTCAGCAGGTCCGGCGTCAGATCAAAAGCGGCCAGCCATTCAGACCAGCCATGCAGGGATTCATTTTCACGTATGATTGGCACGCCGGCAAGGTCACCCGGGCTTGAGAGCCGAGCCGCCATCTCACTTGTGCAGACAGGAAAGACCCGCTGTTCCAGCAACAATTCACTTGTGACATTCGACCATCCGCCGCAGCCCACACGCACACAGGCATCCACATCATCATGATCCGGGTTCAGCAGTTTTACGTTTGGATCAATTCGGATGCGAATATGCGGATAAAGATCATTGAACTTACGCAATCGCCAGACCAGCCATCTGCTGGCAAAGATGGGCGCAACCGAGATGGTCAGGCAATCATCCCGCGACGGGTCTAACAGCGATACAGCGGATGCAAGGTCAGACATGCCGCGTGTCAGCAATGGCATGATGTCCGCGCTCGATGGCGTGAGAAGCAAGCCTTTCGATGTGCGCTTGAAGAGGAGCTGGCCCAATGCCTCTTCCGCTTTGTGGATGCGTTGACTGACCGCGCCAGATGTCACGCCCAATTCTTCTGCCGCCTTGACAACAGTACCAAGACGCCCCGCAGCTTCCACCGCGCGCAGACCAGTCAGGGGAACTTTGTTCAAATCTCGCATTTAGAAAATCTAAACTCGGAAGCTTGAAGTTTCAATACCCAACTCATCACAAACCACTATCTCTTGCGTATGACTATTTTTACAAGATTCAATGCTTTGATGACCCGGATGATGCCAGGTAAAGCTTTGAAAAATATAGTTTGTTCAAAAATTGATTGGTGGAGAGACCCATTGTCTCACCCGGATCTGCAAGCCATGTCGGAGCGTGAGCTTGCTGATCTGCCCTTTGATCCCGGGACTATTGTTTCCGAGTAGGCATCCAGACCTTAGTTCAGCAAGCCACGCAAGGTGTCGATGCGGTTATTGACCAGCCAGCCATAGTAGTTTTCTTCCGGCAGCTTGAGGCTTTTCCCGGAAGCGCTGCGTTTCTGGTTTTCCTGCGCCAGTGCGGTTGCACGTGCTTTCGTGCCGCCCAGATTATAAAGCGTCGCCGTAATGCCTGGATTGTTGGAAATATCAAATCCCGCGATCTTTTGATAATCATCAATCGCGGTGCGCAACACAGCAGCCATGTAGTGCAGAGACTTATCAGGGTCCATGATGGTTTGATAAATGACGCTCGGTTTGCGCACATCCAGCTTACGCTGACGGCCCTGCTTTTTTGCCATGTCACTCATCATCAAGGCAGTCAGAGGGTTGAGTTGTCCCAGACCAAAAGTTTGTCCTGCAAACAGTGGTTGAAAGAAGGTCTTGCCAAATGATTGATCTGGATGGGACTTGCCACGAAACACAGCGTTGTACACCTCTTCCCGGCACGTCCACAATGTATAGGAATCACGCAACCCGTCACACGAAGCGAACTCGGGCCGGCGCACAAATTTGGAAACGCTTTCCCCATTATGTTCGAACCGGATGCGGGTTTCTGCATAGGCCAGTGCTTTTACATAATAGGCCTGCAACTGATCCACAGCATCAACATTGTAGGTATGCTCACCAACAATGGCACCGATCATGTGAACTGGATCGATATCATAGCGTTTTGCGGTTTTCTGAATTTTGGAAATCAGCTTCTTATCATTTTCGAACAGGCGCAGCACCTTTTGAAACTTACCTTCGAATGTATCATTGGTCTGCTGCGTCCGGATCACCGCATCACGGGGAATTTCGGGCTGAGTTGCGTTGCGGTTGCCGGCCGGGACAGCGGTGGCTGCCCAGGCGCTGACAGACAGGACCAGCACAAACAGGCCTGAAAACACAAATGCGATGATACGTGAAAGTGTCATAGTCAATAACTCGATGATGCGGGCGCGTTGTTTCAATACTCGCCATTGCGGCGCAAATGGGACAATTCCATGGCCGGTTTCTGGCTGTTTTCGAAATTCAGACACTTGTAACCTGTTTCGGCACAACCCGCCAAGACTTCAAACAAAACCGGGTTAATGGGCTTCATCCCAATTATCGGCGGCGCGTGCGTCCACCTGTAGTGGCACTGAAAGATCAATCAGAGGCAGGCAGGCCTGTTCCATGATATCCCTGACCACCGGAATGGTTGCGTCCACTTCTTCTTCGGGAACCTCAAATATCAACTCATCATGCACTTGCAGCAGCATCTGGGCTGATAAGGTTGTCTTCGTCAGCGCCTCTTCCATGCGCACCATGGCACGGCGGATAATATCGGCCGCCGATCCCTGTATGGGTGCATTGATGGCTGCGCGTTCATTAAAAGCGCGCATATTCGGGTTCTTGGAGTTGATCTCCGGATAATGCGCCCGTCGCCCGAAAATTGTTTCCACATAGCCATGGGTGCGGGCAAAGGCCTTGGTGTCTTCCATATAAGTGCGAATGCCTGGAAAACGCTCAAAATAAGTGTCGATATAGCTCTTGGCATCTGACCGGGAGATGCTCAACTGATTGGCCAGACCAAAAGCCGAAATGCCATAGATGATGCCGAAATTGATCGCTTTTGCCTGACGGCGCACCATCGGGTCCATACCCTCGATCGGCACGCCGAACATTTCACTGGCGGTCATGGCATGAATGTCCAGACCATCTGCAAACGCCTGCTTCAACTGCGGAATGTCGGCGATATGGGCCAATACCCGCAATTCGATCTGGCTGTAATCGGCCGAAATCAGTTTGTTACCGGCTTCAGCTATAAAAGCTTGTCGAATTTTACGCCCGGATTCGGTTCGGACCGGAATGTTTTGCAAATTGGGATCAGAAGATGACAGCCGCCCGGTCGTGGTCGATGCCAGCGAATAGGATGTGTGAACACGCTTTGTATCTGGATTAATGAAGCCGGGCAGGGCATCCGAATAGGTGGATTTCAGTTTGGATAGCTGACGCCAGTCAACAATCTTGCGCGGCAATTCATGGCCCTCTGCAGCCAATTCTTCCAACACTGAGGCAGATGTGGACCACGCGCCGGTTTTGGTTTTCTTGCCACCGGGCAGGCTCATTTTGCCAAACAGAATATCGCCCAATTGTTTGGGGGAGCCAATATTGAACCGCTCTCCGGCAAGCTCTGTAATCTCAGCCTCAAGGCCCGCCATCCCCTGCGCAAATTCGCCGGAAAGACGCGACAGCATTTGTCGGTCCACCGAAATGCCGCGCTTCTCCATGCGCATCAGCATTGGAACCATGGGGCGTTCCAGACTTTCATAGACGAGGGTCATGCCATCGGCGGCAAGGCGCGGCTTCAAGACCTGCCAGAGGCGCAATGTTACATCGGCATCCTCAGCGGCATAGGCCGTCGCGGCTTCCAGCGGCACCTGATCAAAGGTGATCATGTTCTTGCCGGAGCCCGCAACCTGCTTGAACGGAATGGGTGTGTGATCCAGCCAGCGTTGCGAAAGTTCATCCATGCCATGTCCACCGCGGCCGGTATCAAGGGCATAGGACAGCAGCATCGTATCGTCGAAACTCACCACATTGATATCGTAGCGTGACAGCAGAAGAGCGTCATATTTCAGATTTTGAGCAATTTTCAGCACTGCGGAATCTTCCAGCAGCGGCTTCAGAACCGACACTGCGTCGCGCAGGGGAATTTGCCCCTCAACCATGCCGCCGCCTAAAAGATCATCCACACCGCTTTTGTGTTGAAGCGGTATATAGGCAGCCTTGCCGGGTGCCAGCGCTAACGAGACGCCAACCAGATCGGCCTGCATCGCATCCAGAGATGTTGCTTCCGTGTCGAAACTGACAAAGCCCTGATACCGCGCTGCATCACACCAGGCGGACAATGTATCCAGATCTGTGATGCGTTCATACAGATCACGGTCAATCTTCTGCCCGAAAGCCGCAGCCTTCAGGGCTTCGGTCATCGCGGTTGGAGAGTTCTCTGCATTGCTCTTGGCTGAGGCTGCATCGAGCGCAGCATTCCCTTCCCAATGATCGACTGAGACCTTGGTGGCATCAACAGCTTCTGCCACGGTTTCCGTGGCTTCTGCAACCCGCTTCGTCAGGGTCGTGAATTCCATGCCTTTCAGGAATGCAACCAGCTTGGGACCGTCGACGCCTTCAACGGCCATATCATCCAGCGTCGCATCCACCGGAACATTCTGTTCCAGCTCCACCAGACGTTTCGACAGTCTGGCCTGGTCGGCAAACTCGATGAGATTTTCCCGGCGCTTGTTCTGTTTGATCTCACCAGCCCGCCCCAAAAGCGTCTCCAGGTCACCAAACTCCACCAGCAACAGTGCGGCCGTTTTGGCCCCAATGCCCGGAACCCCTGGCACATTGTCGGTGCTGTCACCGGCCAGTGCCTGCAGATCGATCATCTTTTCCGGGCCAACGCCAAATTTCTCAATCACCTCGGCTGTCCGGATGATCTTGTCTTTCATCTGGTCGAACATGATGGTCTTGTCTGTGACCAGTTGCATCAGATCCTTGTCTGACGAGACGATGGTGACATGAGCACCCAATTCCTCAGCCTGACGGGCATAGGTGGCAATCAGATCATCCGCTTCAAATCCCTCTTTTTCGATGCTGGCAACATTGAAGGCGCGCGTGGCATCGCGGATCACCGCAAATTGCGGGATCAGATCTTCCGGTGTTTCACTGCGATTGGCCTTGTATTCACCGTAGATCTCATTGCGGAACGTCTTGCTGCTGGCATCGAAAATCACCGCAAAATGCGTTGGCTTCTCGCCAAGCGATGTATCTTCGGCCACGGCCAGAAGTTTCCACAACATGTTGCAGAACCCGGCAACTGCGCCAACCGGCAGGCCATCGGATTTGCGGGTAAGGGGAGGCAAAGCGTGATAGGCGCGGAAGATATAGGCCGAGCCATCCACGAGCATTAAATGATCGCCGGATTTCATGGGTTTGGTCTGAGAATCTGTTTCATGTGACATGGCCGGACTATGCCATTGCCGCCACCCATACTAAAGCGGAAATCGCCAATCAGATACGATTGGTGTCGCCTTATTCGCCCGGCTCCATCGCAACCTTGCGGTTCTGCGACGGCGATGTGTGTGACATCCGGGCCCATGAAGGTCTTTCAAACAGGAACAGCCCGATATTCAGCCGTTGCAGGATCAGGTAGAAAATGGCCGGTGCCAAAACGCCTGCCATGGTGACCAGCACAGATACGGTCCCAAGATCGGGAATGAGGCCCGTTTTCAGCAAAATGATGCGCGAGATTGCCATTGGCAGGAAAAACGCCAGATAAATCACAATGGAATGGGCCCCGAGCCAGGCAATTGGTCCAGAGAAACGGCTCTGAACCAAGATTGATGCAACCCAGATCAGCGCAACGGCTCCCGCAAACCCCAGCGGCAGTGAGAAGACCGGCATGCCGGCAACACCAGCCCAGACCAGCCCGCCATTGACCAGCGCCCAGACCAGAAGGAAGGCCGCTGTCTTGGGCAGGTCATGGCGCACCCATTCAGCAATGCGGAAGATCAATGGAGCCAGCGCATAGCCAGCAAAGAAGAAGACATAACGGGAAGCAAACTCATCCACCAGCAGCCAGCCGGTATGAAGCCCGGTCAAATGCAACAGCGCGGCCACAATGCCTGTCATCCAGACCGGTATGTGCAAATCATGGGCCGCCTTTGTCACAACAAAGAAGATCGGCAGAATATAGATGAACCATAGCGTTCCGAAGGGTTCGATATAGCTTTTCAGATACAGCAGTGCCGTGCCGCCAATCCCGTATTCAGATGCCAGTCCCGGCGCTTTGAACAGAAACTGGATCGTGACCCAGAGGGCATAAAAATAGAAGAAGTGAACAACTTTCAGATCGAAATATTTCCGCCAGTTTCGATCCAGCACCAGCGCCAGAAACAGCCCGGAAATCAGAAAGAAGTCCGGCATACGAAACGGTGCGGCAAACGCAACAACAAGATGCATCCAGCTTGTCTCGCCGGCGGCTTTTTCCACCCCCAGCGTTGAATGCATCATAACCACGAAAATAATGCAGATGCCTTTGGCAGCATCCACCCAATCCACACGTTGCTGTGCCATTTTATCTTTTCTCAAGCGCGTTAAATATGGCGCTGAGAATACAACAACGCACCCGGCCAGGGGTTAATGGGCCCTGCAACAGCCGGACTTTGTGGAGTTACAGTTAACATTTTTTTCGCTTTATCAGAGTTTTGTTCATCTGATTGTGAGCCTCCCCCTTTGAAGTGGTCCGCCCCTATAGTTAGGAAAGCGGAGGACCAGAGATGGCCATTAAGAGACCGAAGCCCGAAGAGATTGTCGTGAAGTTACGGCAGGTTGAAGTTTTGATGGGG
>Ga0163216_101772_pt1 | contig 10648 bp, 14 predicted proteins | sample SynspAceP_FD_167610 | JGI IMG/M metagenome (GOLD analysis project Ga0163216, IMG submission 167610) | Saline lake microbial communities from Ace Lake in Antarctica - Synechococcus sp. Ace-P (Illumina Assembly) | ecosystem: Environmental > Aquatic > Non-marine Saline and Alkaline > Saline ...
CGATGTAGAGCGTTCCATTGCAAAGATCCTAAGCGAGTAAATCCGTCTAACTTTTGCAATTCAAAAGCTCAGATGCGAACCTCCCCTTAGTCTCGCAGATTACCCAGTGTGGCGCAATCGCCCTGGTTAAGGAAGTGCATGTATACGGATCAAGGACGAAGGGAACAAGCACTCCTCGATCTGATCTGGATGTGGTGCTGATTGGCGAAATCAACACATTCGCGCTAAATGCAATCAGCGCTAAGAATTCGGCGATGCAGTGTGCAAAGGAGTTTGGCATCGGGCCAGGAAAGGATAAGTTGTATCTGGACGTTCACACGTTTATGAACCTTCACGAAGCACGTGAGAGCTTCCGAAACAACCCGCTTGATTCGCCAGCAGAAAGCGTTCCTGATTTCCAACCATTGCGGTGAATGAAATGGTTGAATGCTGGATTCAGTCAAAGCCTTTTCCTGTTGAACGACTGTGGGCGCATCTCAATTCAAGCAAACGTGAGGAATGCGAACCGTTCCGCATTCGCATTCCATTGCCTCAGGCCGAATTATGTTTCGATCCAGATGGCATTCGCGATGAAAGCGAAGCTTTGAGTGAGTATCTATCACGTTTGTTTGGTGAGCATGGTTCATTTATGGTTGATGGCTTCCTGAATGAGTGTCGCAAATTGAACGGTGTCAAAAAGCAGTCATTCGGTTTTATTATTATCTCGGTTGATTCAGTCACATCAGATAGTTCTTACGTGACGATCATCGGAGGCGTGATACCGGCGCTGGAACCAAGGGTGTCTGGAAAATCCTAGGGTGAGAAACAATCTAATGGGTCAGACCTATTGGAATTGTGAATCACACTTTGCACCGGAGTAAAACGACACTAAACGAGGCCACCGAAAGGTGGCTTTTCTCATTGGTGGGCCGGATGTCCGCTACACTTTCTTCGGTGGGATGCCGACTGCTTGCATCTGCCGAGTAACACTCGCGCGCACTGGAATGAAGGGAGCCATCTAATGGGTCAGAAGCCATCTAATGGGTCAAACCTCTTTGATGAGTGAACCACCATCTGCACTGGAGGGAAACGGCGCTGAACGAGGCCACCGAAAGGTGGCCTTTCTCATTGGTGGGCCGGATGTCCGTTACACTTTCTTCGACGGGATGCCGACCGCTTGCATCTGCCTCGTAACACTCGCGCGCACTGGAGCGAAGCGACGACAGGAAGTCGTCGCAATCTTCGGCACGAAGCCGCCATGCGTGGATAGATCGCTGAACGACGGCGACAAGGATGTCGCCGCATGACGAAGCCCGGTGGCAGGATGCCGCCCGGCGAACGCGGCACGGAAGGCCAGCGCAGCGGTGCCGACGCCGCGTTCGCCGGGTCGCAGCGACCGAGCGCAGGGAAGGCGCAGTGACGAGGAACGAGGAACGAAGACCGCACCGAAGCGACCGAGCGGAGACCGGGCGTCGTGAACGTAGCGGCGTCGGAGGCAGGATGCCGAAGACGACGCGCAGTGAACCGAGGCAGGATGCCGCACCCCGCTCCTAGAGCGGTGAATCACCAAACGACTTGCAAGGCAGCGGCAAGCGTTGACGTTCTGCGACACTCACGTTGAGTTCCAAAGAATTCTCCAATGGATCAAACGCCCAAATACCGAAAGAGTTAACCAACGGTCGCAGTACGTCAAAAGCGCAGTCCGTCCGCAGTTGACGCGTCAGAATCTCGCGGTAGCGCGCACGTTGGACTTGCCAAAAACGCTAGCGAAGCGGTTGTCGGTGCAGCGAGTCTTCGAGCAAACGGACAACCGTGTAGCGATGAACTCGCTAAGGCCCGTTAAGCTGCCGCCAGGGACCGCGCACCGGCGCTCCGCACAAGTCTCCATCCAAGCCAAACGCCGCGCACCAAAACGCTCTCCTTTGAACCGACTGCTCTACTTCGTTTTTTTTGGCTAAGTGAGTCCTCGGAGTGTTTGTCTCTGTCGCCGCTTCGTAGAAGCCAGCGGCGGCAGAGACAAACGCGCAGAGGACGGTTGCGAAATCGCGTTCAACGTTCACCACCCCAACCGATCGGCCAAGAAACGCCGCACCAATCACGACGCCATCAACTCTTGAATCTTTCGCTTCGCCAAGAACGCATCAATCAACGTCTTGACGATTCGCTTATCTTCCTCGTCGAGCGTCTGCAGCTCCTGAAACTGTCGCAGTAGTTCGCGATCCTCGAATGTGGCGCGGGCGACATCATCAGTGGCACCATCAACCAAATAATCCAGTGACACGCCGAGCGTTTCGGCCAAACGCCGGAGTGTGTCAGTCGTCGGCTTCGCCTGTCCTCGCTCGTAGCGACCGATGTGCGTGTAGTGAACGCTAGCGCGCTCGGCCAACTCTTGCTGCGAAAAATCTTTCTGCTTACGAAGTGCCTTGAGTCGCTCTGGCAATCCAACGTTATCTGATGCGGGCATGGCTGGTTCTCCGGTGTTTTTTAGTTAGATCACCTCATTGTTAACAAGAAAGCAAGGTGTGGTCGCTAAAAAACGATACGCTACTTGCTTGCCAAATTAATGTCGAGTCGCTAGGAAATGATACGCACTCGCATTACTACGAAATATCTCGAAATTCTGGAGAAAAGCAGCCATGGCACGATTCGACGATGAACTGATCCGACGACTCAAAGAGGAAACCGACATCGTGGCCCTGATCGAGAGATACGGGACGAAGCTTCGCGACCGGGGCAAGGCCGGCGAGATGATCGGGCTGTGTCCGATCCATGACGACAAGAACCCGTCGCTCGTGGTCAATCGATCCAAAAATGTCTGGAACTGCTTGGGCGCGTGTGGCTGTGGTGGCGATGTGATTCAGTGGATCATGCACGCTGAAAAGGCTTCCTTCCGTCATGCTGTCGAACTGCTCAATAATGGTGCAACGGGGAGTAGCGGCGGCAAGAGGTTCACCACCGAAAGAAAACTCGACTGCCCGTTAACGACCGATGCCGACGATCAACAAGCGCTCGTCAGTGTCGTCGATTACTATCACTTACGCTTGGCGGAATCACCGGCCGCAATCGAGTACCTCGAACATCGCGGGATCGCCGACCGCAAGGCCATCGAACAGTTCCGTATCGGCTTCGTCGATCGGACGTTGGGGCTGCGACTTCCGGCCAAGCAGATCAAAGCCGGGTCGGAACTCCGCGATCGCTTGAAGGGCATCGGGATCGTTCGCGACAGTGGACACGAACACTTCCGGGGCTGCGTGACGTTCCCGCTGCTGGGTGAAGATGGAACAGTGAAACAGCTTTACGGTCGTCGGATCGACAACGGCCAACGCAAGCAAGGCAAGCATTTTTACCTGCCACGTCCGCACGGCGGCATCTTCAACATCGAAGCGTTCAGGGCGTGTGATGAACTGATCCTGTGTGAATCGGTCATCGACGCGCTGACGTTCTGGGTCAACGGCTTCCGCAACGTCACTTGCACTTACGGAACCAACGGGCTGACCGATGAGATGTTGCAAGCGTTCAAACTTCACGCAATACAACGCGTGCTGATCGCCTTCGACGCCGACGAAGCGGGCAACAATGGCGCTGACAAACTGGCTGAACCACTTGGCCATCTTGGTATCGAACGATTCCGCTTGAAAGTCACCGCTGCCGCCAAAGACATCAACGCTTACGCTCTGACGGCGGGCAAAGGGGATGGCAACGTTCACAACTGGTTGGCGCTGCTGATCCGTAACGCCGAGTGGCTCGGCAAGGGAACTGAGCCGCAACTGACAACGCAAACGCCCGACTTCTTGAAGCAAGCCCGCGAGCGGATCGCCAGTGACAACGCGGCGAGCGAATCCAGTGTGGAGGCAGCTAAAGAAAAAAAGTTATTGGCTGACGACGATGAAAAACCTTCTTCTTTAGCTGCCGTCGATGCTGGCTCGGCGATCGCTGAACCAGTGGTGGCTGAACCGGTGACGGCTGAGGCAACGCAGCCGCCCAAACCATCACCGAAGGAACAGCCCATCGCATCACCGGCCCCGGCCCCGCCGACGATGGTGGAAGCCGAAGTGAAGGAAAACGAAATCATCATTCCGATCGGCAACCGCATCTATCGCGTGCGCGGGCTGGCGCGTAACTCGTCCAGTGTGGACACGATGAAAGTCAACGTGTTGGCTCGTCGTGACGACTTGGAAAGGTTCCACGTCGATACCTTCGATCTGTACGCCGCTCGCGCTCGCACGGTGTTCATCAAGGAAGCGGCGTATGAACTCGGCTTCGATGGCGAAGTCATTAAACGCGATCTCGGCAAAGTCCTGCTCAAACTCGAATCACTTCAAGACGAACAAACGCAGTTACTCGACGCTGTAAAAGCGGCGAAGTTCGAGCTAAACGACACCGACAAACAAGCCGCCCTCGATCTCCTTAGACAGCCGAATCTCATTGAAAGGATCTTGCACGACTTCGACGCCGTGGGCGTGGTCGGTGAAGAAACCAACAAGCTCGTCGGCTACCTCGCTGCGACGAGTCGCAAGCTGGACAAGCCCCTGGCCATCGTGATCCAATCGTCATCGGCAGCGGGCAAGTCGTCGCTGATGGATGCCGTGCTACGCTTCATCCCAGACGAAGAACAAGTCGGCTACTCGGCGATGACGGGTCAATCGCTGTTCTACATGGGCGGCATGGAACTGAGTCACAAAATACTCGCGATCGCCGAAGAGGAAGGCGTAGCGCAGGCCAGCTACGCCTTAAAACTCCTGCAAAGCGAAGGCCAACTCACGATCGCATCAACCGGCAAAGACCCCGGAACGGGTCGCATGGAAACGCAAGAGTATCACGTCGAAGGCCCGGTGATGATCTTCCTGACGACCACGGCAATCGACATCGACGAGGAACTCATGAATCGCTGCATCGTGCTGAGCGTCGATGAGAACCGCGAACAAACCCGAGCCATCCACACGCAGCAACGCAAGAACGAAACCCTCGAAGGTCTTTTAACGGGCAAGCGATCATCGACCGTTCGCAAACTGCATCAAGACGCCCAGCGTCTCATCCGCCCGCTGGCGGTCGTCAACCCGTTCGCTGCTGAACTTCGCTTCTGTGACGATCAAGCCCGCCGCCGTCGCGATCACATGAAGTATCTGGCAATCATCCGCTCCATCGCGTTGCTTCATCAATACCAACGCGACATCGAAACCATCGACGTCGATGGTGAGTTAGTCGAATACATCGAAGTGACTCGCGCCGACATCGCGCTGGCGAATCGCTTGGCCGATCAAGTGTTGGGCAAAAGCATCGACGAACTACCGACGCAAACCCGGCGTCTGCTTCTCGAACTTCACGGCTGGATCATCGGTGAATGCAAACGCTTGAAGGTCGAGCAACGCGAGTTCCAGTTCACTCGTCGGATGGTCCGTGAATCCATCGGCTGGAATCAAACGGCCTTGAAAAAACACCTCGACCGGCTGCTTGAAATGGAATACGTCATCCCACACCGGGGCGAAGGTCGCCGCGTTCAATACGAACTGCTTTACGACGGTCGCGGGCGCGAGGGTCAACCGACGATGTGCGGCCTGATTGACGCCGCGAAACTTCCCGGCGACGCACCAAAACCCATCGCTACGACAACTGCTTCATCACCCCTAGAAGAATCTTCATCACCCCTGGACCGGCAATCATCACCCTCAAAACACCCCAAGATCACGCCTTCATCACCGCAAGGTGAGCGGGCCGAACCCAGCAAAAACTGGGCTGAAATGAGTTAACGCCACGAAACCCAAAAACGGACAACCGGGCCAGTCTGAAACATGGCCCGAAATCATCGTACCGATAACGGCTTCTGGTTCTTCTTCGTAAAGGGATCAAGAAGCCGTTGTCGTTGGCACCTTCCCAAGTTCACGCACGGAGACTGAAACCATGTCCAAGAAACGACAGCGCAAACCCTTACCGCCGATCGGTGACATCAGTGACAAGCTGGGTCTGCAATACCTGATCGACGAACACACCAAGTCACTCGAAGTCCGCAACTACTCGCCAGCAACGATCAGCGGTCGTGAGAAATACTTGCGGTGGTTCGCTTCGTGGTGCCTCGAGCGGGGAGTCACTCGCCCCGGCGAGGTGACCAAACCCGTTCTCGAACGCTACCAACGTCACCTGTACTACTACCGGACCGCCGAAGATAAACCGCTCTCATTCCGAAGCCAATACTCGCACCTGTCGCATGTGAAAGCCTGGTTCAAATGGTTGGCAAGAGAAAACTGCGTGCTGTTCAATCCGGCCAGTGAACTCGATCTACCGAAGGTCGGCCGCCGCTTGCCCAAAGCAATCCTCTCGGCCAAAGAAGCCGACACGATCATGGCTCAACCGGACCTGAACGACCCGTATGGCATCCGCGACCGTGCCATCTTGGAAGTCTTCTACTCATGCGGCATCCGTCGCAAGGAACTGTCGGAACTGAAACTGTACGACGTTGACGCTGAGCGTCGAACGCTGATGGTTCGTCAGGGCAAAGGGAAGAAAGACCGGCTCATCCCGATCGGCAAACGAGCCTTGCAATGGATCACGGTCTACCTCGAAACGGCGCGGCCGCTGCTGCTGTGTAACGGCAACGATCAAACCTTGTTCTTGTCCAACGTCGGCATGGCTTTAGAACCTGACTCGTTGACTGAATACGTCCGTCACTACATCGACGCCGCCGACATCGGCAAGCGTGGCTCGTGTCACCTGTTCCGTCACACGATGGCAACTCTGATGCTCGAGAACGGTGCCGACATCCGTTACATCCAAGCGATGCTCGGTCACGCCCAGCTCTCGACAACCGAAATCTATACGCAAGTCTCCATCAAGAAACTGCAACAGATTCACGGCATGACTCACCCGGCGGACAATCCCAAACCGGACGAAGAAACCGACGCATCAACTGACCCATCAAACGACGCTGAAACCTCTCCCGATGGCGACACGAAGCCCGACGACGAAGAACCTCCCGCCCCGGCTCCGGTGCCGCGCTAGCGCCTCACACGTTCTTCTTCTTTAGCTGCTTAGTCTTTAGCCGCTGACCTGCCGGGCGACCGTTCCAGGCAGAAAGGCGGCTAAAGAAAAAGTGGGCGTCGTACTCGTCGCCCGCTTGCTTCTCGCTTGGCCGCGCATCAACTACAATGAAGTTAATGCAAACCCGCGTCCAGCCCCGCCGCCTGACCCTTGAAAACCGCACTCGCGCACGCGGGGGACGATCGCGTGTCGATCCGCGTCGAGCTTGCCGCCGCAAGCTGAGAAGCTGCATCGAGTTAGCGACTTGCGAAGTGAAAAGTCGCAGCCGATTGGAGTCATTCAGCAATGACCCGATTGGATTCGCTGCCGGTGATGCGAACCTGTATCGGTATGTGGGGAATCAGCCGACGACGTTGACTGATCCGAGTGGGTCGGAACCGCCGCAACTTACACCGAGCCAAGTCGATGACTTGATCAACAATCAGACGCCACTAATCAGGCCGAACAGACTCTACGGTGGAATACATCTCGGCGCGCATGGGAACGGTCAGCCAGCAGGGCACATGGCAGAATCCGTTATCCGGAACTACCCCGTCTACACGGAAGTTCTGCCAGCAATCACGGGCATTTCACAAAGCGATGGGGCAAAATCGGAAGGCGAACGCATTGCGAAGGCGCTCGCGTATACAGAACGCAACAATGGGCGCTGGCGACCGTCCTTGCGAAGAAACGAACGATACAAAGGCTATTACTGCTACGACTGGGCTTACGCTTTCGAGGATGCGGTCAACCTTAAAAGTTCTGGCAGGTATTTCGATGTTCAAGTCCAAAGCGCGATCGTCAGGGAAAGCTTGTTAACTCACTTTTGGATCAAGGTCACTTCCAAAGAGACTGGGAAGTTTTTCTACTTTGACGATAGTTTCTGGCCCGATCCAAATGGTACTTTTGTGTATCAAGAGAAGCCATGTGGAGGACGATACGAGTTTGATATGGGTGTGACAATCTCAGACAAACCAAGGGAGCGAACGACGCCACCTCCCGTATACGGTTCTGACGGGCGGCGTCCGGGCTACTAGGACGCACACGCCCAATGAACACCAAAAACGCATATGAGCCACCTCGCTCTGTCAGTGCCAAATCAAATCTTAATGGCAAGATGGATGGCATCAAAAAGACAGCGGCAACCTGTTTCGCAGCGGTGCTCGTCTACGCGCTTTCAACCGTTGGATATGTGCTGTGGAGGTTTTCAGCGGCTGGCAATTTCGCGGCCTGGAAAGCCGGTGCATTAGAGGCGGTCGATTTAAGCGTGGGTCTTTGCGCGGTTGTACTCGGGACATCATATTTAGTGTCAAGCATGTCGTTCATAAGGGCGTTCCTGGCTTCATCGCTGTTCCTTGCGTCCGCACTCGTTGTTTGTGACATTCTCGCGTCCATGCTAGGACTGCAACCGCGTAGTTACTTCGACGATCCGGGTAAAGTTTTTCGTCCGGTTGGAACGCTTGTATTTTATGTAGCGTCTGTTGTGCTGTTGAAAAAGCGTCGCAGTGATGACGCCGGAGTAGAGGTCGAGTAGATCGTCTGGGTCGCGAAGCGACTGCGGCGATGGCAGGGATAAATCAAAGGGGTCAGGGAGTGCCGGGATAAAACCGGTTTTGGATAGAGAATGAAAGTTTCTTACGAAGAACGACTAGCCACCGACTTCGGCCCCCGGCGGAGGTGCGACTGCGGTAACAACGTCGTGCTGAGCGTCCGTACCGGGGGAAGCGCAGGCCAGGTATTGAGCTCCGAAATCCTCTTTTCCGTGTGCAAAGTTGGGGCCACCCACCTATTGGCGAAGCGGCGGCGATGTGCTTACTTGACGAAAATTCACTCAGTTAACCCCCCATGAAGGAGGCTATCATGCCACGAAAGCCAAGATGCGAATTTACCGACCCCGAATCGGTGCAGGTTTTCCATTTGGTTCAGCGCTGCGTGCGTCGAGCGTGGTTGTGCGGAGAAGATCCGCACTCGGGGCAGTCTTATGAGCATCGCCGAAGCTGGATTCGCAGTCGCCTGGAGTTTCTGGCCTCGATCTTCGCCATCGACTGCCTGACCTACTACTGTGCTCAGCAACTACATGCATTTGGTCCTGAGAACACGTAGTGATGTGGTTGCCCAGTGGAGCGACGAGCAGGTCGCCCGGCGATGGCTGAGACTGTTCCCGTACTGCAAGAAAGACGACGGGACGCCCGAAGAACCGACGCAGCCTGAAATCGACATGATCGTCAATCAGCCCGAGGTGCTTGCTGAGAGACGTCGGCGGCTGAGCGATGTGAGGAGCGTGGATGCGTTGCGTGGCTGAAAACATTGCCCGACGTGCCAACCGTGAAGACGAGTGCACCGGCAGATTTTGGGAAGGGCGTTTTAAACTTCAAATTTTACTCGATGAAGCCAGCCTGCTGGCCTGTGCCGCCTACGTTGACCTCAATCCGATTCGTGTGGCGATCGCCGAAACCCCCGAGACCAGCGACTACACCGGGGCGAAGGATCGCATTGACGATCTTAGCGAACGAGAGGATCGAACGCGGCCCAGCACGCACGCCTGGGAGCGGAGTCGCCGTCGGCGCAAGAGCGGTTGGATGAGCCCGATCGAAATTGACGAACAGCACGATGCGGTCGGCCCCTGTTTGGAAGACTCCGGTCGACGCGCAAGTTCCAAAGGATTTCTCGCAGTTTCGTTAGCCCGTTATCTGGAGTTGCTGGATTGGACGGGCCGCCAATTGCAACAAGACAAAGTGGGCAAGATCCCCGAGCACTTGGCACCGATCCTGAGCCGGATCGGTCTCGATCCTCCTGGCTGGTGTGACGTGGTGCGTAAGTTCGGGCGGGTGTTCAAGCGAGCCGCGGGCACGCCCGAGAGTCTCGCTCAGGAGGCGATCCGCTGCGGACAGGGCTGGTTGTGCGCCCGAGAGAATCCGCTCGGCCTGTCTTCGGACTAAAGCGACTCGCTTTCATTGCCGATAGCGAAATCAGGGGAGTGGCCGAGGTCACCGCTGCGCTGCGATCGGCCTGTTTCCAAGAGCTGTGGCGGGTCCGACGGAGCGAGGCAGGAATCGACTACCGGAAATCGCAGGGACACACACAATTCAGCTGCGACCTGATCACCAGTTCCGGCAGAATGTAGGTGGCCCCTTGTTTGCAGAATGTGGGTGGCCCCTTGTTTTCAATTTCACAGGCGCCTCGATCGGCAATCTCAGCTACAATTGGGACTCGAACAAAAACAAAACGAGCGAGGGGATCACAGGCACGATGAGCGGTTACGGTTTCGATGTCGGCACCAGCGGCTACGACGACGAGGATCGCCTCGTCGCGTGGAATCGCGACGACAACAACTTGGACCAAGCCTGGAACCTGAGCCTCGTCGGCGATTGGAACAGTGTGACCGAGAACGCCAGCACCCAGTCCCGCACCCACGGCCCGACGCACGAACTGCTCACCGCCGCCGGCCAAACGATCGCGCACGATGCCAAGGGCAACCAAACGATCCTGCCTGCGATGCTACGTCCCGGCAGCGATCCGCTCGCGATGAAATGGGATTTTGAGAACAAGCTGATCTCAGCGGACACCGACAACGACGCGGTTGCTGACGTCACCTACCAATGGGACGCCCTGGGACGCCGAGTTGGACGAGACGATGGCACAACCAACACTGTATTCG
>Ga0163216_101779_pt1 | contig 10630 bp, 7 predicted proteins | sample SynspAceP_FD_167610 | JGI IMG/M metagenome (GOLD analysis project Ga0163216, IMG submission 167610) | Saline lake microbial communities from Ace Lake in Antarctica - Synechococcus sp. Ace-P (Illumina Assembly) | ecosystem: Environmental > Aquatic > Non-marine Saline and Alkaline > Saline ...
GTCCTTTTGCAGGGTTTTTGTATAACCCAGAATAGCATTGAGAGGAGTGCGAACCTCATGACTGATATTGGCAAGAAACTGTGATTTTAAGCGGTTTGACTCCATGGCTTCACGGTTTGCTATATGCAGTTGGGCACTTTTCTCTTCCATGCTATCCATACTACGGCGGATATCTTCAGTAGATTGCTCAATACCAGTATTCAGTTCTTCATTATGGTGTTCCAACCTTTCTGTCAGATCGAGTAGGTCTTTTTGGAGGTCGGCGTATTCAGGTGGCAACTTCATCAGTTTTACTGTTGAAAATTGCCCTTTGACCAGTTTATTTAAGGAGCCTGCAAGCCTGTTTATAGGCTGTGTCAGGACCTTAGAAATGTGGAATGCACCTATAATAGTCAACACATTAAAAATAATAAATATGAAGGCTATTAGACCTGCGTATTGATATTTATCTATCTGGATGGCGGATTTATTGGCTTCAATTTTCACCCAACCTATGAGGTTGCGTTGGTCAAGTGGGATAAATAAGTCGGTTTGAGTGTTAAAAACATTGTCGAGTGAATTGCTTGAGTAGTGAATGGCGTTGATAGATTCTAGATAGTCATCGTATTCTTTTAGGTATATGTTATCAGGAAAAGGAGTGTCTACCGATGTTGGTGTTTTCCCTAATTCGGCAATGATTTTTTGCTCGCTGTTAAATAGTTGAACACCACTTATGTCTTCATTATTGAGTGCGTTTTGGAGTATTCGATACATCATGTTTTGATCAGAAAATACAATGGCATATTCACTTGTCGTAGCGACTTGTTCCGTTATATTTGATGTACGTTCGTAAAGGTTTTGGTTTAAATCGTTAAAGCGAGTAGATACTAGAAACACACTTGCGAGCAGAGAAACGGCAAAAACAGGAGCGAACAATGCCCAAAATAGTTTGTTGCTTAGGCTCATGGTAGGAAGGTTCTGGAATATGTTTTTTATCATACTAGGGCTATATTTCACGAGTTAATAGCAGGCTAAGTTGCCGTCGTTTTTACGTTTTTCACATTCTGTTTCGTAGAGATTACATGTCTTTTTTGTAGTGTTAGATGGTGTTTGAATGTAGGCGCATTTACGCCATTCTGTTCTAAGTTCTATATTGTTTAGTTCGGTGATTTTTGCCGTGGATTTTTCGCAGCCACTTATTATTAGGGCAAAAAAAAATAAGGTGAAAAAACGTGTTAGTAACATACTATTTACCAAGAATACGAAAATGAAACTAAGTTTATAACGCTTTCTTATTGTACTGTTTAGGGTAAGTGTTCTTAAATAGTCACAGAACGTTAAGTTTCATTCCCTATGCCACCAATGTCAATGAAGTTTTTTTATGATCCAGTACCCTAGTATTGAGTCCTTAATCGGACAAACTCCCTTGGTTCGCTTACAGCGTATCAACCCAAATCTAAGCAATACTATTTTGCTGAAATTAGAAGGACAGAATCCGGCGGGTTCTGTAAAAGACCGACCGGCTTTAAATATGATATTACAGGCTGAGCTCCGTGGTGATATTAAACCCGGTGACAGCTTGATAGAAGCCACCAGTGGCAACACTGGGATTGCCTTGGCGATGGTTGCGGCGATTAAAGGTTACAAGATGCATTTGATTATGCCGGACAATATGAGCCAAGAGCGCAAATCTGCGATGGCCGCATATGGCGCCATTCTTCATTTGGTAACGCAAGCAGAAGGTGGGATGGAGAGAGCACGAGATCTTGCTCAAGAAATGCAAGAGCAGGGTGTTGGTATTGTCCTTAACCAATTTTCTAATCAAGACAATCCTAATGCACATTACCTGACGACAGGCCCAGAAATTTGGCAGCAAACTCAAGGAACGGTAACGCATTTTGTTAGCTCAATGGGGACAACAGGAACCATTATGGGGGTTTCTCATTATCTGAAAGAGCAAAATAAAGACATTCAAATAATTGGTCTTCAACCACAAGATGGAGCAAGTATTCCTGGCATTCGTCGCTGGTCAAAAGAGTACTTGCCTTCTATTTTTGATGAGAATCGAGTTGATGCGGTTATGGATGTCTCACAAAAGGCAGCAGAAGTGACCATGCGTCGTCTTGCAAAAGAAGAAGGTATTTTTTGTGGCGTGTCTTCTGGTGGTTCTGTTGCGACGGCTTTGTCTTTATCTGAACAGCTAAATAATGCCGTCATTGTGGCTATTGTGTGTGATAGGGGTGACCGTTATTTATCAACGGGTGTGTTTGATGGATGAGTGATCAATAGGATATTAAGGTTCGCTAACGGGTGCAGAGCCGCTGATAGATGCGATAGAATGCCCTTACGTTATCCTAGATTCAGGAACAAGAGAGCCACCTTTGAGAAAAAGAACCCCTACACGTCGACAATCCAAACCTCAACCAATAGGTCCAGTGCAGACTTTTACCGTTGATGGGCTGACGCACGAAGCGAAAGGCGTTGCCCGTTTACAGGGTAAAGTTACCTTTATTGGTGGTGCTTTACCTGGTGAAACGGTCACGGCGCAAATCACCAAATCAGGACGCAGTTTTGATGAAGCGGTTTTGACCGCGATTATTGAGCCAAGTGCTTATCGTGTCGAACCCTCTTGCCAACATTTTAACGTGTGCGGTGGCTGTAGCTTCCAGCATTTAGCGGATGAAAAGCAACTCTCTTCAAAAGCGGACTGGTTACAAGGACAATTGCGTAATCTCATCACCACACAAGAACTTGAGTTGCTGTCTGATCACTCCACGCATTACCGTCGGCGAGCACGTATTGCCATTGACCGAAAAAAAGGCACTTTGCTATTGGGCTTTCGCGGCAAAGCTTCTAGCGACATCGTCTCCATTGATCAGTGTGTTGTTCTTACTGGTAATCTACAAAAAATCTTTTCTTCTTTAAAGCTTGAGCTATCAATAAATGGTTTGGCAGATTCGCTGGGCCATATCGAATTGTTAGAAGACACAAAAGGGGTTTCTGTACTGTTCCGATTGACCTCTTTGATATCTGATGAGCTCGAAAAAACATGGAAAAACTGGGCGAATAAAGAGCAAATATCGCTGTATTGGCAAGCACCAAAAGCGAGCAAAGCAGAAGTGTCGTCTGAAAGTATGCGTCATTATGATCTGGGTGAGTTGAGGTTGGAATATCATCCTCAAGATTTCATTCAGGTGAACGCCATTATGAATCAAAAAATGGTGGCTCAGGCGATGGACTGGTTAAGTCCAAACAAGCAAGATGTTATATTGGATTTGTTCTGTGGCGTTGGTAATTTTTCTTTGTCACTGGCACAACATGCACAGTCGGTTATTGGTGTGGAAGTGCAGGAAAGCATGGTTGAGGCTGCGAGGAAAAACGCTCGTCTTAACGGCTTTGATAATCTTTCATTTGTGGCGTCCGATTTGACTCAGCCCGTTGCAAATGAGTTTATGAAGCAGAAAATCACTAAAATACTGCTTGATCCTCCTCGTGCAGGGGCGTTTGAGTTTCTGGATACCATAATAAAAATTGGACCTAAGCAAATATTGTATGTTTCTTGCAATGCTTCTACGTTAGCGAGGGACGCCGAATATTTGGTCGCAAAAGGATATCGTGTATTACGTGTGGGACTGATGGATATGTTTCCTCAAACTTCCCATGTTGAAACGATGATGTTATTGCAAAAAAAGAAGTAAATTGAAGGGCAGATAGATGGTAACGGTAAGAAAAGATCACCCTGTATTAGACGATGGTAATGTCGATATTGATGGTTGGATGGGGCATTTTTCCCATTTAATTGATGACAGTGCGCGAGTACCTTTGCGTATGGCTTGTGAATTAGCTCGCCAAGCTGAGCTGCAGTGCGCCCGACCGTCCTATTGGGGCGCGCAAGCGAGTACTTTTCGTGCTGGACTGGAAATGGTTGAAATTTTGTCTGGCTTTCGAGCGGATCAAGACTCATTGGTTGCCGCTGCCTTATATCGTGCTGTTCGAGAAGATCAATTGCCTATTTCTCGAGTGACGGATATGTTTGGCCGTAAAGTTGCCTCGCTTATAGAGGGGGTCATCAGGATGGGGGAGGTGTCCAAAAATTTAACACCGGATAACGCCTCTGAAGTGCTTGGCAGCAGTGAAAATCAGCTTGAGTCTTTACGAAAAATGCTGGTCTCTATCATTGATGATGTACGTGTTGTGCTAATTAAGTTAGCGGAACGGGCTTGTGCCATTAAAGAAGCCAAACATCAAGATGAAGAGCGTCGCATTACCGTAGCGTTGGAAGTGCAGAGTGTTTATGCACCATTAGCTCACCGTTTGGGTATTGGCCATATCAAATGGGAATTAGAAGACCTTTCTTTTCGCTATCTTTATCCTTCTGATTATAAGCGAATAGCCACCTGGCTGGATGAGAAACGACTTGATCGTCAGCAATTTATTGACGATGTGATTACCTTGCTAGACGAGCGTTTAAAAAGCATTAATATTCATGCGGATTTAATGGGAAGAGCAAAGCATATCTATAGTATTTGGCGCAAAATGAAGCGTAAAAATATTGGCTTTGATGAAGTCTACGATGTGCGTGCGGTACGTATTCTGGTTGATGAGTCGATGGAATGCTATGGCGTCCTCGGCGTCGTACACAATTTATGGCGTCCAATACCTCAAGAGTTTGATGATTACATCAGTAATCCAAAGTCGAATGGCTATCAATCATTGCACACGGCGGTCATTGGTCCGCAAGGTCGTGCGCTTGAAATCCAAATTCGAACACATAAAATGCATGAAGATGCAGAGCTTGGTGTTTGCGCGCACTGGAAATACAAGGGAACGGATTTAAGTTCAAATAGCACCAGTTATGAAGAAAAGCTTCAGTGGCTAAGAACCATTTTAGATTTTCATGAAGTTCAAGGTGATTTGGAATCTTTATCTGAACAAGTACGTAGCGATATCGAACAAGACCGTATTTATGTGTTTACGCCGGAGGGGCATGTCGTCGATTTACCGATCAATGCAACGCCGGTTGATTTTGCTTATCGTGTGCATACAGAAATTGGACATCGCTGTCGTGGCGCTAAGGTAAACGGCAAAATCATCTCTCTTGTGACGCACTTGAAAACCGGTGATAAAGTTGAAATATTAACGACTAAAGAGGGTGGGCCAAGTCGTGACTGGTTGCACCCTACGTTAGGTTATGTGCAAACCAGTCGTGCTCGTGCAAACATACAGAACTGGTTCAGAAAAGAAGATCGTGAAAAAAATCTAGACGCGGGTAAGCATTTATTAGATAAACAATTAAAACGTTTGGGTATTGAAGACAGTCGTATCGATTTCCAGAAAATTGCTTCTCGTTTTAGTTTCTCGAGTGCGAGTGACGTGTTTGTTGCATTAGGTGCTGGTGATATTCAGTTATCACGAGTACTGCGTGTTATTGATGATTTATATAGCATAGATGGCGACATAGCGCCGCCTCGCCCGATCCGCTTGAAAAAAAGTCGACATAAATCGTCTGACAATGACATCCATATCATGGGTGTGGGTAAATTGCTGACTCAAATGGCTAAGTGTTGTACACCAATACCGGGTGACGATATCGTCGGTTATATAACGCAGGGCCGAGGTGTGTCGGTACATCGCCAGGATTGTATTAATATTGTACAGCTTGGGTTGGATGAACCAGAACGCATTGTTGATGTGAATTGGGGTGAGGAGCTTGATAACCAATACCCTGTAAATATACAAGTGGAAGCTTATGATCGAACAGGCTTACTAAACGATATCACCGGACTATTGGCCAATGAAAAAGTAAACTTGTTGTCTATGAATACGTTATCAGCAAAAGAAAATCATATGGCAACGATCCGTTTTACGATTGAAGTAGGTGAGTTAAGCGTATTGAGTAAGTTGTTACATCGTATTAATCAGCTGCCTAATGTATCGAATGTATTTAGAGAGAGAGATTTTTGAGTAGCGCTATAGAACAACTGCGTCATCTAATGACGTGTCTAAGAGATGAGTCATTTGGTTGCGCTTGGGATAAAAAACAAACCTATAAAAGTATTGCGCCATATACTCTTGAAGAAGCGTATGAAGTAGTAGATGCAATTGAGCGTGAAGACTTTGACCATCTGAAAGAAGAGTTAGGAGATTTGCTTTTCCAAGTGATTTTTTACGCTCAAATGGCTGAAGAAGAACAGCGTTTTAATTTTGATGATATTGCGACGGGTATTGTTAAAAAAATGCTACGTCGTCATCCTCATGTTTTTCCGGATGGTGACATCGCACGCTTTGGTGAGCCAAGCTTACTGACTGAAGAGCAAATAGCAGAGCAATGGCAACAAATTAAGGCTCAAGAAAAAGGTCAATCGAAGGAAGGGATTTTATCTGATGTCCCTGTTTCTATGCCGGCTTTAATGCAGGCGGTGAAAATCCAGAAAAAAGTTGCCAAGGTCGGATTTGATTGGCCAGACGTTGCCCCAGTTTTTGATAAAATAAGAGAAGAACTAGACGAACTTGAAGAGGCAATGAAGGAAAAAAATGACCTTCATGTTGAAGAAGAAATGGGTGATGTTTTGTTCGCCGTCAGTAATTTGGCTCGTCATCTTGATGTTTCACCCGATGTGGCATTGAATAAAACAAATATAAAGTTTCGCCGTCGCTTTTCCAGAGTAGAAAGCCTAGTGTCGGTACAGAATAAAAATCTAACAGATTGTTCTTTAGAGGAATTAGACCGTTATTGGGAGCAAGCTAAACGCGAAGGTTTATAGGCTTGATTATCGTAAAATAGGTTAAAAACGCTTTAATTAAAGGCGTTATTGGAACTGTTTAGGAGGGTGAAGTGAGTGATAGTCAGGCGTCATTGCGCGAAAATGTTAGATTGCTGGGAGATTGTCTCGGTGAAAGCATGAGTAACCACTTAGGGGAAGGTTTTCTTGAAAAAGTAGAAAACATCCGACTACTTTCGAAAAACGGACGCCAATCAGGCGATTCCGCAGCTCTTATTCAAGCATTAGAAGCATTAGACGACAAAGAAATTGTGCCTGTCGCTAGAGCGTTTAACCAGTTTTTGAACCTGTCTAACATTGCTGAGCAATATCACCGTGTACACCGTCGACGTACCAACGAGAGTTTAGGCGTGTATCACAATCCAATTGGGGGGTTATTAACTCGCCTCTCTAAGCAAAATTTCACTCCTGAACAAATGATTGAATCTTTGAAATCTCAATCGATTGAATTGGTTCTTACGGCTCACCCAACAGAAGTTGTGCGCCGTTCGCTGATTCGAAAATACGATAATATTTCCAATGAATTAGAAGCATTAGACAAAGATAACATCTTACCGTTAGAAGAAACTAAACACATCCGCCGCTTAAAAGAGATCATCACTCAGGCTTGGCATACGGATGAAATTCGAGAAGATCGCCCAACACCAGTGGATGAAGCGAAATGGGGTTTTGCGGTTATTGAGCAATCATTATGGCAAGCGGTCCCGCGTTTTTTCCGTCAACTGGATGAGCAATTTACTCAATTTTCTAAAGAAGACCGCTTACCACTTGATTTGGCTCCTATCCGTTTTGCAACGTGGATGGGAGGGGACCGAGATGGTAATCCGAATGTGACTCATAAGGTCACAAAAGAGGTGACGTTGCTGGCTAGGTGGATGGCCGCAGACCTCTATATAAAAGACTTAAACGTACTGCGTTCTGAATTCTCTATGACGCAATGCAATGCGGCACTGCGTGCACGTGTGGGTGACAGTTCTCAACCATACCGTGAAGTATTACGTTACTTAGAAAACAAAATGCTAGCGACCAAAAATTGGGCAAAAGCAAGTTTAGACGGTAAGCCGATTTCTGATGAGGCTATTTTTCTTGATATTCAAGAGCTCACTGATGATCTTATTTTGTGTTATCAGTCTTTATTAGACTGTGGCATGAAAGTGATCGCCAATGGCTCATTGCTTGATCTTATTCGTTGTGCTGCAACGTTTGGTTCTACCTTAGTTCGTTTGGATGTCCGTCAAGACGCATCTCGCCACATTGATGCCTTGTCTGCAATCACTCGTTTTTATGGACTGGGCGATTATGCTGAGTGGGACGAAGCGTCTCGACAAGCGTTCTTACTCACTGAGTTGAATTCTAAACGACCGTTATTACCCATGGAATGGACGCCAACCGAAGAAGTAAAAGAAGTTCTCGATACGTTTACTATGATCTCAAATGGTCAGCAAAACTCGTTTGGGTCTTATGTTATTTCAATGGCCAGTGCGCCATCGGATGTTTTGGCTGTTGCTCTGATGCTGAAAGAGTCTGGCGTTAGTTTTCCTATGCGGATTGTACCCTTATTCGAAACCTTAGCGGATTTGGATAATGCAGAACCTATTATAGAGCAGTTGTTTTCTTTGCCATGGTATAAAGCCTATATTAATGGTCGTCAAGAAGTGATGATCGGCTACTCAGATTCCGCTAAAGATGCAGGGCAAATAGCCGCGACGTGGGGGCAGTATCGAGCGCAAGAGGCATTAACGCGTCTTTGTAAAAAACATAGTATTCACCTTACGTTATTTCATGGTCGTGGCGGCACTGTTGGTCGTGGCGGTGGCCCTGCTCATGTGGCAATTCTGTCACAGCCACCAGGTTCGGTGAATGGGTCTATTCGAGTGACTGAACAAGGCGAAATGATTCGTTTTAAATTCGGTATTCCTGATATAGCAGTACGCTCACTTGAGCTCTATTGTTCCGCGGTGATGGAGGCGACTTTGATACCCGCTGAATCACCAAAAGAAGAGTGGCGGGCTATTATGGATGAAATGGCGGAGGTGGGGATGAATCAGTATCGCTCTATTATTCGTGGTCATGAAGACTTCGTACCTTATTTTAGAGCCACGACACCGGAACAAGAACTGGCTAAATTACCACTGGGTTCTCGGCCTGCACGCCGACGTTCAGATGGCGGCGTAGAAAGCTTACGAGCGATACCCTGGATCTTTGCTTGGATGCAGATTCGCTTAATGCTACCTGCTTGGTTAGGCGCTGAAAATGCTCTACAACAAGCGATTGAATCTGGTAATTTAGAAAAATTACGAGAAATGCATAAAAAATGGCCTTTCTTTGGTTCCTATTTGGACATGCTTGATATGGTTCTAGCGAAAGCGGAACCTGAGATTGCTGAGTACTATGAAAAGCGCTTAGTGAAAGAGGAGCTGCAAGGGTTAGGTCGTTTACTACGTAGTAAATTAAAACAGGTTAGCGAGCTGGTAAAAACGCTGAAAAAACAAGAAAGGCTCATTGAGGATAACAAAACTATTCGTCAATCCATTGACGTACGAAACCCTTATATAGACCCATTACACTACCTGCAAGCCGAGCTTCTATATCGCAGCCGTAAAGGGGAGGAGAATGCTGAGGTGAATAAAGCCTTGATGATTACCATGGCGGGTATTGCTAGTGGTATGCAAAATACAGGCTAACAGTCGAATATGGTTAATAAATATTCAGTATTAGTAAGAAAATGACAAAAAAATGCATGTAAATTTGCATATTGAAGGGCTGCTTGGGTATGCTTGGCGCCCATTTATTTTTTTAGTATGCAAAAGGTCTGCCTAGACGCTTGCTGTTGTGCTTAGTATTAGTATCAATAGTGGATTGTGTCGGCACCATTGCAAATCAGTTAACGCTGTCTTTTGGAGTTTTTTTATGCGAGTAATATTATTAGGTGCGCCAGGCGCTGGTAAAGGTACTCAAGCTCAATTCATCACTGAAGCGTTTGGCATTCCGCAGATCTCTACCGGAGATATGTTACGTGCCGCAGTAAAAGTAGGAAGTGAGATGGGGTTAAAGGCCAAAGCAGTGATGGATGCTGGTCAACTTGTCTCTGATGACATTATCATTGGATTGGTTAAAGAGCGTCTGACGCAAGACGATTGTACTAACGGTGCTTTATTTGATGGTTTTCCTCGTACGATTCCTCAGGCGGATGCCTTAAAAGACGCTGGTGTTAAAATCGACTATGTTGTTGAAATTGACGTGGCGGATGAAGAAATTGTAAAACGTATGAGTGGACGTCGTGTTCATGAAGCTTCAGGTCGCACATATCACCTTGTGTATAATCCACCTAAAGTAGAAGGTAAAGACGACGAAACAGGGGATGACCTTGTTCAACGTGTCGATGATGTTGAGGAAACCGTTCGTAAGCGTTTAGGCGTTTATCACGATCAAACAGCACCGCTGATTGGATATTACCAAGACTGGTTAAAGACGGAAGCGTCAACTGCGCCTAAGTTTGTGAAAGTGAATGGCGTTGGTGATTTGAATGAAATTAAACAAAGTCTATTAGCGTCGTTAAAGGCTTAATGATTTCATGACCGTTATTTTAGCATTGGATACATCGACACCTGCGTGTTCAGTAGCATTGAATATTGATGGTGTTGTGTTGGAAGATTTTCGCATAGCGCCTCGTCTCCATAATGATTTGATCTTGCCTATGGTGGATCAAATTCTGAGTCAAGCAGGATTGACGTTATCAAACCTGGATGCCATTGCATTTGGGCGAGGACCAGGGTCTTTTACTGGTCTGCGTATTAGTGCTGGTGTGGTTCAAGGACTGGCTTATGGTGCTGATTTGCCCGTTATTCCTGTGTCTACACTGGCGGCCT
>Ga0163216_101780_pt1 | contig 10627 bp, 8 predicted proteins | sample SynspAceP_FD_167610 | JGI IMG/M metagenome (GOLD analysis project Ga0163216, IMG submission 167610) | Saline lake microbial communities from Ace Lake in Antarctica - Synechococcus sp. Ace-P (Illumina Assembly) | ecosystem: Environmental > Aquatic > Non-marine Saline and Alkaline > Saline ...
TGGCGCACGGCGCGGCGGCGGATGTAGGGCTCGGCCACTTCGTTCATGGTGATCGCACTGATCACGCGGGTGTGGATGCCCAGCCCCTCCAGCGAGGATTGCATCGCCAGCGCATTCATCACCGTGGCCAGCATGCCCATATAGTCGGCCGTTGTCCGTTCCATTCCCTGCGCGCTGCCTTGGAGGCCGCGAAAAATGTTGCCGCCGCCGATGACCATACAGATCTCGACACCCATCTCGTGCACCGATTGCACCTCGCGGGCAATCCGCTCGACTGTCGGCGGATGCAGGCCGAACCCCTGATCCCCCATCAGCGCCTCACCTGAAATTTTCAGCATGACCCGTTGAAACGAGGACTTGGGTGAATCAGACATGAAGGGACCCTTTCGAGGACGCGCGCGAAGCGTTTGTGTGCGACGGGCTTTGGCCCGGCAAATTTCTGCAGGCTTTCGCCCGCCGGTAAAATGTCGCAAATACGCGGGAGATTCAATGCAACACGACAGAGCGGAGTAAAGAAATGTCAGCCCGATCGAACGAGACGCTGGTCGGCGCCATTCCGCCGCAGCAGCCCGTGCTGATTGCGGGCCCAACCGCGTCGGGCAAATCCGCACTGGCGCTGGCTGTGGCGGTGCAGAGTGGTGGTGTGATCATAAATGCGGATGCCAGTCAGGTCTATGACTGCTGGCGCGTAATCTCGGCGCGGCCCTCGCCGGAGGAGGAGGCACAGGCGATGCATCGGCTTTATGGCCACCTGCCTGCGCAAGCGCCCTACTCAACAGGTCACTGGCTCCGCGAGGTCGAAGCCGTGATCTCTGAAGGATTGCGACCGATCATAGTGGGCGGAACCGGCTTATATTTTCAGGCACTCACAGAAGGGCTGGCCGATATTCCTGCGACACCGCCGGATATCCGCACCTTCGGCAATACGCTGCCTCTGGAGGCGCTGCTGGCGGGCGTAGATCCAGCCACCGCTGCGGGGCTGGATCTGGCCAACCGCGCGCGGGTACAGCGCGCGTGGGAGGTGCTTCGGGCCACGGGGCGCGGACTGGCCGAATGGCAGGCGGACACCCCTGCTCCGCTGCTGCCGCTGGCGGAGTGCTGTGCGCTGGCGCTGGATGTGGACCGTGACTGGCTCGCCACACGAATCGCGCAGCGGTTTGATCTGATGCTGGCAGACGGCGCGCTGGACGAAGTCCGCGCCATCGAACCTGTCTATGACCCCCTGCTGCCCGCGCACAAAGCCATCGGAGTGCCAGAGCTCATCGCCTATCTGCGCGGTCAATACACGCTGGAGGACGCACGCGAACGGGCCGTAATTGCCACCCGACAATACGCCAAGCGCCAGCGCACGTGGATCCGCAGCAAAATGGGGAACTGGCAAAAGATCCCCTTGCCTAGCGCCTGAAAATGCTGCATCTGCACAACTCGCGCTAATTGCACTTTTCAGTCTTTTGATGTCGTATTTTCATGCTATAGTTGCAATATTGTCGTCATATTTCGACCAAGGACCAGACAAGATGAGTGAAGCCAGCCTCAAGATCAAAACGCTGGCGCAGCTTGCCGGCGCAAGCACTTGGCGGCTTGGACTGGCGCATGACGAACCGTTTCACATCCTGTTCTGGTTCACCCGTGGTCAGGGCCGGATCCTACTGGAAGGAAGGCGGCGCGGACTGGGGCCACATAATGCAGTATATGTTCCGGCAGGCACGTTGTTTTCGCTCGATCCCAGCCCGCAAACGCTGGGACAGGCCGTGATCATTCCGGCAGGCACACCGCTGCGCCTGCCCGATATGCCCCGTCATTTGCGCGTGCGCGATGTGCTGGTGCAGTCGGAAATATCCGGCATCATTGACGCCGCCCACCGCGAGCAATCCCAGATGCGGCCGCTGGCCCATGACGCATTGGAAGCGCATGTAGCGCTGATCTCGGTCTGGCTGCGGCGGCAGATCGCGATGGAGGAGCATGTCCCCGATCCGCGCACAGCGGGTGAGCGGTTGTCCCAACGGTTCTGCGCGATTATCCCTGACCAATACGCCACAGGCGCACCCATGGCGAGCTATGCGCAAGCGCTGGGAGTAACCCCTACCCACCTGACCCGCGCGGTCAAGGCAGCCACCGGTAAGACCGCTGCCGATCTGGTGACCGAGCGTGTCGTGCATGCCGCGCGCATCCTTCTGGAGGCCACCAGCCATCCAGCGCGTAACATCGCCCAGCATCTGGGTTTCGGCAGCGCTGCCTATTTTACACGTTTCATGCAGCAGCATACCGGACGCTCCCCCAGCCAGTTGCGCAAAGACGCAGCCACAAAAGCTGCCACAGCGAAATCCGCACAAAAAGTCTAATTGCGACATTTAGTGTCGATAAAATACAACTTTTTAGCGCCCATGCGCATTGACGCACGACAGCAAATAATGCCTCATAAGTGACAAGACGTGCCTGCGGTATCCGCGCGCGCCGCACACAGGCACTACGGTGATACGGTGATACGGGCAGTTGTCCGATATAGAACAGGCGGGATCAACCTGCCTTGCACGCCAGCAACAGGGGCTGACATTCATGGGACTATTCATCCTCAGACGTCTGGGTGTGATGATACTGACCGGGCTGTGCCTGACGTTCATCGTATTCTGGCTCACGAACCTTTATCCAAACCTTGAAAAGCTCGCCAAGACCCAAGGCAACTTTCGCATGAGCGACGAGGCCGTTTCCTCCTATCTTGGCGATCGCGGCTATCTGGAGCCTTTGCCACTGAAGTTCGGCCAATGGCTGGGCGTGGTGCCCGGCTGGGTGACCGAGCGGGAAGACGGCAGGACCTTCGGGCGCTGCTTCTCCGAAGGCACGCCAGAGAACGAGCGGGACAGTTTCTGCGGCGTATTGCAGGGCGACTGGGGTACATCCACCGTCTTCAAGGACGATGTGAGCAGCATCGTAGCCACGCGTCTGGGCCTGACCGGCAAGCTGATGTTCTGGGTGCTCGTGCTGATGGTGCCCTCTGCCTTGCTGATCGGCGTGCTGGCAGGGATGCGCGAAGGCTCAAAGGTGGATCGCTCGCTCTCTACCGTGTCGATCATAAGCACGGCCACGCCGGAATATGTGTCCGGCGTTATTTTCATCGCGGTTTTTGCCTCTTCGGCCTTTGGGCTGAAATGGTTCAAGGGGTCTGCTACCTCTGCGATGGAAAGTGCTAATTTCGAGAATTTCTTTCTGCCCGTTTTGACCATTTCGCTCTACGGCATGGGGTACATCGCGCGCATGACAAGGGCTTCCATGACCGAGGTGATGACCGCGCAATATATCCGCACCGCGCGGCTCAAGGGGGTAAGCTTTGGCAATATCGTAATGAAGCACGCGCTGCGCAACGCGCTGATCGCGCCCTTCACCGTGATCATGTTGCAGATCCCGTGGCTGCTCAATGGTGTGGTGATCGTAGAGACCTTGTTCAATTACAAGGGCTTCGGCTGGGTACTGGTACAGGCGGCCGGCAACAATGACATCGAGTTGTTGCTGGCGGTGTCGGTTGTGTCGGTGGTGGTGGTGCTGATGACGCAGCTCATCTCCGACATCGGCTACGTCTTTCTCAACCCGCGCATCCGCATCTCATAAGGGAGGGCAAGATTATGGAACAACTCACCTGGACGGGCGCGCTGGCGCCGCTCAATCTTTTCCTTGCTCTTGCGGTGGCCGTGCTTGCGATTGCCATCGCGGTGCAGATCGTGCTGAGCTTTGTGCCTGCCAGTGGCAGCCGCGCGGTATATGCGGATGGCACCATGGCGGCCGACAAGGGGCTCCCGGGCTTTGTCGGGATGATTGTACACTATGCGCTGCTGGTAACGCTGGGCATTGTCGTGCTCTACGTTTTGGCGGGGATCGTGATGGGCACGAACGCGGGCATCATCGGCGGTATGGCACGCCAGTTATTGCCGGTCTGGATCGCATTGGCAGCCACCTTTGCCCTGTCCGTTACCTTCAAGCGGAACCTCGGCCTTTACGGCAAGCTTTTCGACAGCACCGTGGGCATGATCGGCTTCGGCCTTGTGATGTTCTGGGTTTATGCGGGCTTTTTTGGTGGCGTGCTGGATTGGGTCACGACCCATGACACACTCAGCCAAGTATCAGGCATGAAGAACAAGGCCCCTGGCACACCGCTGAGCGGAGCCACCCCAGAGGACTACCAGTGGTTTCTTTTGGGTGGTGACAATCTGGCGCGCGATGTGTTCAGCCGTCTGTTTGATGGCGCGTGGGTGGTGGTGAAAATTGCACCTTTTGCGACGCTGTTTGCCTTTATGGTCGGCATCACGCTGGGCCTGCCTGCGGGATACTACGGCGGACGTCTGGATACGTTCCTGTCGTTTCTGGCCAACCTGATCCTCGCCTTTCCGGTGATCTTGCTGTTCTATCTGCTGGTCACCCCCGAGATCGTGCTGACCGGCATCCCGAACTACATGGCGCTGGTATTGTTCATCTTCCCGCTGGTGTTTCTGGCGATCCTTTTGAACTCGCGGTTCTACACACAACCCTCCTTGCGCACGCCGTTGCTGATTGTGGTGCTGGGATTGGGCGCGTGGTTGTATCTGAGCCTCGTCAGCACCGATGGCGCGGTTGTGGCCACACCGGATTACGCTATTCCCGGCCTGCCGGTGTTTCTTGACGGGTTTGACATTGATCCCAACCTGCTGGTTGTTTTTGTCTCGGTGGTGTTCGTGAATGCGCCGACGGTGTTCCGGATCGTGCGCGGTCTGGCGCTGGACATCAAAACGCGGGACTATGTAGCGGCAGCGCAAACGCGCGGTGAAGGACCCTGGTACATTATGCTCTGGGAGATCCTGCCCAACGCACGCGGGCCGCTGATTGTCGATTTTTGTCTGCGGATCGGGTACACAACCATCTTGCTGGGAACCTTGGGGTTCTTCGGGTTGGGGCTGGCCTCGGAAAGCCCTGACTGGGGGACCACAATCAACGCGGGGCGGCGGTTGCTGTCGATCTATCCGCATGCGGCGATCGCGCCGGCGGTGTCGCTGTTGACGCTTGTGTTGGGATTGAACCTGTTGGCGGATGGTTTGCGAGAAGAGAGTTTGCGGGATTGAGAGGGGCGTTTCGGGGGCTCTGCCCCCGGACCCCCGGGATATTTATAGCCAAAAGAAATAGGGTAAAGCGCTATTTCCGGTCCTCCACCTTGGGAGAAATGTGATGCCTAAAACTGACTACGACGGACCTATTCTTGAAATTGACAAGCTGTCGATTTCCTTTTTTACGCGGTTGCGTGAAATTCCGGCGGTGATGGATTTTTCCGTTTCTGTGAAACCCGGTGAGGCCGTGGGGCTTGTCGGCGAGAGCGGGTGCGGAAAGTCCACCGTAGCGTTGGGGGTGATGCAGGATCTGGGCAAGAACGGGCGCATTGTTGGCGGCTCGATCAAGTTCAAAGGGCGTGATCTGGGCGAGATGAGCGATCAGGAGTTGCGCAAGATCCGCGGCTCGGAGATTGCAATGATCTATCAGGAGCCGATGGCCTCGCTGAACCCTGCGATGAAGATCGGCAAGCAGTTGATGGAAGTGCCGATGATCCACGCAGGCATGTCAGAGACGGAGGCTTATGAGCGCGCCTTGATGGTGGTGACGGATGTGAAGCTTCCCGACCCCAAGCGCATCCTGAATGCCTATCCGCACCAGTTGTCGGGCGGCCAACAGCAACGGATCGTCATTGCAATGGCATTGATGAGCGAGCCTTCTTTGTTGATCCTTGACGAGCCGACGACCGCACTGGATGTGACTGTGGAGGCGGCCGTGGTTGAGTTGGTCAAGGATCTGGGCAAGAAATACGGCACATCGATGCTGTTTATCAGCCACAACCTCGGGCTGGTGCTGGAAACCTGTGATCGCATCTGCGTGATGTATTCCGGCGAGGCAGTGGAGCGGGGTAGCATCGAGGACGTGTTCGACGAGATGCAGCACCCTTATACACAGGCGCTGTTCCGATCGATTCCGCTGCCTGGGGCGGACAAGAATGCACGCCCGCTGATTGCCATCCCCGGCAACTTCCCCCTGCCCCATGAGCGGCCCAAGGGCTGCAACTTTGGTCCCCGCTGTGATTACTTCGAGGTGGGACGCTGTGATCAGGGCTATATCCCTATGCAGGACGTGCCCGGCAACGAGCGGCATGCGACGCGCTGTGTCAAGTTTGACGAGATCGACTGGAAGGCGCCGCTTGAGCTTGCGGAGGTGAAAAAGAAGGGCGAGATCGGGGATGTTGTCCTCAAGATGGACAACCTCAAGAAATACTATCAGGTCGCTGCCAATGCGATGTTTGGCGGCGGAAACACAAAGGTGGTAAAGGCAAACGAGACGCTGACATTCGAGGCGCGCGAGAGCGAGACGCTGGCGATTGTGGGAGAATCGGGTTGTGGAAAATCTACGTTCGCCAAGGTGCTGATGGGGCTGGAGACGGCCACCGACGGCACCATCATGCTCGACAACCAGAGCATCGGTGATGTGCCGATTGAAAAGCGTACGACGCAGAACGTGGCGGACATCCAGATGGTGTTCCAGAACCCGTTTGACACGCTCAACCCCTCGATGACCGTGGGGCGCCAGATTGTGCGCGCCTTGGAGATCTTCAAGATCGGCAAAAACGAGAAGGAGCGTTGGCAGCGGATGCTGGAATTGCTGGATCTGGTCAAGCTGCCGCGCGAATTTGCCACGCGGATGCCGCGACAATTGTCGGGCGGACAAAAGCAACGGGTGGGCATTGCGCGTGCTTTTGCAGGCGATGCGCGGATCGTGGTTGCGGACGAGCCGGTGAGCGCGCTGGACGTCTCGGTGCAGGCGGCTGTGACCGATCTGCTGATGGAGATCCAGCGCGAACACAAGACGACGCTGTTGTTCATCTCACATGATCTGAGCATCGTGCGCTATCTCAGCGACCGCGTGATGGTGATGTATCTGGGCCACGTGGTGGAGTTGGGCACGACCGATCAGGTTTTCAGCCCGCCTTATCACCCCTACACCGAAGCGCTGCTCTCGGCGGTGCCAATTGCAGACACGAGGGTGAAGAAAAAGCACATTGTGCTGGAGGGCGATATCCCTTCGGCAATGAACCCGCCGTCAGGCTGCCCGTTCCAGACGCGCTGTGGCTGGAAATCAAAAGTACCGGGTAACCTGTGCGAGACCGAAGTGCCGCCCATGCGGATGATGCCTGGACACCACCAGATCAAATGCCACCTAAGCCAGGATGAGTTTGACGGGATGGAACCCGTGATCGAGATGGGCGACGTCGCGGCAGAATAATCCATTTGCGACAGGTGGCGCCTTTGGCCTGCCTGTCACGCACTGATGACGCCGACTATGCCTTGAAGCCCGCTCAGCTTTACATAAAATCATCCCAATCCGATGGGGTTGTGATTGGACCGTAAACAGCACCGGCGCGCGACCTTATGCATCCAAGGGAAATCCGCCCTTCCGCACCGGCGCCATTATCAACGTGATCCTTGTTGATCAAAACAAGACGTTAACTGCCGATACCTACGGAAACAGCACGGCCTGAGAGACGGATTGATTCATTGTGTTTTTCAGCACTTCCTACCTAACCTTCGATGTTTCGGGGCGAGAGTCGCGGGGGGGGCTTGCATCGGAAAGTGGGTCACCTGCGTTGCCGGTTTCTGGTCGCTCACACCCTCCCAGCGATCCAAACGCGAGCTTTGGACAAAATTGCGCCTTGCAGGATATGTCACTTGGCAGTCAGGGCAAGAGGCGCTTGCTCAGGTTGAACGCCGTATCAAGAACTGGTTGCTGCTGTTGGGCATGCCAAGGTGACAGCTTTTCAATCACAATGAAAAAGACCCGACAGAGGGGCGGGCCTTTAAGGTCTCAATACTTCCGGCGTAACCGTAGCGTTAGAACAGCGGCAGATCGGCCAGAGCCAGCGCAATAACACAGGGGAAATAGGCGGCAGAGAAGAAGAAGAAAGCGGGAAAGTGCTTGCGCATCGCGCTGCCCGCTATGGCCATAACCGGGCCGGCTACAAGCGCCAGAAGGGTAGGCAGAATGATCAAGTCATTGTATGCAAAGCCCGGCCCCCAAGGCATCTGTGGATTTTCCAGACCCGCGGCGATGGTGCCTACAATCATGCCCAACACCGCGCCCATAAGCAACGGCTTGAGATTGCGCCGCGCGCCGGGAGCAGCCGTCTCAACCACTGGAGAGCTGAACATCGACGTCGCCGTCCCTTCGCCACGCGCCAATTCCGTAGCACTACAGCCTGAGTGGTTGTTGATGCGTGCAAGTCGTTGATTGAAAATGTCCTGGCTCATGGCGTGTTCTCCGGTCCAATCTTTGTTCAGAGAGGGTATTACGTGCCATAAAGGCTATAATAGGGCTAGATAAGGCCAATTGTGGCCCAAATGAGGCCTCAGTCAAATATGTCCGGGAACGTCCGTTATTTTTATGTAAAAAATATTAATACCAGCCAGATCAGAGAAACCGGCTTTACGTAAAGTCATTCAGTGTCGGCCAGGCCAGAATCAGCTGCCAGCAATGATGCGAACGTAGTTTTTGGTCTCACGGAAAGGCGGGATGCCGCCGTATTTCTTCACCGCACCCGGACCCGCGTTATAGGCTGCCAGTGCCAGACGCCATGTGCCGAACTCCTCATACTGTTGGCGCAGATAGCGTGCGCCGCCGTCAAGGTTCTGCGCTGGCACGGTCGGGTCCACCTTCAACAGCGCAGCCGTGCCCGGCATCAGCTGTGCCAGACCGATCGCACCCGCATGACTGACAGCGGCATGGTTCCAGCGGCTTTCCTGATGGACAAGTCGAAGAAAAAGATCCTGTGGAACTCGATGTTTGTCCGCAGCAGCCCGTGCCATCGCAAGGTAGGGGCCTTTGTAGCGGCCGCGATATTTCTTGACCGTCTCACCGCTGCCATCATCCCATTTGGTGGGGGTGACCACCTTGGGCGGCTGCAATCGCGCAGAGCTGTGATATTGTTTCGATGCACGCGTATCGAGCAGCTTTTTCTGGCTCGCGAACAATTTGCTCCGGCTTTTGGAGGAGAAGACATCCGCCGAGGCAGGACCGCCCAGACACAGTGTTCCTGCAATGACTGCCACTATCGCAATGCGCATATTGCCCCCTGCCCCCGAATTGGAGATTGTGGACATTATACTAAACTCAGACGCGGTGACCAGTCCTTGATCCTTTATTGCAGCCACGCACCAAATCCGCCGATAATCCGGTGTCGCTGGTCCCTGTTACCGCTATAAAGGCGCCTGAAACGGCAGGGTCGGGATTCGGGGCTGCTGCACAACGGACCACACAACAACGACCAGAAGGAGAGCAGCATGGCCGGCTCGGTAAACAAGGTAATTCTCATCGGCAATCTGGGGCGCGACCCCGAGGTACGCAGTTTCCAGAACGGCGGCAAAGTGTGCAACCTGCGCATCGCCACCTCCGAGAACTGGAAAGACAAAAACACCGGCGAGCGGCGCGAGAAAACTGAATGGCATACCGTTGCGATCTTTAACGAAGGTCTGGTGCGCATTGCCGAGCAGTACCTCAAGAAGGGCTCCAAAGTGTACATCGAGGGCCAGTTGCAGACCCGCAAATGGCAGGACCAGTCCGGCGCGGACCGCTACTCGACCGAAGTTGTTCTGCAAGGGTTTGGCGGCACGCTGACCATGCTCGACGGCCGCGACGGTGCTGGCGGTGGTGCTGGTGGCGGCGGCGGTTATGACCAGGGTGGCGGCTATGACCAAGGCGGCGGTGGCTACGATCAGGGTGGCGGCTATGACGGCGGTTCTTCGTCCTCAGGCGGCGGCGGCGGTGGTCGCAGCGGCGGCGGCGGAGCGCGTGATCTGGACGATGAAATCCCTTTCTGATCTCCCTTTCCAGCGCCCGCAAATTGACGAAGTCAGACGCGGATCAGGCGTTGGTTCTATATAACGAGCTTACCGTAGGGCCGCAGGTAACATTGCCTGCGGCCATTGCCGTGGTAATGGCGCATAGCCGCACATCCGTGTCTGGCACATTTGTGGCGGCAATGGTCACGGGGCATGTGTTGCCAAACGTGCTCTAGGAAGTGCGCCCTTACGCCCTGATCGGAGATTGTCGTCACACGCGCAAGCCATCAACGCCAGGGCTTTGGACAACAGGCGATGCGCGCCGGTATTCACCACGCTTGGGCAAAAATACGTTCAAAATCATTTTGATAAATGGCAAGGGCCGCAAAGCTAGGGGTTTCCACGACACCTTCGGCTTTACCGCGAAGGGCAAGATCGCAAGGAGTCTGCGGCGGGCCTAGCGCTGCGCCAATCCGTCCGACAACACAGCCAGCACATCAGCCGCGGCAACATCGCCGGTCACGAAGGCCTCGCCGATGCCGCGCGCAAGGATGAAGCGCAACTGGCCTTCGACCACCTTCTTGTCCTGCCCCATCAGCGCCAGCAACGTCGCAGCATCCGGCAGATCACCTGCGATGTCTACCAGATCCACCTTCATGCCCATGTCGCGCAGATGCGCGCGCACGCGGCTGGGGGATTCCTGCGCACACAGCCCCATCCGCGCGGACAATTCAAACGCCAGCGCACAGCCGATCGCCACACCCTCGCCGTGCAGCAGCCGGTCTGAATACCCCGTC
>Ga0163216_101788_pt1 | contig 10591 bp, 9 predicted proteins | sample SynspAceP_FD_167610 | JGI IMG/M metagenome (GOLD analysis project Ga0163216, IMG submission 167610) | Saline lake microbial communities from Ace Lake in Antarctica - Synechococcus sp. Ace-P (Illumina Assembly) | ecosystem: Environmental > Aquatic > Non-marine Saline and Alkaline > Saline ...
AGAGTGGTGTATCGGAGATCACTTCTTTTGACACTGGCCAGTTTTCCACTCGTTTTGCAGCGCAAGTTAATCACTTTGATGCGACTCAATATATGAGCGTAAAAGAAGCGCGCAAAATGGATCTTTTCATTCAATATGGCATTGCTGCTGCCGTTCAAGCATTAGAAGATGCTGACTTAAATGCAGATAGCGCGGACTTAACTCGCGTTGGCTGTGCAATAGGTTCTGGAATCGGTGGTTTGCCGATGATTGAAAAGAACCTAGCGCTATTGAATGAATCTGGTCCGAAGCGTATTTCTCCGTTTTTTGTTCCAGGCGCGATTATTAATATGATTTCCGGTCATATTGCTATACGTTTTGGCTTTAAAGGCCCTAACATTTCAATTGTCACCGCTTGTACAACAGGAACTCATAATATTGGCATAGCAGGTCGAATGATTTCCTATGGTGATGCTGATGTGATGATTGCCGGTGGTGCAGAGATGGCGATTACACCGTTAGGTATTGGTGGCTTTGGAGCCGCTAGAGCATTGTCTACTCGAAATGATGATCATAAAACAGCAAGTCGTCCATGGGATAAAGACCGCGATGGTTTTGTCATGGGAGATGGCGCTGGTATTTTAGTTTTAGAAGAATACGAACACGCTGTCGCTCGTGGTGCGAAAATATACGCAGAGCTTGTTGGTTTTGGCATGAGTGATGATGCGCATCATATGACTGCTCCACCAGAAAGTGGAGAGGGCGCTACATCAGCGATGAGTGCAGCATTAAAAGATGCAAATCTTGATCCTCAAGATGTTGATTATATTAATGCTCATGGTACATCGACACCTGCAGGTGATTTAGCTGAAACAAACGCGGTTAAAGCCCTAATGGGGGACGATGCATCCGATGTTGCAATCAGTTCAACTAAGTCAATGATAGGGCATTTATTGGGTGCCTCGGGTGCTGTTGAGTCGATTTTCTCTATTTTGGCTATTCGAGATCAAGTGGCACCACCGACAATCAATCTAGAAGAAGCAGGTGACGGTTGTGATTTGAACTATGTCCCAATCACCCCTCAGAAGCGTAAAATAGAGGTTGTTATGAACAACTCATTTGGCTTTGGTGGCACGAATGGAACACTGGTTTTTAAGAAAATATCTTAAGAATAAATGGGCGAGGGTGATTTCGCCCATTTTTATTTTTTTAGTGAATTTGAGTTGGTGTGCCGCGTAGTGCGTTAATTTCTTTAGAGATATCATAGCTTTTGTGTTGACTATCTAGCTCGTATAAATGGTCTTCCAGCTGCTGATATAGAGATATTTCCTCATCACCTAGGAAATGTAGGCATTCTCCACCAACAAACCAAAGCAACTCTCTTTTTATTAACGGCACTAGGTTTGCGTAGCACCGTATGAAGCGTGATAATATTTCTTGGGCGTCAAAAGTATAATCATGGGCATTTTCCTGAATTTTATTTATCAGGTCATCCCACCTTTCTAAGAAATCTATTTCTTCTTCTGCCAGATCTGGCTGATTAAAAGGAGCGTGCTCTGCAATGCGATGACGTAAATCAGCGAAAGCGTCAAGTATGTGTTGTGTGCGTGATTCCACGTAAAACCCTATTCAAATAAGTAACTATAAAAGTCGGCTATTGCCGTACGAGAACTTTAATTATGACATATGCAATCGAAATTAGTGACCTTAAAAAGCGCTATGAAGGCGGCTTTGAAGCATTAAAAGGTATTGATCTGAAAGTTAAGAAGGGCGATTTTTTTGCATTGCTTGGTCCTAACGGTGCCGGTAAGTCTACCACGATCGGTATTTTGTGCTCTTTAGTGAATAAAACGTCAGGCAAGGTATCTATTTTCGGGACAGACATTGATAAAGATTTTGCCTCTGCGAAAAAACACTTAGGTGTAGTGCCTCAAGAATTTAATTTTAATGTTTTTGAGACCGTATTTAATGTTGTGGCGACTCAGGCTGGCTTTTATGGAATCAGTAAGTCTGTTGCTGCTCAGCGTGCAGAGAAGTATTTAAAGCAATTGGATTTGTGGGATAAAAAAGACGTTCAGTCTCGTATGTTGTCAGGCGGTATGAAGCGACGATTAATGATTGCGCGAGCGCTGGTTCATGAACCTGATGTGCTTATTCTAGATGAGCCCACTGCTGGTGTTGATATTGAGTTACGCAGATCCATGTGGGAATTTATAAAAACCCTAAATGAACAGGGAACGACCATTATTCTGACAACCCATTATTTGGAAGAAGCAGAGCAATTATGTCGAAATATCGCCATTATAAATGATGGTGAAATTGTAGAAAACACCAGCGTAAAGGCTTTATTGAAAACGCTGAATCAAGAAACGTTTATTTTGGATCTTGACAGTAATCTTCCTGAAGGTTGGTGTTTACCGGGTTTTGGCGTTGCGTTAAGTAAAGATGCCAGCTCTATTGAGGTTGAAGTGGTAAAAGGGCAATCGATTAACACTATTTTCAAAGCGTTGGATGCGATTTCAGTGAATGTCGTCAGCATGCGCAATAAATCTAATCGACTCGAAGAGCTCTTCGTTAAATTAATTAAAGGCTAGGTAGATGAAAAACTCCGAAATTTGGATTGCGTTTTATACCATTTTAATCAAAGAAATTCGTCGCTTTACTCGTATATGGCCACAAACCTTATTGCCGCCCGCTATTACCATGACATTGTATTTTGCCATTTTTGGTAACCTAATAGGTGACCGTATCGGTGAAATGGGTGGCTTTAGTTATATGCAATATATCGTTCCTGGTTTGATTATGATGTCGGTTATTACCAACTCTTACTCAAACGTATCCTCATCGTTTTTTTCTGCGAAATTTCAACATAGCATTCAGGAATTGTTGGTTTCACCTACGCCCAATTGGATCATTTTGGTAGGGTATGTGTTGGGTGGTGTTGCGCGAGGTTTGCTTGTTGGTTTAGTGGTAACCCTGCTGTCTTTGTTTTTCACCCACTTAGCATTAGAAAGTCTATTCATCACTGTTTTAGTGGTGTTTTTAACGGCGATTATGTTTTCGCTGGGCGGCTTTATTAATGGTATTTACGCACGAAGTTTTGATGATGTCTCGATCGTACCTACTTTTATCCTAACGCCACTCACGTATCTGGGTGGTGTTTTTTACTCGATCGATTTACTCCCAACTTTTTGGCAATCGGTTTCGTTATTAAACCCTGTTCTATATATGGTCAATGCGTTTCGCTACGGCGTTCTAGGGGTGTCTGATATTAATGTTTATTGGGCACTTGTTATTGTAAGTTCATTTATTGTTGTCTTGTTTTGGTATAGTTTGCGTTTGCTTAATCAAGGCAAAGGCATTAGAAATTGAGGAAAGTGTTATATGGGCTTTTTACCCTTAGGTCAGCAAACAGACTATGTTTCTGAGTACGATTCAGGGTTGCTTTACCCCATTGCAAGAGTGGACAAATGGTCTGAAATGGGCATTGCCTCTGAACGACTTCCCTTTTACGGCGAAGATGTTTGGAATGCTTATGAGCTGTCATGGTTGAATTTGAAAGGAAAGCCAGTGGTTGCTTTGGCTGAATTTCGTTTACCTTGTGACTCGCCAAATATCATTGAGTCTAAATCGTTTAAATTGTATTTGAATTCGCTGAATCAAATGCGCTATGAATCGGCTGAAGCAGTACAGACCATTCTTGAAAATGATCTTTCAAAGGCGGCTGGCGCCAACGTCACGGTAATCATACGCGATGTTGATTCCATGGCATCACTTGTTGTGTTGACGCCAGATTACTGCATCGATGAGCTAGACGTTGAGATCACTGAATATCACCCTAATGCTGGATTGCTGTCACTTGATGCATTTTCTGGTGTTGTGGAAGAACGCTTGGTGAGCCATCTTTTAAAATCGAATTGCCCTGTTACTAATCAGCCAGATTGGGGTTCTGTTTTTATCGATTATAAAGGCACACAAATACATCATGAAAGTTTGCTTAAATACATTGTTTCGTTCCGTGATCATACGGATTTCCATGAGCAGTGTGTTGAACGAATCTTTATCGATATCATGCGTGAATGTCAGCCAGAAAGCTTAACGATATATGCACGATACGTAAGGCGAGGAGGTTTAGATATCAACCCTTATCGTTCGTCAGCACCCTTGGTACTGGGGAATGATCGCTTAACACGTCAGTAATCTTGATGTAAAAATAAAAAAACCGCATATATATGCGGTTTTTTGTTTTCAAATTCAAATAACCGATAAATCGAGTTACAGAGTGCTAAGTTGTTTTTTAACAGCAGGCAGTGCTGGTTGACCTTGGTAGGTCGTTACACCCTGTAGCCATGTTTCTAACACTTCTGGGTGGGCTTTAATCCAGCTTGCTGCCGCTTGTTCAGGCTTTTCTTCAGAGCCGATGATTTCGTTTTCCATGGTTAAGCTAAACGCCAAATTACTAAGCAGTTTACCGACATTCTTACACTCGTTCGCATAACCTTTGCGCGTTAGAGTGCGAATGGTGGCACCACCGAAATTTGGACCAAAATACTTGTCACCACCACTTAAGTATTTTAGATCAAAATTGACGTTCATTGGATGTGGTTCCCAAGCAAGAAAGACAATAAAGTTATCGCGCTTTACGGTTCTCGTTACTTGAGACAGCATCGCTTGTTCACCGGACTCAACAACCTTCCAATCTTTTAGATCAAAATCATTCGTATCGATCATGCTTTGTAGCTTTTGGTTTGCAGGTGCGCCCGCGCCAATGCCATAGATTCGTTGACGGAACTCTTTACCAAATTTGGACAAATCCGAAAAGTCAGTCACGCCAGCGTCAAATACATAGCTAGGTACTGCTAAGGTAAATTTTACGCCTTCTAAGTTGGTACGAACAATGTCGATATTGTTTGAATACTTGTCGATAAAAGCGGATTGGGCAGGCATCCAGTTTCCCATGAACGCGTCAATTTCACCATTTTTTAAGCTTTCAAAGCCAACGGGAACACTAAGAAGGTACACTTGAGTATCATATCCCATTGCTTTCAATAAGGTCGTTGCTACGCCATTTGTTGCCCCGATATCAGTCCAGCCAGGATCACTAAAAGTGACTTTTTTACATTGCTCAGGTTCAGCGGATAGGGCAAGACTACTGCTGATAAGTAGGCTCGCCACACTTGCTATTTTTAATCCTGTTTTACTGAAAGAAAGTGCTTTCATTCTCGTGCTCCTATTTTTGATGATATTTTTAAAGTGCGCTTACTCGGCTTTAGGGAAGCGAGATCGGCTTTCTAGATCGTCTAGATCAATATGATTTCTCATGTACATTTCACTACTGTCAAAGATAGGCTGATGATCCCAGGTTACTTTTTTTCCTTTGTTCATGGCTTTAACCACAAGGCGACGGCGACGCTGGCTAATAAGGACATCTTGAGTGAGAGCTTTGGAATCCCAGCGCTTGAGCGCTTCTTGTTTGAAGCTGCGGAGTAAGTCTGCATAATCTGGATTAGCGGCAAGATTGTTGAGTTCATCTGGATCATTCTCAAGATCAAATAATTGATCTGGGTCGATATGACAATAAACGTACTTATACTGCGTCCTGCGTATCATGAAGAGAGGGGCAATAGCGCCTTCACCAAAGTATTCTCCGATAACCTCATCATGACCATCGTTACGACCTTCAATATGCGGCATTAAACTCTTGCCTTGGATTGGCATGGCGTAACGATGGTCTTGGCTATTGGTAGCCATTTCGAGGAAAGTCGGCAGTAAGTCCATTGTGGAAACGGATTCTTTAACACGCTTAGCAGAAAAGCGCTTTGGAGCATGAACGATCATAGGGACGCGAGCAGACCCTTCGAAAAAAGACATTTTATACCAGAGGTTCCTCTCGCCAAGCATATCACCGTGATCACCTGAGAAAACAATAATGGTATCGTCATATAAACCGGTTTCTTTTAGTGTTTTTAACAGCATGCCTATTTTATCGTCAACGTAACTAATGGCGCCGTAATAAGCTCGGCGCGCATTTTTAATGTCTTGATCACTAATGTCTTGATCGTGATAAGCATAGACTTCTTGCAGGCGAGCCGAATGTGGGTCTTGGTCTTCTTTATTGATGTTGATTTTAGGTAACTCAATGTCATCTTCCGAGTATCTGTCCCAATACTCTTGTGGTATCGCGTAGGGATCGTGTGGGTGAGTCATAGAGACGGTTAAGCAAAATGGTCGATCTTGATCGCGTCTCACATGGTCGTATAGGTATCGTTGAGCATGAAAGACTACTTCGTCGTCAAAATCGAGTTGGTTGCTGCGAATGCAAGGGCCCGCTTGAGTGACTGATGACATATTGTGGTACCAAGTAGGGCGCGTTTTAAGATCGTCCCAATTAGGAAACCAGCCATAATCGGCAGGATAAATATCTGTAGTAAGTCTTTCTTCAAAGCCATGTAATTGATCTGGACCACAAAAATGCATTTTACCCGATAAGGCGGTTTTGTAGTTCTGAGCGCGAAGATAATGGGCAAAAGTAGGTATGTCGGCAGAAAGGTTGGCGGCATTGTCATAAGCACCAATTTTACTGGGAAGCTGCCCCGTCATTAAAACGTAGCGTGAGGGTGCGCAGAGCGGGCTATTACAATAGGCTGAATCAAATACGACACCTTTTTCTGCAAGTGCGCTTAAGTGAGGCGTTTTAACAACAGGGTGGCCGTAGATAGGAAGGGCGGACGTTGCTAATTGATCGGCCATAATAAAAAGAATGTTAGGTTGTTTTTTTGCCATGATTTCCTCTAATGTATAAAACAGTAAAAATAGAATTTAATAGGCGCTAACTGCCTTGTTTTAGTTACATTGCGCTATGAAAAGGATGCTGTAAACTGACTGAAATCTTATGTATGGGATAAGTAAGGCTTATGTTAAAAGATACAGAGCTTCCGCCATTGCAATCACTTGTCGTTTTTGAAACATCAGCAAGATTGCTAAGCTTTACCGCAGCAGCACGCGAATTAGGCACCACTCAGCCAGCGGTAAGCCAGCAAATACGATTATTGGAAGCATCGCTTGGTGTGCCGTTATTTGAACGAATTTACCGTGGTGTAGTGCTTACGGATCAGGGCCATATTTTACTGAAAACGACGCAGTCTAGTTTGCGAGACTTGCGTGATGTGGTGCAAAAAATAAAACAAAAACCTAAATCTCAGCGCATTACTGTCGCAACGGACTTCGCTTTTGCCGCTTATTGGCTAATGCCTCGCTTGCCAGAGTTTCGTCGATTGCATAAAGATATTGATATTCGAATCCAAACCTCTCAATCAGAAGTGGATTTGGTTTCCATAGAAGCGGATGTGGCGATTCTGTTTGGTGAGGGCAAATATCAAGGGTACTTGACGGAAAAACTCTTGCCTGAAATTGTATGCCCCGTCTGTAGCCCAAAACTGTTAGATGAGTTTTCTGGGTTTACCAATCTAGAGGATTTAGTCAAGTTGCCTTTACTAAGATTGAATGCTGATATGGGGCAAAAATGGATGGATTGGGAGCAGTTATTCAAACAAAATGGCTCTCAATGGCAGCCATCAGAGTCTTTTATGGAATTTGATAATTATACTTTATTAGTTCAAGCTGCCATTTCTGGACAAGGTATTGGCCTTGGTTGGTCGCCGCTTTTAGATGACTTTATTCAAAGTGGTGTACTAGTGGCATTATCAAACTTTTCCGTGCAGTCTAACAATGGTTATCACATTGCACTTCCGAAGCAGCGAGCGCCTACGGCGCCTGTCGCTTCGTTTCTAAATTGGCTTAAAACTTAGTCGTCTACAGGTAAAACCACCATAGAAAGCCAACAGTGAAAAGTGATGCGGGTAGAGAAATGAGAATCATGAGGGCAATCTCGTCAACTGGCCCTTTAAATTTAATGGCTAGCATATAACTTATAACGGCAACAGGCATCGCATTAAGTACTATTAATACAGCGCTTTCTAAGGGATTGAGTGGAAGAAAGAGTGTGGCTAAACATGCGCTAAATCCACCCACAATAGGGCGAAAGATGGACAGCACAGCGGCTCGACTAAATTTACTGCTTTCATGAATGCTTAAATTGCTTAGAGATTTTCCTAGTAACATCAGCATTATTGGTAATGTAATATGACTGAGCATGTTCAGTGTGCTCATGATTGGCGTTGGAAGGCTTACCTTAAGGCTCAATAAAACCGCACCAACCAATAACGCAATGACAGGACCATTCTTTAGTAGTTGCTTTGGGTGATAGGCGCCTGACATAAAACCAACGCCTAAAGTGAAATGGCTGATTTGTACAACCGATGAAATGACGACCGCGATGGCCATGCCTTCATTGCCAAACAAGGCGTAAGCGACAGGAATGCCAAGATTGCCTGTGTTGGGGTTGACCAGGGGAGGCAAATAGAAACGCGTCGGCAATTTGAGTATTTTTAGAAATGCGTATGACGCCAGTGCCACGATAGCTAACACAATGATGGTCGCAGCAATGATTTTTAGCATACTGAAAACCTGCATTTGCATCGATAATACTGAGTAAAGCAACAAGGCAGGTAAGCCTAAATTTGAAACCAAAGCGCCTAACGAGGAGCTGTCTAAATAGTCTGTTTTCTTGCCAAGAAAGAAACCTAAACCAATAATGAGTAGAATGGGGGTGAGTGCGTCAGCCAATGCCATTAGCATAGAAAACCTTTGTTTGTATTGTGCGTTCTTTTGTTTTAATCGTTGCTTATCTTAAAGGCTTCAATGAGATAGTGCACCAGTGCTTTTACCCTAAGGCTTATATTTCTTGATTGCGGGTAGAGTAGCGTGACATCGGAGGATGGTAATTGCCACTGTGGAAGTATTTCAATGAGTCTCCCAGACTCAATCTCTTGTTCTACATAATACGCTGGCTGACGGGATATACCTGTTCCACTCAGTGTTGCTAATTTTGCAACGTGCCCGTTTGAGCATTTTAATTTGCCTTGTACTGGAAGTTCGTATTTTTCTTCATTTGAGGTGTTTGTAAATGACCACCTTCTCACCGAGCCATTAATCAAAGCATGATCCAGTAAGTCTTTTGGGCTATTAAGTGCTGGCATTGACTTTAGGTAGTTTGGGCTGGCTACAAGATGGTTTGTGTAGCTGGTGAGCTTTCGACCAATGAGATTTGAATTAGCCAACACCCCCATTCTGACGACAAGGTCGTATTGCGCTTCAATTAAGTCCTCTCGTGTACTTGAGAAACTCAGATCTATCTCTATGTCAGGATTTTCCGCCATAAAGCGCACCAATATTGGTGCGAGTATTTCTTCACCGAATAAACCACCTACCGCATTGATTCGGATCTGTCCGCTAATACTTGAGTGTGCATTCTGGGCCGATATAACCGCGTGCTCCAGTTGATCAATACCTTGTCGTGACAGTTGATAAAATGTGTCACCAGCCGGGGACAAAGAAAGAGATCGAGTCGACCGGTAAAGCAACTGCACGCCCATGTCTTTTTCTAGACGACTAATAATCTGCGACACTCTTGCTCGGGAAATATTAAGCTGCTCGGCGGCTTTGGAAAAGCTATGGGCTTCCACAACCACTAAAAATGTTCGTATGCCTTCGGGAAGGTGAATGCTCATATTGTTAAGTCTCAATAAACAATGCATTTAATGTATTGATAATTATAAACAGTTTAAAGGCTCGTATAGTAGTGCCATTGGTCATTAGTGAGTACGGAGAAGAGTTATGAATACAAGAATATTAGGTAAAACAGGTTTCAAGGTCTCAGAAATTGGCCTGGGATGCTGGCAGCTGGGGAATGACTTTGGCCCCGTGGAAGATAATGAGGCAACGGCTATTTTGCAAACGGCTGTTGATCACGGAATCAGTTTTTTTGATACAGCAGACGTTTACGGCGGCGGTTTAAGTGAACAGCGAATAGGGCAATGGCGCCGCACCTTAACAACGCCGCCCATTATTGCCACAAAAGTTGGACGTGATGCCGCATTATACCCTGACGGCTACAGCAAAGCCTCTGTCAAAAAGAGCTTGCAGGCTTCGGCGAAAAGATTGGGGGTTGAATCGATTGATTTGGCTCAATTGCATTGCGTGCCAAGGGAGGTGCTTTTTGCTGGGGATATTCTTAGTTGGATGGAAGATCTTAAGCAAGAGGGTATTATCAAGCATTTTGGTGCCAGTGTGGAGATGCTAGATGAAGCAAAGTTTTGCTGTAAACACCCAGAAATAGCGAGTTTACAGATTTTATTTAATGTGTTTCGACAAGATGCAATAGAGTCTCTTTTTCCCTTAGCGGAGAAAAACAATGTTGGCATCATTGTGCGTTTACCGCTGGCGAGTGGCTTGTTATCTGGAAAAATGCGTTCTGATCACGTTTTCAATGAGCGCGATCATCGATCTTACAACAAAGATGGTGCCGCCTTCCATGTAGGGGAAACGTTTAACGGCATTCCTTTTGAAAAGGGTGTGGCTCTGGTTGATTCGTTAAAAAACAAATTGCCAGATAATCAAACCGTATTAGATGTCTCCCTTCGATGGATATTAGATCAACCACAGGTGTCTAGTATTATTGCGGGCGCAAGCCACTCCTCTCAAGTAATACGTA
>Ga0163216_101789_pt1 | contig 10589 bp, 12 predicted proteins | sample SynspAceP_FD_167610 | JGI IMG/M metagenome (GOLD analysis project Ga0163216, IMG submission 167610) | Saline lake microbial communities from Ace Lake in Antarctica - Synechococcus sp. Ace-P (Illumina Assembly) | ecosystem: Environmental > Aquatic > Non-marine Saline and Alkaline > Saline ...
TCGAGGAACGGCAGTGTGGCGACGTGATGGATTCTTTCGTGACGTGTTTTTCCGGGGGCGGCTTCGATCGCTCCGAGGACTTTCATTTTGACGTAGACCGATGGTCGTTTCATGGACTGTTCCGCTGAGTTTTTTGATGAGTGACTGGTGACTAAACAAAATCGATTCGCAGGCGAGTCTAAGTGCGGCTGTCGGTGGGTCGATCGTCGGGTTGTGTTGTCGAGTAGAAAGAAAAAAATTCGCAGCGTGAGCTACGATGGGAAATTGATCCGCTCGAAGCAGGCGTTGCTCGCTTGAAGCGGTAACTTGCCCTGGGATCGCGGCCCGAATCGGCTCGATTCGGGGTAATCGCCGTGTCAGAAGAAAAAGGTCTGGAGGGTGACCTGGAAGACGGCGATGGGATTAACTGGGTTGCCAGCGAAGGCTTTGGCGAGGTGCGCCAGCGTGCCGTCGGTGGGACCGCCTGCGGTGGGCTGGGGGCTATCGAGTTTTGGCGGCGGGCCGATAGTGGACAGTGCGGTCCGAATGGCGGATTGTGCTTTTTGGAATCGTTTCCAAATTCGATAGGGAGCGGAATCGCTCATGCTGCTATTGAGATGGCTCATCCCCGGTTCCGGGTTGATGATTTGAGCAGCGTTTTGACGAGTGTTTCAAAGAGCGCCGTGCCGCGTTGGCCGGCATTGTGAACGAACATGAACCAACCGCCGCGCGGACCGACGCCAAAGAACAGTGACCCAGAAACGAAGATCCCACCGATCAGGAAGCGCCAATATCCGTAAGCCGACAGACGCGGAAAAGGAAGGTCGCGAGCGCCCATCATTTGCGGCAGCAGCATGATCGAGATCGCCTCGAGGATCGGCACCGCAAACAGAAACATCATCACGCTGCCGTGCATCGTAAAGACTTGGTTGTATTGCTCGGGCGTTAGCCAATCATTGTTGGGAACGGCAAGCTGGATCCGCATGATCAGCGCCAACACACCGCCGAACAGGAAGAACGCAAACGCGGTCAGCGTGTATCACAGTCCGACTTCCGAATTATTGACGGCGGACCAATATCGCCACCCGGTGGGCGTCTTCCAAGGTATCAGCAAACGTTTGGCGCGATTATCCATAAGTAGCCTCCGCGTTTGCCATAACGGAACTCGTCATGCCAAAAAACCGGCGAGATGCTTGCCACCCTGTCCAGACCACGCCAAACACGCCACATTGACGCCAGCGATCTTGCATCGCCAAAACGGGGCCCGATTCCACCCCGCGAGCTTGGCTCGGCAAGCGCACCAAAGAATTTCACGGCAGATCGTCATGCGATCGGTAGATAGATGCCAAAGTTTGTTCCGGTTCCGACGACACTATCCACTTCGATGCCGCCGCCGCTTTGTGTCACGATCCCATAGACCGTCGAAAGACCAAGCCCAGTTCCCTGGCCAATTGGTTTGGTTGTGAACAGCGGCTCAAAGATTTGGTCGAGGATGTCTGCGGTCATTCCGCAGCCGGTGTCCGTGACTTCGAGATACGCGTACTCGCCCGGTTCCAGGCGGTATCCATAAACCAAATGAGCAGTGGTCAATATCACACTTTCGGTGCGTACCGAAAGCTGACCTCGTCCACTCATCGCATCGCGGGCGTTGATCGCTAGGTTGATCAACAATTGCGACATCTGACTACGATCGGCAAAGACCCATTTGAGGTCAGGTGCCAACGACAGTTCTAGGTCGATCTCGTCGCCAAGAAGTCGTTGCAACATTTGAATCGTTTCCCGAACGAGCGCATTGAAATCAAGTGCCTCTGGCGATCGGGTTTGGCGGCGACCGAAAGCGAGCAATTGTTGGGTAAGATTGGCGCCGAGCACGCTTGTCGATTGAATCTGTTGAACGAATGAACGGGCGGGCTCGGAGTCGACGAGGTCCTCAAGCAACATATCCGCGAAGCTGTCGATAACGGCTAGTAAGTTGTTGAAGTCGTGAGCCAAACCGCTGGCCAATCGGCCAATCGCGTCCATTTTCTGCGATTGGTGTAGTTGCTCTCGTGTGTTTCGGGTTTCCGTGACATCGACTTGGATTCCAACGAAATGCGTTAACCGACCGGCCTCGTCACCAACCGGCGTGATCGAGGTCTTGTTCCAGAACGGGGTTCCATCTTTGCGGTAGTTCATCAACTCGATCGTGATGGGACGCACCTCATTCAGGGCGGCTCGGATCGATGCGATCGCGGCTGGATCGGTCTCCTTGCCTTGCAGAAACCGACAATTACGTCCGCGTGCCTCTGCGGCAGAGTAGCCGGTGATTGACTCGAATCCTCGATTCACAAAAATGATGGGCAACTCCGGCTGCAACGCATCGGCAATAACAATTCCCTCAGTGGCGGACTGGATCGCCCAATTCTGAATTCGAAGTAAAGCCTCGGTTTGCTTGCGAGCGGTGATGTCGCGAATATTGCATTGGATGACCTTCGTTCCATCGACGTCATAGACGTTGCTCTCAAACTCAACGTCAATCCGTCGCCCATCGTTCGCTTGCAGTGGCAATCCGTCGTAACGAACATACTCGGATCGCTGCAAGTCAAGAAATTTTTCTTCGTTGGCAATCAAGTCACGAAAGCCCCGCAGTTCCCAGACTTTCTTGGAGACAAAATCCTTTTTCGTGAAACCGAGCAGGTCGATCAAAAATGGATTCAAATCGTCCACCATTCCAGTCTCGGCGTTGAGAATCAAAATACCGTCTTTGGCCGATTCGAAGAGTCTCCGATACCGCTTCTCCGATGCTTCGAGTTGTCTTTCCATAAGACGTCGTTTTTGACGCAGTTTGGTCTCGTCAAGTGCACGTAATACGGCAGATCCGAGTCGTCCAAGTCGATCCTTTAGTAGGTAGTCGGTCACTCCCGTCCGCATGGCTTCCACGGCGAGCTCCTCGCCGACGGTTCCAGAGACAAGTATGAACGGAATGTCGCGACCGGTCTCGCACAATAGTTTAAACGCGTGCAGCCCATCAAACTGTGGCATTGAATAGTCGCTCAAAATCAGCTCCGGAGCTGAATGTAGCGCGGCGAGAAACGTCGCCTCCGTTTCAACTCGCGTCCATTGCGGATCAAAGCCTGCACGGCGCAGTTCGCGAACCAACAGATCGGCGTCGGTCGCGCTGTCTTCGACAATCAGTACGTTGAGGAGGTGGGCCATATTTACTTGGGTACTACTTATTACTTGGGTACTACTTATTGGGTACTTCGTTGACCAGCAGCCAATGACGGCCCAATTTCAATACCGCGTCCGAAAATTCTTCGAATTCAACGGGTTTCACCACGTAACTGTTTACGCCCAGGTTGTAACTTTCGATTAAGTCCCGTTCTTCGCTTGAGGAAGTCATCACGACCACGGGGAGGTGACGCGTGCGATCATCGCCGCGAATGGTCCGTAGCACTTCCAGCCCATCCACTTTCGGCAACTTCAAGTCGAGCAACACCAATCTCGGTAGTGCCCTATTTTCACGATCGGCAAATTGGCCTTCACAGAACAGCCAATCAATCGCCTCCTGGCCATCCGGCACATGCACCACATGGTTGGCCAAGGTTGCTTTACTGAGTGCGCGCAAGATCAACTCGGTATCTCGTGGGTTGTCTTCCACCAAAAGGATGACGACGCCAATCGGTTTACTCATGTGAATCTTTCTGAAGTGCTAGGACGTGGACGGCGACGATGTTCCGTTCGGGAGCATGAAAGAAAACGTGGCACCGTGGTTGGCCTTCCCTTCCGCCCACACTTTTCCGCCATGACGGTGAATGATGCGTTGGACCAATGCCAAGCCGACCCCAGTCCCTTCGAACTCCGCTTCGCTTTGGAGTCGCTGAAAAACTGAAAACAATTTGTGCAGATACTTCTCGTCGAAACCGACTCCGTTGTCCTTGACGTAGTAGGCGGTGCCGCCTGGAGCGTCTCGGCTACCGACTTCAATCACCGGTTGATCCACGCGTGAACTGAACTTGACTGCGTTGTCAATTAGATTAACGAACACTTGATGTAACATGGAAACATCACCATGGGTCAGCGGTAAGGGTTCAAGTTCAAACCGGGGTTTGTTTTGAATGGACTCGGTCGTTTTTGTGAAAGCCGATGCGGCTAAGCTCGTCATGTCGACCGGAACCAGCGCCAAGGGATGGCGACCGAGTCGGGAAAAAGCTAGCAGATCGTCAATCAAACGGCCCATTCGCCGAGCTTCACCGCTGATCACGTCCAGCATCCGATTGCCCTCGCTGCCGAGCCGATCGGCGAAGTCTTCTTTTAGCATCCGCACATAGCCGTCCACACCACGCAGAGGGGCTCGCAGGTCGCTTTCACAAAGATCCAGTTCCATCCGTTTTCGTGTTTCGATGTCCTGACCGACCTTCACAAAATAACGCGGTTCGCCAGTCGCGTCACGCACCAACGAGACCGCGACGTTGACCCAAACCGGCACGCCGTCAGGCAGCAGGTAACGCTTTTCGATCGAGTACGTCTTGATCTCGTCTGCCAAGAGTCGTCGTACTGAGTCAAGTTGTCTGCCTAAGTCCTCTGGGTGGGTGATGTGTTGGAAGGTACAAGCCTGCAGCTCTTCACGGGTCCGCCCCAGAATGTCGGCGTAGCGCTGGTTCGCCAGTTTGAAATGACCGTCGAGCGACACATGGGCAACTCCGACCGCTGCCTGCTCGAACATCCCGCGAAAGCTGGCCTCGGTTTCAAGTAGCTTTTGCTGCAAGAGGTCTTGCGCAGTGACACCTGCCGCGAGGGGAAAACGACCGATGACATCGCCCAATTCAGAAGATTTCGATCGGTTGGACATCGGTAGGCAGCCTCCTTCGTTTCCACGGGATCAAGTCACTTCCCCCAGATGAAGCAAAAGGCATACCATAAGGAGGGACAAAGGCGATTCAGCGACCCTTACTTTGGCCGCTCCCTTTGACCCACGCAAGGGGGCTGAGGCGAAGTGTTGCTCAGTCCACCAGTTCACTGATCGCCCGCTCTAAGCAGGTTCGGGTAATCCATTGCGTATAACCCAATTAGCCGTTTGGGCGTTAGCCCCGGTTAAACGCGAGAACCGTGGCTAACGCCAAAACGGCTAATATACCGAAACACTTTCCCAGACCTGCTTAGCTGGACAGCGCCACTTTGCATTAGCCGTTTGGGCGTTAGCCTGGGCTGTTAAAAATTTCACTCGCAATAGCAATTTGCCGCAGTTTGGTTGCGCAACTTTTGCGCGAAAAAAATAACGCGATTCGCCTGAAACGAAGTAATAACGAACATTTTGGGCTAATGCACTTGCGAAAAGTGATTTGGCCCATTCGGACCAAAATTGCTATTGCACGACTAATTTTTAACATCCCAGCGTTAGCCCCGGTTTTCGTGGGGAGAACCGTGGCTAACGCCAAAACGGCTAATGCAACGCAAACCCAGCAAGGAAGTGGGACTCGATGCTTCAACTGCTTCCGTTTTCTTGTTCGCCGTTCATGGCAGTCCAAATACTCGCGGCGAAACGGCTCATTCTCCAAGAAGAATTCAATTCCGACCGTTCGGTTGCCCGGATTCAATTGTCGTGTTCGGGTTTGATGCCGATCTCGATGACGCATTCGCCTTTGCACGACTGAAAATGTAAAGTCGATATTTTCATATCAGCCGGTAATGAAACTTTGTGACACAGTCCCGTTACGACAACGGGCAGCCCAAGTGACAGATCACTACTTGCGATGTGCTCTTTTGCGCCTCCCACGACCATATTCGCCATCTCTCCCACAACATCGACGACATCCTCATCGAACGTTTTGGGTTGCGTTCCAAGCAGAGACTCGGCACAAGCAAAGGCGAGGTCTTTTTGAAAACGCAACGCAACGGTTGCCTGAATTGTCCCGGAAAACGTAATGATGCCACTTGCGTCGTATTGCCGATCGGCGTAGTAGCCCTCGAATCGTTTTTCGAGTTTCAATTCAATCCCGCACATCGTGTTGAAAACGCGAAGTGCGCTTGTTTCTAGGCAGTGGAGAACGTTTGACGTGATGCCCTTGGGCGTTTGACCGAGATTCGTGGTCGCAACCTGGGAACGATTACGTTCGAGAACATCCGCGAGAATGTCATGAACGGATGATTGAGCCATTGACTGATTCCTGACTCACTAAGCATCGCGTTCAATTCGAATGCGGGATTAGCGAAAAAATAATGAAGTTGGAAGGTGCGATCGACCTAGACCGCGACGTATTTGTCAAGTTTGCGCTGTAAGTCTTCTTGCTCAAAAGGCTTGCAAAGATAGTCAGTGACACCGGCTTGAATTGCTTCGATGACCTTGCCTTTCTCGCCTTCCGTTGTGACCATGATCACGGGTACGGTTGATCCCGAACCACGGATCGCTTTCAAGAATTCTAGGCCAGTCATTTCGGGCATGTTCCAGTCTGTAAGGACGAAATCGAACGAACCCGCCTGGAACGCATTCCAGCCGTCTTTTCCATCACGAGCTTCAACAGTTTCGTTTACTCCGCAGGCATTCAGAGCTCGGATGATGATCTTACGCATGACTCCCGAGTCATCAACAACTAGAACTTTCACTTTAATCTCTCTTGGGTTCAGGAAAAAGGATAAAAACAGTACATGGATCCAACGACTCGAGGGCGACCTTAACTCGACAGCGCCACTTTGAATGGGTTTGCCCGTAAATCGCTGGGTTTGCGTTGCATTAGCCGTTTTGGCGTTAGCCACGGTTCTCCCCACGAAAACCGTGGCTAACGCCAAAACAGCTAATATACCGAAAGTCAAACGGGCCAAAGCCTATTGTGCGGCTCGGCATACGATCACTCGCAGTTGCTGGCCATTGGCGACCATGCCAACTGAATTTTCGATTGTGGTACCGAAAATGCGAATATTAAAATCTTCACCAGTTGTCACGGTCGGAAGCGACAAAACCGAGGGGCCGGGGACCAGGCTCTTGATATTGCCTCCGATCATGTTTGCGATCTCGGCCATCGTATCTTGATGGTCCTCTTTCTGGACTTCGGATTCTTCCATCGCAAGCATTCTGCTGGCGGCATGCGTCGCAAGTGCTCCGGTGGTTTGAACCAGGACTGCCCCCGTCCACTCACCGGCGATTTGCACACAACCCGTAATCGGCGAGCGTTCCGCCAGCTGTGAACGATCGGTGTCCAATTCGACTGGACTCCCGACCATGGTTGTGAATACGCTCGCGGTGACAGCGAATATTTCTTCGGTGGTGATCATTTTTAATGTTTTTTTCTGAAAATTTTCTGGGAGCTTCATCTTCAACGACGATAAGATTCACGCAAATGCAATTCGCTAAATCGGACAGTATCCCGTGGCCTTCTCGATGACTCGACGCTCGAATCGAACGTTCAAGTTCATCGTTGTTTCGGCCCCACCTAGTAACAGTACGCCATCGCTTTGCATTACTCGATGGACCTTGCCCAAAATCTGTCTTTTCGTATCCACCGAAAAATAGATCAACACATTTCTCAAGAAAACGATGTCCATCTTGGGCAGAGTTGGCGGCCAAGGCTCGACAAGATTCAGCACCTTAAAATCGACCATCCTTCGAATCTCGTCGCTGATTTGCCAATGCACTCCACTTCGCTTGAAATGTTTCAGCACCATTGGCATGGGAAGTCCACGATTGATCTCGGCCTGCGTGAACACGCCCGACTGTGCCTTCGCAAGGATTTGCTTGGAGAGGTCGGTCGCGGTCAAACGCACGCGCCAACCCGCCAGCTCTGGAAAGTGCTCTTTGAGCAACATGGCAATCGAATAGACTTCTTGCCCGCTGGAACACGCATTCGACCAAATATTTAAAACGCGTTCCTTGGATCGTTTTTCAATCAGCTCCGGAATCAAGTGGGTTCGCAACACGTTGAATGGGTGGAGATCACGAAAGAAGCTGGTTTCGTTTGTTGTCATCGCGTCAATGACTGAGTCAGCGAGTGCCGAAACGCCGGGACGCTTGAGCGTTTCGACCAGTTGGTCGAGATTCGTTAACCCGTTCGCTCGCGCAATGGGAAGTAGTCTCGATTCAAAAAGATATGTCTTGCTTTTATCGATGACGATCGCGGACCCGCGTAGCACGAGTTCCGCGAGGTAGTCGAAACTCTGTCCGTTGAGTTGAGGTGCTGTTGCTAGCGACATGAAAGAACTCCTAATCTCTGTGTTCCGCGGTTTCGGCTTGCGGCATTGCCGATTGCCGATGCCATTTGCGAAAGCGGGCGGACCGATGTTGCTAAGCCAGCGCGATGCACGGCACCTGGCATCCCCCAGACAACGGATGTGCCTTCGTCTTGGATCAATACTTCGCCCCCGGCGGCATGAATCGGCTCGCACCCTCGGGCACCATCTTGGCCCATGCCGGTCAAGACAACCGCGAGGAGGTTTCCGCCGTAGATCGACTCGGCTGATCGAAACATCACGTCGACCGCAGGTCGACAAGAGTTTTCGGGAGTCCCTTGGTCAAGCTGAATTCGGACGTCGTTTCCCACACGTTTGAGGCGAAGGTGAAAATCACCGGGTGCAATCCAGACGCCACCGGCATGGATCGAATCTCCCTGTTGTGCTTCGGTGACGGTCAACTGCGACATCTGATTTAGCCGGTCCGCTAGATGTTTCGTAAAGATCGGAGGCATGTGTTGAACAATGAGTATGGGAACAGGAAAATCTGCGGGAAGCTTAGGGATGATTTCTTGTAGCGCATTGGGACCACCGGTCGAACTTCCAATGGCAACGACATCGACGCGGTTCTTGACAAGCCTGCCCTTCGACGGCGTGCGGACGCTCCGTACGCCGACGGGAGTGGTCGCTTTGGCTGTCGACGAAAGACAAAGTGCTTTTAAGCGAGGAATGAGTTCTTCTCGGACGCTTTGCATCGCGGCATTGACACTTCCGACGTTCGCAGGCTTTGTGACGTAATCGTTTGCGCCCTTGGACAGGGCTTCGAGCGTGGCCGTTGCACCCCGCTCGGTCAGCGTGCTGAACATGACGATTGGCAACTTGGGATAGAGCTTGCGAATCTCAATGAGAGTCGTGATGCCATCCATTTCCGGCATCTCCATATCCAGTGTCACCACGTCAGGACTGACGTGCGGAATCTTGGCGAGAGCAATTCTCCCATGGGCGGCTGTTCCCACCACCTCGATTTGTGGGTCGGATGACAGCGAATCCGAAAGCAGTCGTCGAATGACCGTTGAATCATCGACGATGAGTACACGTATTGTCTTCATCGATCTAAACTCCCACGCCGAGTATTTGCAGTTTGCCTGCGATGGTCTCTTGATCAAACGGCTTCATGACATATTCGTTCGCGCCCGCAACAAAAGCCTGGGCCATCCGTTCCAGCTCCGTTTCCGTTGTCACCATCATGATGGGAATATCGGAATACTGAGGTTGGGCTCGCACCGCCCTGATGAACTCGATGCCATTCATCTCAGGCATATTCCAGTCGACCAGCATAACGTCCGGAGAGTCGATTACTTTCAATCGTTCGAGCGCTTCCAAACCATGGCCGGCCTCGTGAACGTCAAAACCGAGTCTGCGCATCATGTCCCCGACAATTCGGCGAATAGCGCGGGAGTCATCAACGACGAGGGCTTGCATGCTTGTTATCCGGTCTTGAAATAGATGTAGAAGTACTGAGTCGCTTAACAGGTCGGTTCGCCTTCACGCTATCCAGCAAATCAGCGCGACAGAGCTGACTTAGCATGAAGACGAATCCGACATTAAAAGACAATTACACGCTTTGGTAGGAATCGACCGGCACGGAAATCGAGATGGGTGCACCTACTCGGTTGTTTTGCAGATCGTTGCCGGAGTCGTGACTGCGACCGTTGAATCGAGTGACCAACTCTTGCAACTCGCAAGCCATGCGACTCATTTCTGCTGCAGCTTGCTGGCAGTTGGAAGCACCTTGTGTGGTACTTTCCGCTGCCGATGCGACAGACGTAATGTTCTGGGCAATCTCATTGGAACCGCGAGCGGCTTCAGCGACATTTCGCCCCATCTCATTTGCAGTCGCCGTTTGTTCTTCGACGGCACTCGCAATCGTACTCGAGATGTCATTGATCTGATTGATCACAGCACTAATCTCCTGAATGGCTTTCACAGCACCAGAGGTGTCATTTTGGATCGTGTCAATCTTGAGACTGATGTCTTCCGTCGCTTTCGCTGTTTCCTTGGCGAGTTCCTTCACCTCGTTCGCAACCACTGCAAACCCCTTTCCGGCTTCCCCGGCGCGGGCCGCCTCAATCGTTGCGTTCAAGGCAAGCAAGTTGGTCTGTTCCGCAATCGAGGTGATGACCTTCACAACCTTTCCAATTTCGCAACTGCTTTCGCCCAGTTTTGCGATCGTGGCGTTGGTCGTATTCGCAACGGATACCGCGTGCTGAGATACTTGTGCGGAGTCAGCCGCACTCTTCGCTATTTCGCGGATCGCTGCATTCATCTCTTCCACTCCAGTTGAAACGTAAGCGTTCTATCTGCCCATGTTGACGAGGCCGATATCTTGGTGGGTTTCTTTCCACTTTCAGGAGAAACCCCATGGCTCGCTTGCCCAATCCTCAACTCGCCGATCAATGGCGTCGCCGACT
>Ga0163216_101794_pt1 | contig 10561 bp, 10 predicted proteins | sample SynspAceP_FD_167610 | JGI IMG/M metagenome (GOLD analysis project Ga0163216, IMG submission 167610) | Saline lake microbial communities from Ace Lake in Antarctica - Synechococcus sp. Ace-P (Illumina Assembly) | ecosystem: Environmental > Aquatic > Non-marine Saline and Alkaline > Saline ...
ATTGCCACAAATTATCGAATCAGTCGCAGATGCAACCGAGGGTTGGCGTGCCAAAAAACTGTATGAGCGAGCCGATTGGTTACGCAGTTTAACCATTTATCGTACTGATCCGGCACAAGGTTTGGCACATACTTTGGAAAAACTGGGCATTTATCGTTACTTCGAAAGCACCAGCAGTAAAGACATTCAAACTCAAGAAAAAATCGCCACTTGCGATGCCTTTATGGCCTATGTTCGTGGTGTAGGTGGTGACGCCAAATCGATTTTAGAGCAACTGGCCGCTTTGAACGAACGACATACCGATGACAGCCACGGCGTGCATTTGATGACGATTCATAAGTCCAAAGGGTTGGAGTTTGATCAAGTATTGTTGTCGGGTTTACAAGAAGGGCGTTTTCCTTATTATGAGGAAGACCTCAGCGCGATAGATAAGCAAGCCGCGATGGATTTAGCGTCAGAACGACGTTTATTTTATGTCGCTATTACGCGAGCAAAACAAAAATTAGTGTTACTAGAAACACCAACGTCAGACGAGCATAAACGGATGAAACAAGGGGATATTCCGCGCGCTGCGCTAAAGAGTTTGTCCTTGTCGAGATTTGTGTTTGAAGCTCAACCTTATGCGGTGAGCCGAATCTGTGAAGCGTGGTATGTTGAGGCCAATGACGACCCCATTGATACAGAAAAAGGTTCGGTTTTTCAGCGTTATTTAAATGCCGTAACACCGTCGCCACTGCTGACTTTCCGTCATCGAGTAGAAGGTAAGAGTCATTTAAAACCGGGTGATAAAGTACGTCATGACCAGTTTGGACAAGGCGTTGTGGTGCGACAAGAGCAAGGCGAGAAACAGATGATCTTCGTAGACTTTGGCGAGATCGGTTTAAAGCGTTTTAATCCTAAACACACTCAGTTAATTAAACTGTCTTCACGAACATAATTTTGAATAAGAGAAACAAGATGTCCATTCCTTTGATTGATCTAGCTAAATTAACCCATGAGAGTGATTTGATTCGCCAAGATGAAATTCGTCGCTTAGACACCGCGTGCCGAGAAATAGGTTTCTTTTACCTTACCAATACGGGCATACCAAAAGAATTGATGGCGGCGTTGATGCGCGAAGCCAAGCGCTTCTTTAATTTGCCGCAAGAAAATAAAAATACCATCGATATCAAGAACAGCATAAATCACCGTGGCTACGGAAATATTGGCGAAGAGCAGCTCGACGAAGTGAGCCATGCGGATTGGAAAGAAACTTTTGATATGGCGTTGGATTTTCCTGCCGACCATCCCTTGGTGGCAAAATATCCGACCATGTATGGGCCAAATCAAAATCCAACGAACCCTAAGACAGTAGAAGTTTTACAAGATTACTACGTAGAAGCGTTCACCGTCGCGCAAAAATTGCTAACAGCGATGGCGCAAGCGTTGTCTTTAGACGATGATTTCTTTACTCGTTGTTTTACTGATCACGTAACGGTATTGCGCATGATTCATTATCCGCCACGTCCAGTGAATGACCATGATAATGGCGCGGGCGCTCATACGGATTACGGTTGTGTAACCTTACTATTGCAAGATCAGATTGGTGGTTTGCAGGTGAAAAACCGCCAAGACGAATGGGTCGATGCCACGCCCGTTGACAATGCATTAGTGGTAAATATTGGTGACTTGATGCAGCGTTGGACGAACGACGAATACGTATCAACAGCGCACCGAGTGCGAGCGTCTTTGCCCGATGTGCATCGTTACTCGTTTCCGTTCTTTGTCGAGCCTGACTATGAGACCAACGTCACTTGTGTGCCAAGCTGCGCCACTGAACAAAAACCCGCGAAATACGACGCCATATTAAGCGGTGATTGGATTCAATCGCGTTTTGATGCAACGTATGCTTATAGAGAAAAAGACGAAGCGCGTTAATTTTCGTATTCTCGTTAGCGGTAAAGACTAAACGGGATAGGCTAAGCCGTTGCCAAAAATAGGGTAAAAAAATGACCGCTAAGCGGTCATTTTTAATAATTCTGGTAATGGTTTAATGTGATATTTATTTTTTTTGATTCTTGCAATGTGACCCGCAGGAACCAAGGTCCAGCTATCGCTCGATAGATCTAATGGTTCAGAACCAATTACAATGTGATGATCGAATTCTTTGCAGTACAGGCTTGGAGCCTGCTCGTCGCTGGAAAAACGCACTGCGATGATGTCTTCGCCGTCTGAAAATACGGCGGTAAAGCGCAGTGGGTCTTGAATTTTTTTCTGTTCCATCATGCCAATAATTTGTGTCAAGGTGACGCTGATTGCATGTTCTGGATCGGTTTCTAACCCATTGGCAATCATCAATAAAAAAATAACTTCTGAATCTGTCGCGCCGTGTCGATGGCCGTAAAGGTGCTCGGGAATCAGGCGATCCAATTGCCAGCGTAAAGATTCATAGCCGCCAATTTGACCGTTGTGCATGAACAACCAATTTTTGTAACTGAATGGATGGCAATTAGAACGGTTGGTTTCTGTACCGGTTGAAGAGCGAACATGAGCAAAGAACAAGCCGCTTCTAATGTGCTTGGCGAGGCTTTTTAAATTACTATCACTCCAGGCTGGCAACACTTCGTGGTACAGGCCGGGTTCTTCTCGTTCATCGTACCAGCCCAAACCAAAACCGTCGGCATTCACGGTGACTTCTGATTTTCTCGCGCTTAAGCTTTGGTGTATTAAAGAATGCTCTTGTTTAAAGAGTAATGACTCAAGGTATACGGCATCCCCTTGATACGCCATCCAACGACACATGTATTTCTCCTAAAATGAAAAAAGAGAAGCGATTCACTTCTCTTTTGATCTTAATTTAAAGCGCTATTTTTTTCGATAGTCCTAGACATTGAAATAACTGATTTTAGCGGATAGTTGAGTGGCCAACGCCGCCAATTGTTCCGCTGATTGGCTAATGGAATGTATGGATTTTGTTGTTTTGGACGTAATATCAGTGATGTTCGTAACATTACGACTCACTTCAGCCGTAACGGATGCTTGCTCCTCTGCCGTTGCTGAAATCCTATCATTCATGTCGCGAATTTTAGACACGGATTGGTTGATATTTTGCAGAGATATTTCTTCATGTTTGACTTGCTCCACCGCATCGGTAGAACGCTGATGACTCGATGTCATGGCTTTTACCGCGGAAGTGGTGCCGCTTTGTAAGAGGATGATCATTTTCTCGATTTGCTGAGTGGCGTTTTGCGTATTTTGAGCCAAATGGCGTACTTCGTCAGCGACGACCGCAAAGCCTCGTCCTTGTTCACCAGCGCGCGCGGCTTCAATGGCAGCGTTTAGAGCGAGTAGGTTGGTTTGTTCTGCTATGCCTAAAATAACATTGAGAAAGCTACTGATCTCTTTGGTATTGGATTGCAGCTCATTGATCGTCGTTGCTGCACTGGCGATTTCTGCGGCCAGTTCTTGAATACTGCTGATGGTTTTCGTCACGATGACCGTGCCTTCATTGGCGGCAGTTTCTGCACTATGAGCCGCTTGGCTTGCATCGGCCGTAGATTCGGACACATGAACGGAGGTTGCCTGTATTTCTTGTATGGCTTGAGATATTTGGTTCGTTTCTTCTTGCTGACGATCTACCATGTCGGATGATTCGTCCGTAATGCGGTTTAGATCGTTGGCCGCATTGGTTAACATGGCGCTGGACTCAGAAACATCGTGTAAAATACTGCTAAGTTGAACAACCAATTTGTCCATTGCCGTTTCTAACATACCAATTTCATCTTTACGAGTGCTGGCCACTTTAGATTGAACTAACTCACCTGACGCAATTTCTTCTGCACGTCGTACGGCTTTAATAAGCGGCTTGCATATACCGTTTACAATAATGATGCTGACCGTAATGCCGATAGCAATCAATACCGCTGCCAAAACGCCGCTGGCATAAATGGTCTGATCTAGTTTGTTATTCTGATTTTCGGCAACGGTGGTGTTGTATTCATCGATAGAAGCAATAATAACTTCCATTTGCTCGTTGACACTTATCAGGCTGGCATCAGCCAAACGTCGAGCTTTGCTGGCCTGCATTGTTTTTAGTTTCACCCACCAGCTGTAAGTTTCTGTACTGGCTTCTAGGAAAATCGCTTGCTGTTCTTCAAGGACCGTAATTTGTTCAAAAAGACTGTTTAAACCGTCATTCTTTGGCATAGTGCCAAGAATACTTTTAACATTTTCTATACTAGCAATCATCTCATCTGTGTAGGTTTTAAATTTTTCAGCCGATTCCGCGATTTGTTCCGTTCCGTATCCGCCCATGGATTTTGCGATAGACACTTGGAAAAAACCGCGTTCAAATTCGACGGATTGCTGAAGTAATAACTGACGACTTTTTTCTAGGTTTTTCATTAATTGGAGACTCTGTGATGAGAGGCTCTGTAATTCAGATGAAACAGATTTACTTGAAAGGGCAGAACTTATGCTCATGCCAATAATAACCAATGAAAAAAGTGCGATGAGTGAGAGTATTTTTGTTCGTACGGAAAAATTCAGCATGTTTAAATCCAATAAATGAACGGTGTTTGGTGATATCTCTTTCCAGCAATGCTTATGCCAATCACGCTGTGCTTCTTCGATCAAGGAATACTGCCTTTCACTAGACAGCGTAACGTGTACTGTTAAATCTAAATTTGGCAAAGTTTTGATTTGTTTTGAGAATGTTCAGTTAACAGCATTTTAATGAACAATTTCATTGGCTCGTTGAAGAGTGAAATGTGCAATAAAAACTGATGTTTATTAAGATAGCGTGAAATGGAGAAAGAAGCATAGTGGTATTTCTTCAAAATGCTTCATTTGTGTGCGTTTTTTGACTTACTTGTCAGAGGAGGGGGCTGAACTGATTACGACGTCGTTGCCGTCCACCGTAAAAAAGAAACAATCACGGCGATTCGTATGACATGCAGGACCTTTCTGATTTACTTTGAGTAGGATGCAATCACCGTCACAGTCAAATGACATAGACACCAACGTCTGGCGATGACCAGAACTTTCACCCTTGCGCCAGTATGTTTGACGAGAGCGAGACCAGTAACAGACTTGTCCTGTTTCCAAGGTTTCACGAATCGATTTTTCATTCATGTAAGCCAGCATTAATACTTCGCCAGTATCGTGTTGCTGCGCAATGGCGGCGATCAAACCATGATCGTCTGTTTTTAAATTCGCTAGTACCGTGTCTAGCGACAGTTTGTCGCCAAGGGCGAGGTTTTCGTATTCTTTTAAACTCATGTTGTTACCTTCTGTAGAAAGCACCTTTTCTAAAGAGTACTTTTTTAATAGTGCCTTTTAAAAGAGTGCCTTTTTAAAGAGACACCTTATGATCTGAGATCGCCCCTTTGCCGATACCTTCAAAGGCATGAGCTTCGATGTGCGTGCCTGGGTTTTCTTGCGCCAATACGTTTGCAATATGAGCAGAAAGTGATTCCACCGTAGTATCGCAATCCAACATGTATACCTGATTGCTGTCTATCATGAGCTCAAATAACCCTTGCTGACTGGTGTGGCTGAAACAATGGTAACGACGGCCGTCTTCTTCAATGAACTTGTCTAAGTCTTCTTGTGTGCCTAAATAAATGTCTTCCCAGCGATTTGCCCAGTCTTTTTCCATGGTGTCATTACGAATGCCATCGGCGTATATACCAACCGTAGAGCGATGGCCGTGGGCAATGCGCTGGCAATTACCATCGTGTTTTTTCAAACCGTGGCTATATTGGTATTCTGCGCCGTCAATTTTTTCTGGTGAGAAACGCACACTGACCGCTTCGAGTTCCGCTGGTAACAAGTTCAATATCTGTGATTCGACCCATTTTGCGGCAGCATCAGGCGTAATCTCCGCCATTGGCAAAACACAAATCGCTTGAGCTGGCGCGTCACATTGAAAACGGCGGTTATCGTCTGGGTTTTCTTTACTATGATCAAAACGAAACGAAACGCGATCATTAGTTAGCTTGGTTAAAGACGAGCCTATATGCTCAGCAGGAATGGCCAGCATGTGATCGATATGATCATCTAACCATTTTTTGATGTGTTTTTTAACAATACTAAAATCGCAAATCATGCTTTCGTCATTTAACTTACCAGTCAGAACGATGTCCGTTTGCCAGCTTTCACCCAACAAACCACGTTCTGTGTCGAAATACGACAAATCTACATGGGTAAGGTTTTTTACAAATAGCTTCAACGTGCGACTCCTCAATGCTTAATGGCGCGTATCTTACCGTAAATAAATAAGTCGATACAGAGCGTTGCAACGTAGGAAGAAAGCAGTAGAGCGATGAAATAGAGGCATTTTTTTAAGTATTTGAAAATACGCAAGAAAGGCGGTTGATATTTCAATTTTGATGCGTATAATTTCGCCCCAAGGTCAACAAGCCTCCTTTATGGTGTCTCTGCTGGTCCCCTCGCAACGATAAACCGTGAACCTGGTCAGATCCGGAAGGAAGCAGCCACAACGGTGGACTTGTGTGCCGAGGTGCGGCTGGTAGAGATGCCACCTTAATCTCTATTCCCTCTCTAAAGAGTTACAAACCCCTTTAAGCACTATTTTATTTCTGAGTATTTCTACGTCTTTTTTTCGTGATTTCTTGTTTTTACGTTGAGATTTTATGCCGCTAAATCGTTACGGCCAATGCGATTCATTATCCACTTGACGCTTTTGATCCTCGATCCGTTTATAAACTTCCTCCCTATGGACTAGAACGTCTTTTGGCAGTGTCACGCCGATACGGCCTTGCTGAATGGAAACACTTTTCGTCCAGCGCGTTGGAATGGTATCTACCGGCAGAGAACACCAAAAACGGCACCGAGCACCGCTTGCCCATCACTCAACACGCCATGGACCTCATCAACAGCCTGCCCAAACGTGGCACTTATATATTCAGCGTCAAAGGCATCAAAGGCATCAAACCCATCACCACACGCACCATAGAGCGTTGGTATCAAAGCCTCAGCGACGACATACGCAAACTCGCCCGCGACAGCTGGCAAGACAACGAGAGGGGCGCATCGACTGGCTTTCTAGTATTCAAAAGTGGGGAAATGCTACTCAACCACGAACGGGACGGACTGGACAAACGCTACATGCACACCCATTCGAGAGAACAGATGCGCAAAGCGTTGGGAGAGTGGTGTAATTTTATACAATTAAAGGTATAATAATCGGCAATTTAAATAGAGATGTGGAAAAATATAAATGGAATTTAGGGATTTGTCTTTAAATCGAAGCTTAATTAGCGATGCTATTTACAGCTTTGATGAAAAAATGATTGTTGAATTTGACGATTCAAAAAATACATATACTGTCTATTTCAACGGTCAAAAAAAAGCCCTTATAAAATTCTATTATAAGATTAATGGTAAGACTACTATTCAGGCAAATCAAGGAACTAACACTGAGTTGAGTGAGGCTATTGCATCTCATGTGGTAACTAATTGTCAAATAGCTGTAGCATCTAAAGGAAATTTTTCAATTAAACCTTTGAATAAAGATGATTTTGACCTTCTTCTTGAATATCTTTCTAGCGATTGTGGGGCAACTATTCAGGAACAAGTGAAGCCAAATAGCATGCTTTACGCAGTTAAAGGCGCTCAGGGAGATACAGTTAACTTGACGTACTTTAGTAATAACACTTTTATGGTTCAAGGTTGCCCTGTTTTATTGCATAGTCAAATAGTGGAGTTTTTGTGTGAATTTTTAGATCTTCAAAAGCTTATTGATGCTCAACTTAAGCTTATTAAAGTTGATATTACTGCTCAACAAGCTTTAAATGATTTAGAGGCTAATCTTCCTATGGCTTTTGGGTCTCTGAATGATCGAGTCAAAGCAATGCTTTCTCCAAGCTTGGTCTTAAATAAATTAGATGTAGCACTTACAGACTATTCGGCTTTCGCATTTCCCGCTTTAAGGGCTTTGGAAGGATATATAAAATCTTTGTATTCTAGCAGGGGAATCGTAATCGGTAGAAATGGCTTTTCTGGGTATTTGAGGACCGACAGTCATGCGACACTCAGTGATGATGCTAGAGCGCGGATAGGTTGCGATAAAACCTGCACTGTTATAAATTCTTGTTATGGTCTCTATAAAGCCCATAGGCATGGATTGTTTCATGCTAGTGGTATTTTAGAAAGTACAAGACTAATTACTGATAAGAATGAGGCGATAGGTCTTATTAATGAAATCTTGGCTAAAATAGAAGAATCCCACTGTATAGTAAATACGTGAGGAGTATGCATATGTCAGTCTTATTGGAAAATGTAAACGACAAAAACTTTAAATTCGTTGGTTTTGTATTAACCAGTGAAGGATTAGACTCGTGCTATGAAGACTTAGAAAAATCGCTTAATGATTTGAAGTTATGTTCAGGTACTACTGTCCTTATTGATCAATTGTTAAGTCATGGTCTTAAGAATGAGCGATTTGCATCGCTGCTTTTTGATGGTAAAAAATTATTACCAAGTAGCTATAAGTATGAGTCTAATGTTAAGGATACTTTAGTTAAATTTTGCTCTGATTTCTATTTAAAGCGTATAGAATTACTTGATTGTAGCGTTTTGACTAAACCTCAAAAATTCTTGTTTAAGAAAGGAAAACTTCAATAGTTGTATTAATTTTTTATTTTACTTCTAAGGTATTCTCTTGTTTTTCCTGATCTACTTCCATGTACTGTAAAAAATAGTGTCGGAGTTGTAATTGTATGAGCTATAGAAAACAATAAATACGATATGTTTTCATTTTAATCTGTCCTCTTTGTATAGCTCTGATAGTAATGAGACCAGTATATTTGTGCCTGATTTATGGAAGTCGGTAGCTTTTATTCGAGCTTTTTTGTCTGGAGCAGGATTCTTATCAGATAGAAACTCTCGTAATAGACTTTCAATTTTTTCTGGCGAAATGGCATATATTTCTTGGTTTTTCTTAATTGATTGTAAATTATTGAATTTGGACTTGTAATCGGCTAAAGCGCAGTGAAAAGTAATAAACTGTACTTTTACTTCTTCATTATTTTCTTTTTGTTCAATCTTGCTTATAATTGTTACTTGTAGTTGATGCATTACTAATTCAAAAGAGCTGCTTAATTCTTTCAAAATAGTACTTTTTTGTTCAAAGCGATGTTGTTTTTTTAGTCTACTTTCCCACGAACTAAAAGATTTATAGGCATAAAAAGCTGCTGCTAGTGTTGCGATGCTAGCAATACTAGTCGTCAAATTGGCAAAAACTGATAGTTTAGTATCTGTTTCTGACCATATAGGAAAGCTTGAAAGCGTCCCAAACATGTAACAAAAAACACCGATAAAGAAGCTACAAACCCACCAACTGCCGTCCCTGAACATATCTGATACACCTTATATGATTGTCTATTCGCTGTAATAATCGCATTAATTTTCATTCCGTTAAATATAACACTAATTAATTTAATAGGCTTAATGCTTGAAGTTAGTTTATTCATAAACTACTATTTCCCTGCACTGGCAAAATCCAGTGTCGGGATTGCAACCCCGTTTATCGTAGCGGCCTAAAACACGCACCGCGTGTTTTTTTGTGGCCGGAGTCTGCCTGTTATGGTGGGTCTTTATTTGGGCTAACTTCGGTTAGGCCGTTCCTACGGGCGGTTGTTGCAACCTGAATTTAGATCCACCACCTTATCGAGATTGCAACCTCACGAGGTGGTCTAACTTAGACCGTAGGAGGCCATAGATGGCTCATTTAATTATCTCTTCAAAAGACATCCGCACACTCGACGGATTGTATTCCCTTAATGATCTTCATAAAGCCGCTGGCTCAGAGTCGCGTCATTTACCAGCACAATTCCTAAGAAATCAACAAACCAAAGAGTTAATAGCTGAAATTGAAAACTATGCTAATTCGCATAGTTTAGCTGTTAATACAAATCAGGGTAGAAGTGGTGGCACTTGGGTGTACAAAGAATTGGTTTATGCTTACGCCATGTGGATTAATCCAAAGTTTCACCTGCAAGTCATCCGCGCCTTCGACCAAGCCCAACATCAAGAGCCCGAACCGGTGCAACAAACCTTACCCGCCACCATCCAAGACGACGAAAAGCTCAAACTCATCAACGACATCGCCAAATCCTTAGGCATAACAGAAAACATCGTCGTCCTACCCGCCGCCGACATCATGAACATGGTCCACACCATCCGCGGCTACCAACAACAAATCGCCAAACTCCAAACCAACCCGCTATGGGTCGACCAAACCATCGAACGCGTCAAAAACGCCACAGGCCGACACTTCGGGGAAGGTTGATTGTTTTGCTTATGTCGAGGGTTTAACTACTAATGTATTTCCGTATTTACTATAGGCATGAAGTAAAAGTTTTTCTAAGTCTGATATGGCAGTTATGGCTGTTCTAAATCCTTCTTCTGGTGAATGCTCTGTAAATAAAAGCTCGATTTGATCTGCGTATTCTATAAAGTCTACTGGTGTGGCACCTTTAATCTCAAGGCCATTCCAGTGGACAAATAACCTCATAGCTGCAAGATGTTGTATCTGACGAGTTTTCATTTGCTCTAA
>Ga0163216_101796_pt1 | contig 10556 bp, 14 predicted proteins | sample SynspAceP_FD_167610 | JGI IMG/M metagenome (GOLD analysis project Ga0163216, IMG submission 167610) | Saline lake microbial communities from Ace Lake in Antarctica - Synechococcus sp. Ace-P (Illumina Assembly) | ecosystem: Environmental > Aquatic > Non-marine Saline and Alkaline > Saline ...
CCGCCTCGGCCTCCTTAAGCACGCCGATGATCTGCTCTTCTGAAAACCTCGTTCTCTTCATCTCGTCCGTCCTTCTGTCAGGGCCAGACTCTAATCGATCGTGGAGGAAAATCAGGGGGTCACGTCAGTTTTTCCAATTACACCAACTGCACTTGGCATTGTAGATGCCATTTTTACCCTCGCATTCCGGACAAATTACCTGCCCATTCGTGGACACAACAGGAAATCTTTTCATTGATCTCATCCTAATCGAAGAACTAGCTTAGGGCGCAATACACCGTCGTATTAACAGGTTAATTTCCGCAAATATTAAAAAGCTATTGTGATCAAGTTAGGCATCACGGCAACTCAAATTGCAGGGTCGAAGCAGCCCTATTAAAATCCTGACAGCACTCGATATTGTATTTGAACATTTGTTGCAGAGAGCACCTCCATTTTTAGTGACTTAAATCCAATCATATTTCCGTCTTTTAGGCTGTAGGTAACGTTCTGAGAAAAAGCAGGACGTGCAAGGTCATTAATAAACTCACGGTATAAGAAAAATAGTGAGTCTCCGGAACGACCACTATAAATGAACTCCTGTTTCAGGTTTTCATCATTCACTTCGACCTGCTGGGTCGGTGAGAAAGAGACTTGTCTCCCCGGCGTTTCGTTGATCACCCCACCATTTGCATAGACAAGAGCAACAGCTCCGTTGTCTTGAACACCAATGCCATAAGGGATTCCGAGCTGCACGCCACCGGACCCCATCATACCGCCGGTTGAAGGCCCTACATAGACGGGGACGCCTTGGAATACCCCGATTTGGGCGAGCGTCGCACCTTGGTCGAACTTGAATGGAAAAGCTCTCGATCCAGAATTTCTAATCCATTCAGTTTGATAACTTTGGCGGAGTTTTATTGCGGGCGTAAAATGAAGGACGCCTTGAGTAATAAGTGTTTCCCCAATGGTACGAGTTGCGGTCTCCCCGACTGCCGGAACAAGTGTACGGTCTATGCGCGAGTTATTGACAGGCTCAATTAGTTTGACGTTCGCGCACGCTGAAATGGCCAAAACCATTCCAATTGTGATTAGCATTCTTATCATTACAGATGCCCCTAATATTTGTGCAGCTTTACCTGATTTTTACGGTTTACTTCGTCGCATATTGCGACCCATTTCTGTGCTTCGAACTAACTCAAAAGACTATTGAAAGCGTGTTATTGGATCAACCATTCGATCTGGACTGCACTTTCCAATTCAATTTGGATAACCGTCGGAAGTTCATAGAAAAAGTTAAGTCCGGCACGCGACTCAACCTCTGAGACACTCGTAGCAAACGTTCGGATATCAGCATCCCGCTCGACATCCTGCGTCATTATGAACGCGGCCAGAGAAACCTCTGAACCCTCCCAAACAGCAATTATTTTCCAATATCCTGACGGAACTACGTGCGGCTCATTCGCTCTAGGCAATGGGAGCATCGGTGTCTCATACAAAGGCCCTGTCATTACCCATACAGTGTTCCACCTGCGCACATGGTCACGCACTGCCTCTTCAAGGCGTGCCCATGGCCCAGCATTCAGGTTGGCACGCTGTGGCGTTATGTTTGAGAGGTAGTTTAGCTCTCTGGCCGCTTGAGAGCCCTTGAACGACGCTAGGGGCGCTTGGTGGCCACGCTGATAGTCGTGCGCCGCTGACGCTCCCGTGTAATCGTCTGGTCCTGACGGCTCTAGCGTCTCATCATCAGTGAGCCATGGATCAGGACGCCAGCTACGATTGAGATCGACCGTCCCTGCTACCTCCTGCGGCGTCAGGCGATATGCAACCCAGTCGGCAAACTTGGTTTCTCCATTGTTCGAGAGCGCATAGGTGTCGCGGATAATGAGGTCGTTGGAACTTGGTGCGCCAATTGGTGCACCAAATAGGAAATGCTTCGAATGGAAGCTTCCAACATTGTCCTGCGCGATAGCGGGAACGCTTAGAAGGCTTAGGAGCCAGAGAATCGTGAAGCCGTATCTCATCGCAGAGATGATACCTGCATCAGCCACTTTTGCACCCGCTAACCAGACGATACACTTCCACCTATGAACGGATCACTGACTCCGAATACGTACCCCCACAATCGCATCACCATTGTCTGCGGAGAATGTGGACGAAAAGGGGTTTATCAAAGAAAAACGATCATCGAGAGGTTTGGGGCAGACGCTTCAATGCCCGATTGCTGGTGAGACGGGTCTGCTCAGTGATTGGATAAACCTCGGCCTGTTTCGTATTTGCGGGGTCGGCGATAACCTGAAAGGGTACGCAAAGGAGGAGCGGCCAAATGAATACCGAGATGGGGGAGTATGTCGTTGGCGCTTACCTCAGACTTGAGGAAGGGTGTGATTTCGTTGACTACAACGTGAGGGCGCCAGGTGGGGGGCTAAGGGGCCTCCATGAGTTCGATGTCATTGGACTAAACTTTAAGACTGATACCGCTTACCTTTGCGAAGTCGCAACCCATATCCGTGGCTTGAAGTATGGGACCAACATGGAGTCCGTCTACAAAGTCAGGGCGAAGCACCTCCGGCAACGAGAGTATGCCAAAGAACATCTCGATAACTTCCAGACCGTCCGATTCATGTTCTGGTCACCGGTTGTTCCGCACGGGTACCTGACGGACAACCTCAAGGAAATCGAAAACCTAGAACTCATCATCAACGGTAGGTACAGGGAATGCGTCGATGCATTGCGAGCCCGAGCCAGCGAAGAGGCACAGGACGCCGGCAACCCCTTTTTCCGAGCCCTGCAAATCCTCGAGCATATGCGAGACTAAAATCAGGCGTAACGCGTGTGATATGAAACCCAATCAGCGGGCCCCGACTGTAGCTTAAATTACAGCCCGATCTGTCCGATGATTGGGGAGGACCTCACTATATCGTCCATTTTTGTTGGGGCCTTCTAGTGCTTCCCTCAACTGAGTTCCTATGATGCTGGCCAAGCTTACTGGCACAGCATTTCCAATTTGACGCATGGCTTCACCCCACGCTCCAATGACTTTAAAGTCAGCAGGAAACGTTTGCAGCAATTTCGCCTCATGCACTGTGAAATAACGGATGCTGTCGTCAGCATACCTCACCATATTTTCTCCACCGGGAACGCCATGAACACCTGCTTTCAGTGTCTTGGCGGGCAGATCGCAGTAACTGCCAGTGTGTCCCGCATATGACTTAGCGCCACCCTTAAAAATATGATCCTCAATACCATGATTGCTTAAGGGCTCGGGTAAGTGTGCTAGTGCGTCCCTTACTGTAAGCCACGGCATTAATGGCTCTGAAAACAGTGATTTTTGTTCCTGCTGAGCTTCTCTGCGGCATTGTGTAAGGTGTGCCGTGTCAGGTGTTACCCCATGCCTTTTCCAGTAGGAGCCATCTTGTTGTTCATACATCAGAATTTGCTTCGAGTGGGTCTCCTCAGGAAAGCGCCATTTCACATTCAGATCGGAACGCACCCCCACGATGAAGACCCTCTCGCGTGTTTGAGGCACACCATAGTTGGCGGCATTTAGGAGTTTGAAATTGACATCGTAGTGAAGCCCGCTTGGTCGAGATTTCTTCAATTCAGAAAGATGATCTTGCCAGTCTTGGTTCGGCTTTTTTATCCTGTCCGGAAAGCTTAGCCGTAGCAGGACATAGTCAAAATAGTCAGAGAACGAGCCACGAAGCAAACCTTTGACATTCTCAAAAATGAAAGCTTTTGGTTGAAGTGCTGTGATAGCACTTATGGCGAGCGGAAACATGTCTCGGCCATCATCATAAGCCTTATGCTTGCCACCCATTGAAAATGGCTGGCAAGGTGGCCCACCAGCTACAATATCAATGCCATTAAGACTGCAAAAATCGAAGTCCCTAATATCGCCTTCAAAGACCAGATCGTCGCCAAAATTTGCCCTTAAAGAACTACAAGCGTGTTTGTTGAATTCAACAAACTTTTCATGCTTGAATCCGCTTAAACTCAAGCCTTTAGCGAGACCGCCCATCCCCGAAAATAACTCTAGTGATTTCATCATTCTAGAGTTCTTTCAGGTGTTTTCCAATATTGGCTAAAATCACACCTTTCTCTTTTGGCACACCCATGCATTTTTCTGCCCAGGCTCGGCCTGTGTGTATTACATCCCAGTCTGATTTAGCTTGATTGAACCGGCCCGCTCCTGGCGTATGGTTTCCAAAGCCGTCTACTGCACTGTTCCACAACGGCTTGAAAATCTTAATGAGGGCGGCTTCTATGGTTCCGATCATGTCAGACCCACCCCCCTCAAAAATCACAAAACGGCACGAAAAATCACTGGCAGATAGTCCCTCACCTGTCTCAATATTTCGTGTGTGTTCTCCTAGTCTTGAGTAAAGCTCAGTAGTTTGGCTGGTTGCTGTGTGCGATATACGCGATTGTCTCCAGCCCCGGGGAACTGCCTTACCAATATAAATTGGGTGGCCGTACTGTAGGCGGTTTAGCTCAGCATATTTGGAGTAAATTTTTAACTTTCCAGTGTAATACAAAGCATAAACTCCAACCCCGTGAAACCTCTCTGGCGGTGGCAGAGTGTGAACTGGCGTTCCATTGAAAAACCTAATGGCATCTTTAACAAGCTCTTCAAAAGCACTGTTTTTATAGGTGTGTTCTGCTCTATCAAATGGGTGGTTTTTCATTCAGCTTCTTCTCGCTTTATGTATGGTTCTAAGCAGCATTTCGGGCTCTGTCAGACCAAATTGGCTTGAGGCGAGTGGGCTCGTTCTGTAGCCTTCGCGGATGAGAAATCCATTCCGCTATTTCAACAGTTCGCCCGAGGTGATCCGCCGACGGGAAGGGTCGATGTCGAAGTTCAAGGGTGTGAAGACCCTGCAGAAATTCTCTTCTGTTTACGCCTCATCCACAATCACCTCAACCTTGATCGTCACCCCAACAGCCGTGAAACTTTCAAGCAGAACCGCTTAGCCGCGCTGGCTGAGTGGTGCCAAATTTCGGCATGAGACCTCGATATTGCGGAATAATGGAGACTTGATTCTCATTAGACGGACACCACCGCCAGATCACCTGCCGAACAACTTACCCAACTAAATATATGCGGTCCACAGACCAAACAAACACGAATTCTATCTAGGCTGAATTATGAACGATGAAAAGTTGAGCCAGGCGATAACCCATTTGGTAAAAGTTGATACTACGATGGCCAAAATAGTCCCATTGGTCGGGCCGATTAGAGTGCCTCGTCGACAGCCAAATTTTAAGGGCTTGGTGAGGATAATAATCAACCAACAACTATCGGGAAAGGCCGCTAGCACGATATTTTCGCGTGCCGAAAATTGCCTTGACGGCGGAAGGTTTACCCCAAAGAACTTTTCTTTGATTGGCGAGGAAAGACTTAGGGGCGTTGGAGTTTCGACTGCCAAGGCTCGCTATATTTTGAAACTATCAAATATGCTGGAAAGTGATCCACAATTTGTATCGCGCTTGAAGCATTGCTCAGATGAGGACGCCTACAACCAGCTTATTAGCATCAAAGGAATTGGTGATTGGAGCGCCAGAGTTTTTCTTATGTTTTATCTGAGCCGCGCAAACGTTTTCGCCGCTGGTGATAAATCGATTGAAACGGCTATTTCATCACTCTACAGCCGAGATCACTATTTTGATGAAGATGTTAGAAATTCTCTTCTAGCTTTATGGTCTCCACATATTTCAACTGCGTGTGTTGTATTGTGGAGATGGATAGATAGTGGGAGACCCACGGCCTAGCTATGCGGCTTTGAATTCCATTGCCAATTGGTCACCGGTATTTGAGACCGGTATTTTCCCTTCAAATGGCACTGTCAGACCAAATTGGCTTGAGGCGAGTGGGCTCGTTCCGTAGCCTTCGCGGATGAGAAATCCCTTCCTCTATTTCAATTCTTCGCCTGAGATTATTCGCCTGACGGTGATGATCATTATGTGCAATTTCGGAGACTGGTTCGCACTAGACTAACAGCACAAACTAGCGGCCCTGCAGCTCAAACTTCAGTCCTCTTCGCCCTTCATAATCTCGTTCCAAGCCGTCAAGTCCGGCGGGCGGTCCCGTCGCTCTTTGAGACCCTGGTATGCCCCGGAACGTCTTGCCTTTTCGGCCTGTAGAGAGAGCCAATTCTTCTCCGGTACCTCTTCTTCATTCCGAGGCTCGCCTGGATTAGTGCCCATACCGTCTGGATATCTCCACAACGAATGCCTCCAGCTATCTACCCAGTTCAAGATTTCATCTATTTCAGTGGGGCCTTGTTCGGGGCGACTGTATGCGAACCCTACTTCGAACGAGTAGCTGTCATATTCTTTAACGGCCTTTAATATGGAAGGGGGTAGATACTCCTTCGCTTTTGTCCAAAGTTCGCCCTCTTCGGGTAACTTAAAAAGTTGCTCCGCAATTGAACCGGTGATTGCAGCGACAGTGTCGCTATCCCCGCCAATAGATACAGCGTTTCGGATCGCGTCTTCAAAGTCAGCCGCCTCGATGGCACACGTTATGGCTTGCGGTACTGTGCCCTGACAGCTTTCATCAAAACTATAGTCCTTTCGGATTTCATCGACGTTCTTATCGAGCGTATATCCGCAGCGTCTAGCGAACTCTCTTAAGGTTTGAGTTGGTGCGCCATGATGCGCGAGCAACATACAACCCGCAACGGCTACTGCACCCCGGATGCCCTCCTGGTGACTGTGGCTAACAGCAGTGATGTTCTCGACCGTCCGAAATGTTTTATCTATTTGCCCGGTATGGGCCAGCATAATGGGACTTATTCGCATCGCCGCCCCATTCCCGAACGAGCAGTATGGCTTTTGATCCCAAGAAGTCAGCCATTGTTCGAACATTACGCCGTAGGACCGGTGCCTACCGTGCTCAATGTACCTTGAAAGCATTTGTTTGGGGAGCGCACTCAAGTCGTCGCCCGACATGATCCAGTCTGCGACCGCGCAAGTCATCGTTGTGTCATCCGTGAACTTGCAGTCGTCATGGAAAAGATCGAAGTCCTTGGATTTGAAGTCACTATCGAACTCAAACCGTGATCCAACGATATCTCCTATAATTGCGCCCCTCATTGTCTAGCCTCCAAGTTCTTGCTAGATGCGGTTTTCTTTTGCTTCGGCATCTTATTTTTCCTCCCCAACCCGGTCTTTGTAGCCGTCTCCAATTTTCGGACTATCGTCCGCCCTATTCGTAATGGTCGATTGCTGCGGCAACCGGTTGGGAGGCTTGATCCCTAACAGGACGATACCGCTGCCGAGCCACTCCCGCACTTCCTGCTGGGTCATCTTTCTCACTGGCATAATCGTATTCCTCTCTTTAGTGCTTTGGGCGGAATGCCCCGGCGCACAATCTGAAGTTCAAATACCGTTGACCCGTCAGGTGGGTCAGTCCGTCACGTAGAAGTACTTAAACCTTGGTTGGTAATCGGATTGTGAAATTGGTCCGGCGATCTTTTCCCTGTCCGGTAAATCCCGAGATAAAGAAATCAGCACCGCGTTCCTCCGGCATTTGATCCGGACTGGCCAGATGTGTTGATGAGGCCAACGCAGAGCCATCCTCACCATTCGCATAAGCCAAGGCGTCCGCCAGATTGTCGAAGTCTGCGTTAAGGCTGCGGTCTTCTGGCAATCCAAGGTGCACCCGGACGTAGTACCGCTTCTGCTTTTTCCCATCAATTTTCTGTCGTCCAAGCTGGACCATCACGTAGAGGAAGCGCCCCTCTTTGGTCAGTCCGATGGCCTTTGTGCGCCAGTTCTTCGGGGCTAGCCGGGGAACGATATTGTCGCTGCTGATGCCGAACATGGGATCGTGCGGCGGTGCCATGCCAAGATCGATAATTGTTCCCATAATAAAAACCTTCCTGCGGTTGTTCCGAGGAAGGCTGACATTCTGAATGGCTTTGGACCCTTTAGTTGCCGTCCCTGGCCACATCCTCCTTTCGGAGCACCACCTTGCCGGGTAGGCAGGTTGGCGAGGGCGTCAGCCCTACTCTTGATGTTCGATTATTATGCACGCGAGGTGATGACTTAGCTAGGAAATATTTGATGACTAGCCGACCTACCCATCTCTGACCCTCGGTCCTAGACTGCCTTCATGAAAAACCTGTCCGCCATCATCTGCCTGACCAACTAAGATGATCAAGATTGTCCGTGGGGACATAACGCAGCAAACCACGACCGCGATTGTAAATGCTGCTAATACCCACCTCATCGCCGGGAGTGGTGTATGCGGTGCAATTCACCGTGTTGCAGGACCGGACTTGGAGAGAGTGTGCCGCGAGCTTGGCGGTTGCCCGGTCGGTGAGGCGCGGATCACAGAGGCGTTCGACTTACCTTGTGAATTTGTCATCCACGCGGTCGCACCGCGTTACTGGGATGGCACAAGAGGTGAGGCAGAACTCTTGACCCGCTGCTACCAATCCATCTTTGCGCTTACCGCAACGCCCGGGATAAAGAGCGTCTCGATACCGGCGATTGGCACAGGGATTTATCGTTACCCGATCAAAGAGGCGACAAAAATTGCCTTCGAAACGGCGCTTGCTGCCCAAGAGAAGCAAAGCCTGTCGGTCGAGTTCGTCTGCTTTGATGAGGACACCGTGTCCATTTACGAACAAACTTCGCAGTTGAACCCTCAGCTCATCTCTCGCAATACCCCGGCAGCTTGATCCGCACTGGCGCCCCCTGGCGCTCAACCTCCGCATACCGCCCACCCGAAAACTTGGGGCAGTCCAGCGCCAGCCCGGCACCGATAAGCGTGGCGCCAATGTCCTGTCCATTGAGATAGCAAATGCCGACCCAGCGGTCGTAAGTTTTGGTGCCGTCTAGTTTGCAGCGTACCCGTTTGCCCATGACAAGATCGCTCATGAACGATTTGGACTGCGGACCGCGAGGCTACTATGACTCGCGAAGGTTTGCACCGTCTTGGGGCTAACCCCGCCTCAATCCAAGTCAATACGGCGTAGTATCGAAGAGGGTGCTAATTTGCGCTGGGCACCCCTTCCCGCTGCAGCGTCATCTTGTATAGGCGCTTCATCTACTTTCTTAGATATATCGTCGTAGCACCCTATCAGTTCACCCTCTATATGGGGTTTGCTGGCGTCCCAATGACCTACACCCACCAGAGACATTTTATTGAGACAGAAAAAGTGTCTCAATAGCATTTATATTTGATTTATGAGACACAATCAAGTAGGGTCTAAACCTAAATGAGACAGGTTTGGGAGTTAGACGATGAAATATGGATACGCAAGGGTCAGCAGTTCAGGGCAAGACCTCACCATCCAAGTGGAAGCACTCACCAAAGCAGGATGCGAGACGATACGACAGGAGAAGGTGTCGGGCACATCCATACAGGGACGGGATGAACTGAATACCCTGTTGGAGTTCCTGCGAGATGGTGACGAACTGGTGGTCACAAGGGTGGATAGGTTGGCAAGGTCCATCCGTGACCTCCAAAACATCGTCTATGACCTTGATAAGCGAGGTGTGACCCTATCTGCAACAGAGCAACCCATTAACACCCAGACGAGTGCGGGAAAATGTTTTTTGGATATGTTGGGGGTCTTTGGGGAGTTTGAGACAAATCTTCGTAAAGAGCGACAGATGGAAGGCATCGCAAAGGCAAAGGAAAAGGGTGTCTATAAGGGACGCAAACACTCTGTGGATGTGGAGAGGGTCAAGGAACTGCATGATAGTGGTTTAGGTGCGTCAGCAATAGCGAAGGAAATGGGAATAGGCAGGGCGAGTGTGTATCGGGCACTCGGTTAGGTTCTACTCAACACCCTTTGTATTTCTTACGGACGCATTCACGGATAGCGCTAGATTGTGGGGTTGGTCATTAAAATTTTTATTCAAATTTCGGTTCCAAACCTATAACAGAATCTTCATCGGGATCGAACATTTCTGTATGTTTAAAACCCCTTTCCAACTCCCCCCATAATTCCCGTCCTTGCAGTCGAAGTTCGGGTATTTGACAAGCGATAACTGAAAGATACCAGATAGTGAGGGACGCAATTTTTGATAAGCCTTCGCTAGTTCCTCTAATTGAAGACATATGCTGTTCCCATTCTTTTAATGTTCCGAATGCTATCCCTTCTTGCACCATCAATGGATCTCGAAATATTTCCAATACATCCTGTTTGCTGCCAAACATAGTTGTAGCGTTTTTTATTCCGACTGCACCGTCCAAAACGAATCCAATTTCACTTGCGTCCATCCCTTTCAAAGCAGGGAGAATATTATCAAATGTTCTTTGTCCCTTTTCTTTAAATTTACTCCTTTGTGACTTAAACAAACCAAACATCGATTTCGTCCCTTCCTCTAGTCACTTTTTAAATTAAACGGGGCAGCGGTATCCCCCTGTTCGGCAAGAGGTGTCCATTCCCGCAGAGCGGTTGCGAAGTCACCACTCTCGTATGCGGCAGAACCCTTTTGGAAATCAGCACTCCACGACATCCCCGCACTTCCAAGAAGCAGGGCAATCGTCAGGCAGATGGTGACGCTCAGGTTTTTCACAGGGGAAGTCTGGCAGAGAACCTCTGTGAGGGGTAGGT
>Ga0163216_101798_pt1 | contig 10550 bp, 12 predicted proteins | sample SynspAceP_FD_167610 | JGI IMG/M metagenome (GOLD analysis project Ga0163216, IMG submission 167610) | Saline lake microbial communities from Ace Lake in Antarctica - Synechococcus sp. Ace-P (Illumina Assembly) | ecosystem: Environmental > Aquatic > Non-marine Saline and Alkaline > Saline ...
AAATCCCCATAGCAACAAACGATCCACCAAGCCCAACCCCGCGATTTCCCGCTTGAGCGCTTCTCCGACGCCAAGCAACGATCCGCGCTACACAAACGTCGCGCGTGGCGTCCGAGAAACCTACACCTTTCGGGACATCGCTACGCGATACCCTGTCGGGCAGTCGCCAGAGGGAAAATCCGTCAAATCCGTAGGACGCCAATCCAGCGTCATCTCAAAGGCATGGGTCGTTTGCAAAGGGGGCCACCCTGTGCGGCACGCCCCAAACCCCTGAGATTTCGCTGGATTTGCGCCAAGGGCGCAGAATTTATGGGTCCTGACCCTAGGCGCTAGAACAGCGAGCCTTGGTTCGGTGGCTTCGGCTTGGCTTTGCGCGCAGGTGCGGCCCCACCGCCGAGCGCTAATTTGCCATCACCGAACTCGATCTCCAGCCCGGTTGCAGCCTCGGCTTTTGCCTTGCTGGTCAGCACCGATCCGGCCCCGTCGCGCACCACAGCGTAGCCGCGCGCGAGGGTCTCGTGATAGCCGAGCGTTTGGCGCATCCGCTCTAATCCATCCATACGTTTGCGCCAATCACCGACCTGCCGCGCCCCGGCTTGACCCAATCGCGGGGACAGCGCCGCAAAATCACGCCGCAGTTTAAGCGGCACCCGCGCCACCAGATCAGGCCGCAAGCGCAGGGCCAGCTTGCCCAGATCGCGGCGCTTGTTGGTCACGGGAATGCGCAATCCACGCTCCAGCAGGGCCGATTGGCCAGACAGACGCTCGGTCTTGCGTTCCAGCAACCGCGTTAGCGTCACCGGCCCAAACCGCGCGGAAACCCCATCATAGCGCAATCGCTGTTGCCGGGTGCGCCCGAGAAGCGCGCGCTCGAGCCGGCCCGACAGATCGTCGAGGCGTTGGGCGGGGCGCTCCACCAACTCCTCCACCCTTGGCAACGCGCGCGACAGATCGCGCAGGCGTTGGCGGCGCTGGCTAACGCCTTGGCCTGCCGCACGAACGAGGCGCGCACCCGACGCCTCGACGCTTGCCAATAATTCCAACCGCACGGGCACGGCCAGTTCCGCTGCCGCCGTCGGCGTCGGCGCGCGCCGGTCCGAGGCGTAATCGATCAAGGTCGTGTCGGTCTCGTGGCCCACAGCCGAGATCAACGGGATCGCGCTTTCGGCTGCGGCACGCACCACGCTTTCTTCGTTAAAGCCCCATAAATCCTCCAGCGATCCGCCCCCGCGTGCCACAATCAACAGATCGGGTCGCGGGATCGGGCCGCCGGGGGCAATCGCGTTGAAGCCCCGGATCGCGTTGGTCACTTGGCCCGCGCAGGCGTCGCCTTGCACGGCCACGGGCCAGATCAGCACTTCGCGCGGGAAGCGGTCGCGCAGCCGGTGCAGGATGTCGCGGATCACGGCCCCTTGCGGCGAGGTGACGACGCCGATGACGCGCGGAAGGTAGGGCAAGGGTTGCTTGCGTTCGGGTGCAAAAAGCCCTTCGGCGGCCAGCGCCGCCTTGCGTTTCTCCAGCATCGCCATGAGCGCGCCGACGCCTGCGGGGGCGACTTCTTCGACGATCAGCTGGTATTTGGATTGGCCCGGGAATGTGGTGATGCGGCCCGTTGCGACGACCTCCATCCCCTCCTCGGGTCTTATTTTCATACGCGCGACAGAGCCTTTCCAGCTGACTGAGGCCAGAACCGAGCGGTCATCTTTGAGGTCGAAATACAAATGCCCCGAGCGCGCGAGCATCGTGCGCCCCACCTCGCCACGCACACGGACGCGGCCAAATTCGCCTTCAAGCGCGCGTTTGACGGCCCCTGAGATTTCACCCACGGAGTATTCATGCGCATTGCCGCGCGGGGCCCCGTTATTGTCATCGTCATCGTCATCGAGCAGGTCCATCATTGCGCCACTCTAGCCGCGTCAGTCGCCGCCGCAACCGCCTCCGTCCCCGCAGTCGCCTGCGGCATCGTCGGCAAACTCGCCGCTGGCCTCGAAGGTGAGGTAGTATTGCCCGCGCGTGGTTTGTGCATACACACCAAATCCAAAAGACAGCGCACCAACTGCCGCGATTAGCAGGCCGATTGTATGGCCGTTCAGCAACTCGCTCAGCCCACCTGCCACGAAAATGGCTCCGGCAATGGCAAACCCAAGGCTGCCAAACCGCGGAGGTTTGCGCCAAACGCCCTTGGCAGGCGCTTCATCGAACGCTTTGACATAGGCGCGCTGCGTGGCGTGGTAATCCTCCAGATGCTCGGCGCCCGCACCGCCGGGGGTGTGGTGGATAGGCTGCCCAATCGCTGCACAGAACACATCCCAGTAATCGCGAGAATGCATCATATGGGCGTGCCACACATGATCGACGGCCTTGGAGGGCACGCGCCGGGTCCCTTCCGCAGTCGCCACTAAGAATATGAACCGCTTGTATTCAAGGATGGCGCGCTCAGCCGTTTCACGCTTGATGCTGTGCGCGTGCATCAAGCCGCTGGTGAAGTTTTCAGGCATGGGATGCGCGTCAATCGCCCGCCAGATTCTATCGCGCTCTAGGTGCCACATCCGGTCATGGCTTTGGCTCATTGGCATTTCAGCCCTCCGTCCAAACCCGCCACATTGCAGCGGCGGCACAGCAAGCTTAGACGGGGCCCAGCGAAACACAAGCGAGGACTGCGCCCATGAACATCTTGATCCTCGGCGGCGGCGGACGCGAGCATGCCCTTGCATGGGCCGCCACGCAGAATCCAAAATGCGACCGCCTGATCGTGGCACCGGGCAATCCCGGCATGGCGCAAATCGCGGAATGTGCAGCCCTCGACATCACCGACGGCAGTGCTGTGGCCGAATTTGCGGTCGAGAATGCCGTTGATTTCGTGATCATCGGGCCGGAAGCGCCCTTGGCGGCGGGGGTGTCGGACGCATTGACCGCCTCAAACGTGCTGGTCTTCGGGCCGAGCGCTGCGGCCGCGCAACTGGAAGCCTCCAAGACCTTCACCAAGCAGGTTTGCGACGCGGCGGGCGCACCGACAGCGGCCTGGGCGCGGTTCACGGATGCAGCCTCGGCGCGGGCTTATGTGCAGGCCCAAGGCGCGCCAATTGTGGTCAAGGCCGACGGCCTCGCGGCAGGCAAGGGCGTTGTGGTGGCGATCGATTTGCCCGAGGCGCTTGCGGCCATTGACGACATGTTCGGCGGCGCGTTTGGCGCGGCAGGCGCGGAGGTGGTGATTGAGGAATTTATGGACGGCGAGGAAGCGTCGTTTTTCGTGCTGTGTGACGGGACGGACGCGCTGCCCATCGGCACGGCCCAAGATCACAAGCGCGTCGGCGAAGGCGATACCGGGCCGAACACCGGCGGCATGGGCGCGTATTCGCCCGCACCTGTGTTGACGGACGCGGTGGCCGAGCGGGCAATGGCGGAGATTATTCGCCCGACTTTGAGGGTCATGGCCGAGCGCGGCACGCCCTATCGCGGGGTGCTTTATGCGGGGCTCATGATCAAGGACGGCACCCCCCGGCTGGTGGAATACAACGTGCGGTTTGGCGACCCGGAATGTCAGGTCTTGATGATGCGATTGGGCGCGCAGGCGCTTGATCTCATGCTGGCGGCCGCCGAGGGGCGGCTGAGTGAGGCGCAGGTGAACTGGGCCGACGATCATGCGCTCTGCGTGGTGATGGCGGCCAAGGGCTATCCGGGGAGCTACGCGAAAGGCAGCGTGATCGGCGGGCTGGACCGCTTGCCCGAGGACAGCAAAAATATGGTGTTTCATGCGGGAACTGCGATGCAGGACGGGCGCTTGGTTGCCTCAGGCGGGCGGGTTCTGACCGTGACCGCGCGGGGCGACAGCTTGGCGCAGGCGCAAGCGCGGGCCTACGGGATGGTTGATCTGGTGGACTGGCCCGAGGGGTTCGTGCGGCGCGATATTGGGTGGCGGGCGCTTTAAGGCGCGCCCTAGTTACAGGCCAATGCGTCGGCAAAGCTCGCTGGTCCGGTGAACGGGCCAACAACCTCTGGGATCAGCGCGCCGTCCTCATAGCGCACCGCCACGACCTCGCGCCAGTCGCCGGAGGCCACGATCATCTCGGGACCGGTTCCGCAATCGCGCACCCCACCTGAGATGAAGTCCTCGCCAATGCGGTGATTGCTGAGCCCTGCAAGGCTGGCGATCTCGGTCAATTCACCATCCACATAGCGCCACAGCCGCAGGGTCTTTGCCAGATGCGGGCGGTCGATATAGCCGACCTCCATCCAGCCATCACCGTCGAAATCAGCCACGCCGATGGGCGCCAGCCAGCGATTGCGGGTGCCAATGAAGGGTGTGGCAGTGACAAACCCGGTCTCGTCATAGACCGATAGGCGCGCGCCTCGGGTCTGGTCGCTTTCGACCACAACGACCTTGGGCAGGTCATCGGCGTCAATCTGCCAAAGGCGCGGCGCAATATCCTCGAACACGCGGCTTTCGGGCAGGCGAATGGTGATCTGTTCGATCATGGTCCCTTCGCAGCCGTGGCATTTGTCGACGGTCAGATGCAGGCTGCCCCACTCGATCGCATCGCCCAGAACGCCGTGGGCATAGCGCCCGGTTGGTTCGCCGAACCGCGCCTCGATGATCACATCCGGGGGCGTGGCCGAGGCCGCACCTGCAAGTAAGGCCAGCGCGACCGAAAGGGCTGTGCTGGCCAGACGCATTAGATCTGCTTTTCGGGCATCTGCACAACAAGACCATCCAGCGCGTCGGTCACTTTGACCTGGCAGGTCAGACGCGAGCGCGCCTCGTCGGGCTCAAACGCGAAATCGAGCATATCTTCTTCCATGCTTTCCTTGCCCGGCAGTTTGGCGACCCAATCGGGATGCACATACACATGGCAGGTCGAGCACGCACAGGCCCCGCCGCAATCGGCCTCGATGCCGGGAATGCCGTTGTCGCGCGCGCCTTCCATGACGGTCAGGCCGCTGGCGACGTCCACGACATGCTCGGTGCCGTTGTGTTCGATATAAGTGATTTTGGCCATCGGGCGGCTCCTTCGTAAAGCATTGGTGTTAGGCGCGATGTAGTGCGTTCAGGCGCGAATGGGAAGACCACCCGCAGCAGTGGGTTTCGCGGAGGTGGGTTTTGCGTTAAACTCTGCGTCAACAGGTTCGGAAAACCGGGCCATGCCGATCAAAAAGGCAAGAGCAGTGCATATAAGATTGACCCTAACCGCGATCTGCGCGCCGTTTTTGCTGGCCGCGTGCCAAAGCCCGATGGACAGCCCGGCGGTGACGCGGCTGATCGAGCCCGAGCCGCAGATCCTGCGCGCCGCAGACGGCCCGCCCGGCGCGCATCCCGACAGCTGTTGGGGCCGCGATGTGTCGCCTGCGGTGATCGAGACGGTGACCGAGCAGGTCATGATCCAACCTGCCCAGATCAATGACGAGGGCAAGGTGATCCAAGTCGGTGTGTTTAAAACCGAGACCCAACAACGGATCACCCGCGAGCGCCGCGAGCAGTGGTTCGAGACCCCCTGCCCCGAGGCAATGACGCCTGAATTTGTGTCCTCCGTGCAGCGGGCCTTGGCGGCGCGTGACCTCTATAGCGGGCGGATTACTGGCCAGATGGACCGCACAACCCGCCGCGCCGTGCGCAGGTTTCAGGTCGGTGAAAACCTCGATAGCGCGATCTTGTCCATGGCAGGTGCGCGCGAACTGGGCCTGATCGCGGTGCCGCGTGAGGACTTGGTTGAGGGTTAATCCGGCACATCCGCCGTGACCAAAACACTTGCCGCCGAGCGTGTGCTGGGGCCGTGAAACACGGCTTCGATATTATTGCCATCGGGATCGCGCACGAACGCGCCGTAATAGCCGGGGTGGTAGGCGCGCGGGCCGGGATCGCCGTTATTGACGCCCCCGGCGGTGAGGGCTGCGGCGTGGAAGGCTTGGACCATCTCAGGCGATTTCGCTTGGAATGCCAGGTGGATTTTGCTGACAGGGCCACCTTCTGCGCCAGACACAAAGAGCTCGTCGGCGGTGAAGTAATGTTCGGTATCCCAGATCAGATCGCGGCCTAGCGGGACGAGGGCGGCGCGGTAGAAAGCCTTGCTGCGCGCCACGTCTGCCACGCGAATGTGGACATGGTCGAGGAGGCGTCCGAGGTGTAATTCCATGGGGGGCTCTCCTTTTCCAAGGCCAAACCTAGGCGGTCCACGCGCATAAAAAAAGGGCGCTCCGATCTCTCGGAACGCCCCATACTCAGGTTAATCGCAGACTACTCAAGCCCCAGCGCCACAAAGCGTGGATCACCTGCGCGGTTGATCAACAGCAAGATCGACTTGCGACCTGCCTCGCGCGCCGCCTCGACCCGCTCGGCCAGATCGGACGCTGTCTCGACGGGGCGTTGACCGGCCTCGGCAATGACATCGCCAACGCGCAAGCCCTTCTCGAACGCCTCGCTGTCCCCATCGACCTGTGCGACGACCAAGCCCGTGACCCCGCGACCAAGGCTGAGCTCTGCGCGCAACTCTGGCGTCAGTTCCGACAGGGTCAGGCCCATCATCTCCGACAAATCAGGCGCCTCAACATCGGCAGGTGCAGAGGCCGGCACAGCACGTTCCGCGTCTTCACGGCGCGCAAGCGTGACGCGCAAGGTCTCGGTCTGACCTTCGCGGAACACCACCACACGGACGGTTTTGCCCACTTGGGTGTTGCCAACGATGCGGACCAATTCGCGCGTGTCTATGACTTCGGTGCCGTCGAATGTGAGGATCACATCGCCGGGCTCCATGCCTGCTTCCATCGCCGGGCCTTCGGGCACGTCGGTGACAAGCGCGCCGTCGGTAGAGGCCAGACCAAGCGCTTCGGACATATCATCGTTCATGTCCTGAATGCGCACGCCGAGCCAGCCGCGACGGGTTTCGCCGAACTCTTCAAGCTGCTCGATCACATTCGTCGCCACAGCCGAGGACATCGCAAAGCCGATGCCGATAGAGCCGCCATTTGGAGACAAGATCGCGGTGTTCACGCCGATCACGTCACCTTCCATGTTAAACAGCGGCCCACCCGAATTGCCCCGGTTGATCGCAGCATCCGTCTGGATGTAGTCGTCATAGGTGCCTGACAAAGCGCGGTTGCGCGCCGACACGATACCCGCCGAGACCGAGAAGCCTTGGCCAAGCGGGTTGCCCACGGCCATGACCCAGTCGCCGACGCGCATTGCATCGCTGTCGCCGAAACTGACGAATGGCAGTGGCTCGTCGCTTTCGACTTTCAACAGCGCGAGGTCGGTGTTGGCATCTGTGCCGACGACCACGGCTTCAAGCTCCTCGCCAGAGAAGAACTCGATCATGATCTGATCGGCCTGCTCGATCACGTGGTTGTTGGTGACGATGTAGCCGTCTTCCGAGATCACGAAGCCCGATCCCAGCGCGTTGTTGCGCCGTTGGGGGCGGTCGCCTTGCTGGCCATCTTGCTGGCGTTCCATGAAGTCTTCAAAGAAGTCCTCAAGCGGCGAGCCTTCGGGCACCACCGGGCGCACGCCGACGGGGCCTGCGACATTGGTGGCGGTGGTGATGTTGACGACCGCCGGGCTGACGTCCTCGGCCAGATCGGCAAAGCTGCCGGGCATGGACTGGGACTGGGCCGCGAGGCTGGTTGCGACCAACAAGGTGAAACCCGACAGCAGGGCGACAGTGCCGCGCCATAGGGTCATGTTGGATTTGATGTCTTCTCGCGTTGGGGCGAGTACGCGGGGGGTTGAGGTCACGCTTGGGGTCCTCCTTAGGAACGGTTCGTTGCCAAAGTGTAGCAATGATATTCGTGCGATGTCGCGTTGTTTCAAGGCTAATAGGCTCGCGGGGGCGTCACTTGCGCGTGAAAGCGCCGGAGGATGGCATGGACTGGCCTCTAGCTACGACTGATCACATGACCGATCTGGTTGGCGCCCAGCGTGTAACGCCGCCCCCTGTCCCAGCCGAACTCCGCCAGCGTATCGTCCACCTGCACGGGGCTGACATGCTTGTCGCCACACGCATCGGTGAAGGTCACAAGAATCAGGTGTTGCGGTGTGTTGGGCGCATTTGCGAGCCACACGCCGAGGGCACCAACGGAGGCGACCCTGACGCGCTTTAGGTTAGGGATACTCATGCCGGACCTCTAGCTGGGCGGATCATGCAAGTCTAGCGCAACGCCGATGATGATGTAAGCTGTGGTGAAGGACGGGACTTAGGGGTCAGACAAGGGCCGGGAAAGGATGCGACATGACCCACCAACGACATCCGGTATCGTTCATCGCCACCGTCGATCCGGCGGCAGCAACGGACTTCTACACCGACATGCTGGGGTTAGAGCTGATCGAGGCCTCCCCCTACGCCCTCGTCTTCTCAGACGGCGGACACATGCTTCGGGTCCAGATCGTCCCCGAATTCCACCCGCCGCCCTATACTGCCCACGGCTGGCAGGTCACCATTTCTTATGAGTGACCCCACCTCCAAAAACCCATCAGAGATGACGGTCCTAGTCGTTGGCGCATATGGCCTCATTGGGTGTGGGGTTGCGCAGCGTTTAGAACGAGACGGACATACGATCATTGGGCTTGGTCGCGATATCGACACCGGAAAACGTGTCCTTCCAGCCATCAACTGGCACTCTGCTGACCTTCGTACTTTGACCGACGCAACCGCTTGGCAGCCCTTTCTAAAAGGCGTCGATGCCGTGGTGAATTGTTCAGGCGCTTTGCAGGACGGACCGGGGGATGACCTTGAAGTGATCCATCATCATGCCGTGGCTGCTTTGGCCCAAGCTAGCGCATCGTCCAATGTGAAACTCGTTCAGATTTCGGCGGCAGGTGCCAATGTGGATGCGACGACGCCGTTTCTGGCGTCAAAGGCACGTGGCGATGCCGCTATTCAGACAGCAGGCGTAAGTTACCATATTTTTCGGCCTGGACTTGTCATGGCAAGGCATGGCTACGGTGGCACGACCATGTTGCGTATGCTGGCTGCATTTCCCTTGATACAACCCATCGCGGTGCCTGAGGCCAAAGTTCAAACTGTTGCACTGGATGATATTGCGGAAGCCGTGAGCGCTGCGCTCGCAGGCAGTATTCCCAATGGTTTTGTCGGGGATTTGGTCGAAAACGAAACACACTCTTTGCGCGAGATCGTGGCGTCTATGCGCCAATGGTTGGGCTTTGCGCCTGCCAGACGTGAGGTGTTCATTCCGGAATTCATGATACGAGTAACGTCAAGAGTAGCCGATGGCTTGGGCAAACTGGGGTGGCGGTCGCCACTGCGAAGCACCGCTGTGAAAGTGCTTGCCGATGGCGTGACTGGTGTTCCGACTGACCTATCGGAGTTTGGACTACTTCCGGTCAGATCAATGTCGCAAACATTAGCGAGTATGCCAGTGCGAGCCGAGGATCGCATGTTTGCGCGTATGGCTTTACTGATGCCAATAATCATCGCCACGCTTATTGCGCTTTGGTTTTTGTCTGGCGTCATCGGTTTCATCAGCGTGAACGCGGCAGCACTTGTGCTGGAAGATGTCGGTTGGCCGCGTGCGCTAGCAGTCGCCAGCGTGCTTTTCTGGGCTGTTGTCGACATCGCGATAGCTTTTGGATTGGCCTATCGTCCTTATGCGAAAATGGCGTGCTGGTGCGCAATTGGCGTCAGTCTTTTCTATTTGGCGGCATCCACGCTATTTGTCCCCGGTCTTTGGCTTGATCCCCTTGGCCCAATGGTCAAGGTATTACCAAGTATTGCTTTGGCCTTGGTCGCACGTATTGCGTTGGAGACACGATGATCGACTGGATTGATGTCGTCCGTTTGTTTCATGTTCTTGGCGCATGCGTCTTGATTGGGACTGGTGCTGGAATCGCGTTCTTTATGGTCATGGCCCATCGCACCAAGGACCCCGTCAGCATTGCACACACTGCCGCAATAGTAGTCATTGCTGATATGTTGTTCACAGCAACGGCCGCCATCGCGCAACCTGTCACGGGCATTGTCTTAGCGCTCAATCTTGGATGGCCCATTTTAGAAGGCTGGATCGCTGTCTCGCTCGCACTTTACGTTTTCATTGGGCTTTTCTGGCTACCAGTTGTGTCGATCCAAGCGAAAATGCGGGATGAAGCCCGCGCATCTGCGCAATCCGGCGTACCACTTACGTCACGCTACATGCGGCTCTATCGCGTATGGTTTGCGTGTGGCATCCCGGCGTTCTTGGCTATCGTTGCACTACTATGGCTCATGATCGCAAGGCCTGTGATCGTGTTTTGAACGCGTTGCGCTCATTGGTTCAGCCGCGTCTTCTTTGTCATTAGTCAATGAAAGGTTGAAGAAAGCAGCCATTGGAGCAAGTGCAGCGAAGGACCGGAATGATGAAGGTTTTTCGATGCGGGCCATTGCGCGAGGTTTGGGCGCGGGACTGACCTTGGCCCGCGTTGACAAACCTCTCAAGGAGGAATGATGAAGGTTTTTCGATGCGGGCCATTGCGCGAGGTTTGGGCGCGGGACTGACCTTGGCCCGCGTTGACAAACCTCTCAAGGAGGAAGCCGTGGGATGCTGAGTGTGACTTATGGGGAAAGTGCGCG
>Ga0163216_101803_pt1 | contig 10451 bp, 7 predicted proteins | sample SynspAceP_FD_167610 | JGI IMG/M metagenome (GOLD analysis project Ga0163216, IMG submission 167610) | Saline lake microbial communities from Ace Lake in Antarctica - Synechococcus sp. Ace-P (Illumina Assembly) | ecosystem: Environmental > Aquatic > Non-marine Saline and Alkaline > Saline ...
CCCAGGAAGAGCTGATCCGGCCACCGATGCCGCTGCTGCCGGGACCGCATTTCTTCGACAATTACCTCGAGGCGCTGTTGACCGGTGGCGTGGCGCCGGTGTGGCAGATGCTGCTCAATTCGCTGGTCATGGCGCTCGGCATCACCATCGGCAAGATCATCATCTCTCTGCTGTCAGCCTATGCCATCGTCTATTTCAAGTTTCGCTTCCGGATGCTGTTTTTCTGGCTGATCTTCATGACCCTGATGCTGCCGGTCGAGGTCCGCATCGTGCCCACCTATGAGGTGGTGGCGAGCCTTGGCCTGCTCAACAGCTACACCGGTCTGATCCTGCCTCTGATCGCGTCCGCCACCGCCACGTTCCTGTTCCGGCAATTGTTTATGACCATCCCCGACGAGCTGACCGAAGCCGCCCGTGTTGATGGCGCCGGGCCGATCCGCTTCTTCTTTGATATCCTGCTGCCGATGTCGCGCACCAACATCGCAGCCCTCTTCGTCATTCTCTTCATCTATGGCTGGAACCAGTATCTCTGGCCATTGCTGATCACCACCGATCCGTCCATGAACACCGTGATCATGGGCATCAAGCAGATGCTGCCGACCGGCGATCAAACCGTCGAATGGCCGGTGATCATGGCAACCGCCATGCTGGCCATGCTGCCGCCTGTGCTGGTGGTTGTCGGCATGCAGAAACTCTTCGTCAAAGGCTTGGTCGAAAGCGAGAAATGAATTCCCATGGCTGAAATCAAACTTGAAGCGATCAAAAAAAGCTACGGCCGGACCGAAGTCATTCATGGCATCGACGCGGAAATCAGCGATGGCGAATTCATCGTCATCGTCGGCCCCTCGGGCTGCGGCAAGTCAACGCTGTTGCGCATGGTCGCCGGCCTGGAAACCATCACCTCCGGCGACATCAGTATCGGTGGCCGCGTCGTCAACAAGCTCGAGCCGCGCGACCGCGATATCGCTATGGTGTTTCAGAACTACGCGCTCTATCCACATATGAGCGTCTTCGACAACATGGCCTATGGCCTCAAAATTGCCAATGTGCCCAAGCCCGAAATCCTGTCCCGGGTCACGGAAGCGGCTCGGATGCTGGAGCTCGAACCTTATCTCGATCGCAAGCCGCGGCAATTGTCAGGCGGCCAGCGCCAGCGCGTCGCCATGGGCCGCGCCATCGTCCGAAAGCCGGCGGTGTTTCTGTTTGACGAGCCGCTTTCCAATCTCGACGCCAAGCTGCGCGTGCAGATGCGTCTGGAAATTAAGGCGTTGCAACGCAAACTTGGTGTGACAGCAATGTATGTCACCCACGACCAGGTCGAGGCCATGACCTTGGCCGACCGCATGATCGTGATGAACGCCGGTGTGGCAGAGCAAATTGGCGCACCGCTTGATGTCTACGCCAATCCGGCCACCTTGTTCGTCGCAGGCTTCATCGGATCGCCACCAATGAATGTACTCAGTCATGATATCCGCCCGGGCAGCGGCCCGCTCGATCCTGGCGCGGTGATCGGAGTCCGGCCTGAACATATCGATCTTGTCGCGCCCGGCGCCGGCCTGATCGATTTCGACGTCGCCTTCTGTGAGCCGCTTGGTGCGGAAACGCTAGTGCACGGTGTTACAGCAGCGGGCGACAAACTGGTTGTGCGCATAGACGGCGAAATCAAACTTCCCGCCGATGGCACGCGTATCGGTCTGGCAATCGATCCGGCGCGCATCCTTGCGTTTGATGCCGCTGGTCGCCGGACTGAAATCTGAGAGCCTGGAGCGGCATAGTCCCCTCGGCGAAGACTCGTCACACAAACCTGTTCAATCCATGTGCGCTGCTGCAGGTGCCCCCGCTGCTGGCGCAGCTTTCGGCTTGCGCAGCAGCATTGCCAAAGGAATGGCAAACAGTGTCACCAGCATCATCAGCATGAAATCATTATTGTACGAAATCATCAGCGCCTGCTGGTTCACCAGGCCATCAAGGACTTGCAGCGTTGTCGGGTCGGTTGCAAATCCCGGCAACAGATCCTGCAGCACCGGATTGAACGGGTTGATGAAGGCGCTGAGCTCTTCATGATTGATCTGGACGTTGCGGGTCAGATACAGGGTCACCACCGAGATGCCGATCGATGACCCCAGATTGCGAACCAGGCTGAACAGGCTTGCAGCATCGGTGCGGAACCGCACTTCAAGCGTCGCGAAAGCAATGGCCGACAGTGGCACGAACACCAGACCCAGACCAAGCCCTTGTATGATGCCGGTCGAGATCACCGGCCAGCTGTCCATTTGAGGTGAAAAGCCGGTCATCAGATACAGCGACGCCGAAGTCAGCAACAGACCGGCGATCACCAGATAGCGAGGGTCAACCACGCGGACCAACCGGCCGACCAGAAGCATGGATATCATCGTTCCCACGCCGCGCGGCGCCATCACCAGTCCGGTAGTGATGGTCGAATAGCCGAAGACGCGCGACAGCATCGGCGGCAGCAAGGCGAGGCTGGCCAGCAGCACGATGCCGACAATGAAGATCAGCACCAGACCGGTGACAAAGTTACGGTCAGCGAAGATTTTCGGATCGACGAAAGGCTCCTTCGCCGTCGCCAGATGCACCGTAAAGACCCAGATTCCGGTGATCGCCAGCGCAAGCTCGATCCAGATTTCCCAGGCCGAGAACCAGTCGACTTCTCCGCCGCGGTCGAGCATCAGCTGCAAGGCGCCGACGCCGAGCGACAGCATGGCAAAACCGAAGAAATCAAAGCGGCGCACACGTTTTGCGATTTCCGGCAGGTAAGCAGCGCAGCCCATGAAGGCGATGATGCCGACAGGCAGGTTGATGAAGAAAACCCAGCGCCAGTTCAGCGTGTCGGTCAACCACCCACCCAGGGTCGGACCGATGATCGGGCCAACCATGATGCCTGCACCCCAGATCGCCATGGCTTGTCCGTGCCGTTCCTTCGGGTTGATGTCCAGCAGGAAGGTCTGGGACAATGGCACGATTGCTGCACCAAACAAGCCTTGAAGAATCCGGAACAGGACCATTGTTTCGAGGCTTGGGGCCAAGCCGCAAGCTATGGATGTGGCCGTGAAACCGACGATGGTGGTCAGGAACAACTGACGCCGCCCAACCCGGTCTGCCAGCCACCCGGTGACCGGTGTCATGATGGCTGCGGCCACGATGTAGGACGTCAGCACCCAGGTAATGGTGTCCTGCGAGGCATCAAGATCCCCGGTCATCGACGGCAACGCCACGTTGGCTATGGTCGTGTCCAGCACCTGCATGATTGTCGCGAGCATGATCGAAACCGTGATCAGGCCCCGATGCGGCACCTTGTGCCCGGGTTCGTCGGTCGTGCTCATCGCTTTTGCTTTCCCGGCGGCCGGCTATTCTGCGGCTCTGGCGCTGCTGAACAAATCACCAAAACTGCGGCTCGCGCCGGTGTCGACGGTCACCGTGGCGCTCAGGCCGGTGCGCGCAAGAATTCTGGCTTCAGGATTGTCGAGCTTGATCCGCACCGGAATCCGTTGCGTGACCTTGACCCAGTTGCCTGTGGCGTTCTGAGCTGGAAGCAATGAGAATTCCGCTCCCGTACCTGCGCCGATCGAGTCCACGCGCGCCCGGAAAGTGCGGTCCGGATAAAGGTCGAAAACCACTTCAGCCGATTGATCCGGCTTCATGTTCGCCAGTTGCGGTTCCTTGAAATTGGCGTCGATCCAGGGATCGGTTGTTTCGACAATTGTAAACAGCGACGCGCCTGACGTGACATATTCACCCGGACGGAATGACGAGGCCTGATAGACCAGCCCGTCCGCCGGCGCACGCACCGTGGCAACGGAAAGATTGTAGGCAGCCTTGTCGCGAGCGGCTTTCGCCGCCACCACCATCGGGTGATCATCAATCTCGCCATCCAGGCTGTTGGCAAGCGCCGCCTGCGCTGTCGCAACGGCCTGCTTGGCGGAGATGAGACCTTGCGCGGCCTTTTGTGCCGTGTGGCGGGCATCGTCCAGCGAAGAGTTTGTCGCCACGCCCTTGGCGGTCAACGCCTTCTGCCGGTCGAGCGTGTCCAGGTAAAAAGCGGCGTCGTCTGCGGCGATCTGCTCCTGGGTCAGGGCCTGGCGGTAGGCCGCCTTGAGTTCGATGACGCTGAGGCGGGCGCTTTCAACGGCGGCATTGGCCTGGTTAAGCGCGATCTGAAGCGGCTCGGGGTCGACCTCGAACAGGACGTCGCCTTTCATGACGGGGACGTTTTCCGACACATTGACGCTGACCACACGCCCGGCGATTTCGCTGGCGATGGTGATCCGCGACAGTCGCATGTTGGCGTTTTCGGTTTCCTCAAACCGTCCTCCATTGATCCACGCATAGGCGCCAGCACCTATCAGCAGGCAGGGTACGGCCAGCATCAGCACGTTGCGGCGAAGTTTCGAGGGCTTTTTCGTTTGTGGAGGCGAGCCAGGAGTTGCTTCGGTCTGGGTTTCCTGAGTGCTCATGAGGACGCCTGCTTCTCAATGTTGGGACATGCCGTTGATGTGTCGTCTGAGGAAAGGTTCTCCACCATGGCGGTAAGCGCCGATATCAACGATTGGCGCTGATCCTCATCAACGCCGGCCAGTGCGACTTCGAACATTTCACCCGCTACGGCCTTGATCGTCGAATAGGCGGCAAGGCTCTTGTCGGTCGGAACCACTCGATTTACCCGCCGGTCGGTTTCATGCGCACAGCGCTTGACCCATCCGCCTTGCTCCATGCGATCGATCAGGCGTGAGACGCTGATAGGCTCGATTTCCATCAGTTCCGCAAGCCGTGCCTGGGTGGGATTTTGTTCGCGAACCACCCGCACCAGCAATCGCCATTGGGCCGAAGAGAGCCCAAACGCCTGGCCGCGTTGCTCGAAATTCTTGCGCAGCAACCGGCCTGCGTCGTGGATCAGAAATCCCAATTGATCAATGGATGTTTTTTTCATAAGCTACATTTATAATAAGCATGCTTATTATTCAAGGGTGCAGTGCAGTATTTTCAACGTGACTGACTTGCCGGTGCTCGCTGTTGATGTCGCCCGTTTGGTCAAACGGTGCCGCAGTGAATCGATTATTCACACACCGCAAATGTGACAACGCTTCAGCAACAATCGTTTGGTGCGGTGGGCATTCCATGCACAATCCGGATTTCATTTTCATCGGCGCAGGTTCAGCCGGTTGCGTCATGGCCGTGCGGCTGTCCGCATCTGGTCGTCACAACGTGCTGGTGCTTAAGGACAACGCCTGACGGTTGGAGGCTTGCCAGTCTGCCAGACCAGCGATGATGTCCGCCGCAACTGTGGCGGCGATGACCTCGGGCCGCTTGTCCGCGACCTTGCGTCCGATCGGGCAGACCAGTTTCGAAAGCCTGGCCGTGTCGCCGCCTTCGCGGATGAACTGATGTTCGAACGTGGCGCGCTTGGTGTCCGACCCGATCATGCCGACCTGGGCCAGATCGTTGCGCGCCAGTGCCGCCGAGACAATCAGGAAATCCAGCGCATGGTCATGGGTCAGTACAATCACGGCGCTGCCCGGCGCGATCTCGTCGACAAGGCTCTCGGGCAGGGCGGTCAGATGCCGGGCAGCGCCCTGAGGCGTTTGATCCAGCTCGTCGGCCCGTGTCTCGGCCACATGCACTTTGACCGGCAACAGCAGAAGCGCGCTGGTCAGCGCCCGGCCGACATGGCCGCCGCCGAACAGCCAGACGTCCGGATCGCTGGCGTCCTCGGCTTCCACCATTGTCTCGATTTCATCGAAGCGGGCAGGGGCGATGAGCTCAAAAGAAAGCGTCACATGCCCGCCGCAGCATTGGCCGATCGCTGGCCCCAGCGGCAATGCCATCGGCTCCGTGTTCGAACTTCCGGCCAACACCTCACGGGCGCGATCAATGGCTTCAAGCTCCAGCCGTCCACCGCCGATTGTGCCGAAGGCCGTGGTTTTGGAGACCAGCATCCACGCGTCGTCATTGCGCGGCGTCGAGCCCTTGGCCTCAGTCACCCGGATCAGCACGAATCCGCTTCCGCCGGACAAGGCCGCAAAGTCGCGATAAGCGCCAAGCCGTGCCATCAGGCGTCCGCCTCGTCCTCTCCGGACATGTAGGCATCTGCAACCAGAGACTTGAGCCGTTCCACGGCCATCAGCACCCGCTCGGGCGTCGCAGGCGCATCAAGCTGCGGCGAAACCTGGTAATCGGCGATGGAGGCGACAGCCATGCCAAGCGCTTCCAGCACCGAGATCGGCAGCATGAACGGCGGCTCGCCAACAGCCTTTGAGCGCCTGATTGTCGGTTCGCGATTTTCAGCCCAGTCGGCCAGCTTGACGTTGAAGATCTTCGGCCGGTCCGAAGCCAGCGGGATCTTGTAGGTCGAGGGCGCATGGGTGCGAAGCCGGCCCTTGTCGTCCCACCACAATTCTTCCGTGGTTAGCCAGCCCATGCCCTGCACAAACGCACCTTCGATCTGCCCGATGTCGAGCGCCGGATTGAGTGATTTTCCCGCATCATGCAGCACATCGACCCGGTCGACCTGATACTCGCCGGTCAGCGTATCGACGGAGACTTCCGACACAGCTGCGCCATAGGCGAAATAATAGAACGGCCGGCCCTTGCCGCTGGCCCGGTCCCAGTGAATGTCCGGCGTCTTGTAAAAACCGGCAGCCGAGAGCTGAACCCGTTCCTGATAGGCCAGCTTGATGAAATCCCCGAAGGGCAGTAACTCATTGCCCACCCGCACATGGTTGGGTTCAAACTCCACCTGATCGGCAGGAATGTTGAATTTCTCCGACGCGAAGGCCACCAGCCGTGTCTTGATCTGCTGCGCCGCATTGGCCGCTGCCATGCCGTTGAGATCTGTTCCGGAGGATGCGGCGGTTGCCGAGGTGTTGGGCACTTTGCCGGTTGTGGTCGCCGTGATGCGGATGGTGTCGAGATCGACCTGAAACTCCTCGGCCAGCACCTGCGCCACCTTGGTGTTGAGCCCCTGACCCATCTCGGTGCCGCCATGGTTGAGGTGGATCGAACCGTCCTGATAGATATGCACCAGGGCACCCGCCTGATTGAACCAGGTGGCGGTAAACGAGATGCCGAATTTTACCGGTGTCAGCGCGATGCCGCGGCGGACCACCGGGCTGTTTTCATTGAAATCGATGATTTCGGCGCGACGCGCCTGATAATCCGACGAGGCTTCGAGCTCTTCGACGATCTTGACGATGATGTTGTCGCTTACTGTCTGGTGATAAGGCGTCACATCGCGCCCCGGTCCGCCATAGAAATTGGCCTTTCGGATCTCCAGCGGATCTCGCCCCAGCGCATAGGCTACTTCCTCGATCATCCGCTCGCCGCCGAGCATGCCCTGCGGTCCGCCGAATCCGCGGAATGCGGTGTTGGACACCGTGTTGGTCATCATCGGTTTCGAAACCAGCCGCACATCCTTGTAGAAGTAGCAGTTGTCGGCATGAAACAGCGCCCGATCAGTCACCGGCCCCGACAGGTCGGACGAAAATCCGCAACGCGCCGCAAAACTCGCATCGACGGCATGAATGACGCCGCTTTCGTCAAACCCGATATCGTAATCGACGACGAAATCATGCCGCTTGCCGGTGATGATCATGTCGTCGTCACGGTCCGGCCTGATCTTGACCGGCCGGTTGAGCTTCTTGGCGGCGATTGCTGCAATGGCTGCGAACTGGTTGGACTGGGTTTCCTTACCGCCGAAGCCACCGCCCATGCGCCGCACTTGCACTGTCACGGCGTTCGAAACCGTGCCCAGCGCATGCGCCACCATGTGCTGCACTTCGCTTGGATGCTGGGTGGAGGACCAGACAGTCACCTCGTCATCCTCTCCGGGAATGGCAAAGGCGATATGGCCCTCAAGATAGAAATGATCCTGTCCGCCAATCCGCATCTCGCCCTTGAGCCGCATCGGTGTTGCGGCAAGACCGGCGTCGATATCGCCGCGTTCCAGTTTCAGCGGCTCGGTGACCAACGGATAATCAGCATCCATGGCCGCGCGCACGTCAGTAACATGCGGGAGATCCTCATAGCCGATCACCGCCTGCTTGGCGGCACGGCGCGCCAGGTCGCGGGTCTCGGCGATAACGGCGAAAACCGGTTGGCCGTGAAACAGCACAGTATCGGTTGCAAGCACCGGCTCGTCATTGCGACCGCTTGGCGAAATGTCATTGACGCCCGGGACGTCTTCACCGGTCAGCACCGCCATCACGCCGTCCGATGCACGAACAGCATCCAGATCAAGCGAGGTGATCCGCGCGTGCGCCCGGTCGGTGAGGCCGAGATAGCCGTGGAGTGTGCCTGCGGGTTCAGCCATGTCATCGATATAGTCTGCGCTGCCGGTGACATGCTTGTGAGCGGAATCATGTTTGCGGGACACATGGGCCCCGCCTGAAATTTCGGTCCGGCTGCGTGGGATGGTTGCGTCCATGATCAGACCTCCGCCATTGCCGGGTGGCGATCAATACGGGCAGGGGCCCCGCAGGTTTCCAGAAAGAACCGGATCATCAGGTTTTGCGCCGTCAGCATCCGGTACTCCGCACTTGCCCGCCAGTCGGAAAGCGGCTGGTAGTCGTCGGCCAGCGCCGTTCGTGCCGCCTGGATTGTATCCCAGGACCAGGGCTGGCCGATCAGCGTGGCTTCTGCCGCAGCTGCGCGTTTTGGTGTGCCGGCCATGCCGCCAAAGGCAATCCGTGCTGAGGCCACCAAGCCTTCGGCGTTGGTCGTCACATGGAACGCTGCGCACAAAGCCGAGATGTCTTCGTCGCGGCGTTTGGAGATCTTGTAGGCCGCGAAGAACACGTCTTCCTCAAGCGCCGGCACAAAGATGCTTTCGACAAATTCGCCGGGCTTTCGGTCCTGCTTGCCGTACTCGATGAAGAAATCCGCAAGCGGAACCGTGCGGCTGGTGCCGCCCTTGCGCAACGTCACCGAGGCGTTGAGTGCGATCAAAGGTGGCGGCGTGTCGCCAATCGGCGAGCCGTTGGCAATGTTGCCGCCAATCGTGCCCATGTTTCGAACCTGCTCGCCGCCGATCCGGTCCCACAGTTCTGCCATCTGCGGGAAAACTGACACAAGCGCACCACGCGCCGAGGTGTAGGAAACGCCGGCACCCAGCGTGATGCCGGTTTCATCAATGGCGATCTGCTTCAATTCTTCCAGATGACCGATATGGATCACCGGTGCGATATCGCGCATGTGCTTGGTCACCCACAGCCCGACATCAGTCGAGCCGGCAATGATCGTCGCCTCCGGGTGCGCTTCATAGAGTGCGGCAAGGTCATCAAGATCAGCTGGTAGAAATGTGGTTCCGCGTTCATGCTCAATGGTCACGCGCGCAGTGTCGGTAAATGTTGCCAGCGCTTCGCTGGTCGCGTCATAGGCTGCCACCAGCCGGTCATTGTCATCAGAGGGGATGGTCTTGGCTGCAGCGATCGCTGCCTTGACGATCGGCTCATAACCGGTGCAGCGGCACAGATTGCCCTGCAATTGCCGTTCGATGTCAGCTTCCGTTGGCTCCGGCTCGGAGAGCCACAAGGCATGCAGCGAGGCAACGATACCAGGCGTGCAGAACCCGCATTGCGAGCCATGATTGTCCACCATCGCCTGCTGCACGGCGCTGAGCCCGCCATCCGGCCGGTTGAGATGTTCGACAGTCACCACATGCGTCGCGTCAAGCGAGCCGACAAACCGGATGCAAGCATTGACTGTCTCATAACTCAACAGCCCATTGTCGATACGTCCGACAAGTACGGTGCAGGCACCGCAATCGCCTTCGGCGCAGCCTTCCTTGGTGCCGGTCAGGCGTTTGTCGAGCCTGAGCCAGTCAAGCAGCGTCAGATCGGGTGCAAACCCCGATAGCTCGACCGTCTGGTCGTTGAGCTGGAAGCGGATCGATGTGCGGTGGGACTGAGCCATGTCGCCTCTGTAATTTTTTGAACCAATTGGACAAAACTTATCCCAGCACGTCTCGAGGCGAAAGGCCGCATGCAGGATAAGACAGTTTCAGGCAAAACCGGTCAATCGCCGTATTTTCAATCAAAGCCGGTCAATTCCTTGCCTGGCTTCCATCTGGTTGTCGCGGCCCGGGCAGCCCGAGATACTGGTTCTCCAGATCGACCGTGGATTTCTTGCCGATATCGTCGCGGTTGGCTTCCAGCCACCGGTCCGCCTCAACCCGGCCCCGGTCGCGTAATTTTGTCAGGAACGACCAGTTCACATCGAATTTCGAGGAGACGGGAAGATCCCGCAAGGCGTCGTCGGCATGCACTGAATGCACCAAAATCTGCCTCAGCCGGTCATTGTACTCGTCCTTGAGCCATTGCCGCTCGATCAGGTGGCTCACAAAATTGATGGCGCGCAATTCATCCAGAAGCGATGAGTTGAACGAGATTTCGTTGATCCTGTTCAAGATATCGGGGGCTGTTTTCGGCACCTCATCA
>Ga0163216_101804_pt1 | contig 10443 bp, 14 predicted proteins | sample SynspAceP_FD_167610 | JGI IMG/M metagenome (GOLD analysis project Ga0163216, IMG submission 167610) | Saline lake microbial communities from Ace Lake in Antarctica - Synechococcus sp. Ace-P (Illumina Assembly) | ecosystem: Environmental > Aquatic > Non-marine Saline and Alkaline > Saline ...
CGCATACACCCGCGGCAGGATGACGCAGGTATCGTTTCTTCGCATGTCAACCTAAAGCGGAAGCGATACTCTCCCTCCCATGGTTCCTCCCCGGCCCTATTCGTATACGGGGGGGCGCAGCGCGCCACTTGGCTAGCGCGTGGCTTTTTCACCGGGGAATCCACTTGGAATCCACCCCCGGCCCTCGGGCCCGAATTTCAATTCGATATCAGATTCTTACAGGAACGGCCTGCTGGCTAAGTGGATTCCTTTTCGGAATCCGCTTAGCCACTTTGAGGAAGCCACTTTGGCCAGAAGAAGCCACCTCGTCGCGCTGGTTTTCCGGGTCCGCTGGAACACGTTGATTCGAGGCCGGAAAATGGTTTGACAAAGCTGCCCCCCTTGACCTACCCATTGATCATCGAAGAATGGTGCCCGGAGGAACCCCCTCTCGGGCGCTTTCTTTTTCCCGACATCGCGGATCCTGATCCGGTCGCTGACTAGCACAGCGGCGAGCATTGGCACGTCCGCCCTGCCCCACATCAGAGAGCGACCCCATGGACCTCGTCTTTGCGCCGAGCCAGATCGAGTCTTGGCCGATCGAACGCCTGCGCCCCTACGGCCCTTTCCCCCAGCACGAAGAAGCGCGGGAAACTCGATCCCGCCATGACCGCCAAAGACCTAGTATGCGCCGATTGAGCCTTCGATGGGCTTTGTTGATGGCGGGGATGCCCCTCCCGACGGCATCGCAATGTGCCATTGTGGTGAGTGTTGAAACCATCACAAAAGGAAGGGGCATCCACGCCATCAACAGAGTCGTAAAAACGCCAAAATCACGCCGATATCGAATGATAGGCGGGCTAGACTTTTGCGAACTTCGCCCAAGTTGAAGAATGCAATACACATTCCTCCCAGCAGGCGTTGACGGCGGACTAGCCGGAAGGTCAAAGAATCGAAGATTCATAACATGAGTGAAATCAAAGCCCTATTCGCCGCGGTAACCATTGCGTTGTTGGCGGGTTGCAGTGCGTTTGTCGAGATACCGTGTGGACCTCCGGCCGAAGCCACTGCCACCGGGTCGTCTTCCGGCTTTCTAAAGCAAGACGACGCTGACGACCACGCAAGGAACCTAGCACATGACAATTGCAAAGATCGACTGGACGGTCTTTCGACCGACGTTCTCGTTGAGTATGTGTTTGCGGAACACGGGACGAAGGGACAAGCTGTAGACGCCTTGGAGCGGCGCCGAGCGACAGACCCAATGGCAAGATCAGCCTTGGAGAGACGCGAGCGTGAAGCCGCAGAACGGATTGAGCGTATAACAGCAGAACGCCGTAAGTTTGAAAAAGAGAGGAGCGAGCGTGAAGCCGCAGAGTATCGCCGACGGGAGGACTTGTCCGGTACGTTGACCGGACTTGCGGCAGCAATGCAGCGGATGGAGCAGGCGGCGGCAGCCACCGACCAAATTTCTGATGATATTGGTTCAATCGACTGTGGGCTTTCTGAAAATTTCGAGTTAGAGGCATGTAGGCCATAATGAATGTTTATTGTAAAACGGCCTCTGCGGTGATTGTCGCAGGCGCGATTGCATCCTTTGGTGGAAAAACTTCTGCGCAAGAAAGTCATATCGTACCGATTTTTGAATTTTATCATGGCGATAATGTCTTTGGCGGCACCACTGCTGATCGGATATTTCGTGGCGGCATCGAAGTGGACACCCCAGACAAGATTCGTGCGACATCCGACACCGTACGCAGCGTCGGTGCTCTGTGGCTGAATGCGATCCGGGCCGATCTAGGCAATGTCCCGTTCACGCTGTCTCCGGTCGCTCGTCATCGAAGCTTTCTTGATAGCGGGGAACATTCCACCGTTTTCGGTGCATCCATGTTGTTCCGGTTTCATGAAGTGCAAAATGATCGGGTCGATCTGCGTGCGACCGTCGCGCGTCTGAATGCAAGCTGGACTTCTGACCCGATTGATAACGTGTCGCTACGTCTTGGCTATCGACGGACCATTGAGAATGGCGCACGCTTGGACTTCGGCTTGACCGGCGGATGGCAGTCCTTGGCCACGGATGGAGCTCTGTCGCGAACCGGGATCGAAGCGCAATACCGTGACAGCTTCGGTGAATTCGACCTGACCGCCGACGCCCGGTTCAACCTGCGTTCCTCGGATGTCTCCGGCAAGTCCGGGCATGATGTGGGCCTAGGACTGCGGCTGGGGCGCGGCATAGGCCTTGGTCAGGCCTACACCCAACTGGGTGTGGACTGGGAGGAAGACCTGAGCGCCCGGTCCGGGCAACCCGCCGCTCGCAGTGAGACAACGACCCTAGCCGAGATCGGCTACGCGGTACCGCTAGATGCATCAGGACTGGGGCGCTTCACGATCTATGCCCGACAAGGGCGGTCAGACGCGAACGTCGCGATCTATGACGCCACGACAAATGTTTTTGGGATCGGGCTGCGACTGGGATTCTAATTTTGAACTAGAGATTGTCAAATACGCGGAGAATAACGAAAATGGTTAAGTCAACAGGCCTTGTTTTATTACTGCTTTCGCTTGTTGGATGTGGCGAATGGGGCAGACAAGTCATGAACGCTAACCAGTATTGTAAATTTTCAGGAACCGAGTGTGTACTGGAGGTTTTAGAAGAAGCCTATAGCAATCGCAACACTGACAATAGAGATACTGCTGAGCCGATAAGCCCATACGTATTATTGAATATACCGCTAGATCTAGTAATCGCCCAAGCAACAAAAAGCGAGGTCAAGGATTACCTAAAGGATTCTAGTGTCAATAACGGTGGTAATCTCAATGAGAGCCCATCTTTTCAGTTTGATGAGCAATGGATATTGTATCTAGCTGATCAGATGGTGACTGCACGACGTCATCGTGGGATTTACGGAGATGAGGAGGCAAATGATTGGTTCAATAGGATTGATCAAGCACGTCAGGTAGTAAACGGACGGATCATTGAGGCCGTCCAACAAGAATTTGAATTCGGTTCACGAACAAGGCGGATTAGTAGAGAGCGTTTCGAAGCGGATATTACGGCTGATGAGATTTTAGCGCGGTCAAAGAACTTAGCGCGGTCAAGGGAGTTCGATGGGAGTTCAGGGCGGCCAAGGGAGTTCGTTCGTCCAGCGATAATTTCTCCTGCCTCAGGGGGAGGGCGAAGTGAGTCCGAGCGGGCCAAACCAATTGGACAAGATAAGTCCGAGCAGGCCAACTCAATTACGCAAAATCTAAGCGATATTGAGAATACCCACGAGACCGACGTAACAAACGCCGCAGATGGTGATTTTTACGATTATGACGGTCACGGCGAAAGCTCTGGATCTGATTATTGTTCGATCTGCTGAGCAGAGTGATCAGTATGCAGGGCTTTGATAATTGTTCCATCCCGGATGATCACATTGACCCTCGGCGATCTGCATTTTTCATGGCAAGATCGGTTCTGAGGGACATTCAGAGCGGGGTGCTGCCATGCTGATTCATCTTCACAAGCAAGCGACGACCACACCGAAAGTAAGGGCTGCAATTCAGGCGAGTGACGAGCCTGCGTCGGTTCTTGCCGAACGGTTCGGCACTACGGAGCAAACAATCTATAAGTGGCGTCACCGCGATAGCGTACTCGACCGCAGCCACACAGCGCACCGGTTGCAGACGACACTGACCCCGGCACAAGAGGCTGTTGCGGTTGCGCTGCGCAAGACATTGCTCGTGTCGCTCGATGATCTACTGGCCGTGGTTCGGGAGTTTCTGAATCCGAATGCCTCACGCTCAGGGCTGGACCGCTGTTTGCGTCGGCATGGTGTGGGCAACCTGCGCGATCTCAAGAGAAAGGAGGCCCGCCCAAAGCACAGCGGTTTCAAGGCTTATGAGCCCGGATACATCCATATCGATGTGAAGTATCTGCCGAAGATGGCCGATGAATCCTCGCGCCGGTATCTGTTTGTCGCTATTGATAGAGCCACTCGCTGGGTCTTTATCCGCGTCTACAACAGCAAGACAGCGGCCAATGCGCGTCGCTTCCTCCGCGACCTTGAGCGTGCCTGCTCACTGCGCATCCGCACCATTCTCACGGACAACGGAAAAGAGTTTACTGACCGACTGTTTGGTCTGCGTAAACGGGCTCAAAGCGGGAAGCATGAGTTCGACAAGCTCTGCACTGCACTGGAAATCGAACACCGACTGACCCCACCAAGATCACCACAAACCAACGGCATGGTGGAGCGGTTCAACGGACGCATCGAGGATGTGCTGCAAAGCCATCACTTCCAATCCGGCGAAGAGCTGGAAGCCACGTTGCACCGATATGTCTGGCTCTACAACCAGCAACTCCCGCAATCAGCCTTGGGCAGCAAGACGCCCTTGCAGGCGATGAAAGACTGGCACAAACTCAAACCAGAGCTGTTCAACAAACATCCATACTACCGTTCGGGATGTGACATCTAGTTCGCAGTAGATGCGCCTGACGGTGATTGCGTACAATCACCTGACGGCCAATGGGATAAACGCATTTGTGGTTCCACGGATGGCCCTGCACAGTAAGCGATGCGTAGGCCCCGTTCCAATTTCAGCTTGACGCTTGATTGAAAGCCCATGGCATAAGTTCGTCGATTTGGTTTGCTGGGAGGCCTGATGCGATGGCCTGCAGGGTAGTTTTGAGATAGGCAAACGGCTCGATGCCGTTGAGCTTGCAGGTCTCGATCAGTGAGGCGATGCGACCCCAGTTTTTGCCGCCTTCATCGTGGCCAGCAAATAGCGCATTTTTACGATTCAGGGCTATGGGCCGGAACGCGACCTTGACCTCCGCCGAAAACACCGAAACTATCCAAACCGAAACATGATCGCAGGCAGATGATCAGTCGTGCCCAAGCTGTCCGGAAATTACTGAAACGGCTGTCCGGGAATTAGCGTAATCGCTGTCCGGTATTTCTGAAATCCGCACCACAGCCACAGGGGCAAAGGGTGGTGTTCGGCTCGATGATGTTCTCGATGCGCGGTAGGTCCTCGGGCAGGTTACCCAGATTGCGTTTGGGTGCAGCGGCTTTCTTTCCGGGCGCATCCCGCTTCAGGCGGGCCTGTTGTTCTTCAGCCTCGGAAACAGCCACCTCAAGGTCTTCAAAGGCCAGTTGGCGGTCATCCTCAGACAGCTTTTCTGACTTCTTGCCATAAAGTGCCTGGTGCAGTTCCTTGACCAGATGCTCAAGCCGGGCATTGGCCTCCCTGAAGTCGTCAACCTGCGCCTGCAGGGCTTCAACCGCCACCCGTATATCCGGTGGAAGTCGTTTTAGATCAATAGGTTTTGAAGCTTTCGCCATACCCGGTTCATATAGTAAAACCCTTCGACATGCAGGACCGGAAACACCCCCGGAGTCACTCTGCCGCACCCGGTTTGCGCACCCGATGCGCCAGAACTCGCCGCCAGTCCAGACCCTCAAACAGAGCTTCAAACTGCCCCTTGGAAAGCCGCATCACACCATCGCTGATGCCCGGCCAGGCGAACTTTCCCTGTTCCAGGCGTTTATAGGCCATCACCAGCCCGGACCCATCCCAGAGCAAAACCTTGATCCGGTCGCCGCGCTTGGCCCTGAACACCACGATGATCCCGGAATGCGGGTCCAACCCCAACTCGTTCTGAACCACAGCTGCCAATCCGTCATGGCCTTTGCGGAAATCCACCGGCTTTGTCGCCACCACAATCTTCACCGCCTGGGATGGGATAATCACCGACCAGAGCTCAGCGCCGAGACCACATCTGCAATCCTACCTGCCGTGCTGTCGCCCGGCAACCGGATGGTGATGCCACCTGTATCAATCTCGACAAACCCATCTGTCGGTGAGCCCAAAGCCGCCTCTTCCGGTGGCGCAATCTCAAGGCGCGCGAACATCGGCTCATCTACCGGCACCACAATCTTGCCCTCCCGTGCGAGCCGACGCCATGTCGACAAATGCTGCGCCGCCATCCCGTGCCGACGGGCAACTTCGGACACACGGGCACCGGGTTCGAATGACTCCGCAACAATCCGCCCCTTCACATCATTCGGCCAGGTCCGACGACCCGTCGGGCCCTCCAGAACTTCCAACCTATTTGTATTGCCCAGTGGCTCTCCTAACAAATGGTGCTCCATTTGTTGCTACCTTCCAAATTACCTATCTCGGGGAACAGATCAGCAGGCGAGAAATCGCGAAAGATCGGAAATGGACGCCCTGTGCGCACCGCTTACGCCGAACAACGTGACCATTCGACAGTTGTCGCAGGAGGAGGGAATTTCCGAGGCGACACTGCACAAGTGGCGTGCTGCGGCACGCGGTAAGGGGCAGCTTTTGCCCGACGCTGATGCCGGCCCCGAGGGCTGGTCTTCGCGTGACAAGTTCGCAGCCGTACTGGAAACGGCCGCTCTCAACGAAGCTGATCTGGCCGAATATTGCCGCAAACGTGGGCTTTTCCCAGCTCAGATCGCGGCGTGGCGATCAGCGTGTGAACAGGCGAATGACTGGGATCGCGCCAGCACTGCACGCCTTGGCCAAGCGACGAAGGAAGAGAAGAAGCGTGTCAAGGATCTGGAACGGGAATTGGCGCGCAAAGACCGCGCATTGGCCGAAACCGCAGCGCTTCTGGTGCTGCGAAAAAAGGCGGCAGCGATCTGGGGGGACGGAGAGGACGCATGATCAGCACCCCACATCGCCAAACCGCAGTTGTTCTGATCAATGAGGCCAACACCGCCGGCGCGCGGCGCGCCAAAGCCTGCGCCCAGTTGGAAATCAGCGATCGCACTCTGCGGCGCTGGACAAAGGACGGCCAGATGCACGTCGATCAGCGGCCCCTCGTGCCGCGCCCGGAACCGGCCAACAAGCTAAGCGCGGCGGAACGCGCAGCCGTGCTTGAAGTCTGTAATTCAACGGAATTCGCCAGTCTTCCACCAAGCCAGATCGTGCCGAAACTGGCCGATCAGGGACGGTATCTGGCCTCGGAATCCAGCTTCTACCGCATCCTGCGCGCAGATGGGCAGCAGCATCACCGGGGCCGTGCCAAGCCTCGGGTCCGGCTCAAGCCGCCCGCCAGCTACAAGGCCAGCACGCCCTGCGAGGTCTGGACCTGGGACATCACATGGATGCCGGGGCCGGTCGCGGGCATGTTCTTCTACCTCTACCTGATCGTGGACATCTTCAGCCGCAAGATCGTCGGCTGGGAGGTCCATGAACGCGAGAGCGCAGAGTTGGCGGCCCTCCTGATCCGGCAGGCCGTGCTGGCCGAGGGCTGCACCCTGCGCCCACTGGTCCTGCAAGCTGACAACGGCAGCCCGATGAAGGGCGCCACGATGAAGGTGACGATGGAAAAACTGGGCATCACGGCCTCCTACAGCCGCCCGCGCGTCAGCAACGACAACCCGTTCTCCGACGCGCTGTTCCGCACCTGCAAATACCGACCCAGCTGGCCGACCAAGGGCTTTGCCACAAAGTCCGAGGCGCAGGCCTGGGTGAAATCCTTCGCGGGCTGGTATAACGGCGAGAACCTTCACAGCGCGATCCGCTTCGTCACCCCGGCCGCTCGCCACGCCGGTCATGAACGCGCTACGCTCGCCGTCCGTGCCAACCTCTATGCAAATGCCCGCGCGCAAAATCCGCAACGCTGGTCAGGCAAGACCCGCAACTGGCAACCGGCCGGACCTGTCTGGCTCAACCCCGAAACCGAAATCAGCGCCCCTGAAATCAGAGACGCCGCATGAAATCGGCGGACAACTACTTTGACAAACACCGGCGGCTAGATCGTAAGCGTCCGGCCACGCTGCTCTGACGCAGCATAGAGTGTGCTGATAGTGTCCACTAACGATAGTGGACATCTTGAGGGCAGATATGGCGGGCAAGAAGGGTCAGAAGAAGCGGTTCTGGTCGGATGAAGAGAAGGTGTCGATCTGCGCGCAGGCACGCGCGCCGGGGGTATCGGTAGCGCAGGTCGCGCGGCGGTACGCGATGAACACCAATCTGATCCACAAATGGTTGCGTGATCCCAAGTTTGCGCCGGATCGGGAGATCGTTGAAAAGCGGGTTGCTGAGACGCCATGCTTTCTCCCGGTCGAGATTGTGGACGGGCCCCAGACCAAAGACGCGGCCCCAACGACCGACGCCAAACCCGCCCAAAGCGCGATTGAGATCGATATCGCAGGCGGTCACCGTCTGAGGATTATCGGAGGCTATGATCCTGAAGCTTTGGCCCGATTAATCCGGGGCCTTTCAGTATGATCCCTGTTCCCGCTGCCCGGCAGCGTATGCTTGCATGCGCGAGAGGGGGCGAACACACGGGTCTGGCTTGCGGCTGGGGTCACCGACATGCGGCGTGGGTTCACGACGCTGGCAGCCCAAGCGGAGCAGACGCTGAAGCAGGACCCGTTCGCAGGTCATATGTTTGTCTTTCGTGGGCGACGCGGTGATCTGATCAAGATCATCTGGTGGGACGGGCAAGGTGCCTGCCTGTTTAGCAAGCGACTTGAGAAGGGCCGGTTCGTGTGGCCATCGGCAAAGGAGGGCAAGATCGCCCTAACGGCGGCCCAGTTGGCGATGCTTTTGGAAGGGATCGATTGGCGTGTGCCACAACGCAGCTGGAAGCCGCTCAAAGCGGGATAAACGCCCGCATGGGATTCCCGTCGCGCTGTTGTTTTGCTATGGTTCGGCCATGCTGGACGTCAACAAATCTCTGCCGAAAGACCCCGATGAACTGAGGCAGTTCACGGCTCTTTTGCTGGCTGAGGTGAAGTCACAGGCTGTCTTGATTGAGAAGCTGCGGCATCAGTTAGCAGGTCAGCGTCATCATCGGTTTGGATCGTCATCTGAGAGCATTGATCAGCTTCAACTGGCGCTGGAAACGAGCGAGATCGCGGTCGCCAAAATGACAGCGAAGCTGCGTCTTCCCGACGAAGAACCAAAAGACAAACCCAAGCGCCGCCCGATCCCCGATCATATCCCGCGCATGGAAGTTGAGCTGACCACTGGTGACGACGATTGCCCTCAATGCGGTGGTGGGCTGCGCCGCCTCGGTGAAGACGTCACCGAAGAGCTGGAGTATGTTCCGGGTCGGTTCATCGTGAACCGTATCGTGCGGCCTCGCTTTGCGTGTTCGAGCTGCGAGGCCTTCACACAAGCGGCTTTGCCATCGCGCCCAATTGAGCGTGGCCGTCCCGGTCCGGGCCTACTGGCGCATGTTCTGGTCAACAAATACGCCGACCACCTGCCGCTTTACCGTCAAAGTGGCATCTTCGAACGCGACGGGATCGACATTGATCGTTCAACACTTGCTGATTGGGTCGGCAAGTCCACGGCGCTACTGGAACCGCTTGCGGATGCTATTGGCCGCCATGTTCAGGCAGGCCAGGCGATCTTTGCAGACGACACTCCGGTGAAGATGTTGGCACCCGGCACCGGCAAGACTGCGACTGCGAGGCTGTGGGCTTATGGCCGGGATGAACGCCCATGGGACGGCGTTGCGCCACCCGCCAGCTGGTACCAGTTCTCCCCAGATCGCAAAGGACAGCACCCCAAGGATCATCTCGCGAAGTATCAGGGCTGGATGCATGCCGACGGTTATGCCGGGTTCGAAGACCTTTATCGTTCCGGTGACATCCGCGAGGTCGCCTGTATGGCGCATGTCAGGCGCAAGTTTGTCGACGTTCATCGGGCTCAAGGCTCTGCAATTGCCGACGAGGCCATCACGCGCATTGCTCAGCTTTACGCGGTCGAGAAAGAGGCGCGAGGATCGCCACCAGACCAGCGTGTCGAACTCCGGCAAATGAAGGCAAAACAGATCTTCAACGATCTGGAGTTCTGGCTGCACGCCCAATTGCCCAGTATCTCTGGTAAATCGCCTTTGTCCGGCGCAATCCGCTATGCCCTAACGCGCATGGCACGGCTGCGTCCCTACCTCGACCACGGTATCCTCGAGTTGGACAACAACACTGCCGAAAGGGCTATGCGGTCTGTCGCCATTGGGCGCAAAAACTACCTGTTCGTCGGATCACAAACCGGCGGCCGCGCCGCCGCTATCGCCTACACCCTGATCGAAACCGCCAAACTGAACGGTATCGATCCGCAGGCATGGCTGGCCGACACGCTCGCCCGCATCCCAGATTACAAGATCAACCGCGTCGATGATCTGCTACCTTGGAAAAATACATCATAAAGGCGGTCAGACCGGACGTGTGTGGACGCCCCGTTTAATGCAAGCACAATTTTTGGTACGCTTGGGCATGTGATCAGGTGCGGTCGTGTGTCCGGCCTCTAAGTTGCGACCTTTCATGCGCCGCGGGCCTGTATGGAGATATGCAGATCAGGTCCAGTTCGCTTACCCGCGCTCGAAGGCGCATCGTCCGGATAAATGGTTCTCCCGATCCGGTCTCTTGACCGTTTGCCCTTACGTTCCTCCGTCCTGCTCACATTCGCGGCGACACTCCGTTGATCTTGACC
>Ga0163216_101805_pt1 | contig 10439 bp, 7 predicted proteins | sample SynspAceP_FD_167610 | JGI IMG/M metagenome (GOLD analysis project Ga0163216, IMG submission 167610) | Saline lake microbial communities from Ace Lake in Antarctica - Synechococcus sp. Ace-P (Illumina Assembly) | ecosystem: Environmental > Aquatic > Non-marine Saline and Alkaline > Saline ...
GCGTATTTATTGGATTCCGCCCATGTTGGGTATGTATGAATCGCACCTAAGATTTTATTCAAGCCTAGGCCGTGTTTCATCGCCAAAACAAACTCAGCCAATAACTCGCCAGAATGCTCTCCCACAATGGTAACGCCCAAGATTTTATCTTTGCCTGGCACGGTTAAGACTTTCACAAAGCCTTTCGTCGCACTTTCTGCAATGGCGCGATCTAGGTCATCAAGACCGTAACGAACCATTTCATAAGCGATGCCTTGTTCTTTCGCATCTTGTTCGCTTAAGCCAACCCGAGCCACTTCAGGATCAACAAAGGTCGCCCATGGAATCACTCGGTAATCCGCACGGAATTTTTTGAAGGTACCAAACAACGCATTCACCGCCGCAAACCAAGCTTGATGAGCTGCAACGTGAGTGAATTGATAAGGGCCTGCCACATCGCCTACCGCAAAAATGTTCGGAAACAAGGTTTCAAGGTAATCGTTGGTGACGATAGTACGTTTGGTTTCGACGCCTAAGTTTTCTAAACCGTAACCTTCAAGACGCGCTTGACGACCGACAGCACAAAGTAGCGCATCAAATTCAATCACGCTTTCAACACCGTCTTTTTCAACGATTAAGCGCTTAACATCACCTTCTTTTTCACAACGAATCGCATTGTGAGACGTCAGGATCGTTACGCCATCGGATCTCATGCTTTCTTGAACAAGTTCAGACACTTCTTCGTCTTCTCTGGCCATAATTCGCGCTGCACGTTCGACCTGAGTCACATTAGAACCTAAACGAGCAAAACTTTGCGCCAATTCTGAACCGATTGGGCCACCACCTAATACGACAAGACGTTTTGGCGGTTCATCGAACTTAGCAAATTCTTCCCACAAGTTATCACTGGTGTAATAACCCACGTCATTCAAACCCGGTAAATCAGGGACAAATGGACGCGCGCCCGTCGCCAGCACAATACTCCGCGCCGTCAGACGTGTCGTTCCGCCATCGTTTAGCTTGATTTCTACTGTCCAAGGATCTATTAACTGAGCGTAACCTTGTACAACGTCTACGCCAAGATTCGTATAGCGCTCTACACTGTCATGAGGCTCTATTTTACTAATCACATCATGAACACGCGCCATGACTTTTTTAAACGAAAAGGTCGGCTCACTGCTATCTAAACCGTAGTTTTCAGCATGGCGCATTTGCTGCGCCACTTTCGCACTCTTGATCAAGGCCTTACTTGGGATACAACCATAGTTAAGGCAATCGCCGCCCATTTTATTGGCTTCGATTAGCGTCACTTTTGCTTTTACCGCCGCGGCAATGTAAGCGCTTACTAAACCGCCAGCGCCTCCACCAATAACGATCAGATTACGGTCGAATGTTTTTGGCTTAGTAAAACCAGCGTACACTCGGCGCGCTTTAATAATGTTAATCAATTTTTTAGCTATCAAAGGGAACACACCTAATAGAACAAAAGAAAGTAATAAAGGAAGAGACAAAATACCAGACAGACTTTCTAGTTGGCCTAGTTGAGTACCGGCATTAACGAACACAAACGTGCCTGCCAACATACCTAACTGACTCGCCCAATAAAATGTCACGGCGCGGATCGTTGTCAGCCCCATCAACAAGTTAATTAGAAAGAAAGGGAAGATCGGAACAAGACGAAGCGTAAACAAATAAAACCCGCCTTCTTTTTCAACCCCTTCATTGATTGCTTTCAAACGATCACCAAAGCGCTTTTGCACCATGTCTTGAAGCAAGTAACGCGAAACAAGAAACGCCAAGGTCGCACCAATGCTGCTAGCAAAAGAAACGATAAACAGACCCCAACCTAAACCAAACAAGGCGCCCGCCGCCAGTGTCATAATCACCGCACCGGGTAAAGACAAGGCCGTTACAACGACATACAAAAGCAAAAAAGCGCCCCCCACTAATAAGGGACTTTCAGCACGCCATACTTCAAACTGAGCGAGGCCGGACTTCAAACCCTGCAATGTTAATAGCTGGTGCAAATCAAAATAGAAAAACCCCGCAGCCAAAATGGCGATTAACACCAATAATCCGATTTTCTTCATTACCAACGCTCCAACAGAGTCTTTCAACTCGGGAAAAATAAAATTGCTCAATTAAGTGAATGTTAGTTAGACACAATACAGGCTCGAATTATTACAGCAAGATGGATTATTTTTTAAAGTAACAGCCAAAACACGCAAAACAAAATACGAGAAAGGAAAAAATGAAGGCCGCGTTTAGCGAGGCAAACGCGGCTTAGGTGGGAATCTAGGCGAGAAAGCAGACCACTAAGAGACGGTTTTAATACGCCCAGCCAAAAGACTAAACAAAATACCGAAACAACAAACACACAATACCAATACCACCAGTCCAGACAAACCATAAGCAACCAAGGCAGAGGCAAACGTTGGCGGCCCGACTGTCGCACCAATATTGCCAAATTGCGCCAGCAAGCCATAACCTTGAGCCTGTTCGCTTGGGTTACGTGCCAACGTTGGAATCATCGCCAACGAAGCCCCTGGCACCATACCAAGAAACAACACCATGACACCGACCACCAAACAAAATAACAACGCCGTATCGCCAACCCATGACAAGCCTAGCGCACTAACAGCCACACCCGCATACGCAATCAATGCCACTCGTTGAGGTCGTATCAAATATTGTGCAATGGCACCGGCTATAAATGTTCCACTGGTGCTAATTAAAGGCAATAGAACCAACATCCATTTCTGCAAAGACAGGTCACTAATCAACCCCGGCACGTAAGTCAAAACAGACACCAGAGTGCAAGTATAAAACAGGAAAACAAAGCTTGGTAAAAGCGCCCGTGGATTACGATAAATCCTCATCATTTGAGAAAAGAACCCACCTTGGTTGTCAGCCGCAGGCACCAAATCCAACACAGGATTTTTCCTCAAAATGACCAGCAACACGATACCCATGGTCGAAATCAAAATGCCATGACTCAAAAACAACGTAGACAATCCATATTGGTCTAACAGGCTCTTACCTGCCCAACCGGACACTGCAAACGCGACGCCAAAGAACGTACCCCAAATGCCCATCGTTAATGATTTATGCTGAGGCGCACTTAACTTCGCAATTAACGTTGGCGCCGCCACAACAACGCCTAACTGAGAAAGCCCTTCTAGTATTCTGGTGATAAACAACACATTAAACGGCGGCAAAAAAGACTGAATAAACGACAAACTGCCACCCAGCAGCAAAGCACCTACCAACACTTTTAAATACCCTACACGGCTAGCAATCATCCCAGCCGACACACCAAATACCAAACCAACCAACCCCACAGCAGACAGTGACGCGCCCGTTAATGTTGCCGTGGTTTGATAATGATTTAACAAGGTTTCAAAGGAGACAGAAAACTTGGCAAATTGCATTGCCGCAGAAATCCCAGCGACCCAAAGCAAAATGATTTCCAACCATTGAGTTTTTGGTGCAACAACCGACGAATAAGAGGGGGTACTTGGCATTAAGCTTCCTTTTGTAGATCAGATATAAGCCATCAAAACCAAGCGACGCACTTAAAGTTGACCTTATGGACAAATATAGAGCGCTATTCTAAAACAAAAAGCACCAAGATTGGGCAGGTATTTGCGGAATCAAAAGAGGAAATAATGCCGTACGAGAGCAGCACCTCAAACGGCAAAAAAATAACAGGATAAACAACCAGCGAAAAGCCTGACCTATAAAGCATCAGACTTTTTGCCATAAGTTCTATTGAGTCGTTGTTGCTAAATCCGCTCTTTTCAGCTCTTTCATACGCAAACCAATATTACCTAGAATCAACACCAATCCACCGACTATCTGATAAGCCGTTAGTCCCATGTCTAAGAACAGCCAATTAATGGCGGCGGCAAACACAGGGAAAGACAGTTCGGCCAAGGTGGCGAGTTGTGCGGGGACGGTTTTGAGTCCTTGATAGTAGAACCACATGCCGATGAATCCGCTCAACAAGGCCATGACGATGACCAAGCTGAAATCCACCGATGTCATTGTCGTCAAGCTATCAGATTGCGCCAGCGCCAAAGGCAATAACACCAACAAACCCGCCACAAAACGACCCGACATAATCGCATTCGCTGGCATGTGTTGATGCGATAAATATTTACCACATACGGTCGCGGCGCCCCATGCAATAACCGCAATCAGGGTGTAGCCATAGCCTTTTAAGATGCTCACGCTGTCACTAGAGTAATGCCATTGAGCATCGCCTAATAAACGCAGGTCTGGCCACATCATCACAAAGCTGCCAAATAAAATAACCGCTGCCCAGCGAAGAAAGTCCCCTTCAATCCGTTCTTTTAACAGCCAATACGCCAGTAAAATGGCCACGATTGGCTGCAATTTTTGAAGCAGGATAACAACGGTTGGATTCAAATAATGAAAGGCTTCGGTGAACGCCAAGGTCCCCATGGCCGAACCGATACCGCCAATAAAAAACAAACATGAAAAACCGCTTATCGACATATGACGATAAACATGGCGATAGCGCCACAGCATAGGGCTGACAAACAACACCAAGGTGAGATGTTCAATTAACACAATTTGTAAAGTGGAATAACCCGCGCCCAACAATGGGTAGCGAATTAAGGTATCAAGTGCCCACGTGAAACACGCGATCATGATAAAGAATGTACCTGCCATCTTTGGTTTCTCCAAGCGAATAAGATGTACAGGGGTGATGAGGAATATACCAAGCCGTTTACACACCCAAAGGATAGGTAAACTAAAACGCATACATGGCGCCAACGAACAGAACCATCACTCAATAAAGAGTCATGTTTTTTTTCGTTGCTTGGTCGATCTTCTATCATCCGGACTGTAACCGTCGGCTCTGGAGTCTCACCAGATCTGCTGACCTCAACTCGATGTACCACAACGACAGGTTCGTCATCGCAACAAAAAGAATTAAGCGCTCGCGGGCTGTTCGATTAGATTTAGCAAACCTATTCAAAATCACCGCCGGTGGGGAGTTTCGCCCCGCCCCGAAGTTCGATTAATGTAAAAATTTATCATCTAACTCTAAACGCATCATCTTATTTAGGCAATAAGAACTGTGAGCACAATAATGAAATACTCTGTTTCTAACGCGCGCCATATTCCTATACACTCACTCTCTAAAAATAAACCTTCATTGAAAAGGATAATTTCAATGCAAAGCTCTTCTCGTAGTGGCATTTTTTATGCGCTAACGGCGTTTACTCTTTGGGCCATCGCGCCTATTTATTTCAAAGAAATGTCTTTCGTATCGGCGACAGAAATCCTTGCTCATCGAGTGATCTGGTCGTGCCTTATCGTCTTGGTTTTAATCGTTTTACTGCGCTATACCGATGCGTTGAAAACCGTCTTGCGATCACCTAAAACGCTGATGGCCATGCTCGTATCGACGATTTTGATCGGGGTGAATTGGGGGACATTTATCTGGGCGATACAAAACAATCAAATGTTAAGCGCCAGTTTGGGGTATTACATAAACCCATTAATTAGTATTTTATTGGGTGTCATTTTCTTTAAAGAGAAATTGGATAGAGTACGTAAAGCAGCGGTAATTCTGTGTTTTTGCGCCGTGGTTTTTGAAGTCATTCAGTTTGGTTCATTGCCATGGGTTGCGCTTTCCCTAGCGATTACCTTTGGATTTTATGGTTTAGTGCGTAAGAAAATAGCCGTTGATAGTTTTACCGGTATGGCGATTGAGACAGCCATTCTTTTGCCTTTCGCTCTCTTGTATTTAATGATGAGTGATTCCCCTACTGCCAATATCTTCGAAAATAATGCGAGTGTAAATTGGTTACTGTTTGCTGCGGGACCTGTCACTATGATTCCGTTAATGTGCTTTGCGGCGGCGGCGAATCGAGTCAGTCTTGTGACACTGGGGTTCTTCCAATACATTGGTCCAACGGGGATGTTTTTTCTGGCGGTGTTCTTATATGACGAGCCATTAAGCGTAGAAAAACTCACAACCTTCGTGCTTATCTGGTCCGCTCTTGCCATGCTGATTGTGGACTCTATTCGTCGTCTACGAAAAAATAAGAAAATCGGCTTCGCTCCTGAAAAAGAAGCCCTATAATCCAATCTATCAATACATGACTCTCATGAGTCATGTATTCCCCATGCTCTAAGTCATTCGCAAAAATAATCGCATCAAGAAGCACGCTTTTTTGTTTCTTTTTTCCGGCTCAGGGCCCACAATCGCGGCCTGTTTGGCCACTGATTATACAAGAATGAAGATCATCTCTTTCGACGCATTAAGAACGCTCCATTTGCCTCATGTGAGGTACATCAAACCCGAGTCCATGTACGAACATCTAGATGAAATAAAACAAGCCGATTGGCTTCTTTTTCCTCAGTACTGGCAACTTAATGCGCTGATTTATGGTCTGAAAAAACGTATTTTTCCAAGCCTTGCTTCTTACATGATAGGCCATGACAAAGTAGAAATGACGCGTACATTTCGTACCGTCGTCCCACAACAACATCCTTATACTATTATTGCAGCAAACACACCTTATGAAGCCGAACGAATCTGGGATGAAATGCCGTCGCCATTTGTGGCAAAAATTCCACGCAGCAGCATGGGGAATGGCGTATTTTTGATAGAAACACTCGGCCAATGGCGCGACTATATCGCTCAATCTGATGTGTTATACGCTCAAGAGTATCTGCCAATAGACAGAGATATGCGTATTATTTGGGTCGGAAATAAAATCGTCAGCGGGTATTGGCGCTTGCAATCAGACAATGGTTTTCATAATAACGTCAGCCAAGGCGGACAGGTGGAAGTTGCTCTGATCCCCAAAGAAGCGCAAGACCTAGTTACCTATCTCGCTGAATCTTTAGATATTAACCACGCAGGATTTGACATTGCCATGGTTGGGTCAGTGCCTTATGTGATTGAATTAAATCGTATTTTTGGCAATCAAGGATTGAAAAACATTCAGCACGACGTCAACACAGAGCTGCTCAATTATCTAAATGAGCAACACTTACTGTCGACGGCCAACTTAATAGTGCAGCCTGTTGGATTTTAAGAGCGGGTTTGAAAGTAGCGTAAGCAACAAATCGCAAAGCAGCGGCCATGGTATGTCATAACGTCATGCCTATTTTTTAACAAAGAAAGTAAAGGCCCTATTTCTGCATGGCCAACGTCTTCATATTATCCAGTGCGGCTTTTAATGTTTCTGCCACCTCTACGCTGAGACGCGTTTTTCCTGAGCAATCATTAATAGCCGACGCGTAATCTACTAAAAGCTTTTTCTGTGTATAGCGTTCATTAAGGTGTCGAAAAAAAGACTGTCTTTGTCTTTCAAACAACCTTTGCATCAGCTTTGCTCGATCCGCATTTCCTCCGTACATGTTTAACAACTTGGGAGTAATAATGTCATGCTGGAGAAATTCGCTATAAGCAGACAAACCTTTATGAATGAGTACCATGTTACCAGCATCATATTGATCAGAAAATTCGTCTAATTTTATGTCCACAAAATCCACCAGCGCGAGGCAGGAGTTTATTTCGTTAATAGACGGGCCTGCGGCGTTGGCTCCTAGCGGACACATCAAACTGGCAATAAAGATTAGGTTTTTATATATTCTCAAAGCCCTTCTCCTTTTTATTATTTGAAAAGACGAATCAAAGTCGCGCTCGAGTTCAACAAAAAAGTTGTTGTGAATTATTATCAATAGTATTTCACATTTCTAATCAAAAAAGGAGAGAAGACCGAGCGGAATCAACGCAACATAGAATAAGAACTACCCTGTTTTAGCAAAAACACGTTACGTTACGCACATCGAATCCAATGTAATGTAAACTGTTCAAGCTGTCAGGAAAGACGTTATTTAACATTCATCAGAGCAAAACCATGAACAAGCGCAACGCCACTTCTGCCGATGTCGCCATTTTGGCGGACGTTTCTCAATCAACGGTATCGAGAAGTTTTGACCCAAATAGCCGAATATCTGAGTCAACACGTCAGCGCGTTTTTGCCGCCGCAGAGCAACTGGGTTATCAGATAAATAAAGCCGCGCAAACCATGATTAAACAGCGCAGCGATCTGGTTGGTCTTGTCACCGCCGGTCTGGAAGACCCCTTTCGTGCTGAGTTTCTACATAAGTTAATCATCGAAGTGCAAAACTGTGGACTGCGCCCCATGGTAATGGATGTATCCAATCGACAAACCATCGATGAAGACTTACAAGGGCTGATTCAATATCAACTCAGCGGCGTTATTATAACCTCAGGTACACCCAGCGAAAATATTGGTAAAGCCTTTATAAAGCACGGTACCCCTGTGGTATTGGTGAATCGAACTGAGCATTCTGACGAGGCAGACATCGTCAATTTAGACAATGAAAGTGCTGGGGCCATGGCCGCCGAAGCATTCCTCAAATCCGCTAAAACCAATCTTGTAGTCGTACGAGCCAAGAGCCCAAGCTTCAGTAGCGTAATGCGCGCTAAAGGTTTCTTAAACCATCTAAGCCCTTACCTGGATAAAGGCACCGTTCAGGCAAGTGAAATTTTTTGTGAGGCAGGTAACTATGAAAGTGGTTACCAGATTGCCTCCCAAATATTGGCACTTAAAAACCGCCCAGATGGTATTTTTTTCTGCATGGATCATATTGCCTGTGGTTTTTTAGATGCCGCGAAAAAACAACTGTCCACCAACGACCTATTATCAATCGGTGTGATTGGCTGTGATGATGTGGCCCTCGCAAGCTACAAATCATACGATTTAACCACCCTCAGACAACCTTCAACAACAATGGCAAAAGCGGTAGTGAAAACCCTGCTAAATCGATTGAAGTTACCCGCATCGCCCCCGAGTAAACAAGCTATTGCGGCTAAAATCATCTATCGCTCTACCTTAACAAAACCCTCCAGCGATTAATCTCACCCGCCAATAAGCAGATTTTGTACCTTCGGCATTTCGTTACCTATTGATCACAATAGAATTTTTATTTCGTTTTTATTTTTTTTGAAATTAACCTTTCGTTATCGTAATTTGCCTAGTATGCTTATTTTGTTGTTCATACGTATGCACAACTATTCAAAACATCAGGAGGCAATATAAAAATGAAAAACTCTCCCTATATCCTTAGTCTTGCTCTCGCAACAGCGGCGACACTCAGCGCCGCACCTGCGATGGCTAAAGGTAAGCTAAATGTTATTTGTTCAACCGATACAGATTGGTGTAGCTTGATGGAAACAAGCTTTGAAGCAGAAACAGGCATTGATGTCGCTCTTATTCGTAAGAGCTCAGGCGAAGCGTACGCTCAACTGCGAGCGGAATCGAAAAATCCAAAAATTGATATTTGGTGGGGTGGCACCGGTGATCCACACCTTCAAGCAGCGGCAGAAAAACTCACTCAAGTGTATAAACCTAAAGCCCTACCTGATCTACGTGATTGGGCGCAGAATCAAGCAAAAGTATCCGGTTATCGTACTGTCGGTGTTTACGCGGGCGCACTGGGCTTTGGCTACAATGAAGACATTCTAAAATCCAAAGGACTGCCGGCACCACAATGCTGGAAAGATCTCGCTAAGCCAATCTACAAAGGCGAGGTACAAATTGCTAACCCGAACTCATCCGGAACATCGTACACCGCGCTGGCGACTTTTGTGCAAATGATGGGAGAAGACCAAGCGTTCGACTTCCTTGCTCAACTCCATAAAAACATCAATCAATACACAAAATCCGGCTCAGCACCGATTAAAGCGGCTTCTAACGGTGAAACTGCCATCGGCATTACCTTTATTCATGACATCGTAAAGCAGGTTGAAAAAGGCTTCCCAGTCAAAGCCGTCGCGCCTTGCGAAGGCACAGGTTATGAAGTGGGTTCGATGAGTATCGTAAAAGGTGCTCGTCATATGAAAGAGGCTAAAATTTGGGCTGAGTTTGCCTTACGCTCTGACATTCAAACCATGGCTATAGAAGCCAATGCTTACCAAGTACCATCCAATAAATCGGCGACAACACCACCCGGTGCGCCAGACTTTGATACGCTGAAACTGATCGATTACGACTTTGCCAAATACGGATCCTCGGACACCCGCCAACATTTGCTGCAACGTTGGGATGATGAGATCAAATCTCTACCACGTTAATCATTCAGACATACCTTGTTTTTACTGAGATCTACTGGGCCATCGCGCCCAGTAGAAACTCAAGTTACTGTTTGGAGTATCGATCGTGAAACACTCTTTTATCCCGTGGCTGTTACTCGGCTGGATCGGTTTTTTACTGATGCCTTGGTATCTGCTAGAAGACGGCTTTTGGTCATTTGTTTGGTTAACCGATGGTTACCCAATCGACTTAGATTACGCGCCGGCGATTTTACAAGGAATGCTTGGTGACAAGCTCTGGCTGCTGCCGTTAGCCTTACCTTTAATCGCACCATTACGACTCATTTCG
>Ga0163216_101806_pt1 | contig 10422 bp, 7 predicted proteins | sample SynspAceP_FD_167610 | JGI IMG/M metagenome (GOLD analysis project Ga0163216, IMG submission 167610) | Saline lake microbial communities from Ace Lake in Antarctica - Synechococcus sp. Ace-P (Illumina Assembly) | ecosystem: Environmental > Aquatic > Non-marine Saline and Alkaline > Saline ...
GAAAACCGCACAAGGTCGTTATTACAGCCGTTGCCAGAAAACTCGTCACCATTGTGAATGCGCTGTGCAAATCACGCCAGAATTGGGTGATTCAAGCCAATTGAAGATACAGTTGCTAGTTGGTTTGGTGTAACTAAACTGTACCCAATCCCAACGTCTGAACGAAGCCCCGTCACTAAGATGACGAAATCTTACCGGGTACAATCGCTTAAGCTGTCCATATTCTGTAACGCCAGCACAACAAACAGTTTCTCCGTGATGTTTGCTAGGCTGCGGCAGCGCTTTCACGAGAATGGAAACGCGGGATTGAAGAAGCGTGCTTGACATATTTCATAGGACTGTCGGCATAAAGATCAAAGACTTCAATACCAAGTAACCCCACCAGCTCCTTTGTAATGATTGTTCGATGACACTCTAACGGATCTCTTTCGAAACATAGCATACATGTAGCTTTTTCTTGTACATCCTCTGATAGTTCGCGCAACGATTCTTTGGACTCTTCCTCCATCAAGTGTGTGTTGTAGATTCTACGAAACTCCTCGTATTTCCCCGCTCTTGCTGCCTCGCGGCCTGGCTTTGGATCACCGAGCTTTCGATAATGTTTATATTCTATTCCAACTTCTGAAAGTCGTTCAGAGAGCTTTGTTTTTGAGAATCCTTTTTTGCGCGATAAGGCCAAAGCCCTTACATCCGCTAATCGTTTTATCCCAACTGCTTGTAGTGTACCGACAAATCTATCGATGTCAGTACCTTCGTAACCAACCGTGAATACGACGCTCATTTCAAATACCCTTCCATGCCTGTTGTGGGCATTGATTTGTTCTTAAATCAAATTTTACAACACAATCCGTCAATACGTTCTAATAAATTGTTAACCATATTCCCAACGGAACTATTGGGAGAATTATTGAATGACTGTTTAGACAACCCGGTACTGCGATGTGTGGAATTCCTAAACGGCTGCTTCCCGCACATTTCACCAACAACGCAAACAATCACTCCGCTGGCTGAGGAGCATTCCCCTCACCATCAACTTTCAAGGGTGGGGTTTCATCTGCAATGGCTGGCAAACTGCGCAGAACGACGCCCAGCAGCGGTGGCACTGTCAGCAGGGTCAGCAACGCAGAAGTTGCCAAACCACCGACGACGACAGAGCCAAGGCCACGATAGAGTTCTGAACCTTCGCCCGGGAACAGCACCAGCGGCAACATGCCAAAGACACTGGTCAGTGTGCTCATGAAAATCGGGCGGATGCGGTTTCTGGTGGCTTCGGTAATGGCCGCTTTCGGCGCCATGCCATCTTCGCGCAAATGATGCAGCGATTGATGCACGATAAGAATGGCGTTGTTGACCACAATCCCCACCAGAATGACAAACCCCAGCAAGGTCAGCATATCCAATGGTTGGGTCTGGATGAGGTTCAACGCGGCCAATCCGCCAACCCCGCCTGCTGCTGCCACCGGCACGGAAATCATGATGACCATTGGCAGAATGAAGCTTTCAAACAGCACGGCCATGACCAGGAAGACAATCAGCAGCGCAATCACCAGATTGATGGAGATCGCATTCCAGGTCTGTGTCAACTGATCGGCCGTTCCCGACAGAGTGAAGCGCACACCGGGCGGAAGGCCGCCCTGTTCAAGCACCGCGACCACGTCGGTTTCCAGTATATTCAAAGCTGTTTCCAGCGGCAGTTCGTTGGAGGGGCGCACCTCCAGCGTGACGGTTCTGAGCCGTTCACGATGCCGGATTTCCGTTGGACCTGCAGTCACCGTGACGCTGGCAAGCGCCTCAACCGGCACAATCTGCCCGGATTGCGTTACAACCGGAAAAGCACCAATGTCCTGCGTTCTCTGAACCGCAGAATTGCTGTCGTCGCCCTTCAGGGTCAGGTCAATCCGTTGCCCACCGACTGTAATTTCGGCAATGCGTACACCATCATTATAGGCGTCAACAGTGGTTGCCAGATTCGCAGCGCCTACACCTGCATCCGCCAGTCTCAAGCGGTCCGGTGTCAGCCGCACTTCCGGCGCGCCTAATTCCAGCCCCGGTATTGGGCGGAATTGGTGACCCTCAGAGCGCGGCAATCGGCCGGCAATGATGCCGGCGGCCTGCTGTGCAACGCCCAGAATATCTTCAAGATCAGGCCCGGAGACGTTCAGTTCGATGGCACGCCCCCCACCAATGCCGCGACCAAACAGGGACGGCTGGGTGATGAAGCCGAACGTGCCGGGCTCGGAGAAGATGGGTCGTGACAGAACCGGGATCAGTTCGCCAACGCGGGTTCCATCCTTTGCATTGGCACCGACAAAGGAATTGCTGGGTGTGGCCACAAAGAAGAAGCTTTCAATCGCCGGCGGTCCTTCAGGGTCATCCAGATCCTTGTTCCAAATCGGTTCTGCAACATCTTCAATGCGCTTGGCGATACTGGTCGTGGTTTCCAGATTGTAGCCGGGTGGTGGAATGACAATTCCAAAGATCAAATTGCGATTGCCCTCGGGCAGATATTCCAGCTCTGGCAGATAATACCACGCCGCAGAAATAGCGCTGCCGCCGATCAGTGCCACCATGACAAGGCCAAGAATACGGCTGGCGATTGTCACTTTCACATAGGCCATGATCCCTCTGGAGAAGAACCCCGCCAGATGATCGATGATTGGCAGGCGGATTGGCTCCAGCTTGCCTTTACTGCCCAGAAGGCGACTGGACAAAGCCGGTATGACGGTCACCGCCACAATCAGTGACAACACCACTGAGACTGATATTGCTACCGCAATGTCGCGGAACAATTGCCCTGCTTCCAGCTCCATGACGAGAATGGGAATGAACACCATAACGGTGGTCAGGGCTGACACCAAAATCGCCCCCCAAACCTGCCGTGCGCCTTCATAGGCTGCCTGCCGGGATGAATATCCCATCTGCCGGAACCGGAAGATGTTTTCCAACACCACAATTGCGGCATCCACCACCATGCCGACAGCAAAGGCAATGCCAGCCAGCGAGATGACATTCAGCGTTCGGCCCATGGCTGCCATCGCCACAAAGGAGGCGACAACAGACACCGGAATAGCCAAAGAAATAACCAAAGTAGCGCGCGGCGAGCGTAAAAACAGCATTAGAATAAGGGCCGCCAGAATGCCGCCGACCCAGATGTTCTGAATCACCAGATCAATGGCGCTATTGATGTAAAGCGTTTCATCATAGACCTGATTGAGTTGAAGGCCAGCAGGCGCAATGTCACGTTCCTCCAGCGACAGCAGCGTTTGCCGCACACCCTCCATGGTTTCAATTACATTCGCCCCGGCATCCCGGACCGCATTGATGGCAATGGCAGGCTGGCCCTTGTAGCGGATGCGTGCGCCGGGCTCTTTATAATCGAACCTGACGGTGGCAACATCGCTGACCAGCACGCGGCCCAGACGTTCTGTGCCTTGATCGGTTTCGCTGCGCAGAACCACCGCATTGACGGATTCCAGCGTGTTCAACTCACCTTGCGCGCGCACAATGTAGCGACGCTTGCCCTCTTCCACGTCGCCGGCGGAAACCGAGATATTTTCCGACCGCATTTTTGAAATGACCTGCGGGATGGTCAGCCGAAATCGAGCCAGCCGTTCCGGATTGATGACAACTTGCAACTCGCGAGACACACCGCCAAACACATTGACATTGGCAACACCTTCAACACGTTCCACCTGCTCCTTGACGACATCTTCGATGAAGTCGCCATATTCAGCAATTTCGCGTGTATTGCCCTCTGCCCGGGTCAGAATGAACCAGGCAATGGGACTGTCTTCCGCGCCAGATGTATTGAGTGTTGGTTGGCCTGCTTCATCGGGATAGGAATCCACCCGGTCCAGCCGGTTTGAGACCAGCAACAAGGCGCGATCCATATTGGTGCCGATGGCGAATTCCAGCGTGACTTCGGCACGCCCTGTCTGGGACCGGGACAGCATGGTTTCCAGACCGTCAAGTCCGCGCAATACGTCTTCCTGCGGATTGACAATCTCGCGCTCTACTTCTGCAGGCGCAGCACCGCCCCAGTCAGTGCCGATGATGATAATGGGCTTGCGCACATCCGGAGCAAGCTGGATTGGAATGGTGCTTAATGCCACCAGACCGAACAGCACAGCCATCAGCACCGCTGCGATAACTGCAATCGGGCGTTCAATGGCATATTTGATGATGTTCATGAGCTATCCGCCACTTTTCTCATCGGACGATGTATCGCCGACTTCTGATTGCGCTGCTTTGGGAGCTTCTGCATCGGGTGCCTTTGAGGCATCCGGTGCGGCTCCACCGGGCGCACCGCCGGGTGGTCCGGTCATGATATCTTGTCCAGGACGCAGCCGTTCATTGCCGCGCACAACAACCTGCTGACCTTCCTGAAGGCCGCTCAGCACTTCAAAACGGTCGGCGACGGCCGCACCGATCTGTACAGGGCGCGGTTGAGCTTTGCCCTCTTCCGCTATGTAAACAATCCAGCCGCCCCGAGCCTGGACCAAAGCATCTTTGGGGACTGTAAGCACCGACTTTTCTTCCGAAACAGGTACAAGAACCGTTACAGACTGACCTTCCGCAAAGGGTGCGCCGCCATCGGCAGCCTCATCTGCGGTGAAGGGTGCAATTAACCGCACAGGCCGGGTGCGGGTGGACACGGTCTCTCGTGGCAGAACGGCACGAACCTGGGCCTGGTATAAGCTTCCACCGGCCAGTCTGACATTGACTTCGCGCCCTTGTGCCAGTCCTGCAACATAGGCAGCTGGCACATCGGCAACAATTTCCAGATGCGCGCCGTCCAGAAGGGTTGCAACCGCGCTACCGATGGTAATGTATTCACCCGGCTGCGCCTGACGTTCCAGAATGGTGCCTGAAAACGGCGCACGTATTTCGGCATTTTCCAGATTATAGCGGCTGCGCGCGATGCTCACATCAGCACTTTTAATGCGCGCCTGCGCCTGTGCGATCTGTCCCTGGGCCCGCTGCAACTGCTGTCCCAGATCGTTAAACTGACCTTGGGAGAAAGCAGGTGATGTTTTAAGACGCTCTATGCGTTCAAACGCCTGCTGCGCCAGAGCCAGATCGGCCTCGGCGACGGTCAGACCGGCTGAGGCTTCATTGCGTGCAGCTTCTGCCGCGCCCAATTCAATGCCCAGAAGCTCCGTGTCCAGCCGAACCAGCGGATCACCTTCATTCACGCGGTCGCCCACCTGAACCGAGACCTCAACAATGAGACCTGGAATGCGGCTGGCAACCACGCTGCTGGTTGGCGCCACAAATTCGCCCAGCACAGGCGCGGTTTCGGTAAAGGAACGCATCTCGATGGTTTCCACGACCACCCCTGCAGGGCCGCCCTGGGCACTGGCGCTCATGGGAACACTTGTGATTAGGCAAGCGATCAGAATACCACCTGCTACCCGCAATGAAAGCCGGTCATTCAGTCCTGGCAGAAGATGCATGTAATTGTCTTTCAGTTAAACACGCTTTAAGAACGGCAATATATAGCGATTGCACTGGCCAGCAAGTACAAGCTGGGCGCAAAACGGTTTTAAAGCCTTTTCCTTGCAAATACTCGTTGTAAGGACAGGCTGCAATGAGCTGTTGTAAGGGCCCGTTGCGAAGGTCTGGGTATCTAGTGGGCAATCAAGCGTCGACCGACAGGAGAATATCATGGAACTGATTGTGATTGCACTGATTGTTGTAATCGGCGTTTATCTGATCTTCGCCTATAATGGTCTGGTCAAGGCCCGCCAAATGGCCAAGGAAGCCTGGAGCGGTATTGATGTTCAGCTCAAGCGCCGCGCCAATCTGATCCCCAATCTGGTCGAAACTGTGAAGGGCTACGCGACCCATGAAATGGAGACCTTTTCCTGGGTCACTGAATTGCGCGCAAATGCGGGAGCGGTGGCTGACGATGATGTGGCCGGACGTGCCCAAAGCGAAAGCATGCTTGGCGATGCACTGATCAAGCTGATGGCTGTTGCTGAAGCCTATCCGGAATTGAAAGCCAATGAGAACTTTCAGGATTTGCAAGAGCAACTGAGTGATATTGAAGGAGAAATCCAGATGTCACGGCGTTATTATAATGGGGCAGCCCGTGCTTTGAATGTGAAAGTGGAGAGCTTTCCATCCAATCTGATTGCCAATAATTTCGGCTTCTCCCAGATGGATTATTTTGAAATTGAAAATGCCTCTGACAGAGCCGTGCCAGACGTTAAGTTCTGAGCACAGAGTGACGCGCTTCATCACAGCCGGTTTTGCTGCGATTGCTCGCACCTTGCTGCCTGTTGCCTATGCAATTTTGCTGATCTTCGCGCTTCTTGTGCTGCCACAGCAGGTTCAGGCAAGAGAAAGCATTGTGTCCTTCGACACCAGGATTTCTATCCCGAAGGGTGGTCGGCTCAGTGTTCGCGATAACATCACTGTGCGCGCGGAGCGGAAGGAGATCAGGCGCGGGATTTATCGCGACTTCAGCACTGTCCGAGAAGAAGCCGATGGCAGTCTGCAAAAAATCTCTTACAAATTTCGTGAGGTTACGCGCAATGGTGTGCCGGAAAAATTCAGAATTGAATATTTTCCGGGCAATGTGCGCCTGATCATTGGTGATGAGAATGTGCTTCTGCCAATTGGCGAACATGCGTATTCAATTCGCTACCGGGTAGACCGGCAGGTGCAGTTTGGCGCGGATTTTGATTTCCTGATCTGGAATGTCGCCGGTGACTTTGAAAACCTTCCCATTGATAGCGTCACAGCAACAATACGTGTACGCAAGAAAAGAAAACTGATCTCGGCAGACTTTTACGCCGGTGCCTTTGGCGACGAGAACACCCAGTCAGATCATTATCTGTCAGAGGACAAAAACGCCGCATATTATTCACGGCAGGAAGTGCTTCAGCCGGGCGACATCATCACTGTACGTGCAGAGTTTGAAAAAGGGGCCGTCCGTGAGCCGGATACCAGACAGTTGGTCTGGTGGTATTTGCGCGATCATCTGGAAATTGTCGGCTCCATCCTGATCCTGCTTATGGTGAGCCTTTATTATCTGGCGGTTTGGCTGCGTGTCGGGCGCGATCCGCCCAGCGGCGTGGTCGTACCTGACTGGACACCGCCAGATGGTATCTCGCCTGCACTTGCCAATTATGTTCAAAATCGCGGTTTCGGCAGCAATCCATTTCGCGCCCTTTCTTCCTCGCTCGTCAATCTGGCAGTGGGCGGCTTTCTGACCATTTCCGGCTTTGACAAAACGCCCTCAATCACTCGCACCGAGAAAACGCAAAACCCGGAGGACCTCATGAAACCGGCCACCGGCGAGGCCGCTTTACTGTCCAGGCTGGACCAAGGCGAAACCCTTCAATTCTCAAAAGCCAAGGGCAAAGCCATCAAGAGCATGGTCAGCAAATTTCGCGGTGCTATTGAGCGCGAGCATGGTCAGGTATTTTTCCGGATCAATCGCGGCTATTGTATTGTCGGCGTTGCCCTGTCGGTGCTGGGCGTAATTGCGCTGCTGGTGCTGTCACAAGGCAGTCTTGTCAATCTCATCCCGCCGCTGATGGCCTCAATCATTTTTCTCATATTTATCGGCGTGTTTTTGCTGCGCGTCGTTCGATCCTTGCAGGCCCATCGCCGCAGATGGTGGCAGCTGATAATTTCGCTGATTCCGCTGGCTGGCATTATTGTGGGCGCTGGGAGCGTCGTGCCGTTGATTATTGACGGTTTTCAGATCGACAATCCGCTGGTTCTTCTGGTGCTGAGTGCCGTTGTGGCTGTAAATGCGCTATTCTTCAAACTGATGCAGGCCCCCACCCCGCTGGGTCAGCAGGTGCTGGCAAAGATTGAAGGGCTGAAAACCTATCTGCAACTGGCAGAGCAGGACCGATTGAACTTGCAAGGTGCGCCCAAAATGTCGCCTCAGCATTTTGAAACCCTGTTGCCTTTCGCCATCGCCCTTGAGCTTGAAAAACCCTGGTCCAGCGCATTTGATCGCTGGCTGGAAAGCGCCACGGTGGCAGAGGCTTCTTCCATGCGCTCCTCCAACTGGTATGGGCATCGCGGGCGCGGCTTCAACCATTTAGGCCGGGATCTTGGACGGCTCTCCCGCACATTGGAGCAGGATATGCGCTCATCCATCCCTGCGCCCAAAAGCACCAGGCGCAGCAGTGGCGGACGCAGCTCCGGCGGGTTCGCTGGTGGTGGTGGTGGCAGCTCCGGTGGGGGCGGCTGGTAACACTTTATCAACCAGCTTTCTCATCACGAAATTAACCCTGCGTGGGTAGGGTGCGGCCATGGAACATCGCACTCAAGAACACTCGGGCACAGACGCCCTGAACGCCACCTTCAGCGTGCCGGATATTCCCGGTTCTCACGCCCCGGGGCATACCCGCTTTGGTCGCCGTTTTAGCCGACCGGTTCAGCCGCGCAAACCGTTTGACCCGCAGCCGATCAACCTTCAACGCATGGCGCTGGTTCTGGCCATCATGCTGCTGGCCTTTGCCCTTGCCGGCTGTGGCAGCACGCGTAAATCAAGTGTGCCCTACCCCCACGCCGAGGTCACCTATTCCGACACGAAATGGTGCCTGCCAAGGCGCTTGAAAAATGTCCTGCAGGATGTAGCCCATCAATTCGGGCCAGTCTCAGTGACGTCGACCAAACGCTGGTGGCTGGAAAATCTGCGCAAAGGTGGTGCCCGCAAATCCTGGCACCGCAAATGCAAGGCGGCTGATTTTGGCGTGCGCGCAAACCCGGAAGCTGTCGTCCGCTTCCTCAAAAGCCACACCGGCGTTGGTGGCTACAAATACTACCGCGGCGGCCACTACCACATAGATGTGGGACCAAGGCGCACCTGGTAGGGCAATTTGGCAAAGGTCGGCATCAACGCCGACCTTTTTTACGTCAACCCGATTTCCCCGTTGCGACCAGCCACCGCATCCGCTAAACAGACTTCATATCCAATGCACCCGTAGCTCAGCTGGATAGAGCGCTGCCCTCCGAAGGCAGAGGTCACAGGTTCGAATCCTGTCGGGTGCACCAAATTCCCTAATAAATACAAATAGTTAATAAAATAGTCCTAGCGGTCATTTTCCCGCCGCTATTTGTTGGCACATTTCTGGCACACTTGACAGAATCAAGAGATTCCAGACATGGCGACAATCAGAGAAAAGGGTGCGCATCAGTGGCATGTTCAGATACGCCGTAAGGGCTGGCCCAGACAAACTGCTACCTTCCGAACTAAGAAAGATGCGCAGGCCTGGGCCAGAAAAATTGAATCTGAAATGGATCGCGGCCAGTTTGTTGATCGTTCTGCCTCGCATCGCACGACGTTTGAAGAGTTGATCAATCTCTATCTTGATGATGTCACCGACAAGCGTCCCAGTGAATACTCACGGGTTTCGGAGCGCTCTCGTTTAGAGCGGTTCCTGCGTGAGGAAAAAGAGCTCTGCGCTCATGCTGTCGTAAATTTAACATCGGAGCATTTCGAGGATTACCGGGATCGCCGCCTGAAACAGAGTGTCGGCAGGGGCAAAAACCTAACCACATCGAATAAGACCATCGCTCCGGGAACGGTCAAGCGCGAATTGACCATGCTCAAACGCGTCATTGATTACCGTAAAAGACGATTGGGCCTGCTGATCAATCCAGTAAATACGGAAGATGTTGTCAGGCCTACGGTCAATGATGAGCGCGATATCAGGCTCTCAAAGGAGGAAATGACGCGCTTTCTTGAAGCGTGCGGCAATGCTCGCAATCCGTGGCTGCTTCCTTTTGTCGAAATGGGATTTGAAACCGGTGCTCGTCGCGGCAATCTACTCGGACTTCGTTGGGGTGATGTTGACTTGGAAGGCCGCACGGCAACTCTGCGAGGCGTAAAAAACAGTCGCAGCCCTGACAAGATCATCAATCACACAATCGGGTTATCACCGCGTGCTTTGGAGGTGTTGAAGGAATTGCCCCGTGGCGATGATGTGCGGGTGTTTCCGATCACATCAAATGCATTGCGCCTGGCATTCAACCGTGCGCGCGACAAAGCCGGTGTATCGCATTTTCGTTTTCACGATACACGTCATGAGAGGACATCAAGCCTGTTTGAAGGTGGATGGTCACTCATACAGGTAATGGCGCAGACAGGGCATAAAGACCCGAAATCAGTCAAACGCTATGCCAATTTGGCCAAGGACTACCTCGCTGATGAACTTGCAAAGCTTGATAATCGGCAAAAAGAGAAGACAGAGCAATGATGCAGCCTTCAGTTTCCGAAGGCTGCATCTCTTGCCATTTGTTCAGCGATAGTGGGGCGACCACGTTTTCGCTTTGTTGGACTGCACGTCTCAGCTACGAAATTTGAAGCACATTCCCGGTGTTGGTCGACGAACGCTTCGAGGTCCTTGACCGCAAAGAAGGTGCGCCTGCCGATTTTAGTAACAACCGGAC
>Ga0163216_101811_pt1 | contig 10389 bp, 11 predicted proteins | sample SynspAceP_FD_167610 | JGI IMG/M metagenome (GOLD analysis project Ga0163216, IMG submission 167610) | Saline lake microbial communities from Ace Lake in Antarctica - Synechococcus sp. Ace-P (Illumina Assembly) | ecosystem: Environmental > Aquatic > Non-marine Saline and Alkaline > Saline ...
TGTTGGTCATAGCGTGATCTCCCTGGCGGTTGCTGCCGCCGGTTGGGTGGGTTTAAGTCACCCGGAGATTACGCAACCTTCAAATTTCTACCACCTTCGCGACACGACCGACAGGTTGCCTTGCATATAGACTGTGGGCCGATCGGCCCAGTCATTTAGGGCAGAGGACAGGGCGATCAAGTGACCCGCGAGGTTACCACTATCCACGGAGGATACGTAGCGCGGTTCCATTACTGACAGGTCGCGGGTGTTATACCAATTGTAAAAGTGGCCGCGGTACCGTTGCATCCCTTCGAGAGTGCCGATCGTTCTTTCGATCCTCCCGATAGTGTCGGCCTGCCCGATCCAGCCCAAGTCGCGGGCCGACAGGACTGAAAGGAGATACAGTCCGATATTGGTCGGTGAGGTGCGTTCTGCAATCTTGGGTGCGGGCGTGTCCTGGAAGTTGTCTGGCGGTAGGTAATGGCTTTTATCGGTGACAAATGTCTCGAAATAGCGCCAGGTCATGCGCGCGATGCGGCGTAGTTCAGCTGCGTCAGCCGGGGCGACGTCCAACCTGTCTTCGGTCTTCATTGATCGGGAGACGGCGAAGGCGACGCCAGGGGCGGCGATCCAGAAAAACGAGAATAACATGGCAACGGACCAAGCAGCTGGATTTAGCAGCAGAGTCAGGGAAAAGGCAACGCAACCGATGATCGGCGATCCGATCATGGCAAGCCACCAGTCGCGGCGACTGCGGCGTCCGCTGCTTTCTACCTGTTGCGCGGTGCGCCATTCCAGCATGCGGCGGTGACTGATCGTCAGGCGCCACAGCGTCCGCGCCACGGCGTCTGCCGCGTTGCACGCCTGATGCGCGATGAAAATCAACCGCAGGCCGATCTCGCTCAGGTGGCCCCCGAAGTCTTGGGCCGTCCGCACTAAATGGTGCCCCTTGGCCACCCCGGGCTGGGATGGCAGCAGACCCAGCTGAAAGTTCATGAGCGGCATGAAAAACAGCGACGCGACCAGTGACAGCGTCCACAGGGAACTTGCGCCCGCTGGTAGCACTAGCCAGCCCAATATCGCCGACAGCACCCATGCGGGTGATACGAGCGACCGGCGCAGGTTGTCCGCCATTTTCAGGCGGGCCAGCCCGTTCAGGCCATTGTGCCCGTCGAGGATGAAGGGCAGTAATTGCCAGTCCCCCCTGATCCAACGATGCTGGCGCGAGACGTCGACATCATAGCGGACAGGGAAATCCTCAACTACCTGCACATCGCTGACCAATGCGGCGCGGGCGAGACTGCCTTCGATTAGGTCATGGCTCAGCACAGCGTTTTCCGGGAACCGGCCCGCCATAGCCGCGTCGAATGCCCTAACGTCGTAGATCCCCTTGCCGGTGAAGGAGCCTTCGTCCAGCAGGTCCTGATAAAGGTCGGAGACGGTGAAGACGTAGGGGTCCATTCCGCGCCCGGCGGAAAACACCCTTTGGAAGACCGACGAATCTGCGCCGGTGGACAGCGACGGCGTGACGCGCGGCTGCATCAACGCGTGACCCGAGACGACGGTGCCCGTTTTGGGGTCGATGACAGGGGTATTCACCGGATGCATCATCTTGCCGACAAGGGCCGCAATTGTACCGCGTGGCAGCCGGGTGTCACTGTCCAGCGTCACAACATAACGTACGTCGGCAGGCGGGCGGGGGCTGACATCCATGAACGTCGTCTCCCCCAGACCTAGCAACAGACTGTTCAGTTCCGCCAGCTTGCCGCGCTTGCGCTCCCATCCCATCCAACGCTGGTCGACAGCATTCCAGACTCGGCTGCGATGCAGTAAATAGAAGCGGCGCCCGACATGGGCATAGCGCGCGGCCAGAGCGTCGGTCTCGCTGCGGGCGTAATCGAGGACGCGGCGGTCGGCATCCGTGACCTCCTCTCGGGAGTCCGGCCAGTCGGTGACCAGCGCAAAATCGATCGCGCCGTCCGGGTTAGCAAGGTAGTGTAGTTCCAGCAATTGCACCATGTCGTCGACGGTATCGAGGTCGCCGATCAGGCAGGGCACTGCGACCAATGTGCGGGCCTCGGGCGGCACGCCGGCGTCATAGTTGTAAGCCGGCAACCGGCTGACGGGCACCAGACGCGCGCTTAGCAGGTTCACGATACCCATCGCGGCTTCCGACCCGGTAAGGAGGGTCAGGACGAAGAATAGTATCGCGAGCACGAATGGCATCGGCGGCAGAAGTGCCGCAAGGCCCGTAGCAATGAGGAGTGTCAGCGCCAAGGCGGGAGCAAAGATGCTCCACCACCCGGCTTGCCGGCCGAGCTTAAGTAATCTTTCCGAAAGGGACGCGCGATAGCCACACGCCTGCGCGAAAGCCGCGGTGTCCCTGCCCACTAACAAATGGCCCGCTGCCAATTCGCCGGACATTTCCACGGCTTTCTTCGCCACGTCGATCTCGCTCATTCCTGACCGGCGCGAGATCCGTTCGATGGCATTGCGATAATCGTTGCGCGTTACCCGGTCGAGGTGTGGGAAGTCGAGCGTGTCCTGTAGCACAGCATCGACGCGGCTAACTTTTTCAAACCATTTTGTCCAGTTTGTCTCGTCGAGGCGCCGCATGCTGCGGATCACGTTGCCGACCGCGACGTTTGCTGCTGATTGCCTGGCGTTGTCCCGTGCGAGGACCCGTGCGCTGTCGGTGCCCTCTTGGGCCAGCGTTTCCTCCAGCCGCGCCAGCGCGATGTCCGCCGCCTGCGACCCATCGCGCAGCCGGTAAAGCAGCTGCGATGCGAAGGCGTCGGACAGCGGGCCCCCATCCTGAGTAGGCCATGCCGCGTCTTCGCCCTGCATCAGCCTGTCGGCGAGGGCGTTCGCCGCCACCCGCGCTGTGCGCGCCTCCATCACTTGGTCCGATACGCGACGCAGGTTTTCCAGTAGCACAAAGCGCAGCATGGCTGGGATCGCCCAGATCTCGCCAATCGTGAAAATGCGAACGCTTTGGTATCCGTCGGCCATGTCCGTTAGAGTCGCTACCCTGAAGTCGGAGTTGCTCAGCGCTACGTAACGCCACGCGAAGGCCAACACGGCGGGGATGTCATCGTAATGCGCGGTCGCGATATTGGGCAACTTGCGATAATAGCGCGGGACGAGATCGCGCTTGAGGTGGCGGAAGCTCTCCTCGACGACATAGTGGTTGTCCAGCAGCCATTCGGCGGCCGGGCTGATCAGTTCCGCATGGCCGACCGCAGTGATAATACGGTTGTAATTGTCGAGCACGGCGGCCCGGTTCTGGCCTAGCCGCGCCGGGTAGGCGATTCCGGCGAAACTGGTCAGTTCAACCGGAACTTCCTGCGCCAACGCGGCCCCAGGGCCGGAATAGCCGCACTCAGCGCCCGTCTCGCAGCGAATGATGTCGTGCGCGGAGTTTGCCGTGGCCGGTGTGTGATGCTGTAGCACGGTGGACCTCGTCGGACCCGCCTATCGCAGCTCCTCCGATAAAAACGCGCCTCAGTAACGGGTGGTTCCGTGGTGATTGATATAAGCGCTGGATGCAAAAAAATTGCATAATCGAGATCGGTAAGGTCACGTTCTATTTTGCGCGTGCAGCGAACTGATATATCCTTCTCCACTCAGACCTTAAGCGATTTAGATACAATTCCAGATTGACCTTATCGAAGCCGTCTATGTAGCCATTATCGTAAACGTGCGTTTGATGGACAAATGTGAAGGCAGTTTTAAAATGCCTTCGCAACGGGTAGTTGGACAACTTGATTTTCGGACGGGTTTGCGGACAGAGCGCTAAATGCAACCCACGGGCGGGCAATCTGCCGGCAATGGTGGCGCGTCTAAAGCAACGTGAGGGCATAGCGCTTTCAATGCGGCTAAAGGGCAGTAACGGAATTTAGTCTGCTCGACCTTATGTGAGATGGGCGGAGAGTCGCCATTCGCCGCACCTGCGAAGGCATCCTCTCACATCGGTAAAAGGGACCTTTTACGGCGGGAGAGATTCACCCTTTCAGGGTTGCTGTCCTTGGATCCCATGAAACGTCACAGCATCCTCTACCCGCATCACTCGACTCGTTTACAAAATTTTCTTTCATGTGGAATAATTTTCCTATATTGTTCCCCTAGGAAGTGGAGAGAGAGATGAAAAACCTACATTCAAATGAGGTTGCACTAACCCGAAGCATTGTGCTGACCAAAGCAATGATGCGCGCTGCTGACCGACTTGGGATGTCGGGAAAGCAGTTGTCTGACGTGATCGGACTGTCTGCAGCACAAATTTCACGCATTAAGAATGGCGAGGCCGCTTTATCAGAGGCCAGTAAGCCCTTTGAGCTGTCCGCTTTGCTAGTGCGTGTGTTCCGATCCCTTGATGCGATCGTGGGTGGAGATGAGAGCGCCACTAAGCTGTGGATGACGTCACAGAATACCGCCTTGAATGGGCGCCCAATAGATAGAATGATTTCAGTACAGGGACTTGCAGATGTCGTCACATACCTGGACGCAAGACGCGCTCCGATCTGAGCTAAGCCACTTACAAGCATCTGCATGGCGATTGGTTGAAGCACAGCACGTTGTTTCCACCCTAAGTCTCGTCGATAACCTAGAAGAGCAAACCTTGCTTGAGGATATTCTGGAGGAGACCAAGCCGCCTGTTCCTGTGGACTGCCAGCACCTTGATTACCTTCTAAGCACGCCATTTCGGTATCGCCCGTACCCCTATGGTTCGCGTTTTCGCAAGCCGGGCCTGACGCCTGGCGTTTGGTACGGCGCCGAGCTGCCGGAAACGGCGGTGGCTGAAATGGTATTCTATCGTTTTCTGTTTTATGCAGAAAGTCCAGACACGCCTTTTTCGGACCACCCAGCTGATTACACGGCGTTTTCAGTGGGCGTGGAAACAGCATCCGCGCTGGATCTGACGGCTGGCGCGCTTGACGATGATCGCGAGATATGGACCGACCCAGTAGATTATGTAGCCTGCCAGGATTTGGCTGACATTGCACGTGAAGTTGGAGCTGAAATCATTCGTTTTCAATCCGTTCGGGATCCTGCGGGGGGTGCTAATCTGGCCGTGCTGACCTGTGGCGCATTTAGGGACCCAGCCCCTGTGAGTCGGCAAAGTTGGCGTATCCGTATTAGTTCTTCCGGGGCGCAGGCTATTAGAGACCATCCTCGCCTCGGGGTGGAATTTGGTCACGATGGTTTCGATCTTGATCCGAGAATCATGGGGATGGATTGGGATCGGTAGGGTGGAATGGGCGGGGAGCGGACCTTCGCTGCAGTCTGCATAAGTGACCGCTCAGCGGACCAAATTAAGTTTTCACAGTATGAATGCCGACGACCGTTTCACTATCGTTTATTTGCACGCCCTACAGTGGCGTGATGATTTAAAGCGGACACACTGATGGAATGCAGCGGGTTTCGCAGTCTTAGCCAACTTGCCGCTCCAAGTTAGACACTCGATCGCCCTCGAGCTTTTCAGGTGCAATAAAAGGCAGGTCTTAAGCTTGATGACTTACACTGGTTTCCAAGCTACAAATTATAGCTAGCAATTATCACCACATTTTTTTGGGGATTGAGATTATGAACCTTGCAGAACGAACTATGCGACTTGCCCATTTGAAGGACAAAATCCGAGAGCTGGAGGTGCTATTTGAGGAAACTGCAGCTGCCATAGGTGATGTGACTGACGAAGAGAAGTGGTCATTCAAGGGACTGGCTAGCGCCATTGAATACCATGCTAGCAAACTGAAAGGCTAGATCCGAAACTCTTCACGCTTTGCCCGCATACGAAAGTATTCTATATACCGGCCAAAAGATGCCGAATAGCCGTTGAGCGGACAAAGCCAAAAATTTTCTATGAGTCGCGACAGCCGCTTCCAGCACGCAGCACCCGATCGATAAAATTATAAATTCCGCCAAGAAGCCGCAAAATTAGACATGCCGGTTAATACCATTAAATCGTTGTCATCTGGAATCAGTAGGGGATGCTGTGTAAATTATTAAAAACACTCGCACATACGATCTCTGTTAATACTGATTCCATTCACTTTCGGACGACATCGCACTACTTATTCGAACTAGAAATATATATACCCACATCTTTCCGCCACAACGAAATTAGAGAACTTATGCTGAATTTGCTTCCCAAAAAGCACCCACGACTTAGCATGGTAAATCTATATGAAAAATTGTCCCTTGAGATTCTGCGTCCTCATAGTGCAATCGCCCCCCCATTTGCTCCATGAGTCGACGAGATATATACATGCCAAGCCCTGTCCCTTCCCCCGATCTGGTATTGCTACCATCAATCTGGCTGAAGAGCCCAAAGACAACTTTCTCGTTGCCACTTGCAATTCCGCTTCCGTAGTCGCGAACCGATAGGCGCAAAAAATTATTCGCAAATAGTATAGAAGTATTAATTTCTCCGCCACCTGCCGGCGAAAATTTAATCGCATTCGATATTACGTTGTCAACTACTTGCCGCAACCGAAAGGCGTCTGCGGTTACGAGCGGATAAATGTCTTTCGAGCATTCGTGGATGAGCTTCACTTGCCGCGAGCGGGCCATTTGGCTATTTTCGTCAAGTGCATCTTGTAATATTTTGGCAATATCAATGTTCTCATTTTTGAGCTTAACTTGATTAAGCTCGATTTTTTGCACATCAAGAACATCATTTATAAGTCGTGACAAACGATTTGCGTTTCGCTGAGCAATCACGAGAGGCTTATTTATTGAATCGGGCATTACACCCAACTTCCCACTTAAAGCCAGATCCAAACCACCTTTCAGCGAGGTCATAGGCGTCCGAAGCTCGTGGCTTACGACTGCTAAAAAGTTATCCTTGGCCAGCGCTGCACTCTCTGCGGCGGCAAGGGAAAATTGTAGTGATTCCTCAAATTTCGCTCGGTCCGTGATATCGAAAAATGTCACGCTCCACCCTATGTGGCGGCCCGCAGGATCAAATGGACTTTTTATTTGAATCGCTCTTGGCTCATACACTCTATCAGACGCAACTATATGCTGACCAAAAACTGCAGCTTTTGACGAATCAAGCTTACTAACGAAGGCTGAAATCGATACCGGTATTTGCTCGGTCAAAGAAGAATCGCGCGTTTTTTTAGAAAAATGTGTGCTATAGCCGCGTCGTTCCATGATAGAATTTTATGATCTTTGTCGACAATCAGAACGGGATCATCTGATATGTGAAAGAGGGCATCTCGACCTAGCGCCTTGGTATCCAATATTCGATTGTTAACAAGCATCCAGCTAAACGCGATCAAACCTAATGAGAACATCATAGAAGTTGGGTCGATGCCAAAAGCAGTAAAGCCCGTGAGGACATAGGCTGCATTGGCGGATAAAGGAGCAATAGTAATTATAATTAAAGTAATTAAAAGTGACTTTGCGCTTCCCGTTGTGCTCATCACTCCCCTTACTAACAAGCCAACCGAGTATATTACAAAAGGATATAATATAAGCGCTGCACCATAGAAAAATATGCCATGAGCATAATCCACGCGTGTGCCGTCTTCAGACAGTGCGGTTGCTTCGGTAAACATAAAATGATGGAAAGGATTTGTTGCGACCCCAATTGCAATTACCAAAGGCACGCCGATGATTATCGATCGAAGCAGCCGGCTGTCAGTCAAATCTCGACCTTTTACAAATTTCTCAATATATAGGCACCAAGCGATCGGCAAAATCGCGATCGAAGGCCACGCAATGTGTGCCCATATCAACTTCCATTGGAGGCCAGTAAAATAAATCTCCATACCCAGCGCGAAAACCCACCACAGGATCGAAAGAAACGAGATGATAAAATATTTCTTTCCTTCAAACTCATGGCAGCGCCAAATCCAAATTAGGATGAAAAACGCGAGCAGCCAAATTCCCATAATCCCACCAAGGACGGGATTAGAAGGAAAAATACTAAAACTGCTCATTGATCGTGGACCCCATTATCTTCCATCCAGCTGTGTGCGATCCCGCTTTCCGTAGGCGAAATTTGGTCTCTTAAAGTGTAAAAATTCGCTCAACTTGTTGTCAAAAAGATGTCCGTAGCCGCGACGGTGTTCCATGCGGTCATTCTAAGAGCAGATGGGACCAGATGTAGGCATTTGTTGGCGACAATGATCGGCCGCGTTTGCGCGTCGATCTAACTGCAACATGCGTCTTCATCATCAATTTTTGATTGAAAGAATCTACTCTGGTAGCACCCGCCGGATAGCTGACTCTTGCACAGCAGGTAGCGGAGGTCCGTTTGCCACGCCTCGAGTCGGTATTTACACCGCGCAGCTCCTTATAGTTTGGGCTCCAAACAGCCTTTCGTAGTGAGATGCCTCAAGGCATGCCATGCGCAAAATATAAACATTGTCGCCTATCCTTCGGATTAGGCTAACAACTAGCCTCCGTAAGCGTCCATCAGCTCCGCTCCGAATTCCTCGGCACCTTCGCTCCTCAGGGCCGAAATATGGGCGATTGCGTCATTACGCACCTCTTGGTCTGGGTATACCGTCACAATGGCGAAACGGTCTAGTTCAGCATCAATGAGCATTGAATGCTCCGCGCCCAAAGCTAGCAGTCCTGGAAAATATTTTTTGACCATCAGATCCGTCACATGCTGGAGATTCTCGGTCTCGCCTATAATCCGCCAAATTGTGATTGAAACAAAGCTCATTTTATTGTCCTCCGATTCATAGAAGCATAACACAGCTCGACTCGCTGGTCTCATGGGTAAGTTGATCGAAACTTTGCATAGAAGTCATTGTTTCCTTCGGAAAATTGGGCAAATCAGGGCTCAAACCTGCCGTTGGATGTGCAACGCATCAAGGTCCGCTAAGGGCCGTTCTTGTCGCTGCTCCGTCGGTTTTACGATGTTGTCAGACCACACAGCGCTTTGGTCTATCGCCTGCCAACGCGACAAAGCATCGGCCAGATGGACCAAAGGCCAATCATGCATTAACATTCGAACTGGGTCACCCTATGGGGGGCACTCCAGCGGTAGCAAAGCTTTATTAGAACTCATGAAGTGGTTTGGATTTGATGCAAAGGGTGCGAGGCATGATTGATCTTGAGCGTCATGGGGTTTCGGTTACGGGCAACGGACAGCAAGCAATCGTGTTTCTGCACGGATACGGCTGCGACAGTGATATGTGGCGCGACGTAGTCCCTGCTTTCGACGCAGACTATCGCGTTATCTCATATGATTTGGTTGGGTATGGTCGGTCGGATGCGACACTTTACGACCCTATCCGTTACGCGTGCCTGCAAGCTTATGCCGAAGATCTGATCGATATTCTCGAGGCGTTAAAATGCGAGAATGTGATCGCGGTCGGCCATTCCGTGAGTGCTATGATAATCGGCCTAGCCGCAACGCGGCGTCCGGATCTTATCTCACGCTTGGTCATGGTTTGCCCATCACCAAGCTTCGCGAACGATGAAGGATACGAAGGTGGTTTCGAGGGTCAGGAACTTCTCGGCCTGCTCGATATACTTGACGTCAACTTTATGGGTTGGGCGCAACAAATGGCACCGAAAATCATGAATGCGCCCCATCGGCCTGAGCTTAGCGACGCACTCACCGATAGTTTCTGCCGCACCGATCCGGATATTGCCAAGCACTTTGCAAAGGTAACGTTTCTGCAAGATCACCGGGAAGACGTGAAATTGATTAAACAGCCAACGTTGCTGTTGCAGTGCCATGACGACATACTTGTCCCTCTTGCAGTCAGGACCTGGATGGAAACAAATATGTATGACGCGAAGCTACAGGTGCTGGATACGACCGGGCACTGTCCGCACATTAGCGCCCCTGCACCGACAGTTGCAGCAATTCTTAATTTCCTACGACCCGCTGTAGCGGCCTGACACGATGCGAGGGACCGAGAAGGAAGCGATAGACTGGCCGTGCGGCCTTATGATCGCCGATCAATCCGACCACATTGTTGAGATGAATGCGACAATGCGGCATTGGCTTGGGCTTGCAGATGAGGTGCCCGTAGGCAGTCTGCAGCTATCTGATATTCTGCCCCGCGCCGCTCGCATTTACCTTGAGACGCATCTTCGGCCTTTGCTTATCCGCCAAGGTTCGTTTTCAGAAGTATCATTAGAGTTTCTCTGTAATGATGGCACACGCTTTGGTGCCTACGTCAACGCTATCACAGATACGGTCGACCATCAGCCTATGCAAATTCGGTTCGCCATTCTGCGAAATGATGTGCGCCAGTCCTTTGAGCAAGAGTTGGTTGCCCGCCGCCGCGAAGGTGAAGTATTTACCAGTGCAGCGCGACAATCAAGGTGAGAATCCAGCGTCAATCAGGATGAGAACGCGGGTTTGGGGGCATGTAGGGCGGGCGTAGCCTGACCGGAGGGGCCCCAAACCCGCGTTTTGCCCGTAATGGGTAT
>Ga0163216_101814_pt1 | contig 10340 bp, 9 predicted proteins | sample SynspAceP_FD_167610 | JGI IMG/M metagenome (GOLD analysis project Ga0163216, IMG submission 167610) | Saline lake microbial communities from Ace Lake in Antarctica - Synechococcus sp. Ace-P (Illumina Assembly) | ecosystem: Environmental > Aquatic > Non-marine Saline and Alkaline > Saline ...
GCTCTGGACTTACAACAACGAGCGACCCAACATGGGTATCGGCGGCATAACACCTGCCATGAAACTGAAAACAGCCGCCTGAATTCTACGGCTGAGCCCCATTAAAAATGGGGGGATTACCTCAGGACCTCCCTGTGATGTGTAAATGTTGCCTTAGAGGGAACGAACTCAGGGCGGCATTCGTTCCACACGTTGCTGGACTTACCTCCCCCAGGTGCCTTATGTATATGTTGCCGCGACGCAGTTGTGAGAAGACGCAGTTGTGGAAACACGCCGACTGGTCCACCACTTAAAGCGCAGGAAATCACTTATCAGTTATGAAGTCCCTCAAGCCAAATTCTGAAAGCTCGAATGCGCAGATTCGATTGCCACAACGCCAACGTGGGATACTACGGTTCGAGCACCTTCTGGATGCAACAGAAGCGCTATTGATTGAATTCCCCGATGAAGACATCAGCCTTGCGCTGGTCGCATCAAAGGCTGAGGTGCCACTGCCCTCTATTTATCATTTCTTCCCGAACAAAGACGCTATTCTGGTGGCTTTAGCCCAGCGGTATCATGTTGCTTTGGCAGAAATGGCCTGCGAAGAAATGAACCCGCGGCCGCTGACGTGGCAAGAGATTATTCGTTGGCGGCAACAAAACGGGGTCTTGTTTCTAAATAGACATCCATCCGCTTTGCGCCTGTTCATGGGTGCAGGGGTGAGCGCACAGGTTCGTACGCTGGATCTGCAAGGGAACGCGTCCCTGTCCGCCTTGCGCGCCGCAGAGTTCCGCCGGTGGTTTGATTGTAGCGCAATCGCTGATCTGGAGGAGCATCTGGCCATTTCAATTGGTATGATGGACGGTATCTGGGCGCTGTCGTGGTCACGACACAAGCGGGTCACTGATGCGTTCCTCGAAGAGAGTATTCGCGCGTCGGTGGCCTACCTGCGCTGCTTCCTCCCCGAGATTCTCCCCCTGGTCAAACAAATCAAAACATAACAAAATTAATTATCACTAACTGCGCAGTGACCTTTGATGTGATCAGTTACGTTTCTAGCGACTTACATCATAATTCCTCATACATTACCTAAGTTATATTGCATATTTCGCGCCTCCCGTGTGCTGGGTGATCGTAAATAGAGATCAGTCACTGGCCACAAAAACCTACTAGTCAGTCAAATATTCCCTCGCTAACCTGATGGCGTGGGAGTTGAGAAAACACTGGTGAACGTGAGAAAATGCACGTTCGGCCACACGAGAAGTTTGCCGGTTTCCACGTTGACTGGGAAAGATTGTAACGGCGCGTTTGCGGGGATTTTCCGGTGAGGCGCTTGTCCAGCTTTCCGAAGTTCGAGCTCAAATGCTTGGAATAAAATAGGGAACGTATAAATGATTACAGCTTTCTCACCACAATTAGGATTACGGACACGGCGGGCCGGTTTGCTGCTTGGAACGCTCAGTGCCATGGCATTCGGCACAGCACTTGCCGCTCAGGACACGCTTGTTGTCGGGCGGTCGATGGATGTTAACTCGCTGGATCCATCGCGCGCATTTTGCGACACGTGCCAGATTTATCTGACAGCGGTTTATGAGCCGTTGATCACGTTGGCCGCTGACAACCAAACGCTTGAGCCGAAGCTGGCGCTGAGCTGGGAAAACAACGCCGACTTTACCGAATTCACATTCAAGCTGAACCCTGATGCCGTATTTTCCGATGGTAGTCCGGTCGAGGCCTCTGACGTGGTTTGGACATTTGAGCGGTTGCGCAACCTCAAAGGATCACCATCGTTCCTGATGGAAGGCACCAAGAGCATCGAAGCTGTAGATACCCACACGGTCAAAGTGACTGTAGAAGCGCCAAACTCGGAATTCCTGAACAAGGTTTCAGCGCCCTACACCGGTATCCTCAACGCCGAAGCTGCGATGGCTGGTGGCGCCGTGGGTGACGCTACGGCTGATACAGCCGATGGCGCCGAAGGTTGGTTCCTTGAGAATTCCGTCGGCAGTGGTCCATTTGTCCTCAGCAAATATGCCCCCGAAGATGAATTGCGCCTGACGCGTAACGAAAGCTATTATGGCGCGGCCCCGGCGTTTAGCGAGGTTGTGATCACGCAAATCCAGGATGCGGTCAGTCAGGCGCAAGCGCTTGAGACCGGATCGGTTGATATTGCGATGCAGATTGATCCTGACACGGCGGCGTCCCTGAACAACCCTGATGTCACCACCGAGGTCGTTGCTTCCTATAACTTCGTCTATTTCGCATTCATGCCCGGATCGGAAGCGATGAAAGACAAACTTACTCCGGAAGTACGCGAGGCGCTGACCTATGCCGTCGATTATGATGGAATGCTGGAATTCACAGTTGGTGGTAACGGCAAGAAAATTGCAGCACCCATCCCTAACGGCTTTCCGGGGACTGCCAACCTGATGCCACGCACGCAGGACGTTGAGAAATCCAAAGCGATGCTGACGCAGGCAGGGATTGGTGACGGGTTCCAAATGCAGGCTGTTTATCCCAACGACAACGTCTACGGCGTTGATCTGAACGTCATGATGCAAAAGCTGCAACAGGACTTCGCTCAGGTCGGTGTGGAGATTGTTCTCAAGCCAGTGACTTACCCTGTCTGGCGTGAAGAAATGGCGGCTGGTACTGCCGATTTGACGGCCGTGTACTACGCGCCTGATTATTTCGGTTCGGGTCAATACGCCTCCTACTTCGGGATGACCGAGGGATCGACATGGGTCAAACGGGCGGGCCACAACTCCCCCGAAACGGTTTTGAACGCAAAGCAGGGCGCGATCTATGCTGAGGCACTGGCCCTGTCTGGTGACGCTGCTACGGCGAAATACGAAGAGCTTGCCAAGTCTATGATGGGGGACAACGTCATCATTCCAGTGGTCAGCCCGAACCTTGTCCTTGCTCACCGCAGCGACATTACCGGCGTGCGTTATAGCGCCTGCTGCAACCTGCCGCTTGCTGAAATCGCGCGCAAGTAAGGAAGGAAGAGGCCATGCTGCGCTATATCATACGCCGTTTGTTAGGAGTTCCTTTCCTCCTGTTGGGCGTGGCCAGCGTGGCCTTTATTCTATCGCAAAGCACCAAGGGCGACCCGCTATCAGCCCTTGTGCCCGAACGGATGATGAACAACCCCGAGATTGTCGACGCGGTAAAGGCGCAATGGGGTTTGGATAAGCCACTGCCGGTGCGCTACGCGATCTATATGAAAAATCTGGTTCAGGGGGACATGGGAACGTCGTTCAATACCCGCCGTCCTGTTGCCCGTGACATTGCAGACCGACTGCCTGCTACATTGGAGTTGGTGATAGCTGCGATGATCATCGGTACGACCTTTGGCATGGGTATCGGCCTTTTGTCGGCACGGTTCCGCTATTCCCTGTTTGACAATGTCGCACGCGGGTTTGCCTTGCTTGGATCATCACTGCCGATTTTCTGGTTAGGATTGATCATGCTCTACGTATTCTCCGTACAGTTGAAATGGACCCCCGGAACAGGCCGTCTGGATGCGCGGACAACGCCGCCCGAAGGCGGTACAGGGTTTTACACATTTGATGCACTGTTGGCCGGTGATTGGCCGCTCTTCATTGAAGCTGCAAGCCATCTGGCGCTGCCGGCTCTTGTGCTTGGTTGGTCGGTGATTGGCATTGTTGCGCGGCTGGTGCGCTCTTCGTTACTCGAAGCGTTGGGGCAGGACTATGTCCGCACTGCGCGTGCCAAAGGCGCGTCGGAACGGGTTGTCCTGATCAATCACGCGCTTAGAAACGCATTGATCCCTGTGCTGACAGTGCTGGGGTTCACCTTCGCTTATCTTATCACCGGCGCAGTTCTGACCGAGGCTATATTCAGCTGGCCGGGGATCGGGTCTTATGCGGTGAATGCCGCAAGGTCGCTGGATTATCCGGCCATCGGTGGAGTGACGATCGTCGGTGCCGCTGCTTTCCTTCTGGCCAATCTGGTCACGGACATTGCCTACGCGTGGGCCAACCCGCGCATCAAGGTGTCGGGATGAGCGTGCTTGCGGATACCGCTCCGGCGCGGGCAGGGCGTGGCACTCGAACGCTGCGGTTCGTACGCCGACTTCCGTTAACTGGGCAAATCGGGCTGGTCGTCTTGCTGTTCTGGGCCGTGACCGTCCTTAGCGTACATTTGTGGCCGATCATTGACCCGCTGATGATGGTAGGGCGCCGGTTGCAACCGCCTAGTTCGAACCACTGGTTGGGAACGGATGCGCTGGGGCGGGACGTGATGTCGCGCACACTGCATGGTGCGGCATACACTATTCCAGTCGCGTTGATGGTTGTCGTTTCGGCTGTGATTATCGGCTCTGCACTTGGTGCTGCGGCTGGGTATCTGGGGGGGTGGACAGACGCAGTGATCATGCGTGCCGCCGATGTGACCCTGTCGTTTCCGCCCATTCTGCTGGCGATGACAGTTGCTGCAACGCTTGGGCCGGGCTTGCCCAACGCGGGGCTTGCGATGGTGATTGTCTGGTGGCCGATCTATGCCCGCCTGATGCGTGCGCAGGTCCTAGAGGTCCGCACCCGCGAACACGTCGAAGCGGCGATTGCCGGCGGCGCTGGCAAAACCCGCGTTCTGGTGTTGCATATCCTGCCGCTTTGCTGGACGCCTACGCTGATCAACGCGACGATGGACTTCGGGCAGGTTGCGCTGCTGGCCGCATCGCTCAGCTTCATCGGGCTCGGTGCTGTACCGCCCAGCCCTGAATGGGGCAGCATGATCTCGGAAGGGGCGGCAAAATTCTATAGCTGGTGGATCGCGTTTGGTCCCGGCATGGCGATCCTGTCGGTTGTTCTGGCCACTTCGTTTCTAGGTGACGGTCTGCGCGACCTGTTGGATCGCAGAGGGCCGAAATGACTGCTGTTCCTCTCCTAGAAATCCGCAATCTGCGCGCCGCCTTTCCTGGGCCTTCCGGTCCGGTTGAGGCTGTGCGGGGCATCGACCTGACGCTCGACGCAGGCGAGGTATTGGGTATCGTCGGTGAAAGCGGTTCGGGCAAATCTGTTGCCATGATGGCGCTGCTGCAACTGCTGCCGCCTTCAGCGACAGTTACGGGATCGGCCAAGTTCAAAGGGCAAGAGCTGGTCGGGATGCCGAAACGCCAGATACGTCAGATCCTCGGACAGGACATCGGATGCATTTTTCAGGACCCGCTGAGTGCGTTTAACCCCGTGCTCACCATCGGTGATCAGATTGTTGAAGCCATTCGCCTGCATGACCGCAAGATCAGTCGCCGCGCAGCTAAGTCACGTGCGGTTGAATTACTGGCCTCTGTTTCAATTCCACAGCCCGACACACGAGTGCACCAATACCCGCACGAATTTTCGGGGGGTATGCGGCAACGCGCAATGATTGCGATGGCGTTGGCAAATAACCCCAGCCTGCTGATTGCGGATGAGCCGACAACAGCGCTGGACGTCACAGTTCAAGCGCAAATTCTGGACCTGATGCGCAAACTGGCTGAGGATCGGGGCATCGGCATGGTGCTTATCACCCATGATCTGGGCGTTGTCGCCGGTATGGCCCGTGACATCGCTGTGATGTACGGCGGCCGCGTGGTCGAGACGGGCACGGCCGAAGAGATATTTTACGACACCTGCCATCCCTATACCCGCGGACTGATCGCGGCGATGCCGCGCCTTGATCAAATCACTGAAACGCTTGTCTCAATCGAGGGCACGCCGCCATCGATCTTTTCACGCCCCGACGGGTGCAGTTTTGCGCCCAGATGCGCATTGGCGCAGCCTGCCTGTAGCGAAACGGACCCTGAATTGCGGCGGGTAAAAACCACGCTCACCGCGTGTTTACGGGCCGAAGAAATCGCCGCCGGTCTGGGTGTGCAAAGGGAGCTGGCATGACCGAATTATCCCCCTCTGTTCCGGTGCTGGAAGTCCGCAATCTGTCTAAGGACTTTCCCATAGGCTCAAACCTTCTTGGTACGCGGCCCGCGCAGATGTTGCGTGCAGTCAGCGATGTCAGCTTTAGCGTTGGTGCGGGCGAAACTTTTGGCCTTGTTGGTGAAAGCGGCTGTGGGAAATCGACGCTGGGCCGCTGCATATTGCGCCTGTTAGAGCCGACCAGTGGCAAGGTGGTGCTGGCGGGTACGGACATTACTGCGTTTACGGCTGCGCAAATGCGCCCTGTCCGCCGCGACTTGCAGATTGTGTTTCAGGACCCGATGTCGTCACTGCATCCCAGCATGACAATCCGGCGCATTTTGTTAGAAGGTCTGCTGCTGGCTGGTCTGAATGCTGCCGACGAAGCCAAGCGAATTGCGGAACTGATTGGACTGGTGCAATTGCCGCAGGATGTCGCCACGCGCTATCCGCACGAGTTGTCGGGCGGGCAACGTCAGCGCATCGGGATTGCGCGTGCACTGTCGCTTGATCCTAAAGTTGTGGTGCTGGACGAGCCGGTATCGGCGCTGGACGTGTCGGTGCAGGCGGGTGTGCTAAACCTGCTGCGCGACCTTCAGAACCGCCTTGGCATTGCGTTCCTGTTTATCGCCCATGATCTAAGTGTGGTGCGCTATATCTCGCACCGGATCGGCGTGATGTACCTTGGTCAGATCATCGAAGTCGGGCCAGCGAGTGATCTGTTTGCTGCGCCCCAGCACCCCTATACACAAGCGTTATTGTCGGCGATCCCGCTGGCTGATCCACGGGCTGAACGGGCGCGCACCCGCACAATTCTGGAGGGGGATTTACCCAGCCCGCTTGATCCGCCGTCCGGCTGCCGATTCAGGACGCGCTGCAAACGCGTGCAGCCGCGCTGTTCGGTTGACCCGCCAGAATTGAACCCCATCGGGACCGGTCATTCGGTGGCCTGCCATTTTCCGGGCCCAGACCCCGTCACCCTGACAGCACCAGAACAAGACGCAAAACAACAACACGGAGCGGATACATGAACACACCATTTGTCCAAAGCAATCTTTCGCGTGACCTGAGCCTGCGCAACAGGGCAGAGAAGGTCATCCCCGCAGGAATGTGGGGCCATATGCGCACGGCCGGATTGCCAAAAGGATACCCACAGTTTTTTACCAGCGGCAAAGGCGCCCGCGTGACCGATGTGGACGGCCGTGAATATATTGACTTCATGTGTTCTTGGGGGCCGGTCATTCTGGGCCATAATCACCCCAAGGTAGAAGAGGCGGCAAACGGGCAGGCGGCACAAGGCATCTGTCTGGATGGCCCAACCGAACACGCGGTTGCACTGGCCGAGCGATTGGTTGCCACTGTTGCCCATGCGGATTGGGCGCTGCTTCAGAAAAACGGCTCCGACGCGATGACGACTTGCGTGACAATTGCACGGGCGAAAACAGGAAAGCGCAAGGTACTGATCGCGAAAGGCGCGTATCACGGCGCAGTTCCATGGTGTTCGCCGTCCTTGGTTGGCGTGACCAGCGAAGATCGCGCGCATTTGCTGCATTTTGTGTTTAACGATATCGATAGCCTGAACGCAGCGGTCGCCGAAGCAGGCGATGATCTGGCGGCGATAGTGGTTTCTGCTTTCCGCCATGATCTGGGCATCCCGCAAGAATTGCCAGAACCTGCTTTTGCAGCAGCCGTGCGTGCAGTTTGTGATGGGGCAGGGGCTGCGATGATCCTTGATGATGTGCGCGCGGGTTTCCGGCTGCACATGGGCGGATCATGGGAGGGTCTTGGGGTCCGGCCAGACCTTAGCGCGTTTTCCAAAGCGATTGCCAATGGTCACGCCCTGTCTGCCGTGACCGGATCAGATGGCTTCCGCGATGCGGCTGCCAGCGTTTTTGTCACCGGATCATTCTGGTACGCCGGTGTGGAAATGGCGGCGGCAGTGGCGACCTTGGACGAGTTGGCGCGCATTGATGGCCCTGCTGTGATGCAACGCGCAGGCCAAAGGCTGCGGGACGGTCTGAACGAACAGGCCATTCGCCACGGATTCGAGCTGTCCCAAACCGGACCCTGCGCCATGCCGCTGGTTCAGTTTGTCGGGGATGACAAAGATGTTTCCCTTGGCGATGCCTTTTGCGGCGAAGCCCTGCGGCGTGGCGTCTATCTGCACCACAAACACAACATGTTCCTTAGCACGGCCCATACCGATGCCGAGATTGACCAAGCCTTGGACGCCACCGACGGCGCCTTTGCAGCCATCGCAAAAAACCGCGCCGCACACACAGGAGCTTCTACATGATCCAGCCACGCAAAAACGTCAGCCTTTCGGTATTGGAAGGGCGGGCCAAGTTCATTCGTACCGAAACCGTTCGCCTGTCACGCATCGCAGGGGCCGGGCACTATTCCTCAACTTTTTCCTGTGCCGAGATATTGGCAAGCCTCTATTATGAGCAAATGTCATTGGAGCCCTCAAAACCGGACTGGCCCGAACGCGACCGTTTTGTGATGTCCAAGGGGCACGCTGCGATTGGCCTATATCCTGTCCTTGCCGATCTGGGATATTTTGATCCATCAGAGTTGGATACCTACACGCGGCTAGGCTCAAACTACGGCGATCACCCTGATATGAAAAAAGTGAAGGGGCTGGATTTTTCCTCTGGCTCACTGGGACACGGGCTGTCCGTTGGTGTTGGTCTAGCGCTTGCTGGCCGGATGACTGGCCGCGATTACCGCAGTTACGTTTTGCTGGGCGACGGAGAGTTGAGCGAAGGGCAAATATGGGAGGCCGCCAATTCTGCCGGTCACTTCGGATTACAGAACCTTGTTGCCATCGTGGATCGCAACGGGCTGTCTATCGACGGCCACACCGAGGACGTGATGAGCGTCGAACCACTGGATGATCGCTTTGCCGCCTTTGGCTGGAGCGTGCAGCGGATTGATGGCCATGACCTATCCGCCATTCGCGGCGCATTCGACAATTTGCACAGTGGCGATCATGGCAAGCCGCAGGTGATTATCGCTGATACGGTCAAAGGACGCGGTGTTGAGCGGATGGAAATGTCACTCGACTGGCACGTCGGTAATTTGGTCGGCGAGGACTATGATGACGTGATGGCGGAACTAGAAGCGGGGCTGAAACCCTACACACCGGAGAACCTGCAATGACCAAAGACATGCAAGACGAAAGCGAGATTTTCCGCGGCACCACAACTGGATCAACCCGCCTGCGTGATCCTAAATCGGTTCGGGGCACGCCCAAAGCGGGTATGCCTGCCTTTGTGTTGGGGGAAGAATTGGCTGATATTGCTGATCATGATCCGCGCATTGTGGTCGCAACAGCTGATCTGGCTTCTGCCAACCGCACCAATGACTTCCGTGATCGCCACCCGACCCGCTTTGTGAACTTTTCGATTGCCGAGAAGAACATGATCACTGCGGCCGCTGGCATGGCGTCAACGGGTTTGATCCCGTACGTCGCCACCTTTGCCAGCTTTGCTGCGATACTGGGCGCAGAGGCAATCCGGACCGATTGCGCGTATCCGATGCAGAAAGTGCGTATTCTTGGCAGCCACTCGGGCATGTCGATGGGCTTTTATGGTAGCTCGCATCATGCGCTGGAAGACTTGGGCATGCTGCGCTGCATGGCGGACCTGACAGTGGTATGTGCCACAGACGCCAACCATCTGCGGGCTATTTTGCGCGCCTCGGTCGAGCACCCCAAAGCGATGTATATCCGTCTGGGCCGTGGTCGTGATCCCGTTGTTTACAACGAGGTGCCGGACATCGAATTCGGCCGTGCCCTGCGTCTGCGTGAGGGAACCGACCTCACCATCATAACATGTGGGTCACAAGTCCGCGCGTCTTTGGATGCAGCCGAAGCTTTGGCAAAGCAGGGCATCTCTGTCCGGGTGGTAGACATGTTTACCATCGACCAAATGGACAAAGATGAAATTCGCGCAGCCGTCGAGGAGACGAAGGCGATCCTCACGGTTGAAGAACACAATATCACCGGCGGACTGGGTTCTGCGGTGGCGGAGGAGCTTCTGGAATTGCCTCGAACGACATTCCGCAAGCACGGCGTACCGGATAAATATGTGGAGGTGGGCCCTCCTGCTGCCCTTTACGCAAGTTACCGGTTGGATGCCGTTGGTATTACAGGAGTCTCGCGAGAGTTATTAACCAAGGTTTGAAGTGAAGGGGGCTAAAGGTGTCGTTTCTTCAGTAGTCAATTGCTAACCGCGCTTTAGTCTCCCCGATTTCAATATTCTGATTGCTACATAATTTAACATAAACCTTATTATGCGAAATAGAACTGTAGCCGGGCACATTCTATACTGGGTTGCGACAAATCCCCTATCTTGCTGGAAAGCAAGGAGAACGGAAGATGGCACACACGGAGTTAGAATTGCGTGAAAGACGCACCATTGAAGACATGTTGAACGCCAA
>Ga0163216_101825_pt1 | contig 10240 bp, 10 predicted proteins | sample SynspAceP_FD_167610 | JGI IMG/M metagenome (GOLD analysis project Ga0163216, IMG submission 167610) | Saline lake microbial communities from Ace Lake in Antarctica - Synechococcus sp. Ace-P (Illumina Assembly) | ecosystem: Environmental > Aquatic > Non-marine Saline and Alkaline > Saline ...
GCCGGACTACTCTATCCTTTCACCGGACTGCTGCTGTCGCCGATGATCGCGGCGGCGGCGATGAGCCTGTTCTCTGTCTCGGTCATCACAAATGCGCTTCGGTTGCGGCGAGTTGATCTGTAAGGGAACCAAGCACGGCTGAAGAGCCGAACCGCTGGGAATACGTCTGTCAGCACAAGGAGAGCTCGAGACGAGATGGTTCGTGGATCGTCCCCAAGACTCGTTTGACCTGATCGTGGCGACAAGGGCAACCATTGACGCCGCTATGTTAGATATCGGCGCGGGCACGTCGCGCCTGGTGGATTGCCTGCTGGAGCGGGGGGGGGCCACATGGTAGGTTCGGGATTTCTGACAACCGACGTGTTGGCAAAAAAATGCTGCTCAATGCATGAATGGCCGCTTTGAGGGGCGCAAGCGGGTCAATGCCCGTAATTTCGGGGCTTTGGTCAAGGATTATCGCAGCTCCCACCGTTTCAAGCGACTAAAGCCACGAACCGCCTTGGATTATGACAAGTACCTAGATTTCTTTCTGTCGATCATGGCGGATGCAAACCCATACAACATGAAGCGGAAAGACGGCATTAAGCTTTGCGATGCAAACGCAGAGAAGGCGTGCTTCGCCAATTATTCTCTGCGTGTCCTCATGGAACATTGTATGATCTAGGGTGGCGCGAAGCGAACCCAGCTAAAGGCGTTCCAGAGATCAAGACTGAGAATGTTGCGCGTGAGCCTTGGCCGCGCGATCTGCTGGACGCTTACCGGAACTCTTGTTCTCTCGGCTCACGGGAAAGGCTCGTCATGGAGCTTTGCCTCGGCACAGGGCAGAGGATCGGAGAGGTTCTGGAAATGCGCTGGTCTGATATTCAAGACGGGGCATTTGCCATTCGTCAGAACAAGACTGGCAAAGAGCTTTGGGTTCCCATCCTTCCTGAACTTCGCGCTGCACTGGATGCGGCCAGCCGCCATTCTGTTTTCATCCTGACAAACGAGCGCGGCACAAACCGCTGGTCTTATCGCGGTGCCTCGCAAGCGGTCCGCAATGCGCGTGAAAAGATTGGGGCGTTGGAGTTTGACATTCACAATTGGCGCTACAATGCAGCATGCGAGCTGCTGGAAGCTGGTTGCAGTGATGATCTTATCGCCGCTGTCACAGGGCAAAGCCCTGCGATGGTTTTACACGACACCAAGAAGGTTCGTCAGAAGATGCGGGCCATTCAGGCACAGCAAAAAAGAACAGAACAAATACGGAATGTTTAGACGTTTGTTTAGACTTTCAACTGAGTTGGATTGCAAAATCCGCTAAGTCATTGAAAGTAAATGGAGGCGAGTAGGAGAATCGAACTCCTGTACACGGATTTGCAATCCGCTGCGTAACCACTCCGCCAACTCGCCGAATGTCAGCCGATATAGACTGGGTGTTTGGGGGCTGCAAGACGCAAAATAGGTGGATTTAACCTAGGTAGAGTTCACGGTGTGCTGCGGCGGTATGTGGCGTTGCTGCCCGCTGCCCGTTGTGCAACATTAGACCCAACAGGATTCTGCAAAGACGGGCATTCCCCCATGAGTGATTTTTCGGCACGACGCACGATGATGGTTGATACGCAAGTACGACCTTCTGATGTGACCAAATTCCCTATTATCGACGCTATGTTGTCAGTGGCGCGCGAGGATTTCGTTCCCTCGGCCAAGCGCGAGGCGGCCTATGTTGGCGAAAATCTTGATCTCGGGAACGGACGTGTATTGGTCGAGCCGCGCACGCTGGCTAAGATGCTGGACGCGCTGGCGGTCGACGGGGACGAGCTGGTGCTCGATGTGGGTTGTGGTCTGGGGTATTCCACGGCTGTGATTGCGCGGATGGCTCAGGCTGTTGTCGCTGTGGAGCAAGACAAGGATATGGCCCGCGAGGCGCAGGATGCGCTAGTCGCCGCCGGTGCAGACAATGCGGTGGTGCATGAAGGCCCGCTGCTGGAAGGCGCGCCGCAGCACGGCCCCTATGATGTGATTGTCATTCAGGGTGGTGTGGCGCAGATACCTGATGCATTGACGGACCAGCTCAAGGAAGGTGGCCGTATTGCCGCGCTGTTCATGGATGGCGCATTGGGCGAGGCCCGTATTGGCTTCAAGCGCGAAGGTCGAGTCAGCTGGCGTCTGGCGTTCAATGCGGCAGCACCTTTACTGCCTGGATTTGAAAAAGAAGTGACATTCTCCCTGTGAGTTTTGATTTGCTGCAGGATGACACGGGTTGTAAGGCATCGGAGGCCTAGACATGGTATTTGGTAACATCAGGCAGGATGCACTGCAAAAAGTGCGAAGCACTTGTCTTGCCACGCTTGCGGTGGTTGTGGCGGGCGTTTTCGCCCCCGCTGCGCGGGCCGAAACGTTGGCCGATGCGCTGGTCAGCGCCTATGCCCAGTCTGGCCTTCTAACCCAGAACCGGGCATTGCTTCGGGCGGCGGATGAAGATGTGGCAGCTGCCGGTGCTGCGCTAGAGCCTGTCTTGCGCTGGACCGCGAGCGTCACGCAAAACATTGGCCGTGGTCAGTCTTCTGTTCTGTTGGGCGTGCAAAACACCGATAGCCTTCTGGCCAGTGGATCGCTGATTGCGGAGTTGCTGTTATATGATGGCGGCGCAACGGCTTTGGGAATTGATGTGGCCAAGGAGACCGTGCTTGCGACCCGCCAATCCCTGATCGGGGTCGAACAACAGGTGCTATTGCGGGGCGTCCAAGCCTATATGGGGGTGATCGAGGCGACGGAATTCGTTCAATTGCGCCAGAACAACGTCCGCGTGCTGACACAGGAACTTCGGGCGGCACAGAACCGGTTTGAAGTGGGTGAAGTCACCCGTACCGATGTGGCGCTTGCCGAGGCTCAACTGGCGGAAGCGCGTAGCGGACTGGCTACGGCACAGGGCAATCTGGCCATATCGGTTGAGGAATATCGCAATATCATCGGGCGTTCGCCCGGCCGCCTGTCACCGCCGCCGCAACTGCCTAGCTTGGATGGCAACATCGACGCGGCAAAGGCCCTTGCCGTGCGCGTGCATCCTGATTTGCGCGCGGTTCAATACCGCGTGTCGGCGGCGGAGCTTGCGATCAAACGCGCTGAAGCGGCCAAGCGTCCGACGGTTGCTTTACAAGGCGCCCTGACGATGAGTGACAATTTCGACAGCAGCAATTTCAGCACAGGTGCCCGTATCGGGATTAATGCGGGAGGCACGATCTATCAGGGCGGGGCGCGGTCATCCGTCGTGCGGGCTGCGCAGGCGCGCCGCGATGCCGAGCGTGGAAACTTGCATGTCGTGCGCAATAATATCCAGCAAAACGTAGGCAACGCCTATGCCCAGCTCAGCTCGGCGCGCGCCTCGATCACGGCGTCCGAGCAACAGATCCGTGCGGCGCGGATCGCGTTCAACGGTGTGCGTGAAGAGGCGACTTTGGGTGCGCGGACGACATTGGACGTGCTTGATGCCGAGCAATCCTTGCTTGATGCAGAGGCGGCCCGGATTTCAGCGCAGACACTGGTCTATAACGCATCCTACGCAGTTCTTGCTGCAACCGGCAGACTTACAGCGCGGGATCTGCGGTTACCTGTGCAACTATACGATGTCAACGAATATTATAACTTGGTCAAAGACAGCCCGACGAAGCGGTCAGAGCAGGGTGCGCAGCTGGACCGGGTATTGAAGCGTCTGCAAAAAGAATAGTACTGACAATCAGGATTGTCGTGCATAAGGGCCGCCCCGTTGGACGCGGCCCTTTTTGTATTTGCGTGAACGCAACAGGCTAATTTTATAATTTTTAACGATTTTCGCCCCATTGTTAGAATCCGTTCCACGGGTTATCTTTACCTTTGAGTAGAGAGTGGTGAAAAATGTCCAAAGCTGTCACAAATGAAGAGGTCGAAGATGTATTGTCTTCGATCCGCCGGTTGGTATCAGAAGACAAACGCCCGCTTGCAGGGCTGTCCAGTGCGCCGCGCCCTCCGCGTGCTGCTGAAGAACCCGTGCACGACCGTCTGGTGTTAACACCTGCGTTGCGTGTTGCGGATGCGCCCACCGCTCCGGTTGATGAGGGGCCGCTGGATCTGGGATCAGTCGCGCGCGAGACTTGGACACCTCCGGAGACCGACAGCGATGTGGAAGACGCTGCTACTGCAGCGGATACGCCATCGAACTCTATTAAGGCGCTGGTCCAGGAATCGCTGGATACACAAGATTTGTCCGATGATGAAACTGGCCTGACGGATGGTGACTATAGCGATGAGGGCTATTGGGAAGACGACATAAGTGAGGTCGATGCGGAGGATGAACCGGTAGCAGACGCGGTGTTGTCAAACGACAGCTCGACGCTGAAGCAAGCGGCGGTGGAATATGGTGACGCTACGCCCGACCTCGATCTTTCGCGAGACCACTTTGGCGAAGACACTAGCTGGGAAGATGACGCCGCGCGGGAAGAGGAGCAATGGGATGTTTCTCCGGCACCCGAAGAGGATTTTAAAGCGGCGAAGGCCGATTCCTTCGATATCGAAAGCGCTAACGAAATCGAATTATCTGATGACGCCCCACGTGCAGATGAGCCGGAGCCACAGGACGCCAGCCTACTGAAAGCGGATGTTCCGCTGACCGCAAAGATCGCTGCGCTGGGCGCAGCCATTGGAAAATCACCCCAGGAATGGGAGCCGGACGGCGACGAAGCAAGCGACTTGTCTGCGCATAATACTCCTGCGATGGCGTGGGAAGACGATGTCGAGCTGGACGCCAAGGGCGCGCCGTTGCGTAGCGCTGCGGTGGACGAGATTGATGATGCCCAAGAGGTCGCGCGGGATGAGACCGACAAAGACCCCGTCGCTGCGGCCTTCGGTGGGGATGACCAGCTGATGGACGAGGAAGCCCTGCGCGAACTAGTGGCCGAGATCGTCCGCACCGAGCTTCAAGGCGCGCTGGGCGAGCGCATTACCCGCAATGTGCGCAAGCTGGTGCGCCGCGAGATCCACCGCGCGCTGACCGCGCAGGAACTGGAGTAATACCTAGCTGACCTCGATTGCCGCTGCGAGCAGTGCATCGAGGTCGAAGTATTTCTCGATATGCGCTGCAAGGGCGTCGAGTGTGTCCTCGACCCGATCCTCGAACATCACCGTTGAGGGGGTGCCGAGCGTGGCAAGAAACGCAGCGCGAAAAGCGTCCGAAGCGAACAGCCCGTGCAGATAGCATCCGCGCACGCGACCCGAGTTGCTGATGGCGCCTTCAGTCCGCGCACCGAGTTGCAGCCATGGCCGCGCGCAATCGGCGCCGGTGGTCTGCCCCATGTGAATTTCGTAGCCACGCAGCGCGGTCCCGCTGGCACAATCCGTACCGTCTCGCAGGGCGAGCGTTTTAACCGGCTCCAGCACCGTGTGGACATCCAGATGCCCAAGCCCCGCAACGCTGCCCGCAGGCCCTTCGACGCCAGCAGGATCGCTGATGGTCTTGCCCAGCATCTGGTAACCGCCGCACAGCCCCGCCACATGCCCGCCGCGCCGGATATGGGCTGCGATGTCGATGTCCCAGCCTTCGTGCCGCAGGTCTGCCAGATCGGCGATGGTGGATTTGCTGCCTGCCAGCAGGATCAGGTCTGCTTCGGCGGGCAGGGGGGTGCCACGGGGGATCAGCCGCAGATCCACCGCTGGCTCGGCTGCCAGCGGATCAAGGTCGTCGAAATTGGCGATTCGTGGCAGTTGTGGCACTGCAATCACCAGCCCCGCACCGCCCGAGCGGGCGCGGGCGGGCAGGTCCATGACATCCTCGGCAGGCAAGCGGTACGCATGGTCAAACCAGGGCAATACGCCATAGCACGGCCAGCCCGTGCGCGCGGCGATGTCGTCACGCCCTTCGTCAAACAGGTTACGATCCCCGCGAAATTTGTTTACGCAAAATCCTTTGATCATAGCGTTATCGTCTGCGTCCAGCACCGCTTGGGTGCCGACGATTTGCGCAATCACGCCACCCCGATCAATATCACCGGTGAGGATGACCGGCACACCTGCCGCACGGGCAAAGCCCATGTTGGCGATGTCGCGGGCGCGCAGGTTGGTCTCTGCAGGTGATCCGGCCCCTTCGACTACGATCAGGTCACATGCGTTCGCAAGCCTTCGGAAGCTCTCCAGCACCGCAGGCATCAGCGTATCCTTGCGCCGCCCGAAGTCCTGCGCCTCCTGTTGCCCGGCAACTTTCCCCTGCACGATCACCTGCGCGCCGGTGGCCGATTGTGGTTTGAGCAGGACGGGGTTCATATCGGTATGTGGGGCCACTCCACACGCGCGCGCCTGCAAAGCCTGCGCGCGCCCGATCTCTCCGCCGTCGGTTGTCACGGCTGCGTTGTTGGACATGTTCTGTGGTTTGAACGGGCGCACCTCCAGCCCGCGGGCACGGCATGCCCGCAGAATGCCGGCCACCAGCATCGACTTTCCGACATTGCTGCCGGTGCCTTGAATCATAATCGCTTTTGCCATGCTCTGTCCTTTGGCCAACCTTGGCACACGCATAAAAAAACGCAGCCCGGGGGCTGCGTCTTTTTAGGGTAGCAGGCGGTCGTCGCTTACGCGGCTTCGGCCTGTTGTGCTGCATTGCGGCGCTCTGATTCTTCGCGCGACAGGGCGACGGAGGTCCGTACACCTTTGCCTACAAAGTCCATCAAGCCGGTCACAACACGTTCGTTGGGGTCGATACCAGCACAGCTCAAGACTTCACGGCCATCGCGCGAGCGCGCCCAACGGGCGATCTGCTCTGGGCCATTGCCATATTTCTTGTCATCTGCGATTGCATCATCGAGTGCAGCGAGTACAACTGCTGCGAACAGCTTACGGGCGCGGTTACCTTGTTCGTTATTAAAGGCCGTGCCATCAACGAAATCTTTCAACTCGTCGTCCTTCCATTATTCTTGCTCTTGTCATTTTCGGCGTTTGCCCCTTCTGACAGATAAAGAGCGATTCGGATACCCCGTTTGTGCATGACAGCCATGCGTTTAGTGCATAGATCGAAGAGGGTCTTGTACTAAACACGGCTCCTTGTGCGCGGTTTCTACCCAAGATATAGGTCTAGGCAATAAATCATCAACCTTTTGCCAGAGTTTTGACACATGCCCAAAATTAACGGAAACGAGATTCGCCCCGGAAACGTACTCGAGCACAACGGCGGTCTTTGGGCGGCTGTAAAGGTTGATCATGTAAAACCGGGCAAAGGTGGTGCATTTGCGCAAGTCGAGATGAAGAACCTGCGCAACGGGTCTAAACTGAACGAGCGTTTCCGCAGCGCCGACAAAGTGGAGAAGGTCCGTCTGGAGCAGAAAGACCAGCAGTTTTTATATGAAGACAACGGCATGCTGGTGCTGATGGACACGGACACCTATGAGCAGGTGCAACTGGCCGCAGATCTGCTGGGCGACCGCCGCCCGTTCCTGCAAGACGGCATGATGATAGTTGTGGAATACCATGAGGACGAGGCGATCAACGCTGCATTGCCGCAAAAGGTCACTTGCAAAATTGTGGAGACCGAGCCGGTGGTCAAAGGCCAGACAGCCGCGAACTCCTTCAAGCCTGCGATCCTTGACAACGGCGTGAAAGTTTCTGTGCCGCCCTTCGTCGGGCCGGACGAGGATATCATCGTGAACACCGAGACGTTCGAGTATGTAGAGCGCGCCTGAGGCTACGACATTATTGAGACAAAAACGCAGTCCCTCGGGGCTGCGTTTCGCGTTCAGGCGGTACGGGTCACGGTGGCACCTTCGGCGTCCATTTCGCCTTTCGCGCGGTCGAACCGTAGATAGGCCAACGCGCTGTCGCCAGAACGGGTCAGCAGGGTGCCTGCGGGCTTGTCATCTGCCATGATAGGCGTTCCGGTTTCTGCCGGACCCGAGACCGCCACTTGCGCCAGTCCTTTGCGAAGCTCTGTCTTGTGTTTCATCCGTGCGGTCACTTCCTGCCCGACATAGCAGCCCTTGCGGAAATCCACGCCACCCAACCGCTCGAACCCCATTTCCAGAATGAAGCTGTCCGGCGTCAACTCGACCCCGCTGTGCGGGATCAGATGCGTGACATAGAGAGCGTGCCAGTCCGTGGTATCGTCGCTCTGTGGTGCATCACGGTAGGCGCGCCATCCCAGCGCCTCATGGCGCGGGTCCGGCAGGGCGTCGGCGGGGGGCGTGTTGGTGCCCCTGTGCAGGTGCAGATCTGTCGGCGTGATCTGGACGTCGGCGCGCAGTTTGTACATGCCCAGCCGTTGGGCCAGCATATCCGCCTGTGCGGCATCGACATCCAGCAGGATATCATTCCCGTCAGCGGCCAGAAAGAAATCCGCGAGGTATTTGCCCTGCGGTGTCAGCATCGCCGCATAGACCAGACCGTGCTTTATACGGGTGACGTCATTGGTCACCAAACCTTGTAGGAAGCTGTGGGCGTCTGCACCGCTCAGGCGCAGGATACGGCGGGAAGAGTGGGTCATCGGGCTATCCTTTTGGTGTCGGCTTACATATAACAACATCGGCTCCGGTTTACAGGGGCATGATCCCAAGGGGCCGTGATGCGGGCACAGATTTCAGTTGTTGTACCTACGCTCGACGCGGAGCCTGCGTTGCGGGCGTGCCTTAGCGCATTGATGGAGGGGCTGGACGCTGGCCTGATCCGCGAGTTGGTGGTCAGCGATGGCGGATCGAGTGATGCAAGTGGCGCGGTAGCGCAGGCCTGGGGCGCTTCGGTGCTGCATGGCCCTGCGTCGCGCGGCGGCCAGCTGCGGCGTGGAGTGGCTGCGGCACAGGGTGACTGGTTGTTGATCTTGCACGCCGACACCGTGCTGGCGCCAGGATGGAGCGAGGCTGTGCGTGCCCATCTGACGCAAAAGGACAAGGCGGGTTGGTGCAGACTTGCGTTTGATCATCCTGGCCTTGCGGCGTGGCTGGTGGCAGGCTGGGCCAATCTGCGCAGCACTTTGGGGCTGCCTTACGGTGATCAGGCGTTGTTGATCCACCGCGATCTCTATGAGGCCGTCGGGGGCTACGCCGACCAGCCGCTGATGGAGGACGTGGCGCTGGCGCGGGCGCTGCGCGGACGGCTGGTGCAACTCGATGCGGTAGCTGTGACCTCGGCTCTTAAATACCGTCGGCAAGGCTGGCTAAGGCGCGGTGCGCGCAACCTTTGGACGCTGGCGCGTTATGTGGCGGGTGTGTCGCCCGAGCGGCTGGCGCGCTCTTACAGTCGCGGGGCCTGATCCGGCGGACGCGCTTGCGCGCGATACCATATTCTATTCCCGTGTCGGGCGTTCTCGCAGATGCCCGGGATCAATTCCCGAAGAAATGCTGTCCGATCCGTTGCAGCAGGTTCGGCTGCTGCTCGGGAGGTGGGGCGTCGCGCCGCCGCATGATCCCGCGCCGCTTGTCCGATACGGTCTTCCCGTCGCGGAATTGCAGGCGGTACAGATCTGCGTAGATGCCGCCGCGTTCCAGCAACTCCTCATGGGTGCCCTGATCCACGGCGCGGCCACGGTCCATGACGATGATCTTGTCCGCGTTGCGGATGGTGCTGAGCCTGTGCGCGATGACCAACGTTGTGCGGCCTTCCGACAGACGGTCCAGCGCGTCCTGCACGACCTGCTCGGATTGCGCATCCAGCGCGCTGGTCGCCTCGTCCAGCAGCAGCATTGGCGTGTCGCGTAACAGCGCGCGTGCGATGACGACGCGCTGGCGCTGGCCCCCGGACAGTGCCGATCCGCGCGGTCCGACTGGCGTGTCCAGCCCACGCTCCAGCTGCGGCAGGAAATCCGAGACGAAGGCGGCGTCGAGCACTTTCTTGAGCTGTTCGTCTGTCACATCCGTGCGCCCCAGCACGATATTCTCGCGCAATGTCTCATCAAACAGCAAAGCCTCCTGGCTGACTACGGAAAACAGCGTTCGCAGATCAGGGATGGTCATTTCTGTGGTCGCGACTCCGCCGATCCGCACATGGCCCGACGACGGGTCCAGCAGGCGGGTCAGCAGGTTGAAGATGGTCGACTTGCCCGCCCCTGATGCGCCCACCAGCGCGGTGGTTTTACCCGCTTCAGCGCTTAGAGACAGCCCATGCAGCACTTCAGTATCGCCAAAGGACAACGTGACATCTTCCAGTGTAATATCGCTGTGATCCCGTGGGGCCTTGACTGGCTTATCGGGCGAGATCAGGCGCAAAGGCGCATCCATCAGCTCCTTGATCCGCTCCAGCGCCGCAGCCGCCACCT
>Ga0163216_101827_pt1 | contig 10210 bp, 14 predicted proteins | sample SynspAceP_FD_167610 | JGI IMG/M metagenome (GOLD analysis project Ga0163216, IMG submission 167610) | Saline lake microbial communities from Ace Lake in Antarctica - Synechococcus sp. Ace-P (Illumina Assembly) | ecosystem: Environmental > Aquatic > Non-marine Saline and Alkaline > Saline ...
CAATAAAAAGATAGAAAATGCCATATAAACAAGGTAAAAATGAGGTGCGAAAGGGGCGCAACAAAGCACCCCACGCCACCACCACAAAGGACCGAAGATATGAGAGATACCCTTGTTTTGACCGCCGAAGAAGAAGCCGTGCGACAGCGAAACATTCTGATCGGCCAGCAGAACGACCGTTTCCGTTCCACATGGGGCGCAGACTTTGCCATTCCGGGCCGCATCGTTATGACCCGCAGCCTTGCCGAACTTCCACCGTCCGCACAGGTGCAGATCATGCAATCGGTGCAGAAATTCGACACGTTCACCGAGGACAACGACCCGTATCTTGACCGTGTTTTTGGGGCGTTTGAAATCGAAAGCGAAGGGCAGACCGTCGAACTTTTCTGGAAGATCGACCTTTACGACCGCGACTACCACTACGGCAGCGAAACCCCCGACGATCCCCAACAGACCCGCCGCGTCCTGACCATCATGCGGCGTTCGGAATACTGATGCAGCGCCCCGAAAGGGGCGACTGATGGGCGCAACCCGCGCCGGAAAGGAGGTGACACTATGAGCCAGAAAAGATTGCACGAACTACGGCAGGAAGCCGTGGCGCTTATCAAAAAGGGAGGACTCTCCGCCAAGATCGGCCTCGCCTTTTTGAAAACAAACGCAAGGGCATAAGCCCCTCGCCTCACCCCCGAAAGGGTGGGGCATCTCTACCAGATCAATCACCACAAATCAAGGAATGACCCAATGACCAAGACAGCAAAAATCACTGCCACATATGAGCAGATCAATTTTGCGGATACCTATATTTCCGAGTTGAACCCTCGCACCGTAATCAACGAGGACAGCATTGCAGCCCTTGCCGAGAATATCCGACAGGTGGGCTTGATCCATCCCCTTGCCGGATTGATCGACGCCGAAGGTGGCACAGGCATCGTTGCAGGTGGACGCCGCCACCGCGCCCTTGCGCTGTTGCAGGACGATCCGCGGTTTAACGTGATCCCCGTTCACATGGCCCCCGACGAGGCGACAGCCCGCGCATGGGCCGCAAGCGAAAATAACGTGCGGGAAGATTTGACCCCAGCCGACGAAATCCGTGAGTTTGGCGCGATGCACGAACGCGGTATTCCGGTCCCATCCATCGCCGTTGCCTTTGGCGTGACCGAGCCGCATGTATACCGCCGCTTGGCATTGGCGAACCTTCCCGCCGCCGTGCTGGACGCATTGCAGGCAGGTCAGATCAATATCGGCCATGCGAAAGCCTTCACCGTCAGCGACGACGAGGGATTGACCCTTGAAGTTTTGCAGCTTGCCATTGAGCAGAACGGGCGAGGCTATGGCATGAGCGACCACCACATCAAAAGCCGCTTGAAGCCCGACAGCGTGAGCAGCACAGACCGCCGCGCCGTGTTTGTGACCGTGGAGACATACAAGGATGCTGGCGGTAGCGTCAGCAGCGATCTTTTTGCAGACCACAGCCTGTTGAACGATCCTACATTGCTGGACACGCTTTTTGCGGAAAAGCTGGAATTTACCCGCCAAGGATATGCAGCACAGAACGGTTGGAAATGGGCCAAAGCCGTGCAGGAAACCCATATCCCGTGGGATTATACCGATAACGCCAACATGGGCCGCATCTATGCTGTTGAGGGCGTTTTGACCGAGGCCGAGGCAGAGCGTTACGACGAACTGGCTGACCTCGCAAACGGTGACGTGCTGGACGACGAAGGCCAAGCCGAACTGGACGCTTTGGAGGCCAAGCAGGAAGGCGACTACACGCAGGAGCAACGCGCCCTTGCAGGTGTGATCTTGACCGTGGACCGTGACGGCCAGCTACAGGCCAGCAACGGCATGGTGCGCGGCAACGACCGCGCCGAGGCCGAGGCCGCAGGGATCATCGCGCCGAACAATCACAAGCCGACCGAGAAGGTATCAAAGGCCGCGATTTCCGACAAGCTACGGATGGACTTGCGCCGCATGGAAACGGGCGCACGGCAGAACGCTTTGCTGGACGATCCAAAACTTGCGCTGCACCTTCTGGCCTTCCAGCTTTGCGGCAAGATGGGTTACGGCAGCGCCTACGGTATTCGCATGGACGAAGTGCCGAACGTGCCGGAAACCGAAACAGGCTACACGCTCGACAAGCGGTTGACGACACCGGAGCGGGACGACCGCAGTCCGTTTGATCGTGACCACGCCGCCGACTTTGCCAAATTCCGCAAGCGCGGCGATGCAAAGATCATGGACCTGTTGAACCGCTATCTGGTCAGCCAGCTATCAGTAGGAGACGCCGACCTTGGCGCGATGATCGACAAGATTGCTGGCAAGCAAACCCGCGAGACGTTCACCCCGACAGCAGAGAACTTTTTCGGGCGCGTGGGTGGACCATACCTTGTCACCCTTTGGGCTGACTTTTTGGGGCTTGCCGAGGATCACCCGACCGTCACCAGCTTTGACAAGCTGAAAAAGGGTGAAAAGGCAGAGAAGCTGGAAAGCCTGTTTGCCGACGAAGCCATCCGCACTGCCCTTGGCATGACAGCCGACCAACAGGACCGCATTGCGGCATGGTTGCCCGAAGGCATGGCCTAAGCAGCCCCAGCAGGGCGCGAAAGCGCCCTGTACCCCCCCCAGACAACGAGGACGTTCGATCATGCCCATGAAATCCTACACCATCGCCAGCAGCCATGCCGAACCCGAAACCCGCAAAGCCCACATCATCACCTTTTCCCGCGCTGGACAGCCGCCCGTTGACGTGGCGATCTACAAGGCCCAAGGGGGATACCATGCCGATCATCTCCGCAGTGGATACGCCCTGAAGGTTTTTGACCAAGTGTCGCGCTTTGGCCCGCCAGTCAGTTTTGCGGAGGCCAAGAGCGCCCTTGAAACGATGCTGGACGAAATGGATGGTTACGAGAAAATCCACGAAGCCGCCGCACTGTTGCCCGTCCTCAATTCCACCTTCAACTAGGTCACGAACCCGAATAGGATACTTCCATGAACGGGATTTACCATCGCATCTACCTCGCAGGATACAGCGGATGGCACATGCCCCGCAGTGTGCGGCGCATGATTGCAGGGTCCGAAATCCATCGCGCTTGGTTCTTAGGTTTTACGGGCCATTTCATCGAAAACGATATACAATATGGTTTAGCAAACCCGCGAACACATGAGCCAATGCACAATGACATATGAAGAACGCCTTGAGCGGAACGAACGGGAATTTGCCCGCATTGCTGAAAAGCAAACCCGTCTCTACAAATGGATTGCCGGAATTACAGTCGCAGCAGTTGCTTTTTTTGGATACGCGGCATTGACTATTTTTAACCCTGCTTTGTCCGCCACCGTCACTTTTATCTCGTTTGGCGCGTTTGGTTTCTATGCCATCAAAGGCGTTGCGCTGCGCGATGAAATAGTTGCAGCGAAACAGCTTCAGATACGCGATATGATGATCGTCGCGCCCAGCGGTCGCGATAAAGACAACTTGATGCGCGGACGATATAGCATTTCAACGGAACACCCCTGAACAACCCCATTCCTTGTGGTGAGGAACACTGGCCCCGCTTCGGCGGGGCTTCTTTTTTGAAATTCTATCATATTTCATCTTGTCTAATCCGTCTATTTTGTCTATTTTAGACAAAAGGAGTTTTGACATGCGATCTTTCCCATCAACCGATCTAAAGCAGACACTTGGCGATGTTCTCGATGCAGCGACACACGGACCTATCGCGATCACGAAGCACAAAAAACCGCGTTTTGTTCTGATGAGTTTTCACGATTATGAACAGCGGTTTCGGCAAGATGAGCGCCAAGCCTTCGCTGCTGAGGGTATGCCAGCCGAACACTTGTCTATGCTCGAAGCCAGCCGCGCAGGTATCGAAGATGAGGCGACGGAATGAAGCGCCCGCAGAAAGGCGATGTATGGCAATACGACTATCTTTGGAAGCGTGAACACGTAGCCGGAGTTGAAAATGCCCGTAAGGCTCGCCCTACCGCACTTGTGACCACCTTCGTAGGAAAAGATGGGCGCACTAACCTGTTCTGGATTCCGATCACCACAAAGGAGCCACACAAAGGGCGTCTCGCTATCGAGGTTCCACAGATGGAACGCAAACGCGCTGGTTTGGCATCGGATATGCGCCTTTGGGTTATGGTGGACGAATACAATCATGAATTTCTGGAAACCTCGTTCTACATTGATCCGAACGGCTATCAGGGCGCGTTCAGTTCAGTGTTTACCAACAAAGCGCTTGATTTGATGATTGAAGCTGGACGAAAGGGCCAATTAAAGACGGTGCGGCGACACGATGAATAACTTTCCGATATTTGGACTTAATTAGCACCATCCAAGCCGCCGCCCGCCGTCATAGGCCCGCGCCAGCCCTTCGGCTATGAGTGTGTTGCCTACGTCGGTCCCGTTGACGATGAGCCGGCCCAGCAGTCGGTCATACCGATCACGCCCCGGAAGCAACAGCAGCTCGATCCGCGCCACACCGCCCAGCAGCTCACGCACCCGCGCCGTTGCCAGATCCCCCAGCCGCTTTTCATAGCTGCACCGCGACCGATAAGTCTCCGGTGTATCAAACCCAACCAGCCGGACCCGTTCACCGGAAAAGTCTATTGTATCGCCGTCCACCACATATATTTGTGAGGCTGCAACTGTTTCGCTTAATCCGATGGATGGCGGTGCGACCAGCATGAGGAAGAAAACACCGAATATAACGCCTCGTAAGCCGCTCGACTTCCGCAAGCCGCCCCCTCGCCCAACCTGCCTCAAAGCGACTTTTAAGGTGATACTGATTGTTCTCATTCCCTTGGGCCTCGTAATCGCTTTTCTGTTGTAGAAAGCGGCCTTATAGCCACCCCTCTTGTTCTGATTTCTTATCGCGGAAGGCCCATGCTTTCGACCACAAACCTGCCATTCCTGCCGTTGACGCAATGTCGCGTTGTCAGTGTCCCAGTCACCTATACCGCCAGACCAGTAGTTCTTGCCTAGCCTCGATCTGCGACTGTTTCGTTGTTGTCTGCCTTTGTTTGCCCGGTCCTCGATCCGTGTTTCTTAGATATGAACATAGCGAATGGTTTCTGTGAGACGCTTCGCTTCAAACACTACTTTCCCCTGCCCCTGCGGGTCATTCCTCGCGCACCAAAGTAGCATTTGACACACGCCACCCATCCGCCACTGCATGTTCATCGAAACACAAAATCAAGGAACGAACCAATGGCTAACCAAAACTTCAAACTGAACGTCAAGAACGAAGGTAAAGACGGCAAGAACTACTGGTCCGACTGCGGCGTGGTCTTCGTCAACACCGACGAAAAAGGCAACATCACATCGATCAACGTCAAACACGTCATGTTCCCTAACGTCGAAATGGTCGCCTTCCCAAAGCGCGATAAGGACGAAAACTAGAACAAGGGCGGCGGCCTGCGGGCCGCCCACCCTACCGCTTTCTTTCTTTCTGTCCCGTCCCGAACAAAAACCAGTTAGCATCAACTCCGCAGTGGTCGAGGATAATAGCCAGCTCACTTGCCTTTAGATCGCGTTCGCCAGACTCGATCTTGCAATAGGTTCGGAACGGCAGGCCGATTTTTTCCGCCATGTTCGGCTGGGAAAAATCCGCACTTGTCCTGATATGCTTGAGTCGGTCGATGCGGTCGTGATCTTCACCCAAAGGATGAACATCTATCTTCCTGCCCCGTGTTTCTTCTTTCATGGGCCAATCATTTCTCGGATTGTTTGTTTTTTTCCGAATATATTTTGTTGCCGCTATTGGCAACCATTCATCTTTCTGAAAATATCCACGGGGGAGGCCGAAGGCCGGGGGGCGGTAGCCCTCTGTGTTGTCCCCTGCCCCGTTCCTTTGGTCCGTGTCACCGCGCTCTAGGCTTGCCCAGACGAGCTGGTCTGCGCCCCGCACCCTTCGATCCTGGCCTTCCTGATCCAATGGCGTGCGCACCGTCTCTCCGAGCCGCCGCGCCCACCTTGGATCATGGTCGCCCTGGACCTTGTGAGCGGCACTTGCGGGTGACGATCGCTGGGGCGCGTCGGCGGGGTTCGGACGTTGCCGAACGCCGCACTGTGGAACGTCTCGCAGCTAGCAGATTTATTGCAACGCGCGGTCGTGCATTGCTAACCATTGCGTTTTGCGACGCTGGGGGGTGGTTTCATCAAAAAACTCTCTTTCCGAAGGAACACGCTTTCATCCAAACTCAGAGATTGCGTCCGCCCTACGGGAGACGCTATGTTTCCAAAAAGAAGATAAGGTAGGCCATCGGCCACCAAAAATTGGTTCGCATGGAAAACAGCTTCATACAGAGAAAACTATACAATTGGTTGCGACGAGAAACTGGCTCGTCAGGTGTTCGCAAGGTAGCGTCTTTGCAAGGAGCAATAGCGAGCGAGATAGGAAACGTTCGCAGCGACAACCAAGACAAGGCGATTGCCTTCAAGGGCATCGACGCGCAAGGACGTGACTACGCTGTAGCTGTAGTTGCAGATGGCATTGGTGGCATGAATGATGGCGCAGCATGCGCAGCCCTTGCGATTGCGTCGTTCACCTCGGCAATTTGCGAACTATCTCAGGTAGATATTTCCTCACCGACGGCGCGCATGAAGCAGGCGGCAAATTCAGCCAACGAAGCTGTTTATCGCGATTATCTTGGGCGCGGTGGTTCGACGTTGGTGGCCGTTCTGTTCTCGTCCGGAATGCCACCAATTTGGGTAAGCGCAGGTGATAGCCGTATTTACCTTCATTCTGGCAAATCGCTGAAATTGTTGACAACTGACGATACTATTGCTGGGCAATTGAATAAGAGCGGGACACTTCCGGCAGAGCATTCAAAAATTCTTCAGTTTGTCGGAATGGGGAAAGACCTCGAACCCCATGTGGGAGATGTAAGGGAAGCCCATGAAGGTCAGCTAATCTTGACGACCGATGGTGTACACTATCTTGAAAAGGGCTCCGAATGGTTCCAGAGCATAATTCAAAATGCGCCTGATGCAGGTGCTACTGCTAAACGACTAGTTGAGGTGGCCAAGTGGTGTGGTGGCCCAGACAATGCAACGCTTGCCTGTGTTGGTTTCCCATTTCAGCCATCGGAGCGACACGCTGTCGGCGACGGAATACAGATTTGGGATGCGTTTGGTGAGTTAGATATCCAACTACAACCCAATCTGTCCTCAAATCGACGACCCAGTGACAACGCTTTAGATCAGCATTCAAGCAAAGCACCCGATGCGGTTGATGATGATGTTGAACCGCAGTTGATAGAGGAAAACGAACCAGAACTTTTTCCACCGACTGGTAAGACCACAGGCGAGACAACTCCCAAAAAACCAAGGAAGAGTCGCGCAAAAAAGCCGATGGATAAAGACACGCCTAAACTGGACATCGAATTTTCTAAGAAAGAGTAAATTTCATGAATTTGCCCGAGCGATATGCCATTGATGGCAACGCTATGGATGGTGGGATGGCAACTGTATTTAAGTGCCATGATAGCATTCTGGAACGTCCGGTCGCTTTGAAGGTGATGCCAAGGCGTTTCGAAACACGCCGATTAAAAGATGAGCTGGAAGCGCTTTATACGATCCGCTCTAAGCATGTGGTTCAAGTATTTGATATTTGTCTAGACAGCACCAGCGTAGGCATCGTTCAAGAGTTCGTGGATGGAAAAGATTTGTTTTCTAGCGATCTCGCGCCCCAATCCACTAACGATTTCCTCTTTGTTCTGTGGCAAATTGCTTCGGGTATCGCGGACATCCATGGGGTTGGGTTGATCCACCGAGACATCAAGCCGAATAATATGAAGATCGATAAAGAAGGCATTCTCAAGATTTTCGATTTTGGGCTGTCTCGAGAAGATGGGCCGGCCGCCGCGACAGTTGGATTTGTTGGAACGGTGGGATTTTCTGCCCCGGAACAATATGTGGCGGGTACGCAATTTACACAGGCTATAGACACGTTTGCATTTGGTGCTACTGCATTGTTTTTCAGCACTCAGGTACATTGCGCGGAGTTAAACACCGCACCACCAAGTGTTTTTGCAAGGAATCCTTTCTTGAATTTGCCATTCCCAATACCAAAGGATGTGTCTGACATACTTTTTGCTTGCGTGGAGCATAACCCCGCTGAACGTCCCACAATGGGCGACGTTTGTAATACGATAGAGCAACATCTCCTTTTCAACCGACACCGAGCTCTAGTGGTTCTCAACGGGAAGCCATCTTATCTAGACAAAGATAATACATCCGTAAGCCTGAAATTCGGGACCGTCGCGAGCGTGAAAATTGAGTATGATGGGCTAATATTCAAAATTACGCATGCTGCAGGCGATGTGTTTGTGAATAATGCAACAGCATCGGTCGGCGACGTTCTCCCCGGCGCATGCGTTCTAACGCTAGGCGGGCCTGTAAGAAGAGCGAACCAGCGAGCATACGTGACTTTTGACTTATCCAATCCGGAGATCATCGCATGACCGGCCCCCTCAACTCAGGCCAGACTATCGGTGGTCGCTATGTTGTTCAGAACTATCTAGACGAAGGCGGCATGCAATTTGTGTATGTAGCGAAGGATACTGTGACCGACAGAGTCGTGGCGCTAAAAACTCCTAAGAACTCGTCTGCAGAAAAGCGATTTAAGCGCAGCGCAATTGTTGCCGCAAAAGTAAATCACCCCAATGTCGCTAAGACCTTAGATTATGTTGAGGAAGGCGGGTCAACTTTTCTAGTAGAGGAGTTGATCGCAGGCAAAGACCTGAAAGCGGCACTTCTAACAAGAACCGACTACCTCGACCCGTACCTTGTCGCAAAAATCTTTCGTCACTTGGCAAAGGGCGTATCCGCTGCTCACCATAATGGTGTGGTGCACCGTGATTTGAAGCCGACCAATATCATGATCGTCGGTGAGTACAATGTGACGGAATTAAAGGTAACTGACTTTGGCATCGCAAAGATGGCCGAAGCTGAAATGGACGAGGCTGTTGAAGGCGGCGACGCTTCGCTCTCGGCTTCGGCGACCGCTCTAGGGGCAATTCCATACATGGCCCCGGAGGCAATCGACGCGCCAGACACTGTTGGCCTTCCAGCAGATGTTTGGTCAATAGGAGCGATTATTTTACATCTTTTGTATGGTGAATATCCTTTTGGCTCCGGTCTTCGAGCCGTTGGCAATATCACCAAGAACGCCCCTATCAGCACCCCAAATTTCGTTACATCGAACTCACAGTTTAGACCCCTGGCCGAGGAGATAATCGAGATTGCCAACCGTTGCCTGCAATCAGATCCTGCAAATCGGCCTACAGCCGACCAGCTTGTAGAGATGTGTGACACGCTTTGTTACACAGTCTCGGATCGAAAAACAGGCTTGATCAAAAACTACATGCATGACGCTTGGGGCTTTATTCGCACCTCAGGTGATGACGTTTTCTTTCACAAAGACAGCGTCTTTGGCGAATTGCCTAAGGTCAAGGATAGTGTTGTATTTTCTTGTTATGATGGAGGGCAAGCTCCACGTGCGTTGCCTGTTCTTAAGCTGAAGTGAGTATTATTTCTTTGCTTCGTACCCCTTAGCTGGGCCAATAATCTAAACAAAATGGTCAGTTCCCTTTTATGATTTTACGAACAGCGTATTGAAGGTCCGTTTTCGGGAAGCCGCAGCGCAGCGTGACGCATTTTCGTAAAAGTCCGCTTTGGGCCGGTCGCAACAGGCTGGATTTTCTGCTCATGCGAAATGCTGCGGAACGGCATTTGGTAAAGAGGGCTTATTCTGTTGAAAAACTCCGGTTTCGACCAAAACTCGAAAATATCTCCCCTCACAGCGCATCTAAAATACTTTGGCGAGGGGCCCGGCAAAAGAAGGGTTCCAAGCCCTGTTGTGTCTCTTTGGAGCCTTTCGCGGCAATCTACACTGAGTTTTGGCAAGAACGTGTATTTGGCGGAAAAATCCGAAGTCCAATTTTGCGAGTTTTTCAACAGAATAGGCCCTTTTGAAACTTTCGCTGCGATCCGCATGAAGGTCCGGTTTACCATTTTGGGTCAGTTGATGACGTAAAGGTCAAAGTCATCTGACGTTCAATACGCTCCGCCGCTGAACAGACAGGGGGGGGTCGGGCAAGCCGACACGCCCCCTGTCTGTTTTTCCTTATCGCGATGGTTTGGGGTCTGACTGCCACCCTCCGGTCTGGTCGCGTCCTGCGCCTGACAGATCGTCTGCTCCGG
>Ga0163216_101828_pt1 | contig 10202 bp, 13 predicted proteins | sample SynspAceP_FD_167610 | JGI IMG/M metagenome (GOLD analysis project Ga0163216, IMG submission 167610) | Saline lake microbial communities from Ace Lake in Antarctica - Synechococcus sp. Ace-P (Illumina Assembly) | ecosystem: Environmental > Aquatic > Non-marine Saline and Alkaline > Saline ...
CCGACCGGGAGATTGCGGCAGGATCCAAATAAATCACCCGCCGCACAGCCAACTTTCAGGTCGCAACCAATTCCGCCCACGGCTCAGCAGCTTGAAGGCTGCCCCGTGGTTATTGAGCAGTTACATCCCGAGCTTCTACTACGAGGTTCGAACAGATCCGACCATGATCGCGCGTCGGCAGTGGACGCGTGAATGGTTTGATTCCGCGAGCGCGCGGGATGAATTGGTCACATCTGCGGCTGTACTCGACGAACTGGAGCGTGGTGAGTTCCCGGGGCGTGTCGACGCGATACAAATGGTGTCAAAGCTAACACCGCTACAGATTTCCGACGAGATTGTCGAGATCGTTCGCGAGTACATCGCTAGAAAATTGATGCCCGCCGATCCATCCGGTGATGCCCTGCATTTGGCGGTCGCGTCGTACTACGGCTGTGATTTCCTGGTAACTTGGAATTGTAAGCACCTCGCGAACGCGAACAAATTTGGGGCCATTGCTGTCGTGAATGGTATACTTGGACTGGATGTTCCCGCATTGGTAACTCCGCTCGAACTAATTGGAGACGACGATGACTGATCCGACAATTGACGAGATACGAAAGGCCCGCCGTTTAATCTCTGTGGAAATCGGTCCTGGGCTCGCCGGATTGGTAGATCGCTACGCTACGATGGAATCGAGATTCAGTCACCCCCCGCTGACCCAGAAAGATCGACGAACCATCCGATGCAACGGAGCGGCGAAGTCCGGCGATTTGGCAATTGAGAATCTCTCGTCGCCGCCCGCTGATCGGTAGCGTTATTTGATTGAAGCATGCTCAACCTCGTAAACCTGATCCGTAGCGCTGGCGTTGACCTTGGGCACTACAAGATCCACTGTGCTATCGACAATAAACGCAGCGAGTGGCGACCACTTGAGCAATACTACTGCGGCACCTTCGAGCTTGGTCAATCCCAACAATCTCAAATGAACTTTCAGTGCGAGAATATTGTCTCACTAATCAACTTGAGCAATAGTCGCCGTTGGCTGTACGTCGGCGTCTACCGTGTTGCCGGCGTCCAAGACGCATCGGACTTCGATGGCTTCGTCTACGACTTGAAACGCTTGCCCAGTCTGGAACATCTCGACGGGCGGACCATTGTTGATTTCACCAAGGATTTCCGCGCATCCTATCTCGTCGGCACAAAGTACGAGGAACAGTTGATCGTAAACTCGATCCTGCCGGAACGAATGTCTATTTCTGACTTCCCAGGCTTCAATCAAGTCCGGATCTCATTTGAGATGCTGCGGTCGATCATCCGGCAAGACCATCCGTCATGGCGAACCGGTCTTTCAAATGTTTCCGGCGTCTATGTGATCTCCGACATCGCAAACGGGCTTCAATACGTTGGGAGCGCCTATGGTGGTGTCGGGATTTGGCAACGCTGGGCACATTACGCAAAATCGGGGCACGGCGGAAACAAGGAATTGCGAGAACTTCTCAAAACTGAAGGTGATGATTACGCCCACAACTTTCAGTTTTCACTCGTCGAGGTCTGCGATATCAATTCAAGCTCGGACTACATCATCTCACGCGAAGGTCACTGGAAAAGCGTATTGCTGTCTCGTGAATTCGGGTACAATCACAACTGAACTCACCAAATGTCCACTGTCGCAATATTTTGCTAGACCGTCGAGATGAAAAGCGTTTACATCGAAACCACTGTAGTTGGTAACATTGCTGGGCGGATTCACCCCCATCCCCAGATGGCCGCCCGGCAAGTTGTCACTCGTGACTGGTGGTCGACGGCATTGGATCGCTACGACATTTTTGCGTCTGAACTGGTCATTGATGAGTGCAACGCTGGCGAACCAACGGCCGCCGCCGAGCGTTTGCTTGTTCTTAACGGCATCCGCCTAATTCAGTCCTCGTCTGCCGCTGAATCATTAGTTGATGCTCTGATAGACGGCCACGCTGTTCCCGCTTCCGAACCGCGGGACGCCTCACACATTGCAATTGCTGCGACCAACGGCATTGAATTCTTGGCTTCGTGGAACTTTAAGCATATACTTAATCCGTCGACAACTCGTACGATCGAGTCGATCTGCCGCGACTGTGGGCTTGAACCACCGTCGCTTTGCACGCCCGAACAATTGCTGGAGGCATATGATGGTTCCTGACCCAACTGCCGAGATCAAGCGTATCCGCCACGAACTTGGCGCCGAAGACGATTTCGACATCGCCAAAATCTTCGCGCGGTTACGTCGCGCGGAGGCTCAATCGGGGCGCTCGTACGTCCTTCGCCCGCCGAGAAAACCGGCAAATAACAATCCGATGCACGAGAGCGGCGAAGTCACGCGAGCTGAAAATTGAAAATCTCTCGTCGCCGCCTCGTGATCGGTGACGTTATTCGATTGAGTGCTCGATCCATACCGTCCCCGTCCACTGACCCGATGCAGCGATGCCAACTCAGAACGGGCCTACCGGGTCGACTAGAGGCCACGCGGGTTTGACAGCGCAGGAAAATCCAGGCCGACGCGCTACCCATCGGCGACCTGCAGTGCGATACAATACCCGTACCGCTCCGAAGGTGCGTCGTTTCACGGTCACCCAAAGGGCGGAACGCCGCCCGAACCACGGTGGTCCCGGCAGACCATACCGTCGAATAACAATGCGGTGAACGGGAGTAATGTGCTCTCCGCTACGGCGGTATGGCTTCGCCATTTTACCGCCTCCGCTACGATCCCATTGCCCCGTTACCGCTGACGTTCGTAGACGTAGGTGACCGCACTGGATTGCCTGCCGCAAAGTCCGACGCCAGAATCCGACGCCCATGATCTCCACCGCCTGACGCCAACGCCCGCCATGTCCGCTGCCTGAATCCAACGCCTGAAATTGCTTGCGTCCCGTTTGGCGCGTCGCTATCATGCGGCCATCGCCAACTGTTCTTGGCGTGTCGCGACGCGCGAGACCCAGGGTACGCTACGAACAATCGAATGAACGGGAGTATGCTGTTCTTGCGGCAATTCAACCGTTTTCACGTCGTCGAGTTTACTCGCTATTTCAACTCGTTCGATTTGGCCCGCATACCCCGTTATTCGTAGCGTTCTGCCACTTGAATTCAATCGTTTACACCAAAAGGTGGGGCCAGATGCGACTACCGGTTGCACTCCTGTTAGCTTTTGCCGTCTTTTCGTCCGACACAATCGCGGGATCTGGTTCAAGTGGGGAAGGCGTTTTCATCAGCCAACGCGCTGATGCTGGCGGCGCTGCAACGTCGTTTACGCTGTCGAGTTTCAATTCACTTGGCTTGACGATCCATTTTCGCGTGGATGACTCATCCGAGTGGTGTTGCGCTTACGGGATTCGGTCGTCCGCTGGCGATTCGTCTCTCGTCTGCCTTGTAATTTATCGGGCGGAAGTTTCTGACCTAGATAAGCGCACAATCGGATACCGCTATGAGATCAACGATGGAAAATCTGCCACGCTTTCGTTCCGTACAATCGACGGCGCGTCTACCACGGCAAGCGTTGACAGCGAGTTTGGCTCCAAAGGGCCAATTGAATTTGTGGTGAAGCTGAATGAAGCAGAGCCAACAAATCACGGAATGGCGAAAGGCAATATTTTTCTAGTGTCGAAGGATGGAGAAGCTACTACGCTGAAGCAGTACAGCATGACGCCGGACTCTGAATCCGAGAAAGATATACTTCGACTCGCCAAACGCGTCATTGAACGCAATATAAATACCGAAAAGGCAGAACCATGAAATGCACGGGAGGACGGGTGGTCCGTTTCCTCGTCTGCTTGCAAGTCTTTCGCCCGTCCCCCGTGATTTCAACCGTTATCCGACTGAAACACATCAATCCATCTGTGAGTCCAATCAATGCAACGCTTTCTAGCTTTTGCGATTTCTGCACTTTTCTCGGCAGGAATAGTTTGCAGCGATGAGCCGAGAACTCCCGGTGACCTGATCGGGCACTGGGCTCCTGAGAAGACGATCATCGAGGGCAAGCTGCTAGATCTTGGCGAGCAGAAGCTCCACATTGAATTCACGGCTTCGCAGCTGCGTTTGCAAATACTTGGCGCTGGGGTCGTGCCGGTTTTTGCCTTCAACTGTTTCGCGGGGTGCGAAACTGGGATGACGACGCTTGACCTGCGTACCGCCGACAAAAACCCGTGGCTCCGTGAGGCGATCCACGCACTCGCGATCTATAAATTCGAGGGTGACACCTTGTGGATATGCTCTGGGCATATCGAGAACCCCAGGTCCGAATCGGTTCGTCCTGCAGGATTTATTTCCACACCCGAAAGCAAAACCGACCTCATCGTCCTTAGGCGGGTTGGGGCACAATGAATTCCACCGAGGAGACAACGGATAACCATCGGATGCACCGGAGCGACTCCGTTCCGCGATATCGACGGTTGCCTTCGGCATTATACCGTCGATATCGCTACACTCCGTCGCCCGGTGATCCGGGGCGTTCGTAGACGCTGGTGACCGCACTGGACCGCCAGTTGCGACCTCCAACGCCCGAGATTCCCGACGCCCGAATCCATTGACCGCGACGCCCGGCGTCTGCATCCAATGCTGCTGATTTCCGACGCCTGAAATCCAACGCCCGAAATTGCTTGCGTCCCGTTTGGTGACTCGATACGATTGCGGTATCGCCAACCGTATGTAGCGTGTCGCTACGTGCTTGATCCAGCGTACGCTACGAACAATTGCGATGAACCACAGTTCGTGTGCTCTCCGCTACGGCGGGTTGGCTGCGCCATTATACCCGCCTCCGCTACGATCCCACGAACGTGGTTATCGCCGGCGTTACCCGACTGAAATCCCTGGAATCATGAAACGAGTCCGATTTTCTGTTCGTTCGCTTTTGCTGCTCGTCTGTCTTTGCGGGATTGCAATGGTTCCCGTTTCTAGGCAACTTCGGCGGGACGCTACGATCGAACGGCTTCGCGATCGTGGCGCTATGGCACTGTATATTCGTCATGCCGACGACGGAACTCAGAGGCCGTATCTCGACAGTCAGTTCAACTTCGATACTTGGAGTGCTCAGCTGACGGGGGCGATTTTTGGCCGATCAGCAGTCGATCGACTGGACCACATTATGTTTCAAAGCGAAGCGTTCAGTTCACATGATCTGACAGAGGCATTGCCGGATCTTAGAATCCTGTCAGACACTAAGCGAATCGAACTGTATGGAACCAACCTGACGGTTGATGAGGCAAAGGGCATCCTGAGTGATGCCGGGCTTACTGACTTCATTGTTGACGAATGATACAAAATGTGGTGGGTAACCATGCCGTGAACCGGAGTCGCGTGTCACGCTTTTTGGCAATGGCAAACTCTTTCAACGCGACCCGGTTACGGCAACCGTTCGTAGACGTGAAATGATTCCATTGGACTACGCGCCGCTGATTTCCAACGCCTGCCTCCAATGCTCGTGATTTCCGACGCCTGCCTCCAACGCTCGTGATTTCCAACGCCCGAATCCAATGCTCGTGATTTCCGACGCCTGTAGTCCAACGCCCGAAATTCCTGGCGTCCCGTTTGGCGATTCGATATCATACGGTCATCGTCACCCGTGTCTGCAATGTCGCTACTCGCTTGATCCAGGGTTCGCTACGAACAACGGCGATGCACTGGAGTAATGTGCTCTCCGCTACGGCGGGTTGCCTCCGGCATTTTACCCGCCTCCGCTACGATCACATTACCCAGTGATCGCAAACGTTCGTAGTCGCTGGTGACCGCACTGAGCCGTAAGCTGCAACATTCAACGCCTGTGATTTCCGACGCCTGAATCCAGCGAACGCGACGCCCGCCGACTGCATCCAATGCTGCTGATTTCCAACGCCTGAAATCCGACGCACGAAATTGCTTGCGTGTGGATTCGAAACTCGATATGATTGCGGTATCGGTAACCGTGTGTTGCGCGTCGCTACTCGCGTGATCCAGGGTACGCTACGAACAAGCCGGATGCACCGGAGCGGCGAGTCAAGGTTTATCGACATGGTGAATCGCTCGTCGCCGCCCAGTGATCCTCAGCGTTATTCGACTGGGGAACATCGCGTTTGCGATCACTACATTGCACGAAAACGTACCACAACCGCTTGAGTTTTTCGCTAAATGACAAATACCATCTCACGATTCGTACACTTTATTGCAGACCATTTTGTTCGTTCGATGGTGCTTGGAATTGTTGCAGGCGGGCTTTACGGACTGCTCATCAGCTTGACAAGCGACTCATCGTACTTCAACTACGATCCGATTATCGATTGTGGCATGTACGGCGGTTTCGGTGCGGTTGTCGCTTGGCTGATTGCTAAGTTTCTTGCTCCGATCGTCCCTGCACCCAACGCAGAACAATCAGAGCGTAAAAGTTGGGAGGAAATTGTTTACCCGAAATTTCTTATCCGCAACAAAGGAGAGATTCATTCTCCACTCGAAATATTGAAGCGGAAACGCAATCTATGTGGGATAGGAATAGTATTGGTGTCAATTACGACTCTCATTCAAATGGTCGGAGCTCCGAATCCAATTTTCCCGCTGCTTGGCGGAGGAGCTTTCGTTGGGATTTTGCTTCTAGGTCTAGTTTTCACATCGAAAAAGACTAGTCGACTGTCCAATGAATCCAAAGTATCGCTCGATCACGACATCGATTGAGCCGCGAATAACAATGCCGTGAACCGGAGTCGCGTGTCACGCATTTTGGCCATGGCAAACTCTCTCGACGCGACCCGGTTACGGCTTGCGTTACTCTGCCACTAATCGAACATGGACATTCCCACGCTTGCTCGCGAACTCAACGCAAAGTCTGGCTCCCACCAGATCGGCGAATTGCAAGCGTTGCGCAAAGAAATCAAACACTTCAAGAAGCGCCCCGGTAGCTCGATCTTCAGCGATCAGACGATCAAGGAGAATTGGGCGTTTCACCACGGCGGCCGCGCTGAACTCCAATTCAACATTGGTCACGACGGCTCTGAGCGCGAGGAAATTCGCCACGGAATCGCATTCTCATTCGAGACCAGCCAAACACTACCCGACATCGAAGTCCTTCGGCCCAAAGTCCGCCTTTTCAACGAGTTTCTCGAACTCTATCCCGAAAAGTATGCTCGTATGCGGATGTGGTACTGGGATAAGGAGGGTCGTAGCGACGACCAGATGCCATCGTCCATTCCATCCGAACGCATTCAAAACGGCGTGTTCGCTTTCCTCGGCTTGATCCAGCCCACAAAGAGCGTCAACGAACACAACATTCTCAGCGACTTTGATGATTTGCTCCCACTCTACACATACGTCGAGAGTGGCGGAACGACACAGCCCGTTGAAGTTCTCAAGCCAACGCCGTTCAAATTCGTTCACGGTTGCAATGTCAAAAAACTCAAAACAACCGCCCGATCCAAAAGCGATCCCGTCAATGTTTCACTTCGGCACAACGCAATGCAACTTGCCTTGTACAAAGTCCTTTGCGACAAGTACGGGAAAAAGAACGTCGGAACCGAACTTGCGACAGGCAACGGAACTCGCGTTGACGTTGTTCTGAAGCAAGCGGATGGATACTGGTTCTACGAAATCAAAACTTACCATTCGCCACGGGCGTGTATACGTGACGCCATTGGTCAACTGCTCGAATACTCTCATTGGCCAAATGGCCTGTCGGCCGAACGTCTTGTGGTCGTTGGCGAAAACACGCTCGATGCCGACGGCAAACAATACCTCGCAGATTTGAAATCGCTTTACTCGCTTCCGATAGACTATATGCACATCAAGGCGTAACCAGACGTGGCAGAACAAAAAAATGCACCGGAGTTGCCAGCCGGGCGGAATTTGAAGTCAACATCATTGGCGGCAACCCGGTGATTTTGGCCGTTATTCGATAAATCATGAAGACTGTTGATCTAGCATCTTGGAATGACTTTCCTGCGGCAATCGCCGATGTGCGAACCGAATACGGTTCGCGCGAGGTGGTGCTGCCGGAAGATCGCCCCATAACTCTTCAAAACGACATACTGTTTCGCGGGCAAGCTGACAACACCTGGAGTCTCGAAACAACACTTGAACGCACGTCACCCGACCCGTATTCGATACAGCACTACCTGCAGCGTGCGGATTCTGTTGTAAATGAGATTGAGTCGCTTACCGGCGTTGACTGGAAGCTCCCTGCTTATCCGGACATCATTAAGGCAATCGAAACCGTCCAAGACTCGATGCGAACGCATCTGCCTGGATACGAGTATCTTGTCTACTTGAGGCACCACGGATTCCCGTCGCCGCTGCTTGACTGGACGCGATCACCTTATGTTGCTGCATTCTTCGCGTTGGAAAATCGAACAACCGCTGAGCGGGCCTGTGTCTATGCCTTTATCGAGACGCCTGAGGGCGGCAAAAGTCTTCGCGAAGGCGATGCGACAATCCATGCCGTGGGGCAGTACATTACAACGCACATTCGACACTACACGCAGAAGGCCAATTACACCATCGCAACGCGATGGGACCGGGATCAAAAGAAGCACTTTTTCTGTTCGCATCACGACTCATCCCCACCGGTCGTTGGTAGCCAAAACGTGTTGGTGAAAATCACGTTTCCTAGCACGGATCGCATTAAGGCACTTAAGGAACTCGACGACTACAACATCAACCAATACACTTTGTATCAATCAGAAGATGCTCTGGTCCGTTCGCTCGGCATGCGAGCATTTGAGCTGGAAAGCGAATAACCATACCATGCACCGGAGCAGGTGTGCTCTCCGTTCCGGCGGTTGCCTTCGGCATTTTACCGCCTCCACTACGATCACCCCTGCCCGGTGATGGTCAACGTTCGCCGACTGAAGTCATGAATGCCTACGCTCGCTTGCGACCGACAACTGTTATCGAACGTTGCGAATGTGATCATGTCACGGAACTCGTTCTGGTTGATCTGCTGACCGACAATCCGATTCACTGCGCTTCATGTCGCCGCGAAATTGATCCCGAACGCATCGGGTTGACCGAATCGGAGACCGAAGCAGTCGCTGAATGGCAAGGCGTTGCAAGTGCGCTCTACCGTTTGTGGCTGGATTCCGGGGTGTATGAAGACGATGCCAAACGCTGGCTGTTGGACCCACAAGGTCAAGTCAATCAACGCGGTCGTGAAATTGCAATATTTCTGTCGGTTCATCACCCAACGCGACTTTGGTACTTCCACGACTCTGACGACCCCACTCCGGTAGACTGTCCAGTGTGTGGCGATTCGCTCGAAACCACTGTAAAGTGGGGGATCGGAATCTGCCGTCCATGCCACATTCATATCTGACCCCAACAACGCGGCGAACCATCCGATGCAACCGAGCGGCGAATTCGGGCGTTTTGAAGTGGATGATCATCCGTCGCCGCCGGCTGATCGGTACCGTTATTTGGCTCAGATTTTGCAAAAGTCAGAAATTTCCAGCTAACAAATCACGCGAAGAAACGTCGTAGTAGTGCAGAGCCAAACATTCAACTGCCACCACTAATGTAATAATCAGGAGTGAACCAATGTCACGAACCCTCAAGTTGCTGCTAGCTGCGATAGCCGTTGTCGCAATTCCGACCTCCTTCGCTTTGGCCGAGGGGTTCCAACTCGGCGAATCAAAAGAAGAGCTCAAACTCAAATACGATATATCCGTTTACGATCACGACACGGGTCGAGTTACGATCGAATTTACGCTCATTGACGCGGGTCGAATCACGCCGATCACTTCTGTCGACTTAAGCATCCCTAGCGAAGAAAAACATGATAGTGGCGGCTTCAAATCCGACCTCACAATGTCCATGGCTCTCGGGAAAGTTGGTGCTAAGCAAGTAGGTAGAGTTCATATCCGTAAAGATTGGGCGGAAAGGGCAGAGATTCGATTAAAGACTGGTCATCTTGACGGCAAGCAAGAACCATTGACTTGGTACTATCACTCCATACCGCTCAAAGAGTTGGTCGCACGTGCAAAACCACATAAAACCATAAACTAAGAATTCAGAAGACTTTCGTGAATACCGCCAAATAACAAACCGTTGCACACGGAGCCGCGGGCCGAACGGTTCATGAAATCCATATCGTTTGCTGCGGCCCGGTGAACGGTGCCGTTGAACTTAATCGAGCCGTGGTGCGGTGCTCGGTTGTTGCCGTCATGTTTGGCGACGCTTTCTTCTCTGGCAACTTTCTGCTTTGTCACTCATCGCCTTCGGCGATGGCGTGTCTGATGAGGTTC
>Ga0163216_101831_pt1 | contig 10180 bp, 10 predicted proteins | sample SynspAceP_FD_167610 | JGI IMG/M metagenome (GOLD analysis project Ga0163216, IMG submission 167610) | Saline lake microbial communities from Ace Lake in Antarctica - Synechococcus sp. Ace-P (Illumina Assembly) | ecosystem: Environmental > Aquatic > Non-marine Saline and Alkaline > Saline ...
TTGCTTAATGGGCGCAACCCCCCTAGACCTGCTAATGCAACACCTTCATCAAGCGCTGCAACAGCGTCAGACTGGTTTGAAGGAGCTATCCATGTAGTTAAATCTGGATACCCAAAACTCGTTTGTGCATGCCCCAAACCGATTTGTGCTAAACGAACCGCTTCTGAAATAAGATATTCAGCATCTTGAACCGCCCATTTTGGGCGGTAACCTGACACTAAGCCTAAAAGGGCTCCAGTCATTGTTGCTATAGTATCAGTATCGCTTTCTAATTCGTTTGCCGAAATAATTAGGGCATTCTCAATGGAGTCATTATTATTGATAACAGCTAACACGAACGCTGCAAAAGCTGTTTTAAACCCAGAACCTCGATACTTTGGTGTTAAACACCCAAGTAATTCAAGAATTTCATGATAGTCAGGTTGTCTATCATTTTTTAGCAAGGCAACAACTCGATCAACATCGGTCAAGGCCTCGCCTTTAAATTCTGCTATTGCTTGCTTAATACTAATATCCGCTTCAGTTTCCCAATGACCTTTCCAAAACGTCGATAATTCATCATCCGCATCGATCAGAGAAGGTATTATATCCACCATATCTAAAAAATCGTAAGCTTGATCTATAGAAGGAATTTTTTTCTTAAGAATAACATCGCGCAAACAAAGCGCATGGAACACAGCTCCGCAAAAGCCATGAGCATGTCCATGAGTTACCAACGCATCACGAAGGACTTGGGCTATTAGCTCCTCAACGGAATTATGCGAACTCCATACGTGCGGTTGGATTCGCATAGCTGCACCGTTTCCACCAGCATTTATATACTGCTGCTTCTTTGTCTGAAAAAAGTTCGAAAACCAGTTTACATTCCGCTTTGACAAATTTTCAGCCGCTGCCATTGAGCCAATGCCTGCACCAAGTGAGTAAGACTGCCATACAGGAAGCTCAATTTTTGCAAAAACCTCAACATCGAAAATACCATTTCCACGAATAGCTCTTCCGACACTCAGTCTTAGTTGGGTGTCATCCGAATAAGTGCCAGCCGGTAAGTCTACAGTTGCTCCAAACCTTCCACCAATCTTCCGCTTCCACTTTACAGTCTCTGAAACACTTTTATTTCCTGACCTAAACTGGACACCATCTTCTCCCCGTGAAAGCTCTGTAATCCATCCTAGGGCATCGCCCACGGCTGCCCAAAGTGAGGAGCAAACTACCATTTCCTGATACTGCTCAGAAGTATAATTGTGTGACAATAGTTTGCTTTCAGTTGTTTTCAATTTCGTTGTCCTATGAATTTCTGCGTATTTATTTCAACACACACATCGGGGAAGTCAAAATCACCCATCCAGCCTTTGACCATATCAGAATGTGTTTCATCTTCAACATATACTTTATTCAGATATTGAAGACTTAGTTTTTCAGGATAAAGTACTTCAGCTTGTTCACATGTAGGTAGCTGCTTCTCACGAGAATTGCGCGAGCAAGACCATCTTCCATAGGTGCCATTCAATTTTCTTATAATAGATGGAGCAAACAAGTTAGAAAAACCTGATTCCCCCTTTTCGCGAATAGTATCTTCATAGCCATTGTTTGTTGTGGAAAACCAGACATTTTCATGGGTTAAGATCTGAGGGTCAAACGCCAAAATTGCCCACCATACGTCTTCTGATGTGTGCCACTTGCGAGAAACATCTAAAAACCTTCTGTTAATTTCGGAAACAGATAAATTAACAAACCTAATCCAATCTGCTGACTTATCAAAGTAGTCAGCTTCCTCAGGTCTAATCTTGGAATTTAAGTGCAGCACGTACTTCAGGTAGTCTTCCTCATTCAAAAGAGGTCTCGAGAACAATGATTTGCATGCTAATGATCCCACCAATCCCCGATTCGTGGTGAAATGTAAAATTTCAGTAACCTCACGGACTGCAATTTGCTCCTCAATGCTCATAAATTTATCTGCTCAAAAGTATTTGTCGCAAAGTATTGAGTAAGCTCAGATTGTTCACCTTGCTTATACCCAACAACTATATGCTTCCGAGCACGCGCAACCGCTACGGCTAGTAAATTTCTCAAGACTCGAATCTCATCACTCGTTTCTTCTTCACCATGTTGAGTGTTTTCTTGGTTAAACCCTAAAATAAACACATAATCAAATTCCAACCCTTTAGCAGAATGAAAAGTACACACCCCTACGTTCTCAGAACCTTCCGGCCAGTCCGGTGAACGAGTCAAATCAACATAACCTATGTTTGCGGCCTGTAGTTGCTGTCTAATAAAATCAAACCAACGTCCGCCTTGAGGTTTTAAAAAAGCCACACTTTCAACATTTAAGTCTACATTTCTACGGATATAATCCAAACACCAGCTAACTTGTTTACTGTACAGCCCTGCAATGACCTTTGGAAGGGGACCTTCTGTTTCGGCCGCATCTAGATTTGGCAATGATCCATCAGCGTCTACAACAATACCTTCTAAAATACCAGCTGCGAAAGCAGCAATTTGTTTTGTGTTACGGTGATTCTGATTAAGTTTGTGAGAACGGTTTGATGCAATATTTACTCCTGCTTCAACCCAAGAGTACCCTCGTGCATATATGCGCTGAGCCGTGTCTGTTACAAAAGTAACAGAGTGTTCAGCTGCTAGGTGGTGCATTATTGCTCTAATTTCATTAGCAGAAAAATCTTGGCTTTCATCTACTATAATGATGTCATACTCAAGGCTGGCAATATCAGTCCTCATATTTGTTGCTAAACCATTCCAATCCCGCCATTGATTTTCTTCTAATTGATTTAGATAAGGGTATACAACTTGATCTAGTATACTGCGCCTTAAAGTGGCACTAACTCTTGGCAATACGCCACGGCCAGTGCGTTCAGTCGTTATATAATCTTCGAGACTCTCATATTCAAAGCGCCCTAATAAGTACTCCACTTCTTTAATTAAATATTGGGTGTCCAAATCTGGGAAAGAGCACGCGTAATTGTGTAAGGCGTTTCTTGTTTCCTTATCAGATATGACCGGACCACCTAATTTTTCACGAGCCCATCTAGCAAATGTATTGACTTCAATTACATCATTCAACTGTTCTTGTGCAAGAATACGTACATAGCCTGCAAGTGTTCTATTGAAAGTCAACAGCAATAGCTTTAACGGGGTCACATCATTGCGTCTTTCTTTCCTTGCCTTCATCATATTGGAAAGCGATCGAAGACGAAGCAATGCCGTAGTGGTTTTTCCGCTACCTGCAGCCCCTCGTATTAGCTCTGCTCCTGTGTTGTTGGTACTGATAATCGGAAGCTGTTCTGCTGATGCGGCAATTGGTGGTAAAGTTTTCATGGAATCCCCGTGGTAGACCGCAATTTTTTTAAGTTTAAGATGCGCAAATTAAAAGGATTATCAAAGGCTATTGCTGCAATTTTAACGGTACGCATTTGAATATAAACTAACTTATCAAAACCCGACTAAATATATTATTTTCATAGTTAAAATTAACTTACTATTCTGTATAAATGTTCGCTGAGCTGAAATTTATAATTAGAACGACCACTTTCACCTTTACCACTATCTTCAACTCTTTATTATTCAAAAATGCCTAGGCAGATCCCGGCTACCATGCAGAACGCGAACAACTCTTAAGCGCTCATTCAGAATACGATAAAACACCACATGGGATTGGCTTACAAAACTATAAAGCTCTACGCGGATTTCGGTGCGCTCATGCCCGATATTGGGATTGCTACATAGCTGGATAAAGCAGTGCTCTAAATCTTTTAAATACTGAATAGCCTGATCGAGACCAAACTCAATTTCGGTATAATCAAAAATGTCACTCAAGTCTTGTTCCGCTTCTGGAGACAGTTCATAGCTTGCAATAGAGGAAGCCATTAAGCGCGTCTTTCTTCCAGCTTCGCACTAATAATATCATGCACTTTATTCGGGCTAGCGTCACCGCCCCAACCTTTGGCTATTTCTGCTCGTAGCTCTTCTATTATCCGGTGACGATAGATTTGATGCAGGCGCAATGCATCGCGCACCACTTCGCTGGCATTTTGAAAATCACCGCCTTTTACTTGGGCAACAATGTAAGCTTCTTGTTTGTCGGTAAAACTGATATTCATACTATTAGACCTCATAACCTTATCATTTCAAGCTAGCATTCTATGTCTATATCTGTCAAATATAGACATAGAATGCTCATGTTTTGTCACGGTTTAAGTATGAGTAGTTCCCAAAATATAGGGTTATTTGTGAGCTGGGTATCGGTAGACATCTCGTGTAGGCCACTTGGTAAGATTAACTGCAATCAATGGCTAGATGCATTTATGAGTAAAAAATGAAATTGGTGGAGCCTAGCGGGATCGAACCGCTGACCTGTTCGCTGCCAGCGAACCGCTCTCCCAGCTGAGCTAAGGCCCCACAAAACGCGTAGCGTGAGTGGACAGAATGTCCTGAGATTGTTGTTTACCGCTTTCAATAGTCGCATTGAAATTGGTGGAGCCTAGCGGGATCGAACCGCTGACCTGTTCGCTGCCAGCGAACCGCTCTCCCAGCTGAGCTAAGGCCCCAAAACAGCGATGAATTCTATGGATACTAGTAATTACTGTCAACCTTTTTGACACCCATTTCAATTTTATCAAACAACAAAACGGCTTCCATGCCGTTCCTATTGTAACGGGGGAGAAATGTGTGTTTCTATGGTCTGTTGTTATAAAAAATATAAAGCAACAATGATACCAAAGACCATAGGCAATAAGAGGCACGTATGATTGAATTTCCAACGGTGTTAGATGATCTAATGATGGCTCAGCAACCAATACTCAAAAGAACAAAAGAAATTTTTGGGTATGAGCTTTTATTCCGTGGAAAGGACGCTCTAAATGCCAACGTTTCAAATGGCGAAACCGCTACCAGCCAAGTTTTGGTTAACCTGTGTATTGGTATCACAAAATTAGAGTCACAATTAAGAAAACCCTTTTTTATTAATATGACAACAGAACTTATATTGTCTGATGCATTTTTCCCGATTGACCCTGATACGGTTTATATCGAAATACTCGAAAACCAAAAGCTAACCCCAGAGTTTTTTAAGGCCTTAAAAAAGTGGCGCTCCGCTGGTTATCGATTTGCCCTAGACGACTATCAATTTGATGCCGCTTATGAAGCTTTACTACCATGGGTATCCATTGTCAAAATTGACGTTCTTGCTACACCCCCTGAAAAGTACTTAAAAAAAATCACTGAGCTCAAAGCCAGAGGGTTTATCTTACTTGCTGAAAAAGTGGAAGATTTAGCAATGTTTGAGCTTTGCAAAAAGCTTGGATTCGACCTGTTCCAAGGCTATTTTCTACAACGGCCAGAACTCATTAAAGGCAAAAAAATAGACTCTGCAACGCATGGCGCCATAGAACTGGTTAATGCACTGCAAAACAAAGACGTTAGTATAGAAACGGTTACTGATCTAGTCGGTAAAAACCCAAAATTGTCTTATCAACTATTACGCATCCTTAATAGCCCAGTGTGCGGTGTACCTAAAACCGTGGTATCGATCAAAGAAGCGGTCATCTTTTTAGGGCTTGTGAAGTTAAAAAAATGGGCACTGCTTATCACCCTAACGTCATCAACCAACCAACCGATGGCTTTACTCAAAGTACTGTTAACTCGTGGGCGCTGCTGCCAACTGCTTGCTGAAAGTAAAAAGTCCAGCTTGCCTGATTCTGCTTTCATGGTGGGCTTGATGTCCGGTATAGACGCCGTCTTCAACGTAGAAAAATCCGTTGTATTAAAGCAAATCGCGCTCGATAAAAACTCTCTCGCCGCCATCATGACTCAATCCGGAGAATTAGGTGCTTATTTGACCCAAACCTTAAACTGCGAAGAGCAAAACTGGGACGACATTGAATCTATGTCAGCAACAGAAAGAACGACCTTAAATCGAGCATTCCTGGACGCTATGTTGTGGTCAGATGAGGTAGTGAAGTCTATTAACTAAATTAAATGTGTTTATTTTAGGTTAAACGATTGACACCTATACAAAAAAACATAGAATACGTTTCACCTTTTTCAAAGCCAGTGTGGTGGAATTGGTAGACACGACGGATTCAAAATCCGTTGCCTTCGGGTGTGGCGGTTCGAGTCCGCCTACTGGTACCAACATAAAAAAAGCGCTTACTTCGGTAAGCGCTTTTTTTTTGCCTATTTAGTGCCCATCAAATCAATGATCATCAAAACCATGAAGCACATAATCTGGTAAATCTTCTTCATTCGGTATTGGTGTCGAAGCGCCTGTTTCATCAATCGCAACAAACTTAAACATCCCTTCTGTCACTTTTTCGCGCTGACCAATACGGCCACGACGCACCCAAGCTTCAACAAGAATATTCATCGATGTACGGCCCACCGACTCTACTGTCGTATAAACACCTAGAATATCACCGACTTTGACAGGTCGAATAAAACTCATACTATCCAACGCCACTGTTACAACACGAGATTGAGCTCGCTGTCCGGCACAGATACCCGCAGCAATATCCATTTGCGAAACCACCCAACCACCAAAAATATCACCGGCAGGATTTGTATCCCCTGGCATCGCGACCGTCCTAGTCGTAAGACGACCCTTTGCCTTTTCTTCAAACCCTGACATAACGCTCTCTCATCGGTTTTTATCATTTTTGGACATTGCTTGTTTACTCTGTTTTAAAAAGCACAGAATAAAAAAATGATATCACAGACAACCCAAAACACTTACCGTAATAAAGGAAAATATCAAAGCACCTTCACCACGTCTGACTCATAATAAATCGCCGTTCCAGTCACTTCAGCCGTAGGGAAAGAAAAGCTTGAACCGATGGAAGTACCAACCCCACCGCCACTGCCGACAGCCAAGCCAACACCGGTACCTAAACGTCGAAACGACAACTGCGTGACGCCATCCAGAATCACACCATTTGCACCAATCTTAGCCGCCTGCTCTCGCATCTCTAGAATGGCCTTTTCCTTCCTAGACGCTTCTGAGAAGCCATTGTCACTCGATGCTCGTACACTGCCAATTATTTCATAGTCGAACGCAGGCGCTTCTGCAAACACAGACACTTGATCCACTTCAATCTCTGGACGCTGCTGCCCCGTGACCACATGAGACCCGGAAGCGCAGCCGAACAAAAGCACAGGCAATGCCAACACTGATAGGTATTTTATACGTTTCATCATTTTACCAACCTCATCTGAAGTTCAACATCACGACAGTGTTACATAAATAGAATGAAAGCAGATAGATAACACTGTGGATTTTTAAACAGAAGGGATACAAACTAAATAACCCACAAGCGAGTAGACTACTTCTTATCTATGATTAAAGCGAAAGCGTCATCAATAAGATTAGACTCAATAGCACAGACCACCAAAGTAACTTCACGCCAAAAAATAACGTCACACCAAAAAATAACGTCACACCAAAAAACGATATAAAAGAAACGAGGTTCAGATGAGCGAATTATTAGAAAAAGACATTTCATGCCCTTATTGTGGCGAAAGCATCGACGTCGTCATCGAAATACTAGAGGAAAATCAAGAATACATTGAAGATTGCCAAGTCTGCTGTCGACCCATTGTCTTCAATATTGAAGTAGCATTTGATGGCTCACCTTCGATTTCTGTCCACTCAGAAGATGAGACTTATTGAGCCGCTAAGCTTTAATACGAATACTCCAACAAAGCTTGAGAAAACAGGACTTCCCAAACACACCAACACAAACAAAAGCTGAAACTGCCCTAGCTGAAAAGCTAGAACAACTCATTCAAACGTTAAGCAAACCAAAAGTATCGGACAATAAAACCCTTTGGGGATCAGACGAATGCGCCGCTTACCTAGGATTATCAAAAAAGAAATTTATGGGTGACGTAGCGTGCAGAAGAGCATTCCCAAAACCACGCAACGTCGGTGGATCAGAAAACACATCATTGTTAAATTAGATTTTAACGTTAATAGGTAACGAGGAAGCCCACAGTCCATAGCGAGTAGACTACAACACTCACTTAAACCGCTTTCATTATGAGTTTTAGGTAATGTTTAATAGTCTAGAAATAGGTAACCAAATAATTGACTACCTATTTCGTACTAAGTACTAATAGCTGGATTTTTTACCAATCCATGGGACGATTTTGACCGTTTCTCCAATCTCAAACGACATTAGATCTTCACCCATTGCCAGTGGCCCTCTATAGGTTTCTCGCGTCATGGATTCTACCTCTTTAGCCGTCATACGTGGAAAATCCTTGCTTGCCAATAAAACAAAGTGACTATAAACAGCTAGCTTAGGTTTCGCGGCACTGAATACCTCTCCTGCCTCTATAGGAGTAGTATGATGGTCAAGGATCGGCTGAATATGTGGCATTTTCTTCACTAAGCCACCACGTGCTGCTGCTACTTCATGAATTAAAAGATCGACTCCCGTGGCTTGTTTTATGACCACATCTGACTTTCTTGTATCTCCAGAAATTACAACTGATTTTCCTTTGTATTCAATCTTATAACCAACAGAAGGATGAATCTCCGCACCATGATCATTTTTAAATGACGTTACACGAACACCATCTTTTTGATAAACCACACCTTCACCTTCATCAAACTCTTTAGCATTAATTTTTATGGCTTCTGATGGTAAATTCTCGTCGACAATTCGTACTTCAGTGTTGTTTATAAAGGCTTGTTCCAAACCACTAGCAAGATTTTTTGTGCCAATTGGGCCATATAAACTAAGTGGTACTTTTCGATTAGCATAGACTGGGCCTAACCAACCCGTCATCCATAAATCGGACAAACCGTTTAAGTGATCCGAATGAAAATGAGTTAAAAATACATCATGAACTTTACCTAATGGCACCTTAAGTTGCCATAAACGGATAGTATTTCCACGGCCAGCATCAAAAAGTAGGTTTTGACCATTGGCTTGAACTAAAGTACTCGGTCCAAATCGATCGGGGCTTGGGTTTGGTGTACCCGTACCAAGCAAGGTGACTTTCATCACGTAAGGCTCTGATTTCGCTTCAGAGGCATACAAAGACGGGCTGAGCGCAACACAGAGTGCTAACGTAGAGATGATTTTTTTCATTGGGGTTTCCTTGTTATATTTATTGTTAAATATCTTCCCCTAGTACGCTATATAAGCTTATGTTGTTTAAACAATTCGTTTTACGCATTAATTATAAGAAATTGTGAAATGCTTTTTTAAAGAAAACGCTGGGAGTCCAATACTTTCACCGCTGTGGTGGATAACGGCACGGTACGAGGATTACCGTTCTTTGTTTTGGGTAAATGAACAGTGCGTCTTTCTAGATTCACGTCCTCCCATGTTATGCCGCAAATCTCACCAGCACGCATTGCGGTTTCGATGGCAAAGACAATGGCAGCGCCGATACGCTCGCTCTTGGATTCTGGCGGTATCTCTATGTCGTATTGCGTGGCGATCATTAGTTGTTCGAATTCGCCTGGTAACAGCCGTCTCGTCCGCGCATCGGGTTCTTTGGGACGCTTCACCCTTGTCATTGGGTTTTCTTTCAACCAGCCCCATTCCTTCGCACATTGGCTACAAATAGAAGAAAGCACGGTCCATTCACGTAACACAGTGCCAACGGCTACTTTTTGCAGGCGTCTGTCTCGCCATTCGGCAAAGTGTTTTGATTGAAGGTCTTGGAGGGAAATAAAACAAAGTGGATCTGCAGGTTCGTCGGCGCTTTTGCCCAACCAACGTTCGATTCTTCGGATTTCGAATTTTTGGCCACGTTTAGTCACACTGACCGTATCACGGTAGCGTTCTAGCGCTTCACTAAAGGGACGATCGGGGATTTTATCTGACAGTCTCTCTTTGTCTAGCCTTTCAGCCTCTATAGCCCAAGCAAGTGCCTCTCGCTTTGTTTTGAATCCGTCTTTCGTCCTCAAAAAAATGGTGCTGGATATGGTGCTCAAATGGTGCTGAATTTTAGAAAAGATAGCATATAAAGGGAAAAGCTGACAATTTGAAGTAGTACTAAGAAAATGCTGGAGACTAGGTATTCAGAGGGATTGAGCAAGATAAGAAAGTGCAGGCATAAAAAAAGGCACCATAAATGGTGCCCGGGACCGGAATCGAACCGGTACGCTTATTCAGCGCAAGATTTTAAGTCTTGTGTGTCTACCAATTTCACC
>Ga0163216_101832_pt1 | contig 10173 bp, 7 predicted proteins | sample SynspAceP_FD_167610 | JGI IMG/M metagenome (GOLD analysis project Ga0163216, IMG submission 167610) | Saline lake microbial communities from Ace Lake in Antarctica - Synechococcus sp. Ace-P (Illumina Assembly) | ecosystem: Environmental > Aquatic > Non-marine Saline and Alkaline > Saline ...
GCTAGATGCCGTACGTAAACGCCCCGGCATGTATATCGGCGATACGGATGATGGTACTGGTTTGCACCACATGGTATTTGAAGTCGTGGATAACTCCATTGATGAAGCCCTTGCTGGTCATTGTGATACTGTTACGGTGCTTATTCACCCAGATGAATCCATCTCTGTATCGGATAATGGCCGTGGTATTCCGGTTGATATACACGAAGAAGAAGGTGTATCTGCTGCAGAAGTGATCATGACTGTCTTGCATGCTGGCGGTAAGTTCGATGATAACTCTTACAAGGTATCTGGTGGTCTTCACGGTGTTGGGGTTTCTGTTGTAAACGCCCTATCTGAAGCCCTTACCCTTACCATCCGCAAAAATGGTAAAGTATACGAACAATTTTATGTGCATGGTGTGCCACAAGCACCATTGGCGGTTGTTGGCGATTCTGACGGCGCAGGCACCACGGTTCATTTCAAGCCATCCCCTAATACATTTAACAACATCTTATTTGTTTATGATATTTTGGCGAAACGTCTACGTGAATTGTCATTCTTGAACTCAGGTGTGGCTATTCGACTAAAAGATGAGCGCACGGGAAAAGAAGACTTTTTTAACTATGACGGTGGTTTACGTTCGTTTGTTGAGCATTTGAACACGAACAAAACACCGATCAACGACATCTTCCACTTTATTTGCCAACGTGAAGACCTAGAAGACGGCATCGCCGTTGAAATCGCATTACAGTGGAACGAAGGCTTTCAAGAAAACATCTACTGTTACACCAACAATATTCCACAACGCGATGGCGGTACTCACCTAGCCGGTTTCCGTGGTGCATTGACGCGTACGCTAAACAACTTTATTGAAAAAGAAGGCCTAGCGAAAAAGCAGAAAGTTGCGACAACGGGCGATGATAGCCGTGAAGGCTTAACCGCTATTGTGTCTGTAAAAGTGCCAGATCCTAAGTTTTCTTCTCAAACCAAAGACAAGCTTGTGTCTTCAGAAGTAAAAACCGCGGTAGAGCAGGAAATGAGTAAACGCTTTGCCGAGTACTTACTTGAGAAACCAGGTGAAGCCAAAATCATCGTGAATAAGATGATTGATGCGGCTCGTGCTCGTGAAGCGGCACGTCGTGCTCGTGATATGACACGTCGTAAAGGCGCACTAGACATCGCCGGCTTACCAGGTAAATTGGCTGACTGTCAGGAGAAAGACCCAGCGCTTTCTGAAATCTACCTAGTGGAGGGTGATTCTGCCGGTGGTTCGGCAAAACAAGGTCGTGATCGTCGTACTCAAGCGATTCTACCGCTTAAAGGTAAAATCCTTAACGTCGAAAAAGCACGCTTTGACAAAATGTTGGCGTCTGTTGAAGTTGGCACCCTAATTACCGCACTCGGTTGTGGTATCGGCCGTGACGAATTCAATGCAGACAAATTACGCTACCACAGCATCGTTATCATGACCGATGCCGATGTCGATGGATCGCACATTCGTACTTTGTTGTTGACCTTCTTCTTCCGTCAAATGCCAGAAATCATTGAACGTGGTCACATCTTTATCGCCCAACCGCCTTTGTTCAAAATCAAACGTGGTAAGCATGAACAGTACATCAAAGATGAAGCCGCTATGGACCAACATCTTATCGAAGTGGCGCTTGATGGTGCTCACATGCACGTCAACGCGGATGCTCCTGGGATTCAAGGCGAGTTTTTAGCGAAGCTTGTTCGTGATTATATTCACATTGAAACGGACTTAAATCGTTTGTCTCGTGTGTATCCCAAAGATGTCATGAGCAAACTTTTGTACTGTAAAGCGCTGACACAGGAAAACCTAACGAATGAAGCCGCTGTATTGGAATGGGTCGAAGCTATTCGTAACCAAATGCCACAAGATGCACGTACCGGTTTCCGTTTTGATTTCTCGGTTGAAAAAGATGACGAGCGTAATATCTTCTTACCAGTTGTCGACATCATGTCTCATGGTGTCTCCAATCGTTACCGCTTTGAAGGGACTTTCTTTAACTCTCCTGAGTACAAACGCATTGTTGCTATGTCTGAAACCGTCGCGGAATTGTTTGGTGAAGAATCTTTCATCCAGCGTGGCGAACGTCGTGAGATGGTGAAAACCATCAGTGACATGAAAGCATGGTTGATGAAAGAAGCGTCGCGTGGCATGACCATCCAGCGTTACAAAGGACTCGGTGAGATGAACCCTGACCAGCTTTGGGAAACCACCATGGACCCAGAAGCACGTCGCATGCTTCGCGTTACCATCGATGACGCTGTTGCCGCAGATCAAATGTTCACAACATTAATGGGTGACGAAGTTGAACCGCGTCGTAATTTCATTCAAGAAAATGCCTTGAACGTAGCGAACTTAGACATATAACGTCTGAATAGTGTGGGATCCCGTTATTTGTGAACTGGGGTCTCACATTAGTGAACTGGATCTTCTATGTTTTATGATCGAAAAAAGCCGCTGTAAAAGCGGCTTTTTAATTGAGGGCTCACAACTTAAACTTCAGTAAGAATATCTGAATATTTTTCTAAAATATCAGTAATATAGTTTTATACTTCCAGTCTATTTCAACTCCTGTTTTTGTATTGTGGTTCTCATTGCTGTATTGCGGCCATTGTCATACTGCGTCGTCAAAATCGATTTCAAAATCCATAAGCGTTGTATTTCTGAGGTAAGTGATTAATGAAAATAGGAATTCTTGCAGCGGGCATTCCGCCAGATGCGCTACAGTCTAAGTACCCTACTTACGCGGAAATGTTTGCTCAACAGATTACGGCAATAGAGCCGGATTTGTCGTTTGAGATATTTGATGTGCGTTTGAATGAGTTTCCTGAAAACATCGATTGCTGCGACGCTTGGTTGATCACCGGCTCTAAATCCGATGCTTACGGTGAGGACTCATGGATCACGCGTCTGTGTGAGTTTATTCGTGAAGTGGATGCCAAGGCCAAAGTACTGGTTGGTATTTGTTTTGGCCATCAAGTGATTACCCGAGCATTAGGGGGTCGCGTGGCCAAATTTGATGGCGGTTGGGGCGTCGGCGTTCACCACTACCAAGTAGCAGATACTGTTGCGACGCCTTTGGGCCGTAAAGACATTGCATTTTGTGCATTCCATCAAGACCAAGTGATGGAAAAACCTGAAAAAATGACCAGCTTTCTGAGTAGTGATTTTTGCCAACACGCGGGCTTAATCTACAAAGATCGAATTTTGACTTTCCAAGGACACCCTGAGTTTTCTAAGGCTTACGAAATAGAATTGCTTGATCTATACGACGGCGTCATTCTCACACCAGCGGTCGCCGCGAAAGCTCGTCAAACCGTTGCGCAAGAAAGAATAGATAATCAACAATTGATGGCTTGGATTGGAAAATTCTTGAAAGGATAGTGTTACACAACCCTAATGAGCCCCCCCAGCATCGTACACGTCGATTAAGGGCATCCGTAATGGATGCCCTTAATTTAATGTCCGTTACGGTGGCACATAACGCCGCTGCCAGCATCAATAGCAACACAAAGGTAGGTTTAACGGCGATGCCACGAGCAGCAGCGGCCATTTTCCCCATCGACATTAAGGTTAACCAACGGTGCAAACTAAGAGTGATTAGTATAAACACGCTGGCGCAAATCATCAGTAGAATCGCCTGATCTGGTGTCACTCGATAGGTTGAACCTGCAAGCCAACGCAAAATATCATAAACCTCTTCTGTACCCTTCATTAAGCTAAATTGAACAAATGTTTCTATTAATGCTGACAGTGCGACGCCTGTTAATATCATTGGTGCGGGAGCAAACCGAAATCGCTTGCCTAATAGAAGTAAAATAAACACCAATGCTTGTGTATCAATTTGGCCATCGTTTTCATAATTGTAAAAAGCCAAATCCGCTTTTCGTAGTAATCGATCTATTTTCACTGGGTGTCTATTAATTAATCAAGTTGCATGATTAAATCAAATTATGCTCGTTTATTCTGACGGACTCGAATTGTTCACCTCTCCCTAGGTTCATTAGGTTGTTTCAATCCCCAAAAAAATACTATGGATGCAGCTATGAAAGAATTAGCGCGTACCGCCACTTATTGCTCGATGTTTGTGGCAGCCGGTGCTGTGAGCGGAATACTTGGCCCAAGTCTTATTTACCTTGCTGATTTGATTCACGCTTCAGTGGCTGAAATATCCGTTGTCTTTGGTGCACGAGCCATCGGTAATATTCTCGGCGCTTTGTTGGCAGGACGCATGTTTGACCGCTGGCAAGGTCATCATTACTTGATCCTTATGTTGGCACTGGTCATTGTTGGGCTGGTATTGGTGCCCTTTTCTATTAATTTGCCGATGTTGGTGGCTTTATTCTTTTTGCTTGGCGCCGCGGAAGTCTCCGTCAATGCGGGTGGCAACATGATGATGCTGTGGCTACACAAAGAAAAAGTGGGTTCTTATGTGACCGTGCTTCATCTTTGTTACAGCATGGGCTGCATGATTGCGCCTTTGGTGTTGGTTTTTAGTGAGTGGATGGGCCAAAATTATGGCGTCGGTTATTGGTTGTTGGCGTTGTATGCTCTGCTGCTGCCCTTTTTATTATGGCGTCAACCCAGTCCACGTTTTCAAGCTCGTGAGAGCGAAGTGGTACCGGAAGCCAGGCAGAAAGCGACGTTTCTGGCTTTTTTAACAGTGATCTTTGTGTATGTGGGTTTTGAGATCACGATCGCGGGTTGGATCAGTACCTATGGTATTTTGATGGGCGAAGGCCAAAACCAAGCGGCAGTACTGGTGTCTTGGTTTTACGTGAGTTTGTCGCTTGGACGTTTAGTATCGGTGCCGCTATTACGTTGGATACCGTTACAGCATGGTTTATATGGGCTGATCTTTTTTAGCATTATTGGTTCTGTACTTATGTTTGCTTTCCCTGATCTTTCTCTTGTTATTGTTGCCCTTTGGTTAGGCCTTGGGTGTTCTGCGATCTTCCCCATGTTGTTTGCTTACGCCAGCAGCATTATGTCTTTGAATGGAAAACGAACGGGATTGATTTTTGTATGCTGCGGATTAGGTGCCTTGGTCGCGCCTTCATTGACGGGTCCCATTATTGATGCTTTTAGTGTGTCAGCCTTTCCCGTGGTGTTGATTGTACTGGCGTTACTGATGTGGGTTAGTTTTCGCCGTCTAGAAAAAATGACCTCTTAGGAAGTCTAAATGTAAACAAGAGTAAGTGCTCACTTACTCTTGTTTACATTGTTACTGGTACTTGTGCAGCGTCGCAATGGTGAAAGCGGCCAAATCGGTATAGACGTCGAAGTAGAAATCGATGCTCTTGTATTGCGTCTCACGGCCTTTTCCAGTCAACACTAATACTGGCGCGCAACCGCGCAAATTTCCTGCCTGAAGGTCTCTCAGAGAGTCTCCAACCATAATCGCTGGGCAGTCTTTGAAAGAGACGCCGAGCTGTTTTTCAATGTTTTCAATCATGCCGCTTTTGGGTTTTCGACAAGTGCAGTTATCGTCTGGACCATGAGGACAATATTGAATGCCTGAAATGGTACCGCCCTCTGCTTCGACCAGTGCGGTCATTTTATCGTGCATGGCATGCAGTGTTACTTCGTCGTAATAGCCACGTGCAATGCCCGATTGATTGGTGACAACAAACACTTTAAAGCCTGCTTTTGACAATGCGGCAATGGATTTAATACTGCCGGATAGGGGCAGCCATTCGTCAACAGATTTAACGTAGGCATCAGAATCTTGATTGATGACGCCGTCTCGGTCTAACAAAATGATGGGTTTAGGTTGCGTCATGAAAATACCTTAATGATGAATCTGGAAAATGAGAGGTGGTTATTTGCGCTCACCGATATCAGCGAAGATGGCGTTGCGACAAGCAAGGCTAAGGTCTTGTGGCGCGAGCCCAATATCCAAACCTCGTTGTCCACCGCTGACGTAAATTTTTTCAAAAGCCTGCGCACTTTGATCAATGCATGTGACCAGGCTTTTCTTTTGTCCGATTGGGCTGATGCCGCCAATCAAATATCCCGTAAGTCGTTCAGCTTCTTTGACGTCGGCCATGCGCAGCTTTTTAACCTTAAGTGCCGTGGCGGCTCGCTTTAAATTCAACGTGCCGGTCACCGGCACTATGGCGACAAAAACTTCTTTATCGTCACTGACGAGCAGCGTTTTGAAGACAGCAGCAGGATCAAGATTTAGCTTCTGAGCCGCCTCTTCGCCAAAGTTAGAGCAATGTCGATCGTGTTCATATTCGTGCATACTGAACTCGATTTTTTGCTTCTTTAATTGGTCAATAGCCGGCGTCACCTTTTCTCTCCCCCTACTTTTGCCAAAACATCGGTGTGAATAAAACCAATAAAGTAAAGACTTCCAAACGACCCAATAGCATAGAGAAACACAACATCCATTTAGCGGGATCGCTTACATTTGTAAAGCTAGAAGCAACATCACCTAACCCCGGACCAAGGTTGTTTAGTGTCGCGGCCACCGCTGACCAAGCCGTTACTTGATCCAGCCCTGTCGCCATCAAGCCAATCATCAAGACAATATAAACCAGCAAATACGCAGAAAAGAATCCCCATACAGCCGACACGACTCTTTCTTGAATCGCCTTGCCGCCGACTTTAACAGGAATAACCGCATTAGGGTGTATCAGACGTTGTATTTCACGGATGCCTTGTTTGAGGATCAATAGAATACGAATAACCTTCATGCCACCGCCAGTTGAACTGGCACAGCCACCGACAAACGAAGTGACGATTAACAAGAAGGGTAAAAAGTGTGGCCAGCTAGCAAAGTCTGAGGTGCTGAAGCCGGAGGTGGTCGCGATAGAAACACTTTCGAATACCGCATAACGCAGTGACGTGCCCCAGTCAAAAGTCGAGGTCATGGCCAGTACCAGCGTGGAAAGAATGACGGTGCTGGAAAGAATCAATAAAAAGAAGCGTGCTTCAGGGTCTTTGAAATAATGCCAAACGCTTTTGTGGCGCCAAGCATAGAAATGCAAAGCAAAGTTAAAGGCCGACACAATCATAAAGAAGGTACAAATCAACTCAATGGCAACACTGTTGAAGTAGCCGATACTGTCATCGTGTGTCGAGAAACCGCCAATAGCGACAGTCGAGAAACTGTGACAAATGGCGTCGAATAAGCTCATGCCTGCGATCCAGTAACCTAAGGCACAAACCCCCGTAAGCGTCGCGTAGATGTACCAAAGCGCTTTGGCTGTTTCGGCAATGCGTGGTGTGAGCTTGGTGTCTTTTACCGGGCCTGGTGTTTCGGCACGATAAAGCTGCATACCACCGATGCCTAACATTGGCATGATAGCAACAGCCAATACGATGATACCCATACCGCCTAACCAAGTGAGCAGCTGTCGATAAAATAGAATGGACTGCGGTAAGTCGTCAATGCCTACAAGGATCGTTGCCCCTGTTGTCGTTAGACCCGAGATGGATTCAAACAAAGCGTCAGTAAAGGACAGGTCTGGATTCTCTGATAAGAAAAAAGGCACCGAACCGAACAATCCCAGCACTGTCCAGAACAGTACTGTTACTAAGAAGCCGTCGCGAATTTTCAATTCTCCACGTTCGTTACGAACCGGAAACCATAAAAGAAAGCCGCCTAATAAGTTCACGCCAAGCGCATACAGAAACGCATTAAGAGCACCATCAGAATAAATCAGAGAAACGATAATGGGCGGAATCAGCGAGACGCTAAATACCATTACCAATAATCCAATGACACGTAAAATGACACTAAAATGCATACTGACTTCCTAGAACCTGATTTTGTTCATGTATCAGGCCATTGTTAAAAATTCTGGCGAAAACCGCGCTTGGCTTTTTACTGGCGTTATTTTTTGTCTTATTTTCCTGCTTTAAAAAGGGTCTCATTAAAAGAAACTTAAACCCACTTGAAAGAGCTGCTCTACCGCTGGAATTTGTTTTTTATTGGTCACAAAGATGATCACATGGTCTTCTGCTTGAATAACCAATTCGCTGGTGGCGATGATCATATCGTCTTGGCGAACGATGGCGCCGATCGTTGCGCCTTCAGGCAAGTTCAAATTTGCGATGCTTCGACCAACGACTTTTGAGGAACGATAATCCCCGTGCGCTACCGCTTCTAATGCTTCTGCTGCGCCTTTTCGCATCGAGTGAACATTCACCACGTCTCCGCGTCGAATATAGCTTAATAGCGAGCTGATAGTGGTTTGTTGAGGCGAGATCGCTATGTCGATCATGCCTTCTTGCACGATATCGACATAAGCAGGATTGTTGATAATCGTCATAACGGTACGAACGCCCAATACTTTCGCCAGCATGGACGACATGATATTTGCTTCGTCATTGTTGGTCAGCGCACAGAAGACGTCGGTGGATTCGATGTTTTCTTCAAGCAGCAATTCTTGTCTCGATGCATCACCATTTAGCACAATGGTATTGTCCAAGGTTTCGGATAAATAACGACAGCGCTCTGGGTCTCGTTCGATGATTTTGACGCGATATTCTTTTTCGAGACTCTGTGCCAAACGCTCACCTATATTGCCACCGCCCGCAATAATAATGCGTCGATAAGGTACGTCCAACGGACGCAGTTCACTCATCACATCCAATACGTCACGTTGAGCGGTAAGGAAAAAGACTTCGTCGTTGGCTCGAATATAGGTATTGCCATCAGGCGAAATGGATTTACCATCACGATAAATTGCCGCGATACGTGTTTGAATGGATGGCATGTGCTCTTTCAAAAAACTGATGGGTTGGTCGATTAAAGCCCCCCCTTTTTCAGCTTTTACAACGACGAGTTGTACTCTACCTTCGGCAAACTCCATAACCTGCAAAGCACCGGGGTAGCGAATCAATCTGCTTAGGTGTTTCGTCACCTCTTTTTCAGGGCTGATTCGAACGTCCATTGGTAAGGCTTGATCGCTAAACAGCTCTGGGTATTTAGCATAAGCGCTTGAGCGTATGCGACCGATTTTAGTGGGCGTCTTAAATAAGGTATGTGCCACCTGACAAGCGACCATGTTGGTTTCATCTTGGTTGCTCACCGCGATCAGCATGTCGGCATCATTGCAGCCGGCTTGCTCTAATACATCTGGGTGTGAGCCACTGCCTTCCACCGTTTGAATATCGAGACGATCTTGCAATTCTCTAAGGCGGGCTAAATCTGTATCAATGACGGTAATATCGTTATCTTCACTTGCTAGGTTTTCTGCAAGTGTGGCGCCTACTTGGCCCGCACCTATAATGATGATTTTCATAGTCTGCCTTAGAGCGTTATTTGTTTTTGGCTCTTTGTTTAGTTTGTTTATTCAATTGTCAAAGTGAGTCGTGATGCCTGTTCAAGCGTACATATTTTTACTTTAATGACGTAGTGCAAGTTTACCCACATAAAGACAATTATTTAACTTGAACTTGATAAATACTCGTAATTAATTTTGCTGGGTTTTTAATTACGCTTCTTTATTTGTTTGAGCGTTATGAAACAGAGAAAACAACACTACAGGCTCGTATTAAACTAGAGGGCGGAGCATAAAAAAGCCCAGTCAACTGTGTTCCATGTGAAACAATTGATTGGGCTTTTTTTGAAAGTGGCTTATGTACTATGGGTTTATATGGTTCAACCTGTGCCTATATTTTTTTAAGCAGGCAATAATAGAATCCATCGTGACTTTCTAAGCTAGGAAATAGCTGACGGCCGTGACTGACTGGAATCCCCCACTCTAGTGCAAAGTCTGCTGCTAGCGTATTTAATGGAACGTCTGCCGCGTCTTTTTGGTTTTCAAGAAAACGCTGAATTTGCAGCTCATTCTCTTCTGGCATTAAAGAGCATGTTGCGTACAACATAAAACCGCCTGGTTTTAGTGTCGTCCAAACACTGTCCAGAATGTCACGCTGAATACTAACCATTTCATCAATGTCAGCGGGTTTGCGATTGATTTTAATGTCTGGGTTACGACGAATCACACCGGTAGCAGAACAAGGCACATCCAACAAAATCTTGTCGAAATGTTCGCCGTCCCACCAAGTGTCTAATTCCGCCGCATCGGCACAAATCAGCTTTGCGGAATAGCTAAGGCGCTCAAGGTTGGATTCGATTTTTTCCATACGCCAAGGTTCAAGTTCCACTGCGGTTAGTTCGACGTTGTCGGCTTTTTCTAGCAGGT
>Ga0163216_101833_pt1 | contig 10169 bp, 7 predicted proteins | sample SynspAceP_FD_167610 | JGI IMG/M metagenome (GOLD analysis project Ga0163216, IMG submission 167610) | Saline lake microbial communities from Ace Lake in Antarctica - Synechococcus sp. Ace-P (Illumina Assembly) | ecosystem: Environmental > Aquatic > Non-marine Saline and Alkaline > Saline ...
TCGCAAGCGGCTACCATGCCATTGAATTTTTACTTTGGGGCCAAGATTTATACGGCACAAACCCAGGCGCAGGCGAACGACCAGCAACAGATTTTGATCTAGAAAATTGCACAAATGGCAATTGTGATCGTCGTCGTGACTATTTAGTTGCAGCAACAGACTTACTCATTTCTGACTTAGAAGAAATGGCAAATAACTGGAAAAATAACGGCGACGCTCGCGTTGCGCTACTGGAAAAAACGCCAGAAGAAGGACTTTCTACTATCCTTACCGGAATGGGAAGCCTTGCATACGGTGAATTAGGCGGAGAACGTACAAAACTTGGCCTAATGTTACATGACCCAGAAGAAGAGCATGATTGCTTCTCTGATAACACTCATTGGTCACATTACTATGACGCGAAAGGCATTAAAAACGTCTATTTAGGTGAGTACAAACGTGTTGACGGAAGCTGGATAAAAGGCGCTTCTTTATCTAACCTTGTTGCCCAGAAAAATACGCAACTAGACATCGAGATGAAACAAAAGTTAGATGAAACAGAAAACGCAGCGCAAGCCATGGTAGATGCGGCAAACAAAGGACAAACCTTTGATGTTCTCATTGCAATGAATAACACTGAAGGCAATCAGCTAGTACAAACGTTTGTCGATTCATTAGTGAATGAAACACGCACTACAGAAGACATCATCCATCAGCTAGATCTTCAGGGCATCGCTCTAGAAGGGTCTGATAGTTTAGATAACCCAAGCTCGGTATTTGAATAATACTGTTATCCCTATAAAAACAGGTAAATGGGATACCAGGAAGGATGTGTCATTTAGTCAGTTAATGGTATTTGTCTATTTATGACAGAAAAATTGAAAAATATTACTTTTTTGATAGCTGGCGTTTACGTCAGCTTTTTTTGTTTTCAGAACGTAGCGATTGCAAGTGATTACTCATCTCCTCTTGCTGGAATTGCGCTTGAAGACAAACTCGACTTTTATATTGGTGAAGCGGTATTCCAAAAATTTTGGGTTCCCTCTCCTTCTTCAACTACAGCCAGTGATGGTTTGGGTCCGCTTTATAACACTCGATCCTGCAATAGCTGCCATGTAAATAATGGTAGAGGTCATGCTCCTGAAGCCGGCGTAAGTGGCGCATCCGTTCCATCTTTTTTAATCCGTCTTGGCAAATCTTATAAAAACACCTCCCCTATTGCTGATTTCATTTATCCTAATATTGGTGATAAACATTATGGCCACCAGTTCCAAGGACAAAGCTCCCCAGGCATTCTTCCTGAAGGGGATTACTATCTTACTTATAGTACACATATAGAGACACTAACTGATGGAACCAAGGTCGAATTAAGAACGCCAAATATCCATTGGACTAGCTTGAATTATGGAGATTTTGAGGATAGTACAGGTGTTACTCTTCTTGTTTCTCCTGCATTAGTCGGAATGGGTTTATTAGATAATATTCCAAGTGATATGATTATTGCCAATGCAGATCCTAACGATAAAGATAGTGATGGTATCAGCGGCCGAGTGAGTTGGATTCCCAATAGAAGCGGTAACAAAAACATCGTCGGTCGTTTTGGTTATAAAGCTGCTACTCCCAGTATAACCGCGCAAAATCAGCTGGCATTCAATACTGACTTAGGCTTATCGACACCCCTTAACCCTTCGGCATCGGGTGATTGCACAGAATACCAAAAAACATGCATAGACAGCCCAAATGGTAACAGTACACATTTAGACAATTTAGAAGTGGATCAACAGCAATCAAGATTAGTAGATCTTTTTGTTTCATTGTCTTCACCGCCAGCAATGCGCAATCTAAGTGATACGACCTTTCTTGAAGGAAAAAAAGTGTTTGAACAAAGCGCCTGTGCGAGCTGCCACATTCCAAAAATGAAAACAGGTGAAAGCTCAAGTTTTGCCATATTGAACAACCGCACTTTTTATCCTTTTACGGACATGCTACTGCACGATATGGGACCAGAACTAGCCAGTGGATTTCAAAGCTTTTCAGCCACCCCAAACGAATGGAGAACAGCACCTTTGTGGGGAATGGGTTTATCTGAAAAAACGTCTGGTAGAGTGGGCTTTTTACACGATGGTCGAGCTCGGACCATTGAAGAAGCCATTCTATGGCATGGTGGCGAAGCCCAAAACAGCAAAGAATATTATAAACAGCTAAACAAAGAACATCGAAAAAAACTCATCTACTTTTTGGAGTCGCTTTAATGACATATTTCCCCAAGCTAGTTGCTTTAGCCATTAGTGTCACAACCCCTTTACTCGCATCGGCTGGCCAATGGGAAGGCCCCCTTAATGGCATTGTTTCTAGTGTGATTACTCAAGGGTACGATTCTTACACTGTATCCTCAAAAGTACTACAACAACGCAGTGAGGCTCTTTGCGCGGCACCTTCTGGACAAGCACTTCAAAACGCTCAAGAAGCATTTCAAGCTAATGCTCTAGACTGGCAGCAAGTGCAATGGCTTAATTTTGGCCCTGTCACTTACTTTATGCGTTATTACGCTTTTGAATATTGGCCAGATAAAAAAGGGGTAACACAACGACAACTTAGAGCTCTGAGTCAAGGTGATCCATCCGTCATGGATGCCCCTAAGTTCTGGACATCGGCCAGCATTGCCGTGCGAGGCTTAACCGCTGTTGAAAGCCTACTTTACCATCCAGATTTTGAACCTGTGCAATCCAACAGTCATTGTCGTTTACTTGAAAAAGTCACTGCTCATCATTTTGAAAGTGCTGATGCCGTGGCAAAACAGTGGAAAGAAGGGAAAGCTGAGGACTGGGTGTTTGATGAAGAAGGCACAGGCTTTGATCCTGAAAAAGTGGCTTTAGAGCAATTTTTGCAACAATGGATAGAACACATGTCCGCAGTCAAAGACGCCAAGCTTGAAACACCAATTGGCTACAATGGACGAGAAAATCTGAAGCTTGCTGAGTTTTATCGAAGCGACTTGTCACTTAAAGCCATACAAAAAAACTTACAATCTTATCGTGAAATCTATCACGCAGGATCTCCCTCTTTATATACAATGGCAAAGCAGACAAACCCAATCCTGGCGACACAACTGGATGAACAACTCATACAAAATGTGAAACTCGCGCTCCAATTACCCAATGATTTCTTCCATGCAGACCAGCCAAATAACGATCGCACCTCTCTTGCAAGCCCTTTGGTGAAATCGATATCTAATAGTCAGTCCTATCTCGCCAGCCTTGTGACTCAACTGGGGTTTCAAATTGGCTTTAATAGTAGAGATGGAGACTAGTCGTGCTATCAAGGCGATCATTTCTAACGTTAAGCGGTGCGATGATGGCGACGCCTTCATGGGCCGCTATCACCCAACAATTTACTAATGAAAAACTATATGCCTCTGCGTATTCCATCAATAGAAAAGAGCACTATTTCGGGCTCTTTGATGGGCGTGGTGAAATGGTCTGGAGCGCGTCACTTACGGATAGAGCGCATGCTCCGCTTATTCATCCTAACCAAAGTATTATTGGCATTGTAGCTCGAAGACCTGGTTTCTTTATTGATTTCTTTGATGTAGCAAACAATCAAAGAATAAAACGAATTGAGCCGAGTAAAGATCATCATTTTTATGGGCATGCTCTTTTTACTAGTGACGGCTCACACCTCATCACACAGGAAAATCATTACCCAACAGGCCAAGGCAAGATATTTGTACGTGAATGGCCAAGCGGAGAAATAACTCAATCGTTTAGCAGTCATGGTATCGGCCCTCATGAATCAGTATTTTTAGATCAGCGGGTGTTAGTGATTGCCAATGGCGGGCTGATGACTCATCCAGATGAAGATAGGGACATCCTAAACCTCGACACCATGGAACCTAATGTCACCTACCTTTCACTTAATGACGGCCATATACTAAATCAGTCCGTTCATAGTAATGACTTACATCAACTGAGCATCCGACACCTTGATGTAAACCAACAAGGTACCGTCGCGTTAGGATTTCAATATCAAGGCGATATATGGGATCAAGTACCATTAGTAGGTTTATCTCGCGTCGACCAAGCTCACATAGAATACCTCCCCGTACCTGAAGACGTTAGAGTTCGCTTTAAACAATATTGCGGCAGTGTTTGCTTCGATAAATCAGGAGAAGTGCTTGCTGTGAGTACCCCAAGGGGCGGCCTTGTTGCCTATTGGCATGTAAACTCTAAAACTTTCTTAGGAATAGAAAACTGCCGTGATGTTTGTGGGATCATTGGAACGGATAATGCTCATGAATTTTTATTGACAAGCGGTACAGGCACACAGCTAAAAAACAACCCTGTACAGAACACCAGCGAAATGATTAAAAAACACCCAAGCTTTCATTGGGACAATCACCTTCGGCGCATTAACACATGATTTTTTACGTTAAATTTCAAACTAGCGTAGTCAAATTAAAGATTTTTATGTACTGTCTATTTAACGTTGTAAATAGTTGCAACTTATTCTTTCGCATTATGAAGTTGATAAATGCTTATTAATTTTCTTAAAAATTATTTTTTGGTTAATTCTGATCAACCTCTTGGTCGAGAAGACAACACCTTCCAGCAAAGTGCCTTAAGAATCTTACTTGCGCTCACCGTTTGTATTTTTTTCGTATCGGAGCTCCATTCTCTTTTCATTCCTGGAGAGCTTTCTTTTTTAAGCATAAACACTGTTTATCTTTGTCTCCTTATTGGTCTGCTTTATTTTAGTAAAAAATACGCCAAAGTAACGGCTGTCTTATTTCTACTCACATTAGTAACAACAAGCTTTTTATTACTGACTCTGAGTGAGGATTTCCATGCAGAAAAATACGCTCTGATATCATTGTACTCACTCCCACTAATTACTCGCTTGCTGTTTAGTTTCAGAGCCTGCTTAGTCGCAATGGCAATCAACGTATACCCTTTTTTCTTAATGACATCAGACACTCTTAATGTCAGTCAAACAGACCTAGCACCGTCATTTTATTTTCAACTGCTCACGTTTGTCACACTCAATATTGGACTGCCTCTTGCTGTTTCTAGAATCATTCAGACCCTTGAAAATAACGCTTCTCACAACAAAGTACTTTATCGCAAGCTAAACGATAACTATGCGATGTATGAAGAGTTTTTTGAAAACACAGGCACACCTTCTTTGCTTTGCGATCAGCGCGGCAAAATCTTAAAAGCAAACCAGCTTGCACGTGACCTTATCAGCGATTCAAAACAAAAATATCTTCCTGATTCAACCATAACTGATTGGTTGTCTCCACTTGGTGATACTGGAAAATTTTTCTGGCAATCCAATGTCGCCGAATGCACATTAAAACAAAAAACCAATACACATATTCAAATTCGCAGAGCGGCGTTAACTCAACATGGCCATTATGTTCTCCATCTACAAAACACCACGCAATTACGCGCAATGCAACAAGAGCTAGAAAGCACTCAACAAACCAACAGTCGCTTAGCGCACTTTGATTTACTTACTCTGTTACCCAACCACAGGCATTTTTGTCATCAGGTAAATCAACGTATAGATGAGCAAAACAGCCATCTAACTGGTGCCATGTTTATCATTCGCATCAGTCAATTCAAATTGCTTAATAAACAATATGGTAAAGACAGCGCAAATAAAGTCATACTCAACTTTTCAAAAACACTCCAGAAAAAACTGTCAGATCAAGCAATTATTGGACGTTTGCGGGGAGTGAAATTTTCCTGCTTCGTTCCACTAGGGCAAACGTATCTCATCCAGAAAAAGCTATCGACTCTCATCCATTCCATCTTACCGAGTCAAATAACAGTCGATGGAAGCAGATTAAATATGGATTATCATGTCGGTATCGCTTATTACCATACCGATGGAAAGACAGCAGAAGAGCTACTAGAACATTGTGAGATGGCGCTAGAATATTCAACGAGCATAGATCGATTTTCGTACTACAACCACAGCCTTGAAAACAAACTTATAGAAGAGCATAAGCTTGGCCTAAAGCTCAGCACCGCTATTAAAAATAAAGAAATAAGCATTTGGCTACAACCTCAAGTAACACCAAATGGACAAATTTGTTCGTTTGAAGCGCTCGCTAGATGGCAAAATAATGGGAAGTTCATCCCCCCAACAACCTTTATTAAAATCGCTGAAGATTTAGGTTTACTTCCACTGCTTGCTGAAAACCTTGTACGAGAGCTTGTTGTGACACTTTCCCAGTGGCACAAAGAACACATTCACACACCTATTGCCTTTAATTTAGCTGGTCAAGAGCTCATGAATGATGCTTTTTTTGCATTACTAATGACATTGATTGCAGATAATCCTTGGCTGGCCAATATGCTGGAACTAGAGATAACTGAAACCAGCTCTGTGATGACTCACCCTCTTATACACAAGCGTTTAAGAAGCTTATCTCAATATGGCTACTCCATTGCCATTGATGACTTTGGCACAGGACAGGCGTCTCTAGGACAACTTGTCGACATCCCTGCGGATATACTCAAGATAGACCGTCGTTTTATTTCACCTCTTCCGGGAGATCAACGTCACATTGATATCGTGAAGTCCACCATACAGCTTGCTGAATCACTCAACATGAGAGTCATTGCGGAAGGCATAGAAACGAAAGAACAAGCCAATTTACTGGCCGCTCTTGGCTGCCACACATTACAAGGGTATTACTTCGCTAAGCCTTCACCTATGTCTGATTGGACAGCAAAAAACAACGCAAAAGCAAAAGAATTGCGCATGGTTTATTAAGGTTAAACGTTTTATTAAACTGGTAGTAATGCCTGATTTCAGTATTCGGTCGGTGTAAGTAGCACTTAACCTTAGTTTTATTAGTCTCGACTTGATCTGACCGTTCTATGCGCATAAGTAAATAATGGTGGGCATGTCACTGGCAACAAAAAATTGGTGTGTATTTACACCCTATCCTTCTCAACCCTGATTCTCTACAAAAAATTGATCACGTTAATGGTAACCCCCTGAACAATACAAGAAGCAACCTTCAACGCTGCACAAAACACCAAACCAATCTTTCTATTACGAGCCAGCAAATAAAAAGCAGATAACAATAATTTTTATCTGCTTTCTATTCAATCATTTAAGAAACAATCATTTAAGAAACAATCAGTTAAGAAGCAATTACTTTTGAGGTGTAATTAAGTACTTCTCTCCTGTCGCTTGTTTAGAATAAACCGCTATCGACTGTAACTGTAATACCTCTGCCAATGACACTTCATGTGTGTAGTGGCTAGCAAAGGTTGTGGTGATTTCATCTGCAACACGTTTACGCATCGCAATGACAGTTTCAGAATCTAATTTTTTGAGCATATTGAATAATAAGAATCCATTTACACCCCAAGCAAAACCGAAGTTACGATTTAGCGTAATAGGGCCACGGTTTAGTCCGCCATAAATGTAGACTTGTTTGTATGTTTCAGAGCCATAAACGCTGTATTCTTTCATATCACGAGCCGCCGCAGCTTCCATACAGCTAAGAATGTCACTTGTTAATTGACCACCACCAATGGGATCAAATGCAATAGTTGCACCCGTTTCAATAATCGCCGCGGTTAATTCTGCAAGGAAGTTTTCACTACTTGAGTTAACAACATATTTTGCGCCCATATCACGCAATAGCGTTTCTTGTTCCGCTTTGCGTACTATGTTAATTAAATCGATGCCATCGGCAATACAAATGCGGTTTAACATTTGACCAAGGTTAGACGCCGCCGCCGCATGAATGATGGCTTTATGACCTTCAGCACGCATTGTTTCAACCATCGCTAATGATGTCAGCGGATTAACAAAAGAAGAAGCGCCTTCTTTCGCCGTCGTACCTTCTTTTAACTCTAAACAGCTTTGTACATTGGCACATATATATTGACGATAAGTGCCACCGCCAATCACTGCAACTGTTTTACCCATTAATGCTTGTGCCGCAGGCGATGAACCCGCTGCGACAACGGTTCCTGCCCCCTCATTACCCACAGGCGTTGCTTTACCAACACGTGTCTTAACCGCGGGCATAAACTTAGCTGGAACGTCAGCAGTAATGGCTGGGCTTTGTTCAGTGCCTGATTGTCTCGCTGTTGTCATATCAGCGGCGCTGAGCATAACCCCTAAGTCAGAGGGATTTAATGGAGCAGCTTCAATACGAATAACGACTTCATCGGCACCAGGTTGTGGCATTTCGATACTTTGTAAGGCAATGGTTAATTTATTGTCTTCGCTGATCGTTGAAGTAAGCTGGATATTGGTGTCTGTCATAGAGTTTTGCTCCTGCAAATAATTAAATTTGTTGAACCAATACTGTATTGTATTGGCTTTACTTTATTCTTAATTGAGTTTGAGTAAGTATTTTGTACGGGGTGTTTTAACCGCTAAGTACTATGCAGTATTTGCTGCTTTTATTTGGGCTTTCACCTTTTGGATAAACTCGGGCATGTTTGCCTGACGATCTGCCTCCACGCTTTGCGCAATGGCAGATTGACTCATTAAAACGTTCCACTCTTTCATTCCTGGAACCTCTGCAAGTACATCCCAGTCAAGTTGGCTAGAGCCAAAAGAGCTGACAATGGTATTTACGTGATAAACGTAGATGTCAGCCATCGTGAATTTCTCACCTGCAATCCAAGGTGAAAACTGACACAAGCGACTTAAGGCGGTAATGCCACGGTTTAATACTTGGCTTACTTCAGCCGCAACCGATTCAGGAACAGCAGTGCCTGAAAATGCATAAGGTATAAGTCGTCTGCTTGGCAGCTCAAAATAAAGCTCGGCTATTTTCATAATTTGACGAACAACAGCACGTTCTCCAGCATTTTCAGGGTATAGCGGAGTTGCAGGATAAGTCTCTTCGATAAAGTCACAAATAACACTCGACTCTGAAATATGAAGGCCTTCAGATGTTGTAATAACCGGTACTTTGCCAGCCGGACTGATTGTCAGTAACTCGTCACTACCACCGTAAATAAGATTTTCTTGGAATGGCACTTCTTTGTATAGAAGTACATGTTTCACTAGATTGTAATAGTTGCTAGCGGCAAAACCGTGCAAAATAATCATAAATCAGTTTTCCATCTGTTACGTGAAGGTTATGTTTAATTACCGAAAAAATGCACTTAAAACCCCTGTATTTAACATGCCACCCTTTTTAAATAGCGCCCAACAATCATCTTGTACTGGACCAACGACGGTATCAACCGCTTCATTTACGCCAATACCAATGACTGCAGTCGTTGGAACCAATGTGATGGCGACTTTAGTTGCACGTGCTACGTGTAAAAGTGCATTTGAAAAACATACAGAGTAACGATAAGTAAGAAGTATCGTCTGCTTTCGCATCTAATTCATCAGTTAGAACTAGATGAGCGTTGTGGTAAAAATTAGTGTTCGAAGATGATATACCAACGGCAGCAATGCGCTTAAAGCAGGCATTAGGTTTGACTGGAAGTTAGCTTTCGCTCTGTCCACAATTAATACATAACAAAAGTGTTATTAGATAGTGATAAACAGCTAATAATGAAAACCCGAATATTGCTATTCGGGCTTTCATTCAATTTAGTAGATTAAGCGGTAATAGAAAAATCTATTACATCATTCCGCCCATACCACCCATTCCGCCCATGCCACCCATATCAGGCATGCCAGCATCTTCTTTTGGCATATCAGCGATCATAGCTTCAGTTGTGATCATCAGACCAGCAACAGAAGCAGCCGCTTGAAGTGCAGAACGCGTAACTTTAGCTGGATCTAGGATACCCATTTCCAACATATCGCCGTATTCACCAGTAGCCGCATTGTAACCGTAGTTACCTTCGCCCTGTTTTACTTTATCGACGACTACAGAAGCTTCTGCACCAGCATTTGTTACGATTTGACGCATAGGCGCTTCCATCGCACGTAGAGCAAGAGCGATACCGACATTTTGATCTTCGTTATCACCTTTAAGGTCTACAACTTTAGTCAGTGCACGAACCAGTGCAACACCACCACCAGCAACCACACCTTCTTCAACCGCTGCGCGAGTTGCATGAAGAGCGTCGTCTACACGTGTCTTTTTCTCTTTCATTGCCAATTCAGTTGCTGCGCCAATTTTGATAACGGCAACACCGCCAGCTAATTTAGCGACACGCTCTTGAAGCTTCTCTTTATCGTAA